>Ga0209581_1000974_pt1 | contig 39956 bp, 30 predicted proteins | sample Coa_R2_FD_187160 | JGI IMG/M metagenome (GOLD analysis project Ga0209581, IMG submission 187160) | Surface soil microbial communities from Centralia Pennsylvania, which are recovering from an underground coalmine fire - Coalmine... | ecosystem: Environmental > Terrestrial > Soil > Unclassified ...
GCGCGGCGCTATGTTGTCGAGGAGCGCGATGTGCGGACCATGACACGCCGTCTGGTGGAGAGTTATCGCGAGTGTGTCTTCCGCATGAGATCGGTTTCCAATCACAGCGATGGAACGGCGCCGGCGGAAGAGCACAGTGCGACGGAGTTGCCGGCGCGCCGGTAAACCGGCGCGTTATTTTTCCTTCCGGTCCCTTTGCAGATCCTTCTGAAGCTTCCGCGCTATCTCCGAGGCGCGGCGATCGATATCTTCCGGGCGGGTCCGGCCGACGGGCGAATAGATTGACCAGATCACGTTGCGGTTTTGGCGATCCACCAGAAACACTGTACCGCGGCCCTTGGAGGCCGAGCTGAGTTTCTGGACGGGTTGCCCCCAGGGGTCTTTTTCGGCGCTGTTTTCTTCCGCTTTGGGCGGCGCCGGCGGCGGATACAGCTCCTCCATCTTCTCCTCGAAGGATTGTCCGATCTTGTCGGTGAAGATCGCGTCGGCTTTGTGCGGGTCAGTGACGACCTGCAACAAGCCCGATTGGGTCAGCCGGTTGGCCAAGTACTGATCGAGGTTGTTGCTCATGGGCAGGAGGTAGACGGTCCGGATTTGTTTAAGGTCCGGATTTGCGGCCCCGAGCGCGACGAGCGTCGTGCAGGCAGCCAGGGTCAGGGAACGCCGCATAGTTTCATGATAGCGGCTGCCGGGGCGGTTGGATCCGACGGCGCGCAACGCACTGATACCATCGAGCTTTGATGCCTGAAGCACGCTCGCCGCAACCCTCGCCCCCGGAAATGACCGTCAAGGCCGTGGCTCTCGGCCTGTTTCTTGCGCTAGTGTTCGGCGCGGCCAATGCGTATCTCGGGATGCGGGCGGGGCAGACTGTCGCCGCTACAATTCCCGCGGCGGTGATCGCGATGGCGCTGTTCCGGCTCCCTGCATTGCGCGGCACGATCCTTGAGCAGAACATAGCGCGGACGGCCGCATCGGTCGGGGAAGCCCTGGTCGCTGGTGCGATCTTCACCATCCCTGCGTTCCTGATGGTCGACCTGAACGGGCGACGGCTGTGGGCCGATCTGCGCGCGCACTACTGGCAGGCCTCGCTGGTGCTCCTTGTTGGCGGGCTGATCGGCGTCTTCTTCATCATCCTGCTGCGCCGGCCGCTGTGCGTCGAGGCCGGCCTGCCGTTTCCCGAAAGCGTGGCCAGCGCCGAAATCGTGCGCGCCGGCGAACAGGCCGGCGAGGCCCCGAAATACATTTTTGGAGCGATGGGATTCGGCGGTCTCATGCAGTTGCTCAAAGATGATCGCGCGCTGCCGGTTTTCCGCGAATTCAGCGAAGGCTTCCTGCGCTTTCCCCGCTCCGTGATCCAGCATCAGGCCGGCCAGAAGCAACTTGGCGCCGTGACGCACTTCGGCGGCGTCCAGTGGACCACGCCGGATCTCTCGCCCGCGCTGCTGGGCATCGGCTACATCATCGGACCGGAGCTTGCGGCCATCAACTTCTCAGGCGGCGTGCTCGCCTGGTGGATTCTTATTCCGCTGCTGCTGTTCTTCGACCCCGATCTGCCGCGCCGCATCGGAGACGCCGACCCGTCCGTCGCCGCCCGCAGTGTGTGGTTCAGCGTGGTGCGTCCGATCGCGGTCGGGGCCATGCTGGTCGCCGCGGCGAACACGATGTGGTCCATGCGGCGGTCGCTGATTGAATCGCTGCGCGGCGCCTTCGCCGCATCGGCGCGCGCATCACGCGAAGACGCGCGCCGCGAACGGACCGAGCGCGACATCGCGCCGAGATACGTCGCCGCCGGCGTGATCGCGCTGCTCATTCCCATCTCGTTCATCTATTTCTACTTCACCGGCGGCTGGCTTCCGGCGATCGCTGCGGCGCTGATCATGAGCGTTACGGGCTTCCTGTTGTCCGCCGTGGGCGGCTACCTGGTTGGGCTCGTCGGCAGCTCGAACCAGCCGTTGTCGGGCTTGACTCTCTCCGCGTTGTTGCTCTCGGCGCTTCTCATGCTCGCGATCCATGTCACCGGAATCGCCGGAATCGCAGCGGTGCTCGGCGTCGCGGCAGTGGTGTGCGTCGCCTGTTCGGTCTCCGGGTCCCTGATTCAGGACCTCGCGGCCGGGCGCCTGCTGGGCGGCACGCCCTGGAAGATGCAGCTTGTCGAGATGATCGCCGTCGCAATGCTCGCGTTCTTTCTGATGTGGCCCATCATGACGCTGCATGAGGCGTATTTGGCCGATGGCGGAATCGGCGGCCGGTCGTTGCCTGCGCCGCAGGCGGGACTGATGGCGCAGCTTGCGAAGGGCATGGTGAGCGGCCAGATGGCGTGGGGACTGCTCGTTATCGGCGCGGCGTTCGGCGTCATGCTGATCCTCTGCGGAGCGCGCGCGCCGATGCTGATCGCCGTGGGCATGTATCTTCCGTTTGAAACATCCTGCGCCATTTTTGTCGGGGGCGCGATGAAGTGGGCCGTGAACCTGGTCTCGGCGCGGTACTGCGCGGCGCGAAAGGCGGACGTTGAAGAAAAAGGCACGCTCCTTGCGTCCGGCCTTATCGCCGGCGAAGCGATCCTTGGCATCCTACTGGCGGCGATGGCGAACGCGGGCGCGCCTTCGATTCCACGCCTGCTCACCGGTCGCGACGAGTTCTCGTGGTTCGCCGCCTGGGGCGGATGGCTCTCGCTGGTCGCCTTTGCAGCGCTCGGGTATGTATTAATTGGCATTCCGCTGCGCGCGCGAAACCCGAAAGCGTCACCGCCTGTCCAACAGGCATGAGGCTTGGTACGTTACTGTTGCTGTTGAGCAGCTCGGCTTTTGCCCAATTATTTTCGGTAGGCGTTCGCGGGGGCGTCCCGATCACGGATTTTTTCGACATCGCGAGCGGCGGGGGCGCGGTCAGGTATATTTCCAAGACGGATCGCTACATAATCGGGCCCACGGCGGCGCTGCATCTTCCACTCGGGCTCTCGATTCAGGTTGATGCGCTGTACCGAAGCATTGGCTACCAGCTCAACGCAGCCGCGCCTCCGGGAACGCTGAACGCCAGCGCCGGCGCATGGCAATTTCCGCTGCTGGCGCAATGGGCCTTCACGCCCGGACCCATTAAGCCATTCGTAGACATCGGTCCAACCTTTCAGAAAATCACGGGATTTAAACGGGTCGGAACGCTGGTCACCAACCCTTCGCAATTCCCTTCCGAGTTGAACAACGACGCGACCGTGGGGTTCACGTTCGGCGGCGGCGTCCAGCTCAAGCTGGGCCATCTGCGCATCGAGCCAGAGTTTCGCTATACGCGCTGGGGGTCTCCCGCGTTCGGAGATATCCCAGGCGCGATCCTGGGAACCAATCTGAACCAGGGCGACTTCCTCATCGGCATTACTTTTTGAGGGCGCAAAGCGGACGCGCGCAGGTGTTCTATCCTGAAATTTAGATTTCCATGCGGCGCTTGCGGTGGCTGATTCTTGCCGCCATCTCCGTAATTCTCGTTGCTGTCGGGGCGACCTACTACGGTCGGATGACGCGCATGAGGGAGGACGCGCCCCGGCGTCCGGAACCTCTCCAATCCGGAATCGATCTGGCGGCGGAGGGCTGGCACATCCGCAAGACCGACCACGGCCGGCCGATCGTTGAAGTGAAGGCGAGAAGCTTCCGGCAGGTGAAGGAGCCGCTCAGCTTCGAACTGGAAGGCGTCGAGCTCAAACTCTTTCATGACGACGGCGAGAGTTATGACCAGGTGGAAACGGCGCGAGCCACCTACGACGAAAGCGCCGGCACGCTGTACTCGGAAGGCCAGGTTCAGATCACGAAGGGCGTCACCGAGGGTGAGCCAACGGACCGGCTCGTGAAGATTGTCTCCTCTGGCGTTCATTTCGAGACCAAGACCGGCAAGGCGTATACGGACCGGCCCGCGGCCTTCACGTTCGCAAACGGCGACGGCAAATCCGTGGGCGCCGATTACGATCCGACTACGCGCGAGCTGCACATGAAGAGCGGCGTGGAGTTGAACTGGCGCGGCAAGAGCCCGAATGCGCCGCCAACCAGGATCCAGGCCGGATATCTCGTGTACCTGGAGCGCGATTCCAAGGTCCTGCTGTCTCCGTGGGCTCGTCTGATCCGCGGGCCGCTCACCATGGACAGCGAGAACGCCGTGGTCACGCTCAAGGATGGAGTGATGCGGCAGGTCGACGCCGAGAAGACGCGGGGCGTGCGTGATGAGCCGGGGCGGAGGGTGGAATACTCAGCCGAGCATGTCCACATGGATCTGAACGATGACGGCGTGGTGGAGAACATCAATGGCGAACGCAGCGCGCGGCTGGTCTCGATCACGGACGCGGGCCGGACCGAAGTCAACTCGGACCGCATAAACCTGACATTCGCGCCCGCCGACAAGGACAGCGTGCTTCAGAAGGCGGTGGCGACGGGCCGCGCCGTTGTGGACTCGCAGCCGGCGGCGAAGCCCGGAGCGCAGCACGGCGAAACGCGCATCCTCCGCTCGGAAATTGTCGAATTGCGGATGCGCCCCGATGGCCGCGAGATCGACAATGTGGAGACGCAGGCGCCCGGAACTCTAGAATTTCTTCCGAACCGGCCCGGGCAGCCGCGCCGCTTCGTGAGCGGAGACCACTTCTGGATCGCGTATGGCCCCGACAACACAATCGAGTCATTCCGCGCCATCAACGCGAAAACGCGGACCGAGAATGCGCCGAAGCCGGGGAGTCCCGCGCCTTTGCCGGTGGTCACCTCCAGCAATGAGCTGGTAGCGCACTTCGACCCCAAAACGCACCAGCTCACTACCCTCGAGCAGACCCGCAATTTTCACTACGAGGAAGGCGACCGCCGCGCGCAGTCCGATAAGGCCCTCCTGGATCAGTCGCAGAACCTGATGGTCCTCACCGGGCGCGCGCGGGTCGTGGATCCGACCGGATCGGCTGCCGCCGACGTCATCACCATGAATCAGAAGACCGGCGATTTCCAGGCGGACGGTCATGTGGCGTCGACCCGCATGCCCGACCAAAAGGGCCAGTCCTCGGCCATGCTCGCAAGCGATGAGCCGCTGCAAGCCACCGCCGATCACATGATCGCCGCGGATCATCATCAAAAGATCCGCTACAGCGGGCGCGCGGTCGTCTGGCAAGGCGGGAACCGGCTGGCCGCGGAGAATATCTGGATCGACCGCGATGCGCAGACGGTAAAGGCGAGCGGCGGCGTGCTGAGCCAGTTCGTGGACAAGCCGAAGAGGGACAAAAACGGCAGACCGCTGCCCGCAGCGCAGCAGCAGACGGCGTTCACCGTGGTGCGCGCGCCGGAAATGACATACACGGACGAGGACCGCCTGGCCTATTATCGCGGCGGAGTCGCCCTGAGCCGGCCCAACATGTCCGTGAAGGCGCGCGAGATCAAGGCGTATCTGAAGGACGCGAATTCCGATTCTGCGCTCGATCACGCGTACGCAAACGGCCAGGTGGTGATTGTGCAAGCGGCGCCGGACCGCACGCGGACGGGTACGGCTGAGCACGCCGAATACTATGTGGCCGATGACAAAATCATCCTGGAGGGAGGACAGCCGAAATTGGTCGACAGTCTCAAGGGAACAACGACTGGCAAACAATTGACGTATTTTTCCAAGAATGATAGGCTGCTCGTTAACGGCGTTGAACAGGAGCTCGCCTCGGGCGTGATCCGTCGAAAGTAATCCCACCTGAATGGCCAAGATCCGCACCCTCAGCACCCTGGAGATTTCGAAAGCGTATCACGGCCGCAGAGTGGTCGACGACGTGTCGCTGTGGGTGAAGCAGGGGGAGGTTGTCGGGCTTTTGGGGCCTAACGGCGCCGGGAAGACGACCTCATTCTACATGATTGTCGGCCTGATCTCACCCGATTCCGGAAGCGTGATGCTCGATGACGAGCCCGTGACGGACCTGCCCATGTATCTGCGGGCGCAGCGCGGCATCAGCTACCTTCCGCAGGAGCCATCCGTGTTCCGGAAGCTGAGCGTCGAAAACAATTTGATGGCGATTTTGCAGACGCTGCCGCTCTCGCGCCATGAGCGGCGCGAGCGCATGAACCGGCTCATTGAGCAACTGGGTCTTGAAACCGTGCGCCACAACAAAGGATATGCGCTTTCAGGCGGCGAGCGGCGCCGCGTGGAGATCGCGCGCTCTCTGGTTATCGAGCCGAGTTTCCTGCTGCTCGATGAGCCGTTCTCGGGAATCGATCCGATCCAGGTGCTCGAGCTACAGCGAATTATTTTTGATTTGAAGAATTCCGGGATCGGGATTCTGGTCACCGATCACAACGTGCGTGAGACGCTCGCAGTCACCGACCGGGCCTACATCATCAACAACGGAAAAATTTTCCGGTCCGGATCGCCGGAAGCGCTGGGACGCGATCCCGAGGTCAAGCGCGTATACCTTGGCGAGAATTTCAGCCTGGAAGTGCAGAGCGGGAGGTGGTCAGCTTAGCGCGGCCTCCGTATGATCGCGGCTGTCTGACCAGGCTGCGACCATACGAAGGAATCCGGCAAACGAGAGCTTACCAGCGCGAGCGGCCGCGGCTGTAACCGCCCCGATGGCCGCTGTTACCCCCGTTACTGGGCTTCGGCCGCGCCTCATTGACGTTTAATGCGCGACCATTCAGCTCGGCGCCGTTCAGTTGAGAAATCGCGGTTTCCGCATCGCGCCGCTCGCTCATTTCGACGAAGGCGAAGCCTCGGGGCTGCCCGGTGTCGCGATCGGTGATGATGTTGACGCGTTCGACATTTCCATACTGCGCAAAAGCAGCGTGAAGATCTTCCTGGGTGGTCTGATAGCTCAGATTACCGACAAAGATATTGGTCATTGAAAAGGGTTCCTATTCGTGTGAAAAATTGTCTCTGTCGGACTGCGCTCGGACTCTGATTCGTTGAGAAACTCGGCGGCGGTCGAAAGCACTCGCGGGTTTGAAAGCGGATGCGGGCAAAGACTCTTTGAGTATAGCAGCTTATTCGCTAAAACAACAGAAAATTATTGGACCGCTGCCGGGGCCGGGCGGATAATCATCAGCAGATCTTTGGCGTCCACGTTTTCGCCCACCGTGGCCAGCTTCTCAGCGACGATGCCGGAAATCGGCGCGTAGATCGTGGTCTGCATTTTCATGGCCTCCATGACCATGAGCCGATCGCCCTTGGAGACGGGCTGGTTGAGATCGACGCTGATGCTGGTAATTGCGCCGGGAATGGGCGCGCCCACCTGGCCGGGGTCATTGGGATCCGCCTTGGCGCGGACGGTGACGCTGGCCTGCAGCGATTTGTCGCGCACCGTCACTTCGCGGGGTTGACCGTTCAGCTCATAGAAGACGGTGCGCGTGCCGTCGGGGTGCGGTTCGCTGACCGTGAGAAATTTGATGATCAAGGTCTTGCCCGGCTCGATCTCGATGGCTGATTCCTTGCCCTTCTCCAGTCCGTAAAAGAATTCCGGCGTCGGCAACACGTCGACGTCGCCGTAAGCGGAACGCGCCTTTGCAAATTTCAGAAACACGTCCGGATACATGAGGTAGCTCATGAGGTCCGTCCGTGAAATCTTGTGGCCGACCTTCTTCTCGACGATGGCTTTGGTCTCATCAAAGTCCACCGGCGGAAGATGCTCGCCCGGGCGCCCCGGCTTTGGCTCGGCGCCGCGCAGGATGATTTTCCGAAGCTGCGGCGGCCAGCCGCCCTCCGGCTCGCCGAGCGATCCCGAGAACATTTCCACCACAGAGTTTGGCAGTTGCAGGTTGTGGTGAACGGGCAGCCGCTCGAGATCGCGCACGGTCATGTTATGACTCACCAAAAACAGCGCCAGGTCGCCCACGACCTTGCTGGAGGGCGTCACCTTGACGATATCCCCAAAGGCCATGTTCACATCGGCATACATTCGCGCGATCTCGCGCCACCGTGAGCCAAGCCCCATGGCCTCGGCCTGTTCCTTGAGGTTCGTGTACTGCCCGCCGGGCATCTCGTGCAGGTACACCTCAGCCGTGCCGGAAGGCGGCGCATTGTCGAAGGGGGCGTAGTAGGTCCGGACGGTTTCCCAGTAATCCGAGCAAAGGTTCAGCGCGTCGAGATCCAGACAGGAGTCGCGCTCGGTATTTTTGAGGGCCGCTACCAGCGAATTCAGATTTGGCTGGCTGGTTGTGCCGCTCATCGCGGCGATCGCGCCGTCGGCGATATCGACGCCGGCCTCGGCGGCCTTCAGAACCGACGCGGCGTTCACCCCGCTGGTGTCATGCGTGTGAAAGTGGATCGGCAGGGCGATCTCTTCGCGCAGCGTCTTGACCAGCTTGTAAGCTGCGTAGGGCTTGCACAGACCGGCCATGTCCTTGATGGCCAGTATGTGAGCGCCCATTTTTTCCAGCTCCTTGGCCAGGCGAACGTAATAGTTGAGCGAGTACTTTTCGCGTGAAGGATCGAGAATGTCGCCGGTATAGCAGATTGCCGCTTCGCACACGCCCGACGTGCGGTTGCGCACGGTTTCCATGGCGACCTTCATATTGGGCAGCCAGTTCAGCGAATCAAAGATGCGGAAGATGTCGATGCCCTGCTGGCCCGCCTCGTAGACGAATTCGGCGACCACATTGTCCGGATAAGCCGTATAGCCGACCGCGTTCGAGGCGCGGAACAGCATCTGAAAGCAGATGTTCGGAATCGCTTCGCGCAGCTTCCGCAGACGCATCCATGGATCTTCGAGCAGGAATCGCAACGAGACATCGAAGGTTGCGCCGCCCCACATCTCCAGGCTGTACAGGTGGTGCAACCGGTGCGCGACAAAGTTCGCGATCTGCAGCATGTCATACGTGCGGACCCGCGTCGCCATGAGCGACTGGTGAGCATCGCGAAATGTCGTGTCTGTAAAGAGCAGGCGGGTCTGATTGCGGGTCCACTCGGCGAATTTTTCGGGCCCGAGTTCCGCAAGCAACTGCCTGGCGCCGGGCGGCGGGGCCGAGCGATCGGCTTTGGGAACGGGGGCGGGGCGGATCGTCCTGGGCCGCGGCTTGTTGGCGACCTCTGGGTTGCCGTTGACAATGACGTCGCCAAGATAGGTGAGCAGCTTGGTCGCGCGATCGCGGCGCGGGGTGAATTTGAACAGCTGCGGATTTTCGGACAGGAAGGACGTGGTCGGCTGGCCCGCCTGGAACGTAGGATCGTTGACCACGTTTTCAAGGAAGGGAATGTTGGTTTTGACGCCGCGCACGCGGAATTCGCGTAAGGCGCGATCCATGCGCTGGCAGGCGTCTTCGAATCGGCGTCCCCAGGCGGTTACCTTCACCAGCAGGGAATCGTAGTAGGGAGTGATGACCGCTCCGCTGTACGCCGAGGCCCCGTCCAGCCGGATGCCGAAGCCGGCCGGCGACCGGTAGGTAATGATGCGTCCGTAGTCGGGAACAAAGTTGTTGGCCGGATCTTCCGTGGTGACGCGGCATTGCAGAGCGTACCCGTGCAGAGGAATCTGGTCCTGCGGCGGAAACGCCATCACCGGGCCGTACAGATTATGGCCCTGCGCGATGAGGATCTGGCTGCGCACGATATCGATGCCGGTGACCATCTCGGTCACGGTGTGTTCCACCTGGACGCGCGGATTGACCTCGATAAAGAACCACTCGCCGGACTCCATGTCCACAAGGAACTCGACCGTGCCTGCGTTGTAGTAGTTCGCCGTTTTGGCGAGCGCAACGGCGGCGTCAGCGAGGGCCTTACGGATCTTCGGATCCACGGCAAAGGCGGGCGCGACTTCGACCACCTTCTGATGCCGGCGCTGGACGGAGCAGTCGCGTTCGTAGAGGTGCACGATATTGCCGTGCCGGTCGCCCAGAATCTGGACTTCGACGTGCTTCGCGCGGCGGATATACCGCTCCAGGAATACGGCGTCGTTGCCGAAGGCCGCGCCCGCCTCTTGGCGCGCTTCATGCAGCCGCGCCAGGAGGTCTTCGGCCTTGTCGACGACGCGCATGCCGCGGCCCCCGCCTCCAAATGCGGCCTTGATAATCAGCGGGTAGCCGATCGCCTGGGCAATCTCCTGGGCCCGCGCGTCATCGGTGATCGGCTCTTCGACTCCGGGCACGACGGGGATGCCCGCCTTTTCCGCCAGCCGCCGCGCGGCCGTCTTGTCGCCCAGCAATTCCAGCAGCTCCGCGCTGGGTCCGACAAAGGTGATTCCGGCGCGCTCGCAAGCGCGCGGCAGGGCTGGATTCTCGGAGAGAAATCCGTAGCCGGGGTGGATGGCATCGACGCCCTTCTCGCGGGCGAGCGCCACAATGCCCTCCACATTCAGATACGCCTGAATGGGGCCTTGCCCTTCTCCGATCAGATACGCCTCGTCGGCCTTGAAGCGGTGCAAACTCAAACGGTCTTCCTGCGAATAAACTGCGACCGTTCTAAGCCTCAGCTCGTTTGCAGCGCGTAAAATGCGGATCGCGATTTCGCCGCGATTTAATGCCAGAAGTTTTCGCATCAGGGAACAAACAGGGGGAATGCGAGGTGGAGCCCGGCGAGGCAAGCTGCCAGACCCGGCGCCAAACCCAACTTTCAAGGTAACACGGAACTTTGAGGCCGGCCGGAGCGTAATTCTCCCCGAGGGTGAACTATGCGCCTGCTGCTTGGATCTACGGCGTTGTTGCTGCCGGTCTTGTTTCTGGCATCCTGCGACGAATTCATGGAATTCGGGGATTCCGAACGGTACAAGGAAGATTTCCACTACGAGTATCCGCTCGCCGCCGGCGGCCGGCTCAGCGTGGAGAACCGAAACGGCTCGATCGAAATCACGCCCTGGGAAAAGGACGCGCTAGAGATCAACGGCACGAAGTACGCCAGCACGCAGCAGGCGTTGAAGGACATTCGGATTGAAGTGAGCCAGTCCCCCACCGAGATCCAGGTGCGGACGGACGCGCCGCTGGGGTTCCGCAACATGGGCGCCCGCTACTCGATTCGAGTCCCCCGCAAGGTGGTCCTCGATCGCATTGTCAGTTCGAACGGCAGTATCCGGGCGGACGGCTTGCAGGGCTTGGCGCGGCTGCGGACCTCAAACGGGAGAATTACAGTGTACGGCCACAACGGTGAGATCGACGCGGAGACCTCAAATGGCGGCATCGAAGCGACGGATCAGACCGGAAATGCCAGGCTGCATACTTCAAACGGCGCGATCCGGGTGGAGATGAACCAGGGATCGCTGGATGCCGTCACGAGCAATGGATCGATTACGGCGCGGCTCACGAAGCCGGATGCAAACGCGCCCGTGCGCTTGACCAGCTCGAATGGCCGGATCGAGCTGACCATGGATGCAGTGCGGGATGTGCGCGCGAGCACATCCAATTCGTCGATTCAGGTTCGCATCCCCTCGGATGCGAATGCGCGAGTTCGGGCGCGGACCTCCAACTCGTCGATTACGACTGAATTTGACGTGCGCGGCGAGCGGTCGAAGCATACGCTTGACGGGACGATCGGAAACGGCGGACCGCTGATTGATCTGTCGACGAGCAACGGGGGCATCCGGCTGCTGAGGCTTTGAGAAGGGACCCGCTGGCCGAGCGACGGCGTGGGCGGCAATCGGGGACGGCCGGCTGCGCCAGCTATTCGCGCCCATGCGCCAGCCCGAAATCCGGACTATCCGATTTTCCCTCCACCTTAATATGCAGCAGCGTCCCCGCGCCTGCCTTTGAGAAGAACGGATCCATCGGCTTCAGCGCCCACCGCTTCCATCCCGTCATGGTCTGCGAGATCTTCGCCTTCAATCGCAGAATTCCGCGAAAATCGAGGCTATCGGACTTCAGATTGTATGCGCCATGAAGAGAGACATGCGCGCCGGGGAGATCGTAGTGCAGCGTGCTGAAGCGCGCGATCTCGTCGTCGAGTACGAAATCGCCATACATTTCGGACTCCACGCGCTGAATGGCCGGATTCTCCGGCTGCCCTTGCGCGCGGCGGCTGAAATTATCGACCGCCTCCTGGATTTTGGGACGCAGAAACTTGACGTCTTCTATCGTGAAGCGGCCCGCCAGATTCAATCTTTGACGCACGTTGCCGCCGAGCGGCGGGATGTCGATGAGCGTGTTCAGTCGAATGCGGCCGTCCATCAGCGGCGGATCCTTCATGGCGAGCGTCAGCAGGTCCCGCATGTTGCCGCGGGGCATCGAAACCCTGAGCCGGATCGCACGCCGCCTGTCGCCCTCGTGCTTGATGATGGCGCCGCTGGTGGTGAAATCGGTTGAGCCGAGCCTTGCGCTGACGGGCTTCAGCACCGTGTTTCCGTTGGTGCCATCGACCAGGACTTCGAAGTTCGTGCGCAGAGGCACGGGATGTCCGGCCATCGTCAGGCGGAAATCGGGCACATACGCCTGGCCGCGTGCGGTAATGGAGGCCAGCGCGCCCTCAAAGCGACCCTGCGATTGAAGGATTCCCGCGATGCCGCGGAATACGCCCAGGTCGGCATTCCGGAACTGGTAATCGCCCTGAAGCGGCGTGTCGCCCGGCTCGCCGGTGGACCACGGACCGAAGACGCCCGTGCTATGGATTTGGCCGGGCGGCTTGGGGTTGGTCATGTCGGCGGTGTATTGCATGGCCGTCTTCAGGCCAGCGGAGTCCAATTGCAAACGGGCGATATCGAATTGCAGCGGAATTTTGGACGGGTCCCGAGGCAGGATAGTGAGCCGGGCGCTGTGGACCATGACCCGATCGATGACGACGCTGGACCGGGCGGCGTCGCCCTGGCTCGCCGCGCCGAGGTCGGGCCGCTCGCCTTTGGGAGGCACATGAATTTCGAGCCCGTCGAGGGTGACCAGGGGGACATGTTTAGGAGTCGCAAAAAGGGTTCCGAGATCGATGCTAAAGCTGAACTTCTTCATCGAAAACAGCGGCGGGCCGGGGCGCCCGCGCTGTCGCATGACAATATCGTGGCCTTCGACGCGGCCGATGGCGCCGCGCCCCCGCGTGAGCAGGAGTTGGAGGGGCGACGCCTGGGGCAGCCGGAAGTGCAAGGCGCCGATGTTGACGTCGCAATTAAACCGCTTCTGAAGATATTCAACCGCCTGCTGCCGAACATAGGGCTCCATTCTCCGGGCCATGATCGCAGCGGCGATCACGAGCCCAATGAGCGCCAGGCCGGCAGCGGCCCCGATCCCGACAAGCCATCTTTTTTTGCGCGTGGTCATGCGAAAGCAAGAAAGGCCGGAACATCAGTTCCGGCCTTGATGTCAACTATTAGACGGCGTGTGGGTCAGAACAAATACAGGGGTGTACCGGCGGGTTGCAGTTCCGCTTCGGTCGGGGCGCCGGCGCCCACCGGCTGCTCCTGCAACTCCTTTACGGGGCGGCAGTAGATGCCGGAATCGCCGAGATACACCTCCAGCTCTGCGGGTCGAGGTAAAGAGCCCTGGATGAGCGCCTCCGACAGCGGGTCTTCGATATACTTCTGAAGGGCCCGACGCAGCGGACGCGCGCCGTAACTGCGGTCCGTGAGGGTCTTTTCCAGGATGTAGCGGGCTGCATCGTCGGCCAACCGGATCTTGATCTGCTTGCCCTCCAGGTTCTGGTTGATCTGGGCGACCAGCAGGTGAATGATCTTCAGCAGGTCGTCGTCGGTGAGCGAAGTAAACAGGATGATCTCGTCCAGGCGGTTGAGGAACTCGGGATTGAACGCCCGTTTGACCTCGCCCATCACCATATCCTCGACCTTGGGGGGAATCGCCGATGTCGATGGCGCCGCAAACCCCATTTGCGCCTTCTTGTCGAGGAAGCGCGCCCCCAGGTTCGAAGTCATGATGATGATGGTGTTCTTAAAGTCGACCGTATTGCCGAGCCCGTCGGTCAACTGGCCGTCTTCAAAGACCTGGAGCAGGATGTTGTAGACATCCGGGTGGGCCTTTTCGATTTCGTCGAGAAGAATAATCGAATACGGCTGGCGTTTGACGCGTTCGGTCAACTGGCCGCCCTCCTCGTAACCGACATAGCCCGGAGGCGAGCCGATCAGCTTCGAAACCGAGTGCTTTTCCATGAACTCCGACATATCGAAGCGGACCAGTGATTTTTCGCTGCCGAACAGAAATTCGGCGAGGGCGCGGGCGACTTCCGTTTTGCCGACGCCGGTGGGGCCGAGGAACAGGAAGGAGCCAGCCGGGCGCTTGGGCGACTTCAATCCGGCGCGCGAGCGGCGGATGGCGCGGGCCAGCGCGCTGATCGCCTTCTCCTGGCTGATCACCCGCTTGTGCAGTTCCTCCTCGATCCGCAGGAGTTTCGTAACCTCCTCCTCCTTGATGGCGGTCATGGGAACGCCGGTCCAGCGGGCGACCACCTCCTCGATGTCGTCCTTGCTGACCACGCCCGTGGAGGTGTCGTCAAGGTTGTATTTCTCGCGGAGCTGCCGCAGGTTTTCGCGCTCTTTCCGCTCCTCATCGGAGTAAAAGCGCGCCTTTTCGAATTCGTGATTGGCGATCGCGTTCTCCATGCGGTGCACGATAAACTTGATCCGCTTCTGGATGTCGGCGACCTCGCTCGGCAGCGTCGTCTGCCGCAGCTTCACGCGCGCGCCGGCTTCATCGATCAGATCAATGGCCTTGTCCGGCAGGAAGCGGTCCGGGATGAATCGCGTCGAGGTGTAGACGGCGGATTCGATGGCTTCATCGGTGTACGCCACCGCGTGGAACTTCTCGTACCGTTCCTTGATTCCGAACAGAATGCGAATGGCGTCGGTCTCATTCGGCGGAGGAACTTTGACGGCCTGGAAGCGGCGCTCAAGGGACCGGTCCTTTTCAATGGATTTACGGTACTCGCCGGGCGTGGTTGCGCCGATGCACTGGATTTCGCCGCGCGAAAGGGCAGGTTTCAGGATGTTGGCTGCGTCCAGCGAGCCTTCTGCGGAGCCGGCGCCTACCAGCGTATGGAGCTCATCGATGAAGATGATGGCGTTCTGATTCTCCATCAATTCCTTCATGATGGTTTTCAGGCGCTCCTCGAACTGGCCGCGGTACTTCGTACCCGCTACGATCAGGGACAGGTCAAGCGCCAGAATGCGCTTGTCGGCGAGGAACGAAGGCACGTCGCCGTCGGCGATGCGCTGCGCCAGGCCCTCGACGATGGCGGTCTTGCCCACGCCGGGCTCTCCGATGAGGACAGGATTGTTCTTCGTCCGGCGGCACAGAATCTGAATCACGCGCTCCAGCTCGTAATCCCGGCCAATGAGCGGATCGAGCAGGCCGTCCATGGCCGCCTGGGTGAGGTCGCGGCTAAACTCCGCAAGCAGCGAACTCTCCTTGGGCCGGTTCGAGGCCATCTTTTCGGAGGAGGAGCGTGCAATCTCCTCGCGCACCTGCGAGAGGCGCAGCCCGCGCTCATGCAGGATTTCCGCCGCAAACGACTTCTCTTCGCGCAACAGACCCAGCAGCAGGTGTTCGGTGCCGATGTGCTTATGGTTGAGCCGCTCCGCTTCCTCGGCCCCGTACGCCAGCACGCGTTTGCACTCATGGCTGAGCGGGAGATCGACAGACGTGGAAACCTTCTCGCGGATGGTGGTGTGCGCTTCGATCTGCTTCCGGATCGAGTCGATGGCGGCGTGCGACCGCAGGAACCGGTTGGCGAGCGCCTTGTCTTCGCGAAGCAGGCCGAGCAGGAGATGCTCCGTTTCGATGTAGGGGCTTCCGAACTGGCTGGCTTCGTACCGGGCGAAGAAAATGACGCGGCGCGCCTTCTCCGTATAACGTTCAAACATAATTACCTGCCCTCTTTAGATGATGCGATATCCGGTAAAGAATCCGGGACCTGAAGCCCGCCCTGTTCGAGCAGCAGCACGCGATCGGCGCGGCGGGCGAACGCAAGATTGTGAGTGACGTAAATCGATGTCAACTGGTGGGTATGATGCAGGCCTTCCAAAAGCGCCATGATCATCTCCCCGGTGCGGTGGTCAAGATTGCCGGTGGGCTCGTCGGCGAGAAGCAACTTTGGGTTGCCCGCGAGGGCCCGGGCGAGCGCAACGCGCTGCTGTTCGCCGCCGGAGAGTTCACCGGCGCGGTGCGAGGCCCGGTTTTTCAGACCGACCTCCTCCAACCTGGCCATCGATCTGGCGGCGGCTTCCTGGTAGCTGACGCCCCGAATCAGCAGCGGCATCATCACATTCTCCTGAGCCGTAAACTCCGGCAGCAGCGAATGATTCTGCCAGACAAATCCAATGTCCCGGTTTCGCAGGTCCGCTAAATCCGAATCCGAGAAGCGGGAAATGTCCTTATGCTCGAAGTATATCGCGCCCTCGGAGGCCCTGTCGAGAGCGCCTAGCAGATGGAGTAAAGTGCTCTTACCGGCGCCGGACTCTCCGATGATCGCCAGCCGTTCTCCCCGCTGAACGCTGAGCTCGAGGCCGGCAAACACGACCAGATCGGCGTCGCCGGATCGATAGATCTTGGCGAGATTCTCGGCCCGAATCAGGCTGTCATCGAACTGCGACAACCATGCGCTCCTGTCCCGTTACAAACCCCATCTCTACGCTATCACGACCCGCCCGGGTGACCCGGCAGAACAAACGTCGCAAGCCGTACGCGCCGGGCGCATCGCTGCGCGCAGTCCAGGCGAAAGGGTGCGGTTCTGACTGCGGCATCCCAATTGCGGCCTACGTTACGGTTAGACGTACCTGTTTTCTGAGGAGCGTACAAAAGTGTTGAGCCGATTGACTTGCCTAGCGGCGTCCGTTTTGATCCTGACGGGTTATTCGGACACAGCCAGGGCCCAAACGAACTCATTTGTAATCTCACCGACCTCGCTGACGTTCAGCACGCAGCCGGGGTTCAGTCCTTTCCCGCAGACGCTCAGCGTCGATACGAGCACGCATGCCGCCGTCACCTTCACCATCACGACGAGCTCTGGCAGCGGCTGCAATACGATCGCGACATCCGTCCAGTCGCCGCAGACGCCGGCGCAAGTGAGTGTCGCCGTGCAGGGCGGATCGCTCGCGGCGGGTTCCTACAGTTGCTCGCTGAAGTTTAGTGCGACGGGCTTGGCCGACGTTACGATTCCGGTGACGATTCAGGTGGGTGGAACGAGCGGCGCAGGTCAAGTCTCGGTGACGCCGACTTCGCTGACGTTCTCCGCACAGACGGGCGCGAATCCGCCTGGAGCGCAGATTCTTACGCTTTCCAACAACGGGGCGCAGGTGAACTTCACCGCGACTCCGGATTCGACCTGGCTGCAAGTTTCGCCCACCAATGGGCAGGTCCCGCCGGCGACGCAGATATCGGTGACCGTGAATCCGGCGGGTCTGCAACCCGGAACCTATAACGGCAATGTCATTATTTCGCCGGCCGGTCTAGCGAACATCACCGTTCCCGTCTCGCTGACCGTGTCCGGGAATCCGACTTTAGAGATCACGCAGAATTCAGCGCCCGTCAATACCACGACCGGGCTTCAGTTTTACTATCAGACCGGGACATCGTTGCCGGGTCCGCAGATTCTGAATTTCGCGAGCAGCAATGCGAGCACGCCCATTCAATTTTCGATCTCGGCGACCGGGGCTCAGGCCGGCGTTTTCGTGCTGAGCCCCTCGGGAGCGCTGGCAACTCCGGCGGGAGTTGCGGTGTCGGTGGCCTCGACGGCGGCGAGTCTGCCGCCGGGCGCCTACCAAGCCACGATTAACATCTCGGCGCCTGGCGCCGCCAACCCGACTCTGGCGATTCCAGTAACGTTGACGGTGAGCAACAGTCCGCTGCTGACGACGGGCGCTCCGCCGGCTCCCTTCAACTTCCAGATTGGCGGCGCGGCTCCGGCCAATCAGACCGTTCAGATCGCGACCACCTCTAGCGCGCTGACGTTCAACGTTGCAACGAATCTACCTTCGGGCCAGAGCTGGCTTCTCGTGGGTCCGCTGACCGGCCAGGCGAGCGCGGCGTCGCCGGCAACGCTGACCATCAGCGTGAATCCGACCGGCCTGGCGGCGGGTACGTATAGCGGTTCGGTGACGGTAACCGGGGTCGGCGCGGCCAATCAGCTTTCAATTCCGGTGACGCTGAACGTGAGCAACAGCACGCTGCTCAGCGCAGCGCCGAGCGCGCTGACGTTCAGCTATCAAACCGGGCAGACAGCGCCGGGACCGCAGGTGTTGACGGTGACCAGCAGCGGAGCGCCTCTGGCGTTCAATGTGGCGGTGAACGCGGGCAGCAACTCCAACTGCCCGGCTGGATGGCTTTCGGTAAATCAGACCAGCGGCAACACCGGCGCGACCGGAAGCCAGTTGCAGATTTCTGTAAATCCGACAGGCGTCACGTCGCCTCCACAGGCCTGCACCGGAACGATCTCAATTACGTCAACAGGGGCGCCGAACACCGTACAGATTCCGGTGACGCTCATCGTGAGCTCCGCGCCGGTGGTGGCGGTGAGCCCGCCATCCATTTCCTTGACCGGTCAGTTGAACAACGGCCTCACGCAAGCGGTGACATTGCAGTTGACGAGCAGCGACCTGACTACAGCGTTGGACTTCACGATCCTCAATCCCGCGCCGTGGCTGATCGTGACTCCTACAACGGGAAAGACCCCGGCAAACGTCACCGTTCAAGCAAACACCGCCATTACGGGACTGACGATCGGGCAAAACACGACAACCTTGACGATTACTTCGCCATCGCTGCCTTCAGGCGCCACGATCAGCATTCCGGTCACGCTGACCATCACGTCGAATTCGACGCTGTCGGTGAGCCCGACATCGCTGACGTTTACGCAGGCGTCGGGCGGGGCGCCTCCCGCGGGGCAGACCGTACAGATTGCGCTATCGAACAACGGTACGGGTCAGTTCACGGCGGTTGCAAGCAGCGGCAGCATCGGCAACTGGCTGACCGTCTCTCCAACGAGCGGCGCGGCGCCAGGCGCGATCACGGTTTCGGTGAATGGCGCGAATCTCTCGCCCGGCGCCTATAACGGCAGCGTTGTCGTGACTGTTCCAGGAGTAGCGGGCAGCCCGATCACGATTCCCGTAACGCTGACGGTGGGATCGGCTCAAGCGCTGATGGCTTCGCCGGCGGCGGTTACGTTCAACGCCAGCGCGGGCGGGTCGACAGCGACGCAGACGATAAGCATTACCAGCTCCGGCGGCCAGGTGAACTTTACCATTACCAAACCCTCCACCGGATGCGATTTCCTGACGGTATCGCCGGCGAGCGGCACAGCCAGCGCGACAGCCGTTCCGGTCACGCTCACTCTGAATCCGGCGAACCTGCCTGTTGGGACGGCGACCTGCGCGCTGACGCTGAGCGCGCCGGGACTGCAATCGCAGACCATCAACGTGACGGTGAACGTCACGGCCGCCATTCCGTCGATCACCAGCGTGTTGAACGGCGCAAGCTACGTTCCCGGACCGATCGCCCCGGGCGAGGTCGTCGTGATCTTCGGCGCGAATATCGGACCGGCGACGTTGACCCCTTACCAGCTGATCAATAACAACACTGCGTTTGCCACCACGCTCGCCGATACGCAGGTGTTCTTCGATAACATTCCGGCGCCGCTGCTGTATGTCAGCGCGAACCAGATCGGCGCGGTGGTGCCATTCGAGGTGGCCGGGCGGCCGAACACGACGGTAACTGTCAAGCGCGCAGGCCAGACCTCGACGGCCATTGCGATGCGAGTGGTCGATCAGGCGCCGGCGATCTTCACGCTCAACCAGCAGGGCTTCGGTCAAGGCGCGATCGTGAATCAGGACGGCAGGGTGAACGGGGCGTCGGCGCCAGCGGCGAAGGGTTCGGTCGTCTCCATCTACATGACTGGAGCAGGGCTCACGTTTCCGCTGGTCCCCACTGGAGGGGTCACGCCGGGCAGCGCTCCGCTGCCGACTCTGCCGGCGGGCAGCGTGACGGTGACCATTGGAGGCCAGGCTGCACAGGTACAGTATGCTGGCGCGGCGCCGCTGGCGATCGCCGGTCTGTATCAGATCAATGTGGTGGTGCCGCCCACGGCCGCTTCCGGAAATCAGCCCGTGAGCGTTACTGTGGCTGGCGCCCAGACGCCCTCCAATGTAACCCTGGCGATACAGTAACCGGAAATTCATGGAAAAAAGGCCGGCGTTTCATTTCAATCGCCGGCCTGTTCTTTGCATTTCGGTTCCGGTGATGAGAGAATGACCCTTCCAGATCTGCAGTTGTAGCGATTCGGGAGGGCGAGATGCAACGGCTATTCTTCCTCGCGTTTTCTGCGCTCTTTATACTTTCCTCTGCTTCATCCGCCCGCGCCCAGAGCATACAAGTCGGCCCTGCTTCCGTCACCCTGACGGCGCCCTCCGGCGGGACTTCTCAGAGCGTAAATGTATCGGCGGCGGTGACCAGCGGCACGCTGGCTTTCACCACCAGCGTCAACTACGCGGCGGGAGGCGGGTGGCTGCAAGTCAGCCCGTCCTCAGGTACGTTGACGACGACGCCGATCCAGATTTCGATCAGCGCTAATGCGCTGGCGCTCACGCCGGGCAGTTACACCGCGTATTTGGTGATCGCCGGACCTTCCGGCAACCCGTCCAACACCGTTCGCGTGGACCTGACGGTCGCCAGCGGATCCGGACCGCAGGGAACGTTAGGCGTCTCGCCCACAGCTTTATCGCTGTCCGACACGTCCGGTCTGTCGGCGTATATCTCGGTGACGGGCCCAGCCAGCAACCCGGTGATGAATTTCACCGCCACAGCCAGCACCACGACCGGTTCCGGGTGGCTTCAGGTGTCCCCAGTTGTCACACAAACGCCGGCGAGCCTGCTGGTTACAGCGATCACTTCGGGTCTTGCGAACGGGACCTACCAGGGTTCGATTACGATTACTCCGACCAGCGGTACGCCGACTACGGTGCCCGTTACGCTGACGGTCGGCGCAAGCTCCGGCGGGGGAACGGTGTCGCCGTCGTCCTTTCAGTTCTATGGCCAGCCCGGCGGTTCCATTCCACCGGCGCAGTATCTGAACATCGCAAGCGCCGGCGCCGTCACGCTGACTCCGACAACGACTTCGGGCGGGAACTGGCTGACGGTGTCGCAAACCACTACGGCGACGCCAGCGACCATCGCAGTGACGGTAAATCCGTCGACTCTCGCCGCAGGGACCTATTTCGGAAATATCGCGGTGGCGCTTCAAAGCACCGCAGCAGTCATTGCGAACATCCCGGTGACGTTCAGCGTTGGCACGGGAACGCTGTTGACGCTGGGGGCCGCGCCGGCGCCGTTCACGTATCAATCGGGCGGTCCACTTCCTCCCGCCCAAACCGTGGCGGTCGGCAGCTCCAGCGGAACGCCGCTGAGCTTCAGCGTCGCGGTCAGCACGTCTACGGGAGTGAACTGGCTCGCGGTCTCGCCGACAACGGGCGCTACTCCGGCGACGCTGACGGTCAGCGTGTTCCCGACGAATCTTCCGACAGGCGTCTATACCGGCACAGTGACCGTCACGGCGAGTGGAGCGGCCAACAGCCCCCAATCGTTCCAGGTCACATTGAACGTCAACAACGCCGCAGTTGTCTCCGGCCTCCAGGCATCCCCATCCGCTTTGTATTTCGCATATCAGATTGGAGGCGCAAATCCGGTCACGGCGCAGAGCGTTTCCATTACGACGCCGAATACCACATCTTCGATCACAGCCACGCCTGTTACATCGACGTGCGGTTCGAGCTGGCTTCAGGTCACGTCGTTTGCGACGACCACGCCGACTACATTGATCGTCAGCATCAACACGGCCGGCCTCACCGCGCCGCAGACCTGCACGGGGGCGATCAATATCTCGGCGGCGTCGCTCGGGGCGACGGTGCAGATCCCGGTGACGCTGACGGCGGCCACTACCCCCTTACTCAACGTCAGTCCGGCGGGGATCAATTTTACGGCCGCGTATGGCACGACATCGCTTGCGCCGACCAGCATTTCGCTGAGCAGCACTGACAACTCGCCGCTTGCGTTCACGGCTGCGCCGTCCAGCTCAGGGTGGTTGTTCGTAAGTCCGACGTCGGGTACGACGCCGGGTTCGGTAACGGTATCGGCGACGCCGGGCGCGCTCGCTCCCGGCACATACTCCGGCTCGATAACCATTCAAAGTTCGGGGCTGCCATCGCCCTTGGTCGTGCCGGTTACGCTGACGATCACGTCGAGCGCCACCCTCACGGTCACGCCGACTTCCCTGAGCTTCACGCAAGTGCAAGGCGGCGCTGCGCCGGCGGGGCAGCAGCTTTCGGTCAGCGCCAGCGTGGGTTCCGTCTCATTCACGGCCGCGAGCTCGGCAGCGTGGCTGACAGTCTCGCCGACCTTCGCCAGCACGCCGACCGCTATTACCGTCACAGCCAACGGGGCGGGCCTTAGCGCCGGCGTCTACAATGGGTCGGTAACCGTCACGCTGCTGGGCACAAATACAACCGCCACCATTCCGGTCACGCTGACGGTCACGGCGCCGGTGGCGGTATCCGCGACGCCGACGTCGCTGTCCTTCACGTACCAAACCGGCGGCGCGACGCCGGCGAACCAGACTGTTTCGGTGTCGGCGACTCCGGCGACGGCCGTCAATTTCACAACGGCGGTAACAATGACGAGCGGCAGTGGATGGTTGAGCGCAACGCCGGCCTCGGGCGCGACTCCCGGGACCGTTACGGTCTCGGTCAGCCCGGCCAGTCTGGCCGCCGGCACGTACAACGGGACTGTGATCATTACGGCGACCGGCGCATCCGGCAGCCCGATTTCGATCCCGGTGACCTTGACGGTTCAGTCCGGGCCGGCGGTGACGAGCGTCGTCAATGCAGCGAGTTTTCAGAGTGGCGCGGTCTCGCCGGGCGAAATAATCACGATCCGGGGGACCCAGATGGGTCCGGCGACAGGTCTGAATTTCACCATCAACAGCGCCGGAAGAATCGACACGACGCTTGGAGGCGTGCAGGTGTTGTTCGACAACACGCCCGCGCCCCTGCTGTATGTGTCTGCCGCGCAGATTAACGCGATTGTGCCGTACGAAGTGGCGGGGCGCTCCAGCACTGTGCTGAAGGTGTCATATGCGGGCGGAACTTCCACGGGCTCGACGCTCCAGGTAGCCGCTTCGGCGCCGGGCATCTTCACATTGAACCAGACAGGCGCCGGCCAGGCGGCGGTCCTGAACCAGGACAACAGCATCAACACGGCTTCGAACCCGGCGGCGCGCGGCAGCATCTTGCAGGTGTTTGCAACGGGCGAAGGGCAGACTGTTCCTGCGGGAATCACGGGTGGAATCACAGGATCGACGCTGGCGAAGCCGATCAGTCCGGTGAGCGTCACTATCGGCGGCGTCTCGGCGCAGGTGCTGTACGCCGGCTCAGCGCCGGCGTCTGTTGCAGGGCTATTCCAAGTAAATGTAATGGTGCCGAACGGCGTCCAGTCGGGTAATGCGCCGATTGTCATTACGGTGGGCTCGGTTTCGAGCCAGAGCGGCGCTACAGTCGCTATTCAGTAAAACGCTGCGGAAGGAACGCCAGCCAGGCCGCATTGGCCTGGCGTCAGATCTACACAGTTAATTTCCAAGGCTTGCGATATTCGCGCGTCAAATATTTGCGCGCTTCCGCCTGCGCGACGGTCCATTTGTCGGGGTCAAAGTCCAGCCGGAGGCGGCTTCGCAGCGCGACGTTGCCCAGCAGACAGGTAGTGGTTGAGCGCTGGCACTTCTCAATGTCGCTGGTGGGTTTTTCGCGGGTGCGGATGCAGTGGAGAAAATTGGCCCAGTGCTCCTTGTTTCCGCTGCTGGAAGCCTTCACGGTCGCCGGCTCCAGGTCCGATCCGCGTTCCGGGACGATGCGATATTCGCTGCGGTCGACAAACAGCGTTCCTTTTGTCCCGTGGAACAGGATGCCGCCGCCCTTCTGGAACATTGACTGGGCGTTGCTGTTCCGGTTTTCGTAGGTTGCGATCATGCCGGAGGGGTATTCGTAGACCACTTCAAGGGTATCCGGCGTCTCGCGATTATCTTTCAGCCAGAACTTGCCGCCGAGCGCGGTGATGGTTGACGGCATCTCCTCGTTGAAGGCAAGTTGAACGATATCGAGCCAGTGAACGCCCCAGTCGGTCATCATGCCGCCGGCGTAATCCCAGAACCAGCGGAAGTGGGAAAACCACTTATCATTGGGGTCAATGCCCCAGCGGTTCTCATTGAAAGGCCGTTTCGGCGCCGGACCGAGCCACATGTCCCAGTCCAGTCCGGCGGGCGGATCGGAATCCGGCGGATTGCCAATGCCTTCCTGCGGCATGTTGCCATAATTCCAAGTTCTGACAAAGGCGACCTTGCCGAGCTGGCCGCTGCGGACAATGTCGGCGGCCTTCTGGAAGTGTTCGGCGGAGCGCTGCATCGTACCGGCTTGCACCACGCGCCCGTACTTACGCGCCGCCTGCACCATCTTCACGCCTTCGTCCACGACGACACAAATCGGCTTTTCGACGTAAACGTCCTTGCCCGCCTTACAGGCTTCTACCGTCATGTAGGCGTGCCAATGGTCTGGCGTTGAAATGCAAACGGCATCGATGGACTTATCCGCAAGGACTTCGCGGAAGTCGCGCAATCCCTTGGCCTGGCCTTTGGTCAGCTCGACGGCCCAGTTCAGGTTGCGGTCATAGACGTCGCAGACCGAAACGACGTTGACGTTCTCCTGTCCGAGGGCGTATCGCAGATTGGCCCGGCCCATCTTGCCCATGCCGATAAAACCCAGGCTGATCCGGTCGTTGGCGCCGCGGACGCGGCCCGTGAAAACGGCGGTGGTGAACGCCCCCGACGCGGCGTACTTCAGGAAGTCTCTACGATCGTTCTTTTCCATGTCGCCCTACTTTTCTTCGATCGTAACCTTATTCAGCCTGTCTCCCTGTTGAATCGCGTTGACCACCTCCTGGCCGCTTTTCACCTGCCCGAAGACGGTGTGCTTGCCATCCAGCCAGTCAGTCACGATGTGGGTGATGAAGAACTGGCTGCCGTTGGTATTGGGGCCGGCATTGGCCATGGACAGCGATCCCACCTGGTGTTTGTGCGGGTTATCCTTGACCTCATCCTCGAACCGGTAGCCGGGTCCGCCGCGACCCGTTCCGGTGGGGTCGCCGCCCTGGATCATAAAGTTTTGAATCACGCGGTGGAAGGTGGTGCCGTCGTAGAAGCCGTCGCGAGCCAGGAACACGAAGTTGTTCACGGTTTTAGGGGCCTCTTTGGGGAACAGGTCGCACACGATGGGGCCTTTGGACGTATCGAAAGTGGCTGTGTACGATTTCGCGGTGTCGATCTGCATCGCCGGAGGTTGGGGATATTGCTTGGCCATGTTCTCCAGTGTGCCACAGGCGCTGCATGCGGCTCGCGACGGTTCGGCCTGCGTTTCGGCGCGCAAGTGATTGGGATATCATTGATGTAACCAATCGGACAACCGGTGGCTAAAACAAATGAACACTCGCCCGCGAGGCCGAAGGAAAAACAAATGGAAAAGCTAGCTCAGAATATCCAGGAAGCTTTTCTAAACAACGCCCGCAAGGATAAGACGTTCCTCACGATTTACTTGATGAGCGGCGTTAAACTCTCGGGCCGGATCAAGAGTTTCGACAAATATTCGGTCATTCTCGAAACCAACAATCAGGAGCAGCTCATTTTCAAGCACGCCATTTCAACGGTTGTGGTCTCGAAACCCTTCCATTCACAGGTCGGCCAGCACGCTCCGGCGGCCGGCGCCAATGCGGGGGCGCATCCTTCGCCGGGAGCGCCGGTAACAGAGAGCCGCGAACAGTAGGTCCCGGGTTTGCCGCTGGAGCACGAGGAGCGCGCGGTCCTCATCGGGGTTGACGTCACAGGGACGGTTGCGAACCGGCGCAGGCCGGAGGGTGAACTCTCATTTCGCCTCGAAGAATCAATGCAGGAGCTGGCCATGCTGGCGCGCAGCGCGGGCGCGGTCGTGGTCGATCAATCCATCCAACGGCGCGAGCGGCCAAACGCCGCAACTCTGATCGGAGCCGGTAAAGTCGAAGACCTGCGATTGAGCGTGCAGCGACACGAGGCGGATCTCGTCATTTTCGATAACGAACTGACGCCCACGCAGCAGCGCAATCTCGAGCGCGCCGTGGAAACGCGCGTGATCGACCGGACGCAGTTGATTCTGGACATCTTCGCCCGGCGCGCGCGGACCCGTGAAGGACAGTTGCAGGTGGAGCTGGCGCAGCTTACGTATCTATTGCCGCGGCTCACCGGCCGGGGCATCGAAATGTCGCGCCTGGGCGGGGGGATCGGCACGCGCGGTCCTGGCGAGACGCAGCTTGAGACCGACCGGAGGAAGATACAGCGCCGCATCAAAGTTATCGAGCGCGATCTGGAGCGTGTTCGCGCGGGACGGTCAATTCAGCGGCGACAACGGCAGGGGGTTCCGCTGGCCACGATAGCCTTGGTGGGCTATACGAACGCCGGCAAGTCGACGCTCTTTAACCGGCTTACGGGCGCCGGCGTGCTGGCCGACGCGAAAATGTTCGCCACGCTGGATCCCACGGTGCGTCTGATCACCTTGCCGTCGCGCCGGCGCGCGCTGCTGAGCGACACGGTGGGATTTATTCGCAATCTCCCGACGACGCTGGTGCGGGCGTTCCGGGCGACGCTCGAGGAGGTCGTCGAAGCTGAGCTGCTGCTGCACGTAGTGGACAGTTCCTCTGCGCACGCCGCCGAGGAGACGGCGCACGTACTGCGTGTACTGGCGGAAATCGGCGCCGGACGCACGCCGCAAGTGCTCGTACTGAATAAGATCGATCAGGCGCCGGGCGGCAAACTGGAAGCGCAGAGGGAAGCGAAGCGCTGGCTGGGCGCGGGCAGCCACGGACCGGCGCAGGCCGTGGCGATATCGGCGCGAACCGGGGAGGGCATGGATGAGCTGCTGCTGGCGATGGATGCTGCCCTGGGTCTGGATCCGGTCGCCCCGGTCATGCTCCGCATTCCGCTCGCCGAGGCTGGCGCCATCAGTCTGGTACATGAGCGCGCGCGGGTGAACGCGGAAAGGTACACGGGCGAGTATTGCGAGATCCAGGCGGATGCGGCCGAATCGGTGAGGCGGAAGCTCAGAAATTACGTGGCAGACGAATGACGCCTATCGTCATTTATGCCCAGTGCGGCCGCCTTCGCGACAGAATCGGTCCGCCGCGGGCGCTGCGGACATAAGCGCCTAGTATCATTTGAATATCGGGATGAACCTGCCGAACCTGCTCACCATCCTGCGCATCTTCTTCGTACCGTTGCTGGTCGCAGCGCTGGTGCAGGAGGATCTGGGGCTGAAGACCACGATCCTCGGACTGAATCGGGAGTTCTGGGCGCTGCTGATTTTCCTGGCGGCGGCGGCAACCGATCTGCTGGATGGCTATCTCGCCCGCCGCTGGGGGCAGGTGACGACCGTTGGAACGCTGCTCGATCCGATTGCCGACAAGCTGCTGATTTCGGCGGCTCTGATTTCTCTGGTGCAGATCCGCCTGGTGCCGGGATGGATGGTGATTCTGATTGTTGGCCGCGAATTCGCCGTCTCGGGGCTGCGCAGCATTGCTTCGGCCGAGGGATACACGATCAAGGCGAGCGACCTGGGCAAATCGAAGATGGTGGCGCAGGTGATCGGCGTCTCCTTAGTCATGCTGAGCATTCACTGGCCGGCGCTCTCGGTCTGGGCGATGCTCGCCATGTGGGGGGTAGTGGTATTTGGGCTGGCGTCGGCCGTGGACTATTTCCGGAAATTCTGGCGGAAAGTCGATGATCGCGTCAAACGCCGGCGTCGGCGCGAACTGCTGTTGCTAGAGCGGGCTAAAAAGCGGGGCGCCATGGTGCGCGCCGCGGGTCCTACAGCGGGCCCCCCGGGGTCAGAATCTGGTACGTCTCAGGCGTAAACAACACATCCCGGACTTGTCCTCTTTCGCCGATGGGGCCGATGACCTTTCCGTTCCAGGTGATTTCGATCGCCCCGGCGTCGCCGACGCGCACGCGGAATGGATCCTTTCCTCCGATGACCTTGGATTCACTGGGCTCCAGAAGTCCGCTGAAGAGCCGCTTGCCCTCGGAGGAAATCGACAACCAGACCTCATCCTTGGCCGAAACATTCAGCACGATCGGCTGCGGGGCGCTTTCAGCAGCGGCCGGGGGGCGCGGCGATCCGGCGGCAGCCTCGGGGGCTCGCGGGGCCTGGCCGGTTAGAGCTGGCTGCGACTGGGCAGGCGCGGAACTGTGCGAGGGCGCGGGCGCGGGGACCGTGGCCTGCCTTTTTGCCCGCGCCGCGTCGAGCGAAGGCGCGCGCATTTTCAAGGCTGCGGAGGCTTCTCGATGCCGCCACCAGCCATACACGCCCGAGCATGCGGCGGCCACCGCGGCCAACAGCACAACGGAGGCCCAGATCCGGCCGGAACCGACGTATCGCCGGTTCGATTCCTCGATGATTGGATCCAGCGGTTTCAGTGGAAATTCGTGCGCTTTCGGAGCAAATCCGGCGGCAGCCTCGGGCATTTCGAGGCTTTCGAGCTCGCCTTCATATTCGCTCGGAGTCAATCCCAAAACGGCGGCGTACTGGCGTACAAAGCTCTTGTAAAAGAAACGCCCGGGAATTTCGTCCATGCGATTTTGTTCGATGGCGGCCAGATAGCGAGCGCGGATGCGAGTGCTCTTTTCAATGGCTTCGAGATCCAGGCCTTGACGTTCGCGTTCACGACGTAATTTCTCGCCGACGCCGATCATACCCGTGCACCTTTGGATCGGTTGTACCGCCATAATACTACAGCTAACCTTACAAATTGAGCTTGATTTATCATCCGCCGGCGGCCTCGGTGGTGATTGTGAACTGGAACCGGGTGAATCTTCTCAGGGCCTGTTTGCAGTCGGTGGCCGCACAGCGCGGGGTCGAATTCGAAGTCATTCTGGTCGACAATGCGTCGAACGATGGCTCGGCGGAGATGGCCGAGGCGGAATTCGGGCGCACCGGGCGTCTTCGTTTGCGAATTATTCGAAATACGACAAACGTGGGCTTCTGTGCGGGGAACAACCGCGGCATCGAAGCGGCGAGCGCGCCCTTTATCGCGCTGTTGAACAATGACGCCGAAGCCGCTCCGGGCTGGCTGAGGGCCCTGCTCAGCGCGTTCGAGGGGCGGCCGGAGGTGGGGATGGCCGCCTCCAAGGTGCTGGCGTACGACGACCCGTCGCGCATCGACAAGGTGGGACACCTGATCTATCCCGACGGGCAAAATCGCGGCAGGGGCGCTGGGGAGCGCGACCGCGGGCAGTATGACCGCGTGGAAGAGGTGTTGTGGCCCGACGGTTGCGCCGCCATGTATCGCCGCGCGATGCTGGATGAGATCGGCGGGTTCGATGAGGATTTTTTCGCCTACGCCGACGACGCCGAACTCGGACTTCGCGCCCGGATCGCCGGCTGGAAATGCTTGTATATCCCTGAAGCGGTCGTACGGCATCACCGCGCTTCGAGTCTGGGCGTGACGTCCGCCCGCAGGCTGGAACTTATCGAGAGAAATCGGATTTTATTGGCGGCGAAACTGTTCCCGTGGAGTCTGCTGTGGCTGAATGGCGTGTACTATGCGGCGAGGATGGCGGCGGGCGTCTGGGCGGCGGTGCGCGGTCGGGGCGAAGCGTCCCGGTTTCCGGGTCTGCGGGGCAAAGTAACAATCGCGTGCGCGCTGCTCAAGGGCGGGGTTTCGGCGATGGCGCTGACCCCGAAGATGCTTCGCAAAAGAAGGGAAATCCGGCGCTTCCGGAAGTTGAGTCCGGCCGAAGTCCGGCGGCTGATTCTGTCGCACCGCATCAGCCTTCGAGAAATATCGGAAAATGCGATTTGAACCGAGCGGCCCAGCCCTGTCCGGCATGCGGAGATCCGAACTATCGCGTTCTCTTCCAGGCCGCTGACCGCCTGTATCACACGACGGCCAAGCGGTTTGAAGTGGTCGAGTGTGGAGCGTGCGGCCTCATGCGACTGCATCCGTGGCCGTCGAACGGCGAGCTCCGGACGTATTATCCCGACGAGTATTGGTTCGCTCCGGCTGGCGGCGCGGTAGAACGTATGGAGGAGCTCTACCGCCGGTTGGTTCTCTGCGACCACATTCGATTTGTTGAAGCTGCCATTCAGCATGCCGGCGGCGGGCTCGTCCTGGACGTCGGCTGCGGCGGGGGCCTGTTTGCGGGCATGCTGGCTGAGCGCGGCGTGCGGGTGGCGGGCCTGGATTCTTCGCTCAGCGCAGCGCGCATCGCCTGGCATCGAAAGCGGGCCCCCGCCGTGTGCGGAGATCTCGCCAGCGCCCCATTTGCGCGCGGGAGCTGCGCTGTCATCACCATGTTCCACGTTGTGGAGCATCTGTATGACCCCGCTGCGTATCTGACCGCAGCGCGCGAGCTTCTCAAGCCGGACGGCCGCCTGGTGGTGCAGGCGCCGAACGCCTCCTGCTGGCAGTTTCGCCTGTTTGGCGAGCGCTGGAATGGGATTGACGCGCCGCGGCATCTTATCGACTTTCGTCAGAGCGATTTGGACCGGCTGCTCGCGCGATGCGGTTTCGAGCCCGTGCGCCACAAGTATTTTTCACTCCGCGATAACCCGGCGGGTTTGGCCACTACGCTTGCGCCGTCTCTGGATCCCATGGCGCGGCGTGTGCGCCAGATGGCGGAATCCGGAGCGGCGCGGCTGTTCAAGGATGTCGCGTATCTGGCTCTCGCGATGGCTTCGGTTCCGTTCGCGGCGCTGGAAGCGGCGTTCCGGGCGGGTTCGACCGTCATGGTGGAAGCGCGGAAGAAGCGCTGATGTTGGAAACCGTTCAGCGCCTGCTGCCGCGTCCGGTGCGGCGCTACATCCTCCATTTTGAGACCGCGATTGAGGAGGCCGTGGCCAGGTTCGCATCCGCAATGCCCGAGGGCGCGTGGGTACTTGACGCCGGCTGCGGGGAGTGTAAATACAAGCGTTGGTTCTCGCGCCAGCGATATGTCGGCATCGATCTCGGGATCGGCGACGCGGCGTGGAATTACGCCACGATTGACGCCGTGGCCGATTTGGGATCCATCCCGTTTCGCTCGGGGTCATTCGAAGCGGCGCTGAACCTGGTGACGCTCGAGCACGTGCGCGAACCGGCCCTGGTTCTGGCGGAGATCTTGCGCGTGCTCAGCCCGGGCGGACGGTTGCTGCTGATCCTGCCGCACGAGTGGGAGGAGCATCAGACTCCGCACGACTACTTTCGATATACGCGCTACGGCGCCGAGTATCTGCTGCGGCGCGTCGGCTTCGAAGACATTCGGATCGAGCCGGTCGGCGGTTTCTTCCGCCTGTTGTCGCGGCGTCTGTTGAACGGTCTTCAATTTTTTCCGCCGCTGCTGCTGCCGCTGGCGGCGATTTTTCTGGGCGGGCCGGCGCTGGTGTTTCCGCTGCTGGACGGCCTGGACCGGCGGCGCAACTTTACACTAGGGTATATATGCACGGCCCGAAAGCCCTCCTGATGACGCTGCTGGCGCTTCCACTGCTGGCGGCCGACTTCAGCGGAGCAGCCGCGCTCGAGTTGACGCGCAAGGTGGTGGCTTTCGGCCCGCGGCCGCCCGGCTCTCCAGCGATCAAAAAATTGCAGGCGTTCATTGAAGCGCACGCGCGCCAGCGCGGCTGTCAGATCATTGAGGACGCCTTTCGCGCGGCGACGCCGGTGGGCCCGATCCCGATGAAAAACATCATCTGCAAGTTTTCCGGGACGAGCGGCCGCGCGGTCGTCCTGACGGGCCACTACGACTCCAAGCTGTTTCCGGGCCGGCGCTTCGTGGGCGCGAACGACAGCGGCTCCTCCACCGGAATACTTCTGGAATTCGCGCGCGCGCTGGCCGGCCGGACGCATCCGGATGACATCTACCTGGTGTGGTTCGACGGCGAGGAGGCGATCGCGGAGTGGACGGCGACCGACAGTCTGTACGGAAGCCGCCATCTGGCCGAGCGCTGGGCGAACGAGGGCATGCTTTCGCGCATCAAAGCGTTCGTGAACCTGGACATGATCGGCGACCGCGATCTCGGGATTATGCAGAATACCGAGGGGTCGCCGCAGCTGAACCAGCTCATCTGGAGGATTGCGAAAGACCTTGGGTACGGCAAATATTTTCTGAACACGGGCGGCGCCGTCGAAGACGATCATGCGCCATTTTTCCGGCGGGGCGTCAACGCAGTGGACTTGATCGATTTCGATTACGGTCCGCAGAACAGCTACTGGCATACGGAACAGGACACGATGGACAAGCTCAGCGCGCACAGTTTCCAGGTTGTTGGCGATATCATGATGGAACTGATCCGGCGTTTGTCGACATAGCTGAAAGGACGTCCACGATGGAACGAAAGAAAGCCTCGGAGTTCCCGCAAGAATTGTTGGATCTGTTCGATCTCTACGTGCATGGCGAAATCGACCGGCGCGCGTTTCTCGACGGAGCCAAGCGATTCGCGACTGGCGGCATGACGGCGATGGCGATTTGGGAGAGCCTGCGGCCGAACTACGCCTGGGCGGAGCAGATCCCAAAAGATGATCCGCGCATCAAGGCTGAGTTTGCAACCGTGCAATCGCCGGAAGGCAACGGGCGCATACGCGGGTATCTGGTTCGTCCCTCCCAGGAGGGCAAAAAGCCCGGCGTGCTGGTTGTGCATGAAAATCGCGGCCTGAATCCCTACATTCAGGATGTGGCGCGACGGCTCGCCGTGGAGGACTACATCGCGTTTGCCCCGGACGGTTTGACGAGCGTCGGCGGATATCCGGGCGACGATGAAAAGGGAGGGCAATTATTCGCGCAGGTAAACCGGCAGAAGATGCTGGAGGACTTCATCGCCGCAGCGCGGTGGCTCAAGGCGCGGCCGGATTGCGCGGGCAAAATCGGGGTCGTCGGTTTTTGTTTCGGCGGCGGCGTGGCAAACACGCTGGCCGTGCGGATGGGATCCGAGCTTTCCGCCGCCGTCCCATTCTATGGCGGACAACCGCCGGCGGCTGACGTCTCGAAGATCAAAGCGCCTTTGCTGTTGCATTATGCCGGGCTGGACAATCGCGTCAATGCCGGCTGGCCCGCCTACGAGGAGGCGCTCAAAGCGAACCGCGTCACGTACACTGCCTACATCTATGAAGGCGCGAATCACGGCTTTCATAACGATACGACGCCGCGCTATGACGAACAGGCAGCCCGGCTGGCGTGGCGGCGCACTCTGGACTTCTTTGCGAAATATCTTAAATCCTGAGACGTGCGCATTGCTTCTTGTGGCCGCTGCGTCATGCGCGTCGGCGCAGGGCATTCACTTCGGCTTCGAAGCCGGCGTCCCGCTGACCGAGTACTTTGAGACGGGCCGCTCCGCCGATCTGCACGGCAGCCGCGAGTATTCGGCGGCTACGCGCCGCTACACGGTCGGCCCGGTGATCGAGTTCCAATGGACTCCGCATTTCGGTTTTGAAACCGGCGCGCTGTTTCAGCGAATGGGCTACGTCGGCATGATCACAGTTTTCGACAACGGCGTGCTTACGACGACAGCGTTCGACACGAAAGGAGATTCCTGGGACATTCCGGCAACGGCGAAGTATCGTTTCCGCAGGAGCGGGCGACCTTTTGTCGCGGGCGGCGGAATCATCCGGTACATCGGCCCGATTCACGGGACGGGCCAGATCACGGTAAACAACTTGATCGCGCAGACGCAGACTGTCCGGCCGATTGATATTTCGGATCCGTCCGACGTGAGAAAGCGCTGGTATCCGGGCCTCACCTTCGCCGGAGGGCTGGAGTTCGACGCGGGTCGGCTTCGCATCGGTCCGGAGTTTCGATACACGCGCTGGACGGCGAACATCGCGGGACCAGAAGGAGCGCTTCGATTCGAGCCGAACCAGGCCGAGTTCCTGATAAGATTTCTTCTTTGAAACCGCCTCTGCTTTCCGCGCTCGTCGCTGTCGTAATATTGGCGCAGCCGGCGCGCGGCCCATTGCGGCGGCTCGATTCAAATCCGCGCTACTTCACCGACGGGAGCGGCAGGGCGATTTTCCTGACCGGCTCCCACAACTGGCATTCTCTGCAAGATAACGGTCATCGCGCGCCGAGCGAGCAGGATCCGCCGCCGGTCTTCGATTATGCCGCCTATCTTGACTTCCTGAAGAAGCACAATCACAACTTTATCCGGCTGTGGCGCTGGGAGGCGCCGAAATGGACCGATGCGCAGCCGGCGGGCGTGGTCAAGTATTGCCGGCCGCATCCGTGGAAGCGGACGGGCCCTGGCCTCGCCGCTGACGGGAAGCCGAAGTTCAACCTGGAGCAGTTCGACGAGGAATACTTCAGCCGCCTGCGCGATCGCGTACAGCGCGCCGGCGATCGTGGAATTTATGTCTCCATCATGCTATTCGAGGGCTGGGAACTGCAGTTTACGGATGCCTGGAAATACCATCCGTTTCACCAGCCGAATAATGTCAACGGGATTGAGGCGGACGCTTACGGGCGCGGTCTTTTCTACCAGCAGCTTAAGGATGACCCTATGGGCCTGCGCGTGCGCGCGCTGCAAGAGGCGTATGTGCGGAAGGTCGTGGATACAGTGAATGACCTGGACAATGTGCTCTACGAAATTTCGAATGAGGCGGGGGCGTATTCGACCGACTGGCAGTACTACTTCATCAACTTCATCCACCATTACGAGAGCATCAGGCCGAAACAGCATCCGGTGGGAATGACGTTTCCATACCGCGGAGGAACGAATCAGATGCTTTACGACAGCCCCGCAGACTGGATTTCGCCAAATCCAGGGGGTCCGGACGAGGCGTACCGGACGAATCCCTCAGCGCGGTACGCCGGGAAGGTGATTCTGAACGATACGGACCATCTTTGGGGCCATCAGGGAGGCGACAGCGTATGGGTCTGGAAGAGCTTTCTGCGCGGCCTGAACGTGCTGTTTATGGAGGAGCTGCTGCCCAGCCCGACCTGGCAGGATTCGGCGCGCGACGCAATGGGCCAGGCGCGCGCGTGGGCCGAGCGGATCGATCTCGCGCGCATGACGCCCGCGCCGGAGCTGGCCCAGACCGGGTACGTGCTCGCGAATCGCGGCCTCGAGTATCTCGCATATCAGGACGGCAGCCAGGGCGAATTCTGGATCGACCTGACGGGTTCAGATGCGGAGTTCGCTGTGGAGTGGTTCAATCCGGCGAACGCCAGATCGGTCCCGGGCAGACCGGTCCAGGGCGGCGCCCGGCGCACGTTGACTACGCCATTCGGCGGTCCCGCGGCAGTTTATCTCAAGCGCCGGTAAGAGTGCGATGCCATTCCATGAGCCCGTTGCCGAGTACACATGCTATCGCGCGGCTGGTCCCATTCGAATCGATGGCAAGCTGGACGAGCCCTGCTGGGTTGCGGCGCCGCGCTCGACTCCTTTTGTCGACATTGTGACCGGGGCGCCCGCGTGGTTCGACACCCGCGTCGCGATGCTGTGGGATGACGATTTCCTGTACTTCGGCTTCGAAGCTGAAGAGACTGACGTTTGGGCGACGCTGACTGAGCGCGACTCAAAGATCTACGAAGAGAACGATCTCGAGGTGTTCATCGCCGGCCGGGATGCTTACTACGAATTCGAGATCAACGCTCTGAATGTGATCTATGAGGTGTTCTGGATCTGGAAGGATGCGCTAAAGCCTGGATCGCCGTACTACGGCCGCCCCGAGTTCGATCCGTTCCGGCAGCGTACGATGGCGCTTGCGGGCGTCGGCGGCCATGTACACCCTCGCGGCGAGCGTTGGGGATTTTTGGATTGGGATTTTCCGGGGCTGAAGCATGCCGTGCACGTGGCCGGCACGCTGAACCGGCGCGACGACGTGGACCGGGGCTGGAGTGCGGAGCTGGCGTTCCCGTGGAAGGGCATGGAACTGCTGGCGGACGGCCGGTCGTTGCCGCCTGAAGACGGGGACGTGTGGCGCATCGATTGTTCGCGCTTTGAAAAGATCGGACCCCGGGGCGAAGTTCTGAACCCATGCGCCGGGTGGACCTGGAACCGGCACGGGCATTACGATTCGCATATCCCGGAGGTGTTCCCGAAGATCACGTTCAAAAATGCATATCCGCCGCGAAGGGACGGGGAGGAACGCGAATCATGCCCGTCATGCCCGGGGCTTTAGTCCGAGGCCAGGACGATCCGGCAGGATCAGCTTGCCTTTTCGCACGGTAACGCCTTCGTAGGGATCATTGGCGATCAGCAGGTTGCCGTCGAGATCGGCGTAGTCGACGAGCGGTGAAAGATGCGCCGCGGCAGTAATGGAAACGGAGCTCGAAATCATGCACCCTAACATCGTTTTCAATCCCAGCGCCTTTGCGATCTGGATCATGCGGTAGGCTTCCATGATTCCACCGGCTTTATCGAGTTTGACGTTGATGCCGTCGTAGGCGCCCACCAGCTTGGGAATGTGTTCCGGGTGCAGCACGGCCTCGTCCGCGATAATGGGCAGGTGAACGCGGCTGTGGACCCAGCGCATTTCTTCGAGCATCGAGGCCGGCATAGGCTGCTCGACGAATTGCACGCCCATCTTCTCCAGCCAGTTGATCTTCCGGACCGCCTCCTCTTTATCCTTCCAGCCTTCATTGGCGTCCACGCGCAGCGGCTTGTCGGTGGCCTTGCGGACGGCGTCCATGGTGGCCTCGTCGGCGTCCAGCCCGACCTTGATTTTGTAGATGGGATAATCGGCGGCTTCCTCGATTTTCTTCCGCGTCATCTCCGGATTGTCGATGCCGATCGAGTAAGTGGTCACCGGAGCGTCACTGGGGTCCAGGCCAAAATACTTGTAGAGCGGAACGCCCAGCTTCTGCCCCACCCAGTCCATTAAGGCGATGTCGATCGCCGCCTTTCCCGCATATTGCCCTTCAATTTTTCGGAAAAGCGAAGACAGGACCTTCTCGAAGCGAAACGGATCCGCGTGAATGATGTCGTCTCGGACCGACTCGATCGCCTTCTGCGCCGAGATGGCGTTTTCCTTATAACGCGGAATCGGCGCGCCCTCCCCGCGGGCGGTGATGCCATCGCGGGCATAGGTGACAAACAGGTTGTCGCGGTAATCGCTGGACGACATGACCGTGGTCCAGGTATGGCGCAGCTTCAAGCGCACGACTTCCGTACGGAGCGCAGCGCCGCCGCTGCCTGCGGCCAAATGAGGAGCGGCGGGGAGGGCGGCGGCGGTTTTCAACAGGTCGCGGCGGGTCATTTCAGCCTCCGGCACGCCACCAGCAGAGCGGTCCAGTACGGATCGGAAAGACGGCTGATCTGGATGACAGGCGTGATGTGCGCGGTTGCGTGAATGAATTCGTCGTTGCCGATGTACATGCCGGTATGCGTGATTTTCTTATCGGAGCGGCCGAAATAGAGCAGGTCGCCCGGCTGCAATTCTTTGCGTGAGACGGGAACAGCGCCGCTCCAATCTGCCTGCGGCTGCGCATCGCGCGGCATTCGGATGCCGCGCTGCCGCGCCAGCATCTGCGTGAATCCGGAGCAGTCATAGCCGAATGTCGATGTCCCGCCCCAAAGATAGGGCAGGCCCAGAAAGCGCCTGGCGAACTCGACTGTTTCTCTGATGCTGAGCGTTTCCGGATTGAGCGCGACGTCGCCGCGCTGGATGTAAGCCGCGCGGTCGTCCGGCAGACGGACCTGGATCCAGCGCCGCTCTTCGAACTCCGGTTCGGCGACGATCTCCAGCCGCGTTTCGAACGGCACGGTCAGCAGCGGCTGATGTTTGGTGATGCTGGTCTCTTTATAGAGATTCGCGAACAGATTGCTGACTCGCGCGACCCGTCCCTTGTCCGCATAAGCGGCGCCGGACAAAAAACTGGCGTCCGGCATCCAACCGGTATAGTCGTCCGGCGTGCGAACCTTCGCCCAGCCGCCGCTGTTTTCGAGGACAGCCAGATTAGTTCCATAAATGGCTTGAGAAACGACGTCTTTTTCTTCGGACGGTCCAGAATACATATTGGCGACGGGTCGAATGACGACAGCATTCGCCGCCATCGCCAGCATCAACAAAAACGGCATACCTCCAGCCTAACAGGGCGAGGAGCGACGCTCGCGCCGTGATGGCTGGCCGCACTTCAGGTGGCGGCGTTGACCGTGATCTTGACAGGCTGTTCCAGGAGCTTCGGGTCAGGTCCTTTGGTCTTGAGCATCAGCGAATACCGTCCCGGCTTGATTTTCTCCGGGACTTTGAACTTGATCAATGTGTCGCTTTGCTCGACGATTTCGACTTTAAAATCATTTGTTCCATCAGTGAGGTAAAGCTCATCGACTTTTGCTTTATCGATGGATTCGCCGGTCGCGCCAACCACGTCGCCGATTTTCGCCTCATCCGGCTGTACGGAACTGATTCGGCAATTTTGGGCGGCCAGCGCCGGCGCCAGTACTAAAGCCAAAGCGATGCCCAGTACCAGAAACGCGACTCTCATGAGCGCCTCCGGCTAGAAATTTACGCCCAAATGAGCTACAAAGCAAGTGGGCTCCTCGCCGGCGTCCAGCGGCTTCGTGTAAAAACCCCGGAGCGCGGCGCTTGCGGGCTACCGCCCGAAGATAAAGCGGGCCCTGCGCGGATCGGCGGCGCCGTTCAGCACGCCATCGCGTTTGAGAATGACCGTGGGCGCGGACGAATTGCTCCATTCAGTCGTAATTTGCACTTTATGGCCGAGCGCGGCCAGCGCATCGGCGGTTGCTTTCGGAATCCGGCCCTCGAGGTTCACTCTGCCTGGCGTGAATTCGTGAAAGGCGAATGAGCTGTAAAAGTGTTCGGTTTGAAATCGCGGCGACTCGACGGCCTCCTGGGGAGTCATGCCGAAGTCAATGATGTTCAGCAGGACCTGCAACAGGGCCTGATCCTGATTGTCTCCGCCCGGCGTCGAGAGCTCCATAAAGAATTCGCCGTCTTTTGTAATGAGCGTGGGACTCAAGGTGACGCGCGGACGCTTGCCTGGCGCAAGCTGGTTGGCGTGGCCGGGCGTCATCACAAAAGACTGCAGGCGGGTGCTGAGCGGAATTCCGGTGTCGCCGGCGATCACGGACGGAAGCCATGCGCCGCTCGGCGTGGCCGAGAATGCGTTGCCTTTGCTGTCGACAACATTGACGCAGGTGGTGTCGTGCACAGTGGCCAGACCGGCCGCACCGGTAGGCATCGACGTGCTCGCCCCGAGATCGCCGGGTCGGCTTTCCATGGACGCATGCAGCGGATCGATGAGCTTTCGTCGCTCCGCCGCGTACGACTTGGACAGCAAAATCTCTTCGGGAATCTTGCTGAACTTCGGGTCGCCGTAGTAGCGGTCGCGATCCGCGAAGGCAAGCTTTACGGCCTCGATCACAGTGTGCAGATACTGCGGGCTGTTGTGGCCCATGGCTCTCAGGTCGTATCCTTCAAGGATATTTAACGCTTCGATCATGACCGGCCCTTGCGTCCAGAAACCGGGTTTGTACACCGTATAGCCGCGGTACGTTCCGGCTCGCGGCTGATCCGTTTCCGCCTTGAAGTTCGCCAGATCCTGATATTCAAGAAGTCCGCCGTTGGCATCCGAAAATGCGGCGATGCGTTTCGCGATGGCGCCGCGATAGAAGAGATCGCGCACGGCCTGGATCTTGCGCGCGCGATTGCCGCGCGCCTTCTTTTCCGCGGCGACAAGTTCACGCAAGGTTTTGGCCAGCGTGGGATAGCGGACCAGGTCGCCGCGATTGGGCGCTTCGCCGGAGGGATAGAAGAACGCCCGCGATGCCGGCCACTGATCCATGATCCTTTTGTAGTTGTGCAGGAACGCGGCAAACTCCTCAGCGATGGGGAAACCGTTCTCGGCGTAGTCGATCGCGGGCGCGGCCACGTCAGCGAACCGCAGGGTCCCGTATTGCTGCAGCGCCAGCATGAGGCCGTCGAACACGCCGGGCGTGATCGCGGCTTTGATCCCTTCCATCGGGACTGGCGGTTTCCGGTTCGGATCCTCCCAAAATTCGGGTGCACGCGCGGCAAAGTACTCCGGGGTCGCGCGGCGCGGAGCGACGCCGACGCCGCTGATGGCGACGACCGGCTGGCCTG
>Ga0209581_1000975_pt1 | contig 39945 bp, 44 predicted proteins | sample Coa_R2_FD_187160 | JGI IMG/M metagenome (GOLD analysis project Ga0209581, IMG submission 187160) | Surface soil microbial communities from Centralia Pennsylvania, which are recovering from an underground coalmine fire - Coalmine... | ecosystem: Environmental > Terrestrial > Soil > Unclassified ...
AACGGGATAGAGGGCGTTGTAGTTCGCCCCGTATGGTTGACGTTTGCCTGGTCAGTCCAGCCCAGGGCGCTGGCGGCAGCGTGAACCGTACCAACCAATCAATAGTTATCTATTGGTTTGGAACTATACAGATGCGAGCGGGATTAGCGCATATTCGAGACGGCGCCAGTGCTGAAGCTGAAACGGCGTACTTGCTGGCACTCATTGACGAGCAGGAAGAAGCAAACGCTGCCCAGCGTGCCCTGCTCGCTCGCGTCCTGGCACTGACCGCAGGCGTCACGCATTGGCCGGAAGGCTTCTTGTCGCTCTGGCAGGAGATCAAGCAGCATCTAGACCAGCAGCCTGATTAGGCGCTATCTTGCTCTATCGGCTGGCCCAGCAACTCCTGCAACATCTTCTGCTCTTGCAGCAAGGTTGCCCGGCGCGCCTGATATTCCGCCTCAGTGATGCGATGGTCGCGGACCTGGAGGTCAAGCAGGTGCAAGTTCTCTTCGCAGTAATCCAGTTGCGCGGCCAAGGTTTCTGTGTAGGTCAATTGCTTTGTCCTGGCGGCTGATACGCCCAGCCAGCGGCAGTCTGTGAACCAACGCGCGGGCCTCCGCTGCTCGTTGGCGTCATGACGCTTGGCGACGCGCCAAACGTGGGCGGTGGCATGGGAGGCGGCGGCGTTGGGATAGCCGTATCGGCTGGCTGGCCTGGGAAGCGTGGCATGGCGGGCAAGGGCGCTTTGCCTTCTGCGGTCGCAAGTAAGTCCGGCGCGACGGTCAGCGCGACTTGCTTCAAGGTTGCTACCAACTGCGGCGTCAAGCCATGCCAGGAGAGGATTTCATTCTCCAGATCGGCTAATGCTTGCGCGCCGACTTTGTTGCCGTGTGCTATCTCCAGATTGCGCAGCGCCTCTATGACGCCAATGAGCAAGGTTACGCCCGCGCTGACGATAGTGGCCGCGACGACCAACTTGTTCCAATTGGTAAGCCACGCCGCGCTAGAGCCGATCAAGCCGACAATCGCGCTGTAGACCACAAACCAGAGCAAGCGAATGAGGGGGTTGTTTTGCGCGTTCTGAAAGTCAGTCAGGATGCTTGATTTTACTGAAGACATCGAGAACCTCCTATGCAGTGGGTTGGGATTCTGGCGCGGGTTGCGCTGGCACGGCCTCTAGCGCGGGCGTCGTTGGAGCAAGCGTTTCTGCTGGCGCTTCAGGAGTAGCGCTCTCCGGCTCTGCGGGCGCTGGCTGGGTCGCTCCGTCCACTGGCGCATGGACCGCCGGAATCTCTTGTGCCGTTGGAAGTGCCTCTGTGGATGGCTGAGAAGGCGCTGGCGCCGCTTCCTGGTCGGGAACGTCCTCTGCTACGCTCGCATCAGGAGAGGGCGCTGTAGCCTCTGTCGATGCGCTAGACGCGGCTTTTTGTGCCAGGGCCTCAACCAGGGCCGGAATCGCGCTCGCTGGCGCGGCGGCCAACATTTCAATGAGGGAAAGTTGCTGCTCTTTGATTTGCAAGGCGCTTTCATGCGCCGTCTTCTCGTCTGAGAGTGCGGTGATTTGGTCACGCAAGGATGCCAGCACGGCTTGATGCTCTTGCTCGGCATGTTCCAGGCGCTGCCTGGCAACATCCCGCTCTTGCAAGGCGGCTTGTTTCTCCTCTTCCAATTGCGCCAGGTCTGGCCCGCCGGATGCCTGGCTCTGCCCAGCGCTGGCAAGCTCTGCCTCTAGCTGCTTCATCTTCGCGTCTAGCGCTTGCAACTGCGTATCCATATCTGCTAGCTGCATTTTGGCCGCTTGTAACTGCTCAGCGGTCGCGTTCTGGCCGGAGAGCGCTTCCTGCCGATCTTTCTGCGCTTGTGCCAATTGCGCTTGTGTACTGGCAAGCTGCTGCTGCAACGCGGCAACGTCTGCGCTCGCTTCTGCTTGCGTCGGGAAGAATTGCGCGACCTGCTCTCTGTGAATCAGGTAGGCCGGTCCCGTACTCCCCACCGGGTGGTCTAATTCATGGTTGACATCCCAGGCTACGGCGCCGCGTTCAAACAGCGTGACCTTCACGCCGGGCTTGCCTGGCACGTCGGTTTCATCCGTCTGCGGTAAGCCAAGCAGCGTTAGACCAGCATAGCTGCCGGGCGCTGGCACGGTCTGGTAGAATTGGAGCATGCCGCCGCGTATCAAGGCGTTGGGCGTGACGGTAGAACGCCAGCCATCCCCATCAGCCTGAAAGTAGCGGGAAACAACGGGGTCAGAAAGGGAAAGGGTCATCAGGGTGTGTCCTCCATTGACCTGCACCGGGGCAGGTACTGCGGTTTTCTTGCACACATAGACTTTGCCATAGCAGAGACGCGCTTGCCACCAACTATCCGGCTGATCTTGGAAGAAGCCGCCCCAGGGATTCATCACCCGGATCCAACCAGGTCCGACGCCGCACGCCGCGCCCTCATGCGTGACTGGATACGTGAGAACGCCGGGGCTTTCGACTTTGGCCGCATTATCCCACGGCCAGGGCATAGTGATGAGAACCGGATGCCCGGCGGCAATCTCGTTGTGTACGATTTGCACGAGCTGCGCAGGATCGCCATACTCCGCTGTCATCTGGACGCCCAATGACGCGGCATAGGCGATATAGCGCGCCGGGTCCGTTGGACCACGATAGGATACGCCGTATACCGCGTCTTTCAGTTCTGAGCCGGTATGATGCACGCCCGTTTGCTGTGTAATGCAGGCTGCAAGCGAGCAAGCAACGCAGTCGTCAGTATCATTGACTTCCTTTGCGCCGTTCGCCATGACCTCGTTGATTTGGTTCACCAGTGGAAAACCAGCAAGCATATTCGTTATGGTTGCCATCAAACATACTTCCTTTGCGGTTGAAAATTGCCGTCTAAGCGGGCTTGCACTAACGATTCCGGCACGTTGTACGCTTTCGCCAACTCTCGCACGAGCCAGTTGTTGCGACTCTCGACCAACTCTAGCCGCTCTTCCATGTATTGCAGACGCCGCCGCAACTGGTTGATTTCCTGATCTTTGCGACTCGCCTCCGTTTCGTAGTTTTGGATGATGCGCAGCGCCTTATCAAACATGTCATTCCCTGACTGCCTGTTGGCCGTTCGCCAGAATTTGAGATACGCGAAGATACCCGCCAGCACTAAGGTGAGAATCGTTGCCAGGGATGCGAACGTTGACAGTGTTGCGGCGTCCATGCTACCCCCTGCTTTTGTCCGTCGTGCGCTTGAAGGCCGCCAGCGCACGATATTCCATCTCAGGCGTTAAATCCGGCCATTTCAACTCTTTCCATTCGACCCAGACCATTGCCAGATAGATCACCGCACCTAGCGCCGCGCTATGCAAGAAGACGGTTTCTAGCACTACCACCATCGTCCAGGGCGCCACTGAGCAGAGGGAGAGTGTCAAGCTGAGTATCCGTGCCCAGCGGATGAGGTGTGCCCCAAGAAAGCGTTGCGCAAAGGGCGACCAAATCAGACGTGTTGCCAGGCACAGTAGGCTAGAGACGACAAATCCCCATCCAATCAGGGCAAACATCCAGCCAGGGATAAAGGGCAGCGCGCGCTGAATGACGAGAATGTTGGCGCCATTATTGAGGATGCTCGCACCAATCAAGACGTTAATGAGAAACAGGAAAAACAGATAGGTTGATGTTTTCATACGTGGCCTCAACTCGCTAGCGTTACATCTGGCGTGACGGTGAGGGTCCCACTATCTACCGTCGTCACATTGCCGTTGGAGTCCTTCATCTGCACATCAAATACGAGGTCGACTTGATGGGCAGGCAAGCCACTGGTCTCAGCCGGTTGAATGGAAAAGTGGGCAATGCCTGGTGTCTGGGAATCCCCCTGCTGGTCAATCGTAAAGTCTGCGGTGACTTTGTGGATAATGGCCGCTGCATCTGCGTCCGCATAACTCCGCTTGGCCGTAAACCAGAGTGACGCGCCAGAGAGTCCCTGGCTCCCCAGGCCCGTAATCGTCACCTGTACGGTTTTATTGTCCCCGCGCGTCATTTGTAATGTACTCACACAATGACCTCCGTTCCGGTGGGTACGTTAGGGAGAAAAATCGTTGTCGCTCCTGGCGTCGCCACAAAGGTGGTTCTCCCTGGCGCACCATGCAAGGACACGCCAGAAAGGGAGGCTGTCGCTGCGACCGTTCGCACCGGAGAGGTCGCTAGAGCAGCGCTCGGCGGGATGCTGCGCACCTGCGTCAGTGTCAAGGCGGCAGTGACGGATGCGATCAGACGCGCGATGTCCGCCTCTGAGAGCGCCGTATCGGCTGGGATGGCCCGGATGGTTCCGCCAGAGAGCGCAGCAGTAATGGTTGAGAGCGTTCGGATGATGCTTGCCTGAGAGAGCGCGGCGCTGACTGCGAGTGGGCGAATGGGCGAGGTTTGGAGGGCTGAAGCGGATGGCAGCGTGCGGGTTGGCGTCATCAGCAATGCGGCGCTGATACTTGCCAGAACACGCTGCAATCCAAGCGAGGCCAGTGCCGTGCTGACGCTGGAAATCGTCCGGGTGGGCGACGTGGTAAACGCGGCTGCAACGGGCGTCAGGGTGCGAACCGGAGACGTTTGGAGCGCTGCTGCAACAGGTGTCAGGGTGCGAATTGACGTGACCAGCAAGGCGGCTGAATTCGGCGTCAGTGTTCGCAGGGGGGACGTTTGAAGTGCGACGCTCACAGGGACCGTGCGGGTTGCAGTGAAGGTGAGCGCCGCTGTCACACTGCTGATGGTCCGGGTAATGGGCGTCCCGACGGCCAGCGCTGCATTATTCTTCTGGCCGGTGCCAGCGCCGGATGCCACCACGTCGAATTGCAGGTGGAGGTAGGCAATTTGATGGGTCGTATCAACGTAGATGTTATAGTCAGTGCCTGAGTTAAGCGCCATCCCTCCCCAACTCACCTTGAGTTCTGAGCCGTCTGTTTGCGTCAAACCACTGAGGCCGGTTATCTTGAAACGTGGCTTATAGCGCACGTTGGGCTGAACGACGGCGCTCAAATCCAGGGTGGTGTTGATGGCATTATTGGTCGCTGAGAGAACATAGCAGCCTTCATCCAGGTTGAACGGGAAGGCGGGATGGTTGGGGTAGTTGAACGTGGTAAGCGTACCAGTGACCACCTGTGGCGCGCCGGGCTGCAAGTAGTCAGCCGCAATCGCCAGCATATCCGCCGTAGAGAGGTTGCAGCGCAGCGCTTCCATCAGATAGAAGTCCCAACTCGTGCCGTTGGCAATCGTGCCAATGGCCGCGCCCCACTTCAGCTTGATACGGCTGGTATTGGAGAGGCTGGCGAAACTGGCGCCTGAGAGGCCGTTATCGGCCCACTTGGTGAACTTCGTCACGACCAGACCCAGCCGCTGGTCAGTACGTCCGGCCATCCCAGCAAGCGGAATCAGGCCAAACAGGTCCGGCTCACCAGGGGTATTGCTGCTGCTGCCATCAGGCACAGGGCCGGTGATCGCTAGCGTGCTGACCGTGCCGTAGAAGGCGTGCGTCGCGTCGTTTTTCCAGGGACCCTGATTGCTGCCAGAGCCGCTGTTGCTCAGCATGCCAGCGGGGGAACAAATCTCTAGATTGTCGGTGCTGCCTGCCGTTACCGTGCTAATCCCGCTCCCACTGTTATTCGCCAGATTGATTTTCCAGAAGATAAAACCCGGATCACCGGGGTAGATACAGGCAGTGATGGTCCAGGTGATAGTATTGGCATCGGTCCCTGAGACGCTGATATACCGCCTCAGCCCAGTTTGCACCGGGGCCTGCTCGTTGACAGTAAAGTTGGTGATGTCCTCGGTGCCGATAAAACCGTGCGAGGCATTGCACAGGACGTGCAAGTGGCCGTCGGGGACACTGGTTGCCATCGTGATCTGCGAACCACTGTTGACGCTGTTCATGCTGCTGTTGACAATGGCGCCAGCAGTCTTCTCATACAAGCTGCTGAACGGCATGCCACCATAGGTGCTGTTCTCGCCCAGCGCCCAGCCATCTCCTGACGCATTGGCGCTGGTCAGTTGCTTCTCGGTATCAGACCCGCTGCTTGGTGAAGTCCAGGAGACGGTTTTGCTGCCATCCGCTTGCATGGTGGCTGGCCCGGTACCCACGCCAAACTGCGTCGCCCCGCTGGTCTTTGCGACCGTTGTTCCCAGGCTGGCGGTGATGATGGCAATGGTGCGCGTCGGGGAGGTCTGAAGGGCTGCATCCATGCCGCTGATGGTGCGAGAAAGCGTCATGAGCAACGCGCCGCTGATGCTTCCCAGCGTGCGCGTCAGCCCAGCGACTGAGAGGGCAAGAGTCACGCTGCTGATGGTGCGTGTCACGCCGCTCGTTGACAAGGCGGCTGTGGCTGGTGCGATGGTGCGCGTCGGGGAGGTTTGCAACGCGGCAGAAACGCTGCTGACCGTTCGCAGGATGCCAGCAAGTGAAAGCGCCGCCGTGACGGTGTTCACCGTGCGGGTGATGCCTGCCTGTGAGAGCGCCGCTGTGCCAGGAACAAGCCGCGTTGTCACCTGGAGCGCAGCCGAGGCCGTGACGGTGCGCGTCACGCCGCTGGTAGAGAGCGCCACGTCGATGCTGGTCATCGTTCGGATCCCTTGCCCGGTGATGGCCGCATCGATACCACTGATGGTGCGTGTGTTCCCACTCGTAGCAAGCGCTGAGTCTGCGGTGATGGTCCGCGTGGGGGACGTTTGAAGTGCCAATGTCACCGAGGTGATCGTGCGCGTCGTGGTCGTTTGGAGCGCTGAATCTATACTGCTGATGGTCCTGGTGAGCGTGGTCTGAAGCGCTGCCGTACTGGGCGTGATCGTCCGGGTGACACCGCTCGTTGATAGGGCGGTGTCTACGCTGGAAATCGTCCGGGTGGGAGAGGTCTGCAAGGCTGCTGTCGCGCTGCTGATGGTCCGCGTCGGAGACGTTTGTAACGCAGCGGTGACGGTGCCAATGGTCCGGCTTGCCGCTTGCAGGTCATCCAGGCTGTAGAACGTGTAACTCGCCTTGTGGGAGAGCGAGCTATCGGCAAAGCCATACACGCCAGAGCGGCCAGCCGGTATCGCCGTGCCGGTATCCGTCCAGCTAATAGTCCAGGTTCCCGGCTCCGATCCAGATGTATCCCAAATGCGTGCAGAGAGGACTGGCTGATTAGAACCATTCAGGACAATGTTGAAGCGGATGCGGTAGACGTGGCCGGTGGTAATGGTGAAGTTGGCCGTCGCTTGCGTGACATTACTGCTGGACTTGCGCGACATGATGACGATATGTCCAGCTCCATCGTAGCGCGCCAGATACCAGTCCGTTCCTGCCCCACTGGTGCCATGCCAGCACGCCAGCGCGCCAAAGGTGTCAGCCGTGTTATCAATCGAGCATTCAACGACAATCTCTTGCGTCTGATGCGTATTGCCATCATCCAGATGGCAGTAGCGACTGGCGCTGTCACTAATCTGGCCTTTGTTAGAAACAATCTTGACGCCAGCGAGGCCCGTGCCATCGTTGGCCCAGGCGTAGTTGGTGACGCCCGCTCCATTGGTGGACGTGCCCCAGCCAGTCGACGTATTGGCGCGTGTGAAATTGTCTTCTGCAATGATTGCCACAGGACGCCTTTAGACCTGATCGAAATTGCTGCTCATGAGAACGCCGCCGTCGGCATGGAAGAAGGTATAGGAAGCGGTCTCTCCCTGCACCCAGCCAAGAATGGTAACGCTTGGACGGTGCGTTTGCTGGCCTGTATTGGGATCAAGTTCAATGAGCCGACGCCGCTGAAAGACCGCCCGTTGTCCGGCCATCGCATCTACAAAGAGCGCGTGATTGGACACGCCAGCAACTTGGGGGATGAGTTCTACTGCTCGTACCTGATGCCAGTTGACCTGCTCCCAGGTGTGGACATAGCCGCCTGCTACCTCATCCATCAGCGTGCCATCGAGGAAATGCACCCGCCAGCGCCAGATGTCTGGCGGGACCGGCGGCGCCTCCGCCAGAGGCGGCTCTGTTTCCAGTGCTGCTGAAGCCGAAACCTCAGCAACAATCGTTTCATCACTCATGTTGTTCTTCTCTTGCTTGATGGTGGGATGCTGAGAGCGCCGCTGCTGCTAAGCCTTCATCGGTGTCGGGGAAGTATTTCCTGGCGTTTGCAGTTTGCCCGACGGCACGTACAGGCATCGTATCAAGCAACAAATCGTCACGCCTCGTCATATTGCAAAAGAAGGTTTGGCAGTGCGATAGCGCTGCCCGCGCCGCCCGTGTAGGTGTTATCAACGCCGAGTACCAGCACACAGAATCCACCATTACGCCCGGTGCTGCCAGCCGAAACAGAAGTGGAATCAAAGACCTGTCCAGTGCCGGACATGGCTGTATACCCTGTTGGCGTGGCACCGTTGGAACCGGACGCCGCAGGCATATTGGCAGAAGAGGCTTGCGTATAGGAGGCTGCTGCCTTGAAGAAGTAGGCCAGTCCTGTTGCTGGCGTGCTGGCCTGGCTGATTTTGCGATTGCTGATATTCGTGGCTGCCGTTGCTGTGACCTCCAGCGCGATTTGTTTGATCCACGAGTAGTTCGTGCCGGTCGTTGTGGGCACCGGGATAGCAGTTGTGCCCGATTGTGTGTCCTCCCTATTCATTTTTATCCCGGTTTCTGCGGTGACGCCTGCCGGTTCCGTTGCCGACGCCCCATAGTAACTTGCCCTGACGGTCGCTGCCATTGTTTGCTCCTTTGTTCCTGAGATACGATTTATTGCGCATCAACCCAGGCGCCAGAACGCCGGACACGCACGCGCGTGGCTTGCGTCCAGACACCGCTACGTCGTACATAGATCAATCCCGTTTGCACCCAAGCGCCGCTACGCCGTACCCGCGCGCTCACTGGCTGGTAGTCTGCATACGCACCGAGCGCATGGAAGCCCGTGCTAGAGAAGCCGGAGAGGCTGCCTGGCGGGCTAGCATCGGTATTCCAGACAGAACTGCCGGTACTCTCCGTCGTTGTGACAAAACCGTTATGTTCTGGCACGCTAAAGCCAATATAGATGGTTGACCCGCCGGAGACATAGACCGGCGTTGCCAGCGCGCCCGTATGCCACGCCTGCCCACCGACGCTGTTGGTGCCCTGTGGAACGGAGACGGCCACGCTTCCTAGCAGATTCCCGCTGCCATCCCAGAGGCAGAGCCAGCAGGTGGCCGTGCCGTTGGCTTCGGTGGCAAAATAGGCATGCAAGTTCGTGATGAGACCGCCGCTGGCTGGCATGGTAAAGGCCGTAGCAACCTGATTCGGCGGCGTATTGACGCCCTGGAAAAAATAGATGCTGCCAGGAGTAGAGGAATTGCCAACTTGCGGCATGAGGCGTTACCTGTCCTTAGAGCAATCAACCTGAAATCCACACGTCCCCCTCGGAGACGGTATTGCCGCCAACGGAGGCGGGGTCTGTCGTGCCAATATAAATCGTGGTGCCCGTTGGGTTAATCAGGCCATCATGGTTGTCAATCTCAAAGAGCCAGATATTATCCGTATCATTATGCAGCGCAAAATTGCTGCTCGCGCCTCGGATATAAAAGCTGTAGGTTTTGCCGTCCGTTGCCTTGAAAGAATGGACCTTCTTATCGGCGCCGGAAAGCGTGACCTGATCGGTTTGCAAGCCAGTAAAGGTATTGTTGCCTCCGGTCTGCGGACAATTCGCGTACAGGGTGGCAACACCGTTCTCCAGGTTGTTCATCTCGCTGGCGTCCACTGGGGTCGTTCCTGATACCCAGGTCGTCGGGGTATAGGTCGCTGGATTCGGCATGGATGGTCTCCTCTTCCAAAGCTAGCTTTCGGTATCTTGTCGATCAACCTGAACACTCTCAGCGCTCGAATGATCGTGATTGTAGAGGACGCGCGCCACCATCACGCCGGTATTGGCGGCGCTCGTGGCACTGGCGCCTGCAAACCAGGCCAATTCTTGCCAGTGAAAGAGCGCGGCGCCGGGGCCAATGACGCAGGTGCTGGTCAAGACGCCGGTACTGCCAGGCGTGTAGGAAGTCATCTGCTGGCGGTAGCGCTCATTATCGAGTGTCGTCTGGCTGGCCGATGGCGCGCTGGTACCATCACCCACCGCCAGATATTTGATTTTGCTATCCGTTACCACGCCTTGCCAACTATCCCGATCCAGGTTCTTGCCGCCGTTTGTGATGAGATTGTTGAAGACTTCTACTGTTACTAATCCGCTTGCCAGATTGCGTGTCATAACGCGAATAACGCCCTGTCGCTTACGTCCCTCCACAAAACCAGCCGGTACCAGCCCCAACTCTCTTAGCAACGCATCCCGCGTCTCTGTATCCATCCCTTGTAAGAGCAACTTGAACAATCCTGGCAGCATCGCTAACACACCTTCACTGCTGGGCCACACAGGGTGCTTGGGCCAATGATCGGGCAAACGTAGACCGTTTCCGTGACGCTTTCAGCGCGCGTCCGGCTTTCAGGCACGCTGTATTCAATCGCCACAATGCCGCTAGAGCCAACGCTCAGGCTAGCGACGTTTGACGGAATCTTGCTGATGAGGTTGGCAAAGAGCTGCGTCCAGGAGCCAATGACCGGCCCCTCAACGGCGGTAATCTGATAGCGGAGTTCGGTTGCCAAATCATAGGTTCGCACGCTGGAAATCAGCATGAGGACATTGTTGAGATTATGGACCGGCAACTTGACCCGCAAGAGCGTGCCTGCGACCAGGCCCGCACGCCTGGTTTCAAACGTGAGCGTCCGGCCAATGACTCCGTAGCGTTGCAGGATGGCTGCCGCGCGCTGGAAAGCAGCGGATTGGTCCGTCAGGTCCGAGCCATCATCCACCATCTCGACGATGCCTGTGCCGCCGCCTTCAACGCTTTGCCGGTCAGCAATCGCTGCCGGACTCTCGCTAATCGTGGTGGCCTGATATTGGCCGTAGTATTCAATATGCCAGAGATCAGCAGAGGTCAGGGGCGTGCCCCCATTATCCTGCGCCAGCGTGTTATCCCCCGGCGCCCAATACCAGTCCTTGCCAGTATCTGTCCCCTTCAGCCCTACCGTTTGTGCCACGCCGTTGACTTCCAGAACTACCGGCGCCTGGACCAGCGGAAAGCCAACGGTGAACGTCTGACGGCTGCCATCCCCCAGTTGTTCTTCCACTTGCAAGGCCGTTGTAGCCAGCCCTCCCGTAATAATCTCGCGGTTGCGATACAATGGATTGGCATTTTGCACGGTTGGCTCTGGACTGCCGAGCATGTCCGGCGCGAGGCCCGCGCTGTTTGTCCAAATCGCCCAGGCCGCTGCGGTCAAGGCGCGGGCCTGAAAGACCAGGCGGTGATCTGGGCGGATATTCCAGGTAAAGGTTGCGGCAGTCGCCAGTGCATTGATACAGTCCGTGATATAGGCATAGTTGAGGCTGGCTTGCACGATGGTTGGGCCGTCCTGAATCGTGCGCGTGCAGGCTTTGATGGTGAGGTCTTGCAACGTTGGCGTGGCATCCCGGTTGGCATCAGCCGTCAGGCTCTGGCGTACCAGCACAGAGACGCCCGCCAGGCTTTGTCCCTGTGGTTCCACATGCAGCCACTCCAATGTGGCAAAGTTAGTTCCACTGCCAGGTCGCGCCAGCAAGAGGCCGCATTCCCCCGCGCCGCTGATGGTGCTGTCGCTGGCCGTCAAGATGGGAGTGCTATCCAGCGAAGCCGTTAAGGCCGTGCCAATGATCTCCAATTCCATCCGGTGCAAATCGCCCGGCTGGAAATCTACGTTTGCCGTGCCCAGGGAGGTTGAGACGCCGCTTACTACCTTGTACAGCGTCATGACGGCAGCGTTGGGCGTGCTGCTGTCTTGTATGCGCAGCCGATAGTAGGTGGTGCCATTGACGCGCGCCAGCAGTGAGAGATCATCGGCCTGGCTACTATCTGCGGCCAGTATGACATCGGTTGGTGAGAGACCGCTGTAGAGCAGGAGGCCATCTCCACTGCTGCCAGCAGCGTTGCTGCCTTGCAGCACGTTATCCATCGTCTCCCAGGTCCACGTTGCCCCGCCGCTCTGGCTAAAGAGCGCGCTGGTATCGGAGTCAAAAATATCATCGTAGGGAGACGGCTCGTACTGTAAGCCAGGAATCTCGTCGCCGCTGGCCGTAATCGTCTGCCAGGTAGCTCCATGATCTATGCTCGTTTCAATCAGCAACGTCGTGCCAGCAGGGATCGTCGCATCCCAGGTAACAGTGGCCGTACGCGCAATATCGGCGGCGCTGAGGTCCAGCGCCGGGCTGATGCGCTGCTGCGTCCCAGAGACGTAGGCGCTTGCTATGGAGGCCGTCAGGAGGGAAAAGGTAGGCGTGACCGTCGCATCGGTTGTACTGAGCGTGACCGTAAACTTCAAGCGGACATTGGTGAGATTTTCCAGCGCGGTGATGCCAGGAATAGCCGCACCATTCGTACAGGAGGTAAGCGCGCCATAGGTTGCGCCGCCGTCAGTTGAGACCTGGACCTGAACGGTCACGCTGGTACTGGGAGGCGTACTGGCTGTCCAGCTTACCGCCGTTGCGCCTGCCAGACTCGCCCCTGAAGGATTAATGACAGGAGAAACCCAGGTGCCGCTTTCCGCTGGCACAATGCCGACATTGCCAAAGACCGCCGCCGTCGCGCTCGTATCGCCATGATAGAGCGCGAACTGGCCCGCCGCGTTGAAAGTCGCATCCGTCTGGCTGATTTTGGAAACGCCATCCACGTAGACGGTGTGGCTGCTGCCAGAGACGACGACCTTGATGCGATGCGTACTCCCAGAGGTCAAGCCGGCAACGGCCACCTGTTGAATCAGCGTAAAGCCGCCCGTACTGCTGTTCGTGCCTTTGCCCAGATTGATATTCCCGACACCAACATAGACGAGGTAGGCATAGGTATCGTTGGCGCTGTCGGCAGCCCAATGGGTTGTGCGATAAATCAGGCCCGCTGTTCCGCTCCCACTGGGCACCACCACATCAAATTCTGCGGTAAAATCAGCAATAGCTGCTTGATTGTTAAAACGACTGTAGACCTGCTTGTTGGCGGCGCACGTCACCTGAAGTTGGCTATTGCTGATGGTTTGCTGTCCGGTCGTGCCGCTGCTGCCAAAAAGACTCTGCTGGAAAAGATACGCCTCGCTGCTCCAATCCGCGCGATAGCCCGCCAAATCCAACTGAGAGATGAGCGGGGCAATCACCAGATTGTCAAAGGTGGCCGCCGCGCCTGAAGCGCGCAAGCCAAACTGCCCAGCCGCCATGTAGGTGCTATCGGTTTGTGTGGTCGCTTGCTGAACACCGTCCAGCCAGAAGCTGTGCTTGCTCCCCTGCACGACAATGCGCAAGCGGTGCGTAGACCCGCCTGCGAGCGAAGAACCAAGCGTATAGGTGAGCAGGGTTGTGAAGGTGCCGGTGCCACTGCTGCTATTGGAGCCATAGCCAAAGATCAGCTGCGTGGTGGTCAACTTGACGGCATAGCCGTAGGTCTCATTGTTGTTCTGCCAGCCGGTTGTTCTGTAGACCACGCCAGCATTGCCACTGGACGGGATAACTATATCTACTGAGAGGTAAAAATCAGCCATCTTCGCTACGGCGTCCATGCGGGCGCGCGCATCTTGCCCCGTCGCGGGCGTGAGCGTGCAAGTGCCTGAACTGACGACCTGGGTAGCGCCGCTGGCCCCAAAGAGCGTCTGGTTTGCCGCGCTGTTGTCGTTCCAGTTGCGGATATACGCGCTCGTCAGGTTGGGATCGCCTGGCGCTTGCGTAGTAGTCAGCGTACCTCCTGCGAAGTCTGCGAGCGTCTGATACGTGCTTGTACTATCGGCAGCAACTTTGCCAACCGTCAACGCGCCAGCGGCCACCGACCAGTTGGGATGCAGGGTGGCATCTGTCGTGCAGACAAGCTGCGCTTCATCCATGAGGAAGGCGCCGCTGTTCGTAGTGGTATTTGAGACAGAAACGATGCAGCACACGGTTGCGCTGGCTGTCCCGGCGGGTGCGGTGGCTGTGACACTGTACTGCGTAAATGGACCGACAATGCCAGCGGAGATGCTGGTAGAGGCGCTAGAAATGGAGCCGCCGCCGCTGTTCATCCAAATGATTTCGATTTGCAGCGTTGCGTTCGTAAAGCCCGTCGTAATCTTGACCCACAGGCTAAAGGTATAGCTTTGCGCCGCCTCCAATGAGGGGATCGCTTGCTGTACCTGGAATTGGCTGTTTGGCGTGTTGGTAAATGAAACGGATTGCGCGCTGCCAACTTTGCCGCTCCCGCTGCTGCTGTAGGTAATGCCCGTCGTGACGCCACCTGATTCAAAATGCGACCAGTTTGGCGCAATGCCCGCGCCTGAGTAGGTGCCTTCAAAGCTGGGATTCGTGACGAGATTGAACGTGCCCGCTTGCCAGTCGGCAACCGTTGTTTCTTCGCGGCTCACATGATAGCCGATGACGCCCTCCGCTGCCAGATAGGACTTGACGAGATCAGAGACAATATCGCCCGCCAGCGTGTTGGCGTAGGCTTTGGCCGCGACGCGCTTGTCCGCCCAATAGATGCCATCTTTGCAGGTACAACCCGTGCGCAGATACGGCGTGTTGGTTGGCCCGATCACTCGGCTTTCGGTTGGCACGTCAATATAGCCCCAAAAGAGCGTGCTGCCATCGGCTGCCAGGATTTCCACCTGCTGGCCTTGCTGGTAATGCGTGGTCCCCGCATCATCTTTGATCGTAAAAGACGCGGTACTGCGCTGCTCTATTTGGTCAGTAATGCCAAACGCATTCGTGTTATTCATGCTGCCTGCGGCCAGGACGGAGACTGGCGTTCCATCAATTTTGACGGTCGGTACGCTCATGCGCGTACCCCTGCATTGCGCAACTGCGCTACTGCCTCGGTCATGACCTGGTGCGCTACCTCTCTGCCATTGAGATACACGTGTACATGCAGCTCTTGAGTCAACGTCCCGCCAGGAGAACTCTCCTGCGGCTCGCTGGCACTCACCCCAGCCTGCTGTGTCGCGGGCATCACGCTGGCTTGCATGCCGCTCCATCCAGCAGACGCGCCGCCGCCCATGAGCGAGGTAAACAGCAGCAGTTGACTGACCACATCATGCGGGAAAACCGTCGCGCCGCCGGGTAAGGCGACGACCTCTGAGCCACGCTCGCCAACCAACGCCAGTCCGCTCTGGGGCATGATCCCGCCGGAGGCAAAACTGACATTGGGAATTTTGGGCACGTAGGGGATATTGACGCCTGGTACCATGTCCATACCGTGAATGACATCATTGATGCCCTGAATAAAGTCATTGATCAACCCAATGACAAAGTTCAGCGCATCGGCAATCCCGCCCTTGACATCATCCCAAATACCCAGAGGTACGCCCTTGATGCTGTCCCAAAGATTCTGCCAGATGCCTCCAATATCATTCCAAAGACCGCCAAACCAGTTCTTGATGTCATTCCAAATATTGATGCCAAGTTGCTTAATATCATCCCAGAGTTGCCCCCATTTGCCGGAGAGTAAGTCAGCCGCAATATCAAACAGGCCCGTAATGAAATCCCAAGCCGTTTTAATCACGCCAGAGATGTCATCCCAGACGAATTTGACGACCGCACTCATCGTCGGCCAGAGCGTGTTCCAAACCGCTCCGATGACCGTCGCGGCCTGCTGTATGGCGCCTGCTACGGCCTTGATGAAGGGTTGCAGCCGGTTGGCTAAGCCAGAGGCAAAGTCTCCGATGGCATGGGCCGCCTGGACAACTTTGGGGATCAGGAATTGCAGTGCCTGGTTGGCGAGATGGAGGACGACTCCGGCAACCTGGACAATAATGGGGGCCACCACCTGAAAAATGGGCAGCAGGGTCGAAGCCAGGGCCGCCACGACTTGCGAGACCGCATCGCGCACGGCAAAAAAGGCGGGCACCCCAGTGCTGATGATGGTATCGACCAAGTCTTCAATGGGAGGCACCAGTTGCATGATGGCAGGCAGCATCTGGCTCTGGAACCAGCCCGCAAGCTGCTGAACAATCGGCCCCCATTGCGCCAGCGTGGCCTGGAAGGATTTCCAGCCATCCGTGACGACCAGTTGCAACAGGAGACCCGCATCACTAGCCAGATGCTTGAAGAGATCGCTCAGCGGCGCCAATGCGTTGAGCAAGCCGCCGATTTGGATACCGCTGATGGCCGTGCCAAGATGCTGAAAAGGGGCAATGAGTTGTTGTATGACGCTCCAGAGCGCGCTCAGACCCGGCTGCAAGTCCGTGCTGACAACCTGCCAGATGGCTTGCAAGGCAGGCACGATTTGGGTGGTCCAGAGATTACCCAATGCTTGAAAGACTTGTCCAACGGGGGTCAGCAATTGCCCCAATCGCTGCCAGGCCGGGTTCAGATTCTCCAGCAGCCAGTTTGCCATCGGGGTAATCCAGTTGGCAACGGCGGTCAGCGGCGGGAGCAATATCCCGCCCAGCGCCTTCCCAATGTCGCCCATTGCCAGCTTGAACCGATCAAAGGGGTCGGTATCCCCGGCGGCCTTGGCAGCCCCGCCGAATTCACGCTCCAACTCGTTCAAAATCAAGGTTTGAGCGCCTGCGGTATTGCCCGCGTCCACCATCGCTTTGATTTGCGCTTTTTGCTGGTCGGTGAACGTCACGCCCACACGGGAGAGGGCTGAAATCCCTTGCACCGGGTCATTCAAGGCTTTGCCGAGTTGGATGGCCGTATCCTTCAAATCCAACCCGGACAGCGAGCCGTGATTCATGGCAACGGCCATATCCAGCATGGCCTGATTCGCCTGGGGAAAGACCGTACTGCCAATGTTGGTAAACGTCAGCAGCATATTGGTGCCGGAGAGAATTACATCATCATCCACCCCGTCCAGGTTCTTGAGGCCCTGCACCATGTTGTTAATCTGCGTGGCTGACAGCCCTACCGCGTCATGCGTTGAAGCCAGCACCGAGTTCAGCAGCGCCTGATTCTGCGCCGCCTGGATGGCCCCCTGTATCCAGCCCCCGACAACGCTGGTCACGCCCTGGATGACCGCTTGCACGCCTAAGAAGGTTTGATATGCGTGCGCGCCAAATTCCAGCAGCGAAGACAGCCCACCCTTGATACTAGAGACAAAGCCCCCCATATGAGTCTCTGCCTCGGCATGGACATGGGCAACGGCATCGGCAACCTGCTGCGCGCCGCTCGTAAAGCTGGCTACATCCGCTGTGAAGCGGACGACCATCTCTCCGATGTTCATGGTTGGGTGACTTTCCTGGCCTCTTCAGCCTTCAGGAGAAAGAGGGCTTTCCAATGGGTCAAGGTAGCAGAGGACATGGCTTCTAACATCTCATCCGGTTCTGGAAATCCAAGGTGCAAGGCTAGCTCAAAGTAAAACCGCTCGTCTCCACAACCGGACTCAAACCGTTTTTTGCGGCGTCTAAATCCTCTTGCCGCATCCCACTTTGTTCCATGACCCACTGCGCAATATCCTGGATGATCGCGCCGTTGAGTTCTGAGACCACCTGATAATCGGCTAGGCTAAATAGTTTCGTCTCATCGCGCTTCATTTTGGCCGGATTGCCAGGATCATCCGGATCAGGGATGGCGGCATAGAGCGCTTCAATGCACATCCAAATCATCAGCCTGCCGGTATCCATCTTCGTATTCATGGGCTTGCCAGGCTGCGGGTCCGGCACGGCCGCGGCATTGTAGCAGCGTCCCCGTTCCGCGGCGGTCAAGGCCCGCACAAAGACCCAACCCTCTTCTATGACCTCCCCCGCCGCATTCTTGACATCCCAATCCGGGAAGTGCAGCGGCTTCTCTGGTAGGTTCTTGCGCGTGTTGATAATGCGCTCTCTCAGCCGCTGGCTATAGGTCAGTCCTACGGTTGTGGTGCTGTTATGGCCGTTGTTATTGCTCATACGCTTGTCTTTGCGGCGCATGGCACGCCGCCTTCTTTCATTTAAATTCTGGCGCCCGTTGGGTAGTAGTACGGCGTCCCTGTGACCTGAAATGTCGCATCCTCGGTGATGAGCGCGTCTACGGGCGCCTTCTGAGGGGATTCTTTCAGATAGGCAAACATCTCCCAACGCGCCCCCAACGCGCCTTCTGTTGAATCAAGAAAGAGCAAGAGGACGAGCTTGGTCCCACTGGTAAGAAAGCCCGCAAAGACGCCATCCACGTAGTAGCGCGCAACCTTCACGCTTAGGCTGCCAGTTGATGGCACATTGCTCTCCCAGCCAGAGCCAAAGACGATATAGGTATTCATCTTTCTGGCCGGTGAGAGTTCCCAGTTATAGCACAGCGCGGCTTGCGAAAAGGTCAAATAGTTCCCTGTCACACGACACTGTGTTCCGCTGGCTCGCGCGCTGTTGAAGATGACCGCGCCGCCGACATACTGGAGTGTATAGGTACTGGCCGCTTGCGTGGTCCACGTCACGCCGTCGGGCGAGGTCTGGACAGTAAAGGCCGCGCTGTCATCCCAAAACCGCTTGGTGGTATCGGTGATGGAATACGTCGTATGGTCGCCTTTGTCGGTCATCGCCTCATTGGTAAAGGCCACGCTTGCCCCCGTGACGTACACATCCCCATGTTCGCCCGTGATACGCGCTGTCATGTGTTCCTCGTATCAAGTGTAGGTGAGCGCGCCTGTGCCCTGAAACGTATAATCCTGCGTTATCAAGGCATCAACAGCGGTCTTCTGTGGCATTTCTTTGACGTAGGCCGTGCCGGTCCATTTGTGCGTGCCGTCAATATCTAATTCCATGGAGACAGGGGTATTGTTCAGGAATGCGGTGCGCAGCGCGTCTTGCCCGTTGGTATCGGAGGCAATCCAATAGCCTGAGCATTTGACCGACCAGTTGCCAGAGGACGGCACGTTATCTTCCCAGGTCTCGCCAAAGACGATTGAGTTATTCATCTTTTTGGCAGGCGAGAGTTCCCAGGAGCCGATAAGTGCGACCGCCGTTGGCGTCCCGCCAATTTTGAAATTGCCATTTTGCCCCGTAATCGCAGGCATCGCAGCAACCTCCTTTGTAGAAGCTAGCCAGCATAGATATGATAGGGGACAACCAGATGCTTGCTGATGCCATCGGGGTCCGCAATGGGGCCAAGGACGCCGCCGGGCGCCAGGAAGCAATGAAGGACAGAGAGGCCGCCAACGAGTGGCAAGGTTTGGCGATGGAGCAGCCGGTTCAGGCTGGCAAGGATAGAGTACAGTTCCGCAGGCGTATGCGCCTCAGACCAGCAGTGGATGGTGAAGGTATCCAGAAAACTGGTGCCATCAAAGGTATTGATGGATTGTTCATTGTTATCATCCCCCAGGATGATGTACGGCGCCGTCTGATTCTCGCTGACATCCCCGCCAAAAATGGCCGGACGTGTTGTGTCCGTAACATCTTTGGCAAGCAGGCCAAGGAGAATACTATCCGCCAGCAAGACTTGAAGAATGGCTTGTTGGACGGGCCACAGGGTCGAGAACAGCGTACTCATCGGCAGTTCCTAGACAACCTGGAAGATGTGCTTCACGCGCTCTAGCAGTTTGGCGGCATTGGCCGCAAAGGCCGGGCGGAGAAAGGGCCGCGCCCGCATCTTGCGCGTGCCCAATTCCACATACGGGCCATACTGGACGTTAGTAAAGACTTCCCCTGTCAACTCGTCAGGAAAGCGGGCTGCCAGGCTAGCCCGCAGCCGCCCGCCAACGTAGCCTTTTTTGTGTGTGCTTTCTGGCGTGCCTACGGGACAGGCGCGTTTGGCCTCCGTCTGGCACGTGAGTGTGGTGGCTTTGATGGCGGTACTCAGGCGCGTGCGGAGTTGGGGAGTCAGGTTCTGTACGGTGCGCAAGATGTCTGGCACACCGTTAATCGTAACCGTGATAGTGCTCATTCGGGCTGGGTGGTCTCCTCTGCCAAAATCGACCATTCCTGATGCAGTTCCTCAACATCAGAAATGGAGCGAATGTTGTAGTAGCGGCCATCGTCATAGACCCGCATCTGCGGCGTATAGGTGAGATCAGGATTGTAGCGAATGGCAATCTGATACAGGCCGCGCCCTTCCAGCCGTTCCGCATGCAAGAGTTCGCGCCCGCCCAGCGGCTTGACGCTTGCCATCACGACCGTGCCGTTATAGCTGCTGGTGATTGTCTGGCCGCTAAAGGCATCTTGCCAGGTGCGTACCTTGCCCCCCCCGGCATCAACGGCATCAACCGGCTTCTGCAAGCAGATGGGCCGCCGGTACTTGCTGGGGTCTATCGGCTTCATAACACCACCACCTTGTTGCGATAGGTATAGAGGTTGTCAGGGAGCGGTTGGCCGCGATGGTCATACATCCATGCGGCAGCATTGCATATATCCTGCCTGATGGAAGCTGGCACGGTATCTGCCGTATCGCCATAGCCCGCGACATACGTGACTCGGAAGCGGGGCAAGGCGCCCTTTGGAGCGGGATAGCTAATGCTCGGACTCCATTCACTAAACGCCGCGACACTCAACCACACGCGCCCAGGCTCACTATCCGTATCCGCCAGATAGTCTCCAAACGATTGATCGAGTTGGCCTGCGGTCAGCGTATGCCAGTTCTCGATCTGGATTTCAATTTCAACGGCGGTCACGCTCTGCAAGGGCGCCGCGTAGGGCAGATCAAGCGGATACCCAATCTCGCCTACAATGCCACTTATCCGCCCTACGGGCGCGCCGACCAGACTCAACGTGGCCTGGCAGGTCTGCGTAATCAGCGCCCGCCCTAACTTGCCTTCAACCCACTCGCGTGCTGAGGTAATGAGGCCACTGATGTAGCTATCATCGCTATTCCAGTTCACCCGCAAGAGCGCCTTCACCTCCTGCACCGTGACTGGCTCTATGGCGGGTTGGCTGGTGACTTTGAAGCGAATAACGTTGGTGCCCATCAGCGGCTCTCTCCTGGTACCGTCATGACGCTTTACGAGGGTTCTGAGCTACCGGGCGCCGGATCGTTAGGCGGCGCCGCGCTTTTTTTAGACTTGGCCGGACTCTCAGCAGCAGGCGCCTCCATCGGGGGTTCGGCTGCTGGCGTCGGCGGTTCAACTGCTGCTTCAGAAACAGCAGCCGCTGTTTCCACTGGCGGCGTTGCTGGCGCCGCTGGCGGTACAGCCAATTCAGGAGTTGGCGGCGCTGGCGCTTCAGGAGCCACAGCAGGTGCGCTTTCCGACTCACGAAACGGCGCCTCTGCGATTTCCTCGGCCCAGCCTTCGCGCAAGAAGACGGCGGCCAGGTCATTGGACAGAGGAGGCGTACTGGTCAGACTGTATTCCCCTCCTGCCTGATAGGCATAGACCTCGTAGCCGTCAGGACTCCCGTTCTGTGTTACTTTCATCCGCAGTTTCATGCGTCACCTATACCGGATGATTGTGCGGATTGCCCAGAATGGCGCGCGTGCCATAGACCATGCCGGTGGTGCCCGAAGAAGTGACTTGCACCTCGACAAAGCGCTTGCTCCCGACATAGCCCACCTTCTGGATTTTGTTTTGCCCCGCGCTGCTAGAGACCGCGGTAAAGGCGCCTAGCAGCGAACTAGCAGCAACCGCTGTATACGTGCCGTTGATGGTATCGCACTCGTAGGCTGCTGGCGTGTGCGTTCCATCGGTGTAGGCGCCCGTCTCAAAGACCAGCACACAACTTTCATAGCCAGCGGTATCAATGCCGCTCGATTGCGCCTGATTGGTCTTGTAGACTGCCGGAACAATGTCCTGTACCTCTTTGATCTCGTGGTACAGGTCATGCGTAACTGATGCCATGATGGCTTGCTCCTTCTCGCTTCCCGCTGGCGGTCAGCAGATACCAACCGCCAGCAAGAAACAATGACTCGCTGACTACGAGGTCGCAATCTTCATCAGCACAAACGCCTCATCATTCGTGACCTGCCCCCCCACACGCTCGCGCACCTGAATGCCAATCTGCCCGGTATCAGCGTACTTTTCCACCAGACGCTGGACACTCATCTGGAGACGGCGAACAATGGTGTACCCTTGCTTGAAGTCGCCAAAGATGATTGGGAACGCATTGGGGGCAACATCCGGCATGTCGGGAAACTCAGAATAGGGGCTGCCCAGGATGGTCGCAGGGTTGCCCGCATCAAAGGCGCCAAAGTTGGGCAGCCAGAGCGGACGCCCGTTGCTATCGGAGATGCCGCGAATGAGGCCCAGGGTCTTCCGGTTGAATCCAAAGCGGGCATTGGGCGCATAGGGGCTGGGCAGCTTATGCACCAGATTGTTGAGGCCCGCGTAGACGACGGTGCTGGCGTCGGTGCCAGGAACATAGTTTGCCAGGACATTCGCGTTGACGGTGATGCCTTCTGGCTGGCCGTTGCCAGTGCCTTTGACGAAGGCCGTACCTTCTGCCTTGGCAAATTGCTCCGCTACATCGTCTTGCACGACCTGATCCATGTTGAAGGCGGCGTCTTCCATCTGCTGCAAGCTGATGAGGACGGTCGCAAACAGTTCGTAGGTCGTCTGTTCTACCATACTATAGGCCAGCGTGCTGCCCGTGCCCGACTCAGATCGCGTGCCAATTTCTGAGACCCACTGCGCCGTGAGGGTTGCCGTCCTCTTTGGCCGCCAGACGGTGTTGTGGGTCGTCTGAATGACGTTGGCAAACTGGGCAACGGGCGAGACCAGCACGACTTTCTTGATGATGTCCGCGACATATTCAGGCGGCATGAGCAGATAGCCGCCAGCGGTGTTATCAAACAGGCTAATCGCCTTCTGTTCGAGGCCGCCGTCTTTGCCGCGATAGGCTTTGTTGAGCGCTTCCGTCCAGGCGTGCATCTCCTCCCTAGTAATGACCGGCTGGCCGTCGACGCCGTTCAGCATGCCATTGTTGGCAATGACTTTCAGGAAGGCTTTCCTGACAATGGAGGGCGCGTCATCCGGGCTGCCAGCACTGGTGCGGGGACGCTGCAACTTGAGTTCCAACTCGTCAACGCGCTTATTGGCGGCGTCCAGGGCGTTCTTGGTTTCCTGGTAGGCGTCGCCCCACTTTTTGATTTCAGCGTTCTGTCGTTCGATTTGCTCTAAGAGTTTGCTGCTTTCCTGGAAGAACTTCTCAAAGTCCGTCCGTTCAATGGTTGCGGTTCCCATCTAAAACTCCTGTGAGTGAGCGCATCCGCTCCAACGTGGCGTTGAAGGCGGCGGCAAGATCATTCGTCCCAGGAGTGGTCGGCTCTGGCGCCCCGGCTGGCGATGTGCCAGTGGTGTGCTGCGTGGCTCCGGCTCCAATTTTGGCGCCCTTGGCGCCTTTGGCGGGATTATCGTTGTCGGGTGCATCGTCTGAAGTGTCCTCTTCTCCCTCATCCTGCTTGGGCGCGGACGGCTTCATTTTATCGAGCATGGCTCCCATAGCCTTATGGGCGGTCTGCATATCCTTCATGGCAGCGCCCATATCGCTATGGAGGCTCTTCATTTGCTGATGATTGGCGGCGCTCATCACCCGGCCTTCCTTGACGCGCAAGGCGGCCAGGCGCGCGCTCATCATCCCGTAGTCATCATCATCGTCATCATCGGGGTCAAAGAAGCTGTCCCCATCGTCATCCATGATCGGCACAAAATCAGCGGCAACGCTCTTGTCAACCAACGCCAAGACCGTCTCCGTGAATTGCTCTAAATCCTGCGCAATCATCTTATGAGCATCGGGAGCATCCTCCCCGCTGGGCGCCCAGCAACATTCCCGCATGTCCCGAATAATCGTTGCCACCAGGGCATCAAATGCGCTGGCCCACTCGTCCTGTAAATCCTCTTTCATCCCCGCCAGCGTGCCCGCATAGTCCTTATGCTGCTGCAATTGCGCAGTCAGATGCGAGCGATAATCCGCATGCTTCAACACATAGCGATAATCTTTGCGCGCCATACGCCCACGCCTCGTTTTCTCGTCCTGTTCCCAGGGCGGCTTGATGGAATCATCGTCAAAATCTTTCGCCATTTTGTGATAATAGGCGGTCACTTTCGCTTTGACGCCTTCCTTGTCTGCTTCTGGAATATCCAGACCCGCGCGCCCACCGTCCAGCAACTCAGCCTTCTCAAAAATGGCGCGCGGGACCGCCTTCACTTCATCGGAAATCAGGTCGCAAAAGAGCAACTTATACTTGCTCTGATCGTTGGCATCATCCCCCGGCGGCGTCCACATATGCACGCTCTGCCATTTGCTCTTATCCCAGTTGTCCGTGCCGCCTGCCCATGCGAGCATGCGCTTATGCGCCGCCGCTCCATCCCAGGGATGCGTGCGGTCTGCCAGCGGCCAATTCAGAGAGCCGGATGCGCCTTTTTGCTCTGCCAGTACCTGACGAACCCTGGCATCAATCATGGCTTCCAACGCTTTGGAGTCCATCGGCGCGTCCTCCTGCGTAGTGTGGATATGGTCATGCGCTGGCGCTGGCGGTTGCACCGCTTTCAGCAGCAATTCCCACTCGGCTAAATGTTTTTGGAGCAAAGGAGCAATACTATCAGATTGAAAATGGCCGGAATGCAAAAGGGCCTGGACACGCTGCAATTGCGCGGCCAGGCGATCAATGGCGTCGGGGTTGTCTTTCAGGCCCAGCGTCGGCGTAAACGCATTCATCCCCCACGGAACAGAGCTAACCTCTAGCAAGGCCACTTCTTCCAGAAAGCGCACTTTCTGTCCCTGGAACTCCCCATAGCTGTGCTTGACGACAAAATAGCCAATACTATGCTCGTTGATGATTTGCTCTTCATAGAGCAGCAGCACATCGCTCCCATAGCCCGTGCGGATAATCTTGCTTTCAAATTCCAGCCCGATTTGGTCTTCTTGCAGGACATGCGGCTTGCCAAGAATCATGTCCTTGTTGTGATCCCACAAATGCAGAATCCGATTCATGCCAGCAGGACCGGACTCTTGGAGCGTCTTCTTAAAGGCCGACGGACGCACAACGTCTGGGATCGGGTAATTATCATCCTTGATATTGAAGCTGCTGGCATAGGCGCAGACAATGCCCTGCTTCGCATCAACATCTTTGAGCCGGACAGGCAAGGAGCGTTGGATATTTTTGCGCTCGGTAAGCATGGGCATTGGCATCTACACGTCCCCCTCTTCATCGTCTGTATGGTAGCCTTCCGTACACCGGCAATTACACAGTTCGCTGGCTGGCGCGCCAAGCGAGGAATCTCCTGGAAACATCAGGCTGGCGCCGCCAACGGTATAGGGCGTATCCAGCGGTTGCCGCTGCCCATCTGCTGCTGCGTGTGTCTCTCTGGTATGGCTATCCGGTGTCGCAATCCATTCCTTTTCCAATCTCAAGCCCGTCGAGCGCGCGGCGGCCTGAGAACCGAGATTGCTGGCGCTAATTACTTCTGTGACCGCAATCAAACGGCTTCTGTTTTTTGCATTGGGGCCAGAGAAGAGGCTTTGAATGCGTTTGGCGAGTTGCAGGATGCTTTCGCCCGCATCCACGCCCGCCTTCAGTTCATCGCGTACCTGCTGGCGCGTGGTGTCAAGGATGTTGGTGATTTTCTGGCCTGCATATAAACCTAGCCAATTGAGGATGGCTTGCTTCCAGATGTCGATGGGAAAGGCGGCTTTCTGTTTCGCTGGCACGGCGTCTTGAATCGCGTCATAGGTCTGCTGCCCAAAGGTATTCCCGACAGCAGCGTACACCGCAGCTAAGAGTTTCGTCCAGTCAGCTTCAAAGCTATCAATCGCTTTCAGCGCGCGCTGCATGGCATCATCCGGCGTCTGGCCGTCGTTCAGTGCCGCCAGCAGCATCTTTTGCTCGCTTGCAAACTGCTTTTCGATTTGACTGGCAACTTCCTCGTACCAGTTTGCGCGGCTCTGCTCCGTCTGCTCCCAATGTGCCGCCTTCTCTTCTGCCGTCTTCAGGTTGATGGATTTGCGCTGGGCACGCGGCGCAATGCGGATGCTTGCGCCTTGTTCCTGCCAGCGTTTCAGCAAGAGCCGCATGTGCGCCGATGCGGCTTCAAATTCCCCGTCACTACTGTCTCCGCTGGTACTCGTATCCGCGCCGCCGCTGTCGTCCACAATGGTCGCTTCTGGCAATGGCGGCAAGGAGCCAGGCGGCAAACCTGGCAAGGCAGGGTTGGTATCGTTTGTAGCGATTTGCATGGCCGTTGGCAATATCCAGACATCTCCATCCGGCAAGGGGTCATAGCCAATGAGCGCACGCGCTTCATTCTTGGAGAGCAGCCCCTTTTCCCAGGCGGTCTCTGCTCGTATCCATACCTTATCGCGGTCCTCTGCCAGCGCTTCTATGCTGTCCTTGTCGTAGCCCAGATAGAGATTATCCCCAAACATCGGCACCAGCCAGCTATTGATATGCCCTTCGAGATGGTCCATCTTGGGCAGGACCGTCTCTTCATAGAAGCTGCTCCGGGCTTCACTGTAGTTTGCGTAGGTACGCGCCTGATTGTTCCCCAACATCTCAGGAGGCACGCCAACCGCCATGCCAATTTCCAGAATGCTGGCGCCTTTGCCTTCCAGCCACTGCACATCGGCAGGCTTCAGGCCAAAGGGCTGCCAATCGGCCTCTGTATCATCCAGGACAAGCGGGATACCGGCGTTCTGTGGGCCTTGATGCTTTTCGCGCATCAACTGCTCAATTTTGGCGCGCTGCGTGGGCGTCAAGCCCTGTTTCATGACCAGCGCGCCAGAGGGCACGGCAGAATTGAGCATCAGGGAGAGATTCCATTCATTGCCCGCGTTCATCTGGTCTATCGCACGCCCTGCTGTTGCCAAGGGGGAGAGGCCGTAGTAGTCGTTCTCTGGATTAAAGAACTTCAGGTGCATGACCGTGTTCGCAGCAAAGGACTGCTTCTGGCCGCCGTCAGTATAGACAAAGCCGCCAATGAAGTTGACCGGATCGGGCACGATTTGCACTTTGTCAGGCCGGAGTGTCCAGAGTTGCTGGGGAATGTTCTTGTTGGGTCCGGTTTCCGGCGAGCCAACGGTGACGTAGGAATTGCCAGTGATGTACCAGAAGGCTACGACATACTCAATAAAGCTAGGGAGTGCCTGCTGTGGATTCGGACGCCGCCAAAGGTCAAGCAAGGGATGCGACGTGAGCGCAGTACGTTTGGAGCGGCCATTCTGATAGAGTATCCAGGGAATGCCAGCACAGGCTTGGGCAATCAACATCACCGCTCGGTAGCCATAAGCATTGGTCGAGAAGCCATCCTTTGCGAGCGCCCGCATGTTGCCAGGCGTATACATCGGACGGCCCCCGCCGCCATTCAACCGTGCCAGGATTTCAGAGACAGGATTGACCTTCAGATAGACGGTAGGCAAGCGTTCCGCATCAGAGGGGACCGGCGCCAAGACCGAGCGCAAGCGTTCCCAGCGGGTTTTGAGAGCCAGCGCCATTAGACCGCCTCCAATCTGCCGGTTTGCGGATTGTGGACCCAGATGGAGCGGCGCCGGGCCACCGTCGTGAAGAGAAACCAGGCAATGCAGCGGCAAATGACCGTATCATCGTGATAGCCGCGTGGCGCGCCCATGCCGCCACCATCCAGATGGGCAAAGAGCTTGGCTTCTGAGAGGAAGATACGGGAGCGCGTTCTATAGCTCATATCCCTGAGTCCAGCGCCCAACTTATCCACCATGAGCGGCTTGGTGGTCTGCGTGGTCGGCCAACCGGGCTTAGAGGATTCTTTGCCGTTCCTCTCGGTGGCATCCTCATGGTAATAGAGCTTGGGATAGCGCGCCTCTTCCCCGGTCCAGAGCTTGTGCGCGACGCCTGTTCTGAGCGCCAGAATGACCGCGTGGCCGTGATTGTTGCGCTCCACCGCCAGCAGCGCGTAGTGATAGAAGACGCCCAACTTATCCAATTTGGCCGCGTAGTCTTCAGGCGCCCATTGGCCGCGAAGTTCTGCCACCTCTTCCCCTGTTGCCCGGTTCAGCACAACGGCGGCGTCATAGTCTCCGTCGTCTAGCCCCTCGGCCACGTCGGCGGCCAGAATGTATTCAGTTGGCTCGTGCGTCCGCCAGTCGTAGGTGGGCCATTCATAAATCGTCAGGCCCTGCTCTTCTTCAACGGCAAACGGCTTCTCAGCTTCTAAGCGGGCGGCATGGGCGTCGATAATCTCCGGCTCAAAGACTGGACGGCCCGTCTGGATAAAGGCTTCTGAGGCATTGGAAGGATGCTCTTGATGCAAGCGCCAGGTGGTAATCAGTTCCTTCTTCTGCGCTTCATACCAGGCTTGATCGCGGCCTGGCCGTTTCCACCAGGGCAGAAAGACGGGATAGAAATTGTTCTCTTTTTTGAGCGCGCCTTCCCAGATGCGATGAAAGAGATTTCCCAAGCCATTCGCGGTCGAGAAGCCGATGATTTGCCCGTATTCTGCCGTTGGTTGAATGGCTGCCCAGATCGTCTCGGCAAACTGTTGGAAGGCCCATTCATCCATCATCACCAGAGAAGCGGATGCTGACCGCCCAGTGTTCTCGCTCGCGGTCAAGGACTCTAAGACCGAGGGATGATCGTGCCCCTCATCATCTTTGTGGATAATTTCCAGCACGCTCGTATTGTCGCGGCCCAACAACGCGCCGTCTAAGGACGCTGACCCCGCTTGCAGCCAGGATGGCAAGTGCCGGTGCATGAAGGCGGCTTTACTCTTCATCTTTTGCGCGTCAAGCTCGGTTTTAGAAAGCGCGAGTGCCGTCTTAGACGGGTGGAAGCGGATTTCCCAGAGAGCGTTGCCAGCGCACAATTCCGTAAAGCCGATTTGGCGCGATTTGAGAGCGATAATGAGGCGTTCCACTGCGAAGAGGTCAAGCAATTGGAATTGCCAGTCAAAAAGCTGGAAAGGAATCGTGCCACGCGCCGGATGCTGAATCTTGCAGTAGGTGTCAATGAAATAGGCCCGGCTGACTTTGCAGGCAAGATATTCTTCCCACTGCGCTGCTGGTGACAGCGCCCGCTCCCGTGTTGGCGACGCGGCAATCATCCAGTCAATTCGTCCCTTTCAGCACGAGTATGCAACCCACGTGCTTCGCGCCAGTCGCTCAGTTTCGTTGGAATGCGCTCCGCGATCTTTTCGACAGCAGCAAGCGTGAGAGAGCCGGTGTGCCGATGCTCTATCGGCGCTCCATCCTTGCCAGTCACTTCAATGCGATTGCGCCCATAGGCTTCAGGGTAGCGTCGCTCTGCTTTCCAAGCGTAGGCTTGCCAGCCTGGCTCAGCATTGCCAATGGCTGTGAGCCAGGAAAAAAGCGCCTCCATTTCAGCGCCTTTTAATGCCCAAAAAAAGTCGTGCAACTCGCCCGCTTTGGCCGTACTGCCGCGTTTAATCCAGGCGGCAAGGGTAGGCGCCGTAATGCCAGCATAGAGGGCGGCATGCTCGTAGGACATGCCCTGTTGAATGCCGGAAATGAGGCGTGCGAGGATAGCAGGCTCTTGATACTTTGGAGGCCGCCCCATGTCTTTGGGTTGTCGCGGCTTGCTGGAAGAGGATTTACGCGGCTTTTTAACCGCTGTCTGAGTCATTGGTGTCTATAGGAGAAGCAGTGTTTTACATAGTCATTGAAACGGAACGCCGCTGATAGTGCAGACTGCTACCAGTCTTAGGGGGCTTGCGGTCCTTTTCACGGGTGCAAGCGAGTGGGCTACAAGCAGCGTTTAATTTCTACATTACCAGTATATCATATACCTCATGCCGTCTCGATTGTCAATATGCTAGTTTTTAGCGCATAATACGCGCAGTGCTGCGCACGGTTGGCGTGAAAGTGACAACTCCCCACTGCTAAAGCAGGGGGCTTCTCGGTTCATCCGGCTCAGCATCCTGAACCGTCCCCGACGGCGGTGCCCCCGCCGTTAAGATATTCTTGGCGGCGTTCACGTCTCGATCTTCTACGTACCCACAGAAAGGACAAAGATGCGTACGGACAGAAAGACTCTTCTGCACGATCTCTCCGCATTGGTGGCACTGTTGCGACGTGAAGCGGGCAGGAACTTTCACGACTTGATGACCAGCCCTTGCAGCCATGTCTTCAAGTATCTCGATGAAGGTTCCCCAACTGGCATCGGCAATACTCTTCGCCAGATGGTGATTTTGGAGCATGCCGTTGATGTTCAGGTTCTCAACACAAATATGCTTATATCCTTCAGCGTAAGGCTTCGCAGTCTTAAACAGGAAGTCTCTTCGCTGGCGCTTGATCTTCAGATGCGTCTTGGCGACATTGCGCGCTGCCTTGCGCCGTCTCTTGCTGCCCTTCTTACGTCGGCAGAGGGTGCGCTGTTTGCGTCTGAGGGTGCGCAGGCTCTTGCGATAATGGCGTGGGTTGGCAACCGTGTTCCCCTCAGAATCTGCCAGAAAGACTTTCAAGCCCACATCCAGGCCAATATCAGGATGCGCACACGCGCCAGCGCTCTCCTGATGCGTTTGTTCGGTCTCTATCGGCTCACACACGATCAAAGCGTACCAGTTCCCATCGGCACGCAAGACGAGATGGCACGTCTGAGGCGTTCCCTCTATCGGGCGGTGCATCTTGATTTTCAAGGACAATCCCACTTTCGCAGGGACGCCAAGATGCTTCCCATCGGCCTGTATGCGAAAGTCTTTGATGTGTTGGCGCAGTTGTATCGAGTGCCAGCGGTTGGGCGTCTTGAAACGTGGGAAGCCACAGGGGATGCCTTGCTCCTTGAGCGCCAAATAGCGTCGCAAGGCTTTGTCAAGCCGGTCAGCAAGCATTTGTACCGTTGTGGCTGGTATGGTATCGCCCCCACGCCCCTTAAACTGCGCCGTCAGGTCATACTTAAACAGGAACTTCCCTGTTTGGGCATACTGCTGCTTCGTGGCTTCCAACATCTCGTTGTACAAGCCCCGCGAGTCTTTCAAGCAGGCCATTAACTGCTGGCGTTGGCGCTTATTCGGATACAAGCGATACTCAAATGTTCTCATGCTCTAATGATACCACATAGGGCAAGCTGTGTCAACACGCGAGGCAAGGCTGCTTATACCCCCATGGCTAAAGCCAGGGGCACTACGCAGCCCTTGGTAGCAAAAGACGATATGGTATAATAAGCGTATGGAAACTCCAACCTCAGACGCCCCTGTTTCCGAGATGGTGTCGCGCGGGTTTTTCCTCCCTCGCACCCTCTTAGCCCACATGAAAGACCTTGCCAAGCAGCATAACCGTTCGTTGAATGGGGAACTCGTGTGGGCACTCAAAAGTTACATCTCGTCTATTGAGCGCCAGCGCAATCTGTCTTCATCGCACGAGGTCAAGCGATGAATGCGCGTTCTTGCCCTGCCTGTGAGTATCCATGCCCTTCTTTGTGTGGCTCATTACCTTCTGCGAAGGCGTCATAGCAACCGCGTTCCTGATTGCAGTTGCGTTGATTATTCATCAATCCCTCTGGCTTTACCGCGTGCATCGTTTGCCCAAAAACAGGCAGCGCGTGCATGGCCGCGCTCTGCCAAAGCCCATACGCGGCTTTGCTCTCTATGATTTGGAAGAGGACCGGCAGGACATGGGCGACGTGTCTGAATTTCACCCTTTGGAGCAATCATGATTCAACTGCTTCGTCTTTCACCCTATCGCGTCGCTACGGCGCTTATCGTCCGCTGTGACCACTGTAACCAGCGGATACACGCGCCAGCGCGCGGCTATGCCCTCTTTCATAGAGACCAGCCCGACGCGCTGTTTCACTTCCTGCATACGCGCTGCATGCTGGCCTTCGCGGCCCATCATGGCGGCTATGATGTCTGGAAGAAGCGCCCGCTTGACCAGCTAGGGCTTGACCTGTTTCAGCCCACGCAGGCCCGCGCTATCGCCATTGCTGATTTTCTCATCAAAAGGGAGCAAGTCTATGGACACCCCCGCGCTTCCTGAACAGAGTACCTGTATCAATGGCTGGAAAGAGCATCGCTTTCAGGTGTTCACCATGCACGAATCAGGCGCCCATCCGGCGATCATCAATACCCATCTCTATGCAACGTGTACGCGCTGTCTGGCTACCTATGCGCTCGAAAAAGGACACTGGCAGCGCATTGCGCACACTATCGAAAGGACATGACGATGAAATTCCGTTTTCCCTTCTTCTCCAAAAAGCAACCTACGACCTTCCCCTTGACGCCTCCTGAACCGCCTCTCCTGCAAGCATCTGAAGTGAAGCCTATCGTGATCGGTGATTTCCAGCGTACCTGTATCTTCCCTAGCACAACCGTGACCAACGCATCAGAAGGCCAAATCGTGACGTTTACAGAAGAGTGCGCAACCTGCATCAACGCGAATGCCAACGCGACAGCCACGCCTGGCATGATGCAGCAAATCGTCAATCCCGTACCTACCCCCAAACCCCAAGCGCGACTCCCGGAAACCCGCGATCCTGGCTTGACCATGACACCCGCGCAAGCCCGCAGGCTGCGCACGGCCATCACCAACGCCGCCAAAGGCAAGAAGCGCCAGAACATCAGGCCGCGCCCACGTTCCGAGAAGCAGGTGCCCTGATGACGTGCATTGTTGGCTTAGTCCACAACGGAAGCGTGTACATCGGTGGTGACTCTGCGGGCGTTGGTGGCTGGACGGTCAACGGGCGAACGGCAACCAATGGGAAGGAAGAAGCCCATGCAAAGAAAGCCCCTGCTGATTGAAGGACCGTTCCCGCCGCAAATTGAACACCGGATCGTCAACGGCAAATTAGAGCATATCCAGCGCTTGCCCGACGCTACTACGCAGCCAGACATTCCAGAGCGCCCAGCGACCACGTGTGGTCGCTCTCTTGCGCTCTGGCGCTGGCTCTATCCCCATTTGCGCATGATTACCTTCCTGCTCTTTATCCTGATCCTCTCTATGATCTTCGTCTATCTGCTGATTTGGCTGATTCTCACCAGCCAGGGGATACCGCTCTGATGAATGCGGATACTGCCCGCGCGAAATTGGCCGCCTATGCAAAACAAGGCGAGCAACTCTTGCTGGATCGTATCGCGGTTGGCTATGGAGCAGGCAGCTACGCCACCTATCCTGAGAATGCGCTGGTTGCCTTAGCCGTCATGACGGCCTGCGTCATTCGTGGCAACAAGCCGCTAAAATTGCCCCTTGAAGCCCTCTCTCGCCTGGTACAATTCATCGCATTGGATACCGCCTATCTGCCCTCCGAGCAGTTCCCCTTTACGAAATGGCAACTTGCCATTGCCTATCTGATGCCAAAGGAGCCGAAACGTGAACGTCTTTTGGATTATGGTGAGCCTGCTGCTGCTGGCGATCCTGCTGCGCTGGCTGGAAGTGCGGCATCGGCAGTGGAAACCCAGGACGCCAGCGGACCGGCAGAGAGTGCTGTTGGAGGTCCTGAGCCAGTTGGAGACGCGCTACCAGTTGGAGCAGGGGATGACAGTGGAGCGCTACATCCAGAGCCAGCCGACGGCAGCCGCCAGGAAAGCGGCGTACAGCCTACTCGCGGGCCAGATGAACGACTATCTGCGGTACAAGAACATCCGGCTCTTCGTGACTGGTTCGATAGTTTGCTGGCTGCTGACCGAGCGAGTCAGTAAGCGGCTGGAGATGCAAGCAGAGGTGACAAGCTGATGACCATTGAAGAACGCTTAGCGCAAGCAGAGGCACGTATCCAGCACCTGGAACTGCTGGTTGCTGCCTTGCAGCAGAATCGGTCATTCTTTGAGCCAGCACCTACGATTCCCGCCCAAACCAACACCGGATTCCTCACTTGGAATGGTAACTCGCTGTGCCCGCGCTGTAGGATGATGTATCCGGTTGGCTTCCTGCATTATTGCGTACCAACCAATACAGCCATCTATCAGAGTTCCTGATGCCTGGCAGACCGCTTCGCACCGCTTACCATTCTAAGAAATGACACTCCCCTGCGTTTACGCATGGGGAGTGTCAACAGAAATACAATGCTTCCCAAATGTAGGTGATACTTGAGCCACCGCAGCACGTCTCGAACCCAAATGTTGCCGTGCCATAATGGCCCAGGAGCATGTTGGTCATATTGTTGAACGAACCGACTGCCCAAATGAACTCAGGTTGATACACCGTATCAGGACAAGGTGATGAAGCAGGCGCGTACCGATTTGCATCCGCCGCCAGCGCCAGGCGTAGGTCATCTGCGCTCAGTTGTGTTCTCAGGTCATACCAACCTGTATCACACGGACTTACCCCGCCGCAATCAACGGTAAAGCGCAGCGGATCGGTATGTGGCTCAATGCTAGCGATGTCATGCTCGGCAAGTGCGTCATCTAAGGCATTGATAAACACGTTAAAGTTGTCAGATGAAAGATTGATTGCATAGAGGGGCGTTGGTTGGATTACAGGTGTGGGGGTTACTGTTGCTGTTCCCAGCACGCTTTGCTGAGAAGTGGAACTCCCACCAGAAGGACGCACGAGCAACACCACGAGAGTGGCAAGCATTCCCACTATCAGCACGCTCTGCACAACAAGCAGTCTTGTTATCCAGTGCGAGGGCGGGGCACTTGGAGGTGTCAGTGTCACAGGATAGGGTGATAGAGAGGGAGATTGCCAACCTGGCTGTGGAGTATTACGCTCTACTTGCGTGGGAGACGCTTGCTGGTTGATTACCGACGTATCAAAGTACGGCATGCCACAACGGGGACACATCCGGTCTCCGAATGATTTGGGATTACCACAGTTTCCACAGAACCGATCTTGCTTCATAGACGTCGCTTACCTTCCAGAAACGGGCCAGAAAGCCCCCAATCTTCAGTCGGATACAAGCGCCGCTATAATCAGACGCCCGCAGCGCAGGAAAACAAGAACGATGCACCAGGAGAACTCGCAGCAGGGATTCCTGCTGCGAACGAGAGGATTAGTTCCGCGCGATGGGCTTCGCGTCATTCCAGGGGAACGGGAAAGGCACCTGGCCGTCCTGATGGGCATTCTCACACATCCAATGGTGGACATGCAGGTAGCTATCCCACAGCAGGTTTTTGATCGTGTCCTTGACGGCCTTCCGCTGGGCGCTTTCCAGCAGGGTTGCTGGCATCATATCAACGGCGGTCAGCACACGTCCTAATACATGGGAGGTAAGCAGACTACAGAGTTCGGTAGAGGTAAGCGTGCCATAGGTGCGCGCTTCTGGTGTCCAGGCGTCAACCGTGTCACCAGGGGGAACATCATCCCAGCCGTCATGAAAGACGCGGGGGATCGCTGATTCCTCAGACATGAAGATACTCCTTTGCCAAACGAACAAACACAACAGAGGACTGACTGCTAGACAGTATAGCAGAGCAAAACGGGATACGCAAAAACGGCGCTATGGTATAGCAGGAAAAATGCAAGGCAGCAAGCAAAGTCGCAGAACGGCTAAGCGCTCTTTGGCCGCTGTGGCACAAACGCCTGTATGCGCTCGCTCTGATTGCGTGGCACGAGATGCACCGGGCGCGCGGGCGGTCTCCCTGCGGGCGCTGGAATACGCGGGTCCGGGCGTCGAGGCACACGATACGTCTGCTGGAAGCGTGCTAGCGCGTCTGGAGGGGCACCAGGAGGCATTCTCAGGCGTTGGAGCGCAGCAGATACCTTCTGCCACAGATACCGCGCTCCTTGACGCGCTGGCGTGCGCAGACGCCACAATTGGCGCGCTCCTTGCTGGCAAGAAGAGAGGACGACGCGCAAGGCTGGTTGCAGGACGGGCCGTTTGGGCTTGGGCACGGGCTTTGGCACGGGCTTGGGTTGCGGTTTTGGGCGCGGCGGTGCTGCTGGCGCGGCCAGAGGAGACGGTGGCGCAAAGAAATGGACCTGCTCGGCTATCAGTGCCATACGTGAAGGAGTCGGTTGCATCAGGCGCAAGAGGCAGCGTTCCACTTGCAGGCAGCCCTCCGTTGGGGGCAGCTTGCGATTGTAGAGCAGACGGGAAATATCTCCGATGGTCAGGCGTCCATCCACGTAGCAGAAAATGCGCCAGGCGTCCTTGTCGCTCGCACGCAACTCGTTAGAGAGCCGCTGTTGGAGCATGCGGCTCGACCGCAGATAGGCCGGGCTGCGCAGCGGGACGCAGGAAGGGGAAAGGGTAGGGAGAACGGGAATCTGAGAAGTGGGCATAAAAACCTCCTGAGAACAGGACTATCTGAGCAGATAGACCGGATGGGTTGTAGGTACAGGAGGCTCTTGTTTTTCCATTATACCATATCGTTTTCTTCCCTCTTGACAGACTGTATACAAACGCTTAAAATGTTGACATGGCAGAAAAACCCTATGTCATGCTCCGGGTCCGCAAAGAGACCCATCAACGGCTTCGCTATATCGGCGCACTGTGCAATGAGAACTTGCTAGAGACGGTAGAACGCCTGGCAAGTCAAGAGATCGCGCGGTTGGAGGCGCCAAAGCGATCAGAAGCGCCAAAAGCGTAGCCATTCGTTTTAGAAAGCAAAGGAGGCTCTTCATGCTCATACGGTTGCATACCCGCGCCTGGGCCTATGGCGCGCTGACGTTGTCTGTCTTGGGGCTAGAGGCGTTCTTGGGCTGGCGCGCAGAAGAAATGTATGCTGCCCTTTTGGGAAGTTTCGCTAGCCCGGTGGAACTCCTGATCGTGCGCCTCGTCATTGGCGTTTCCGTTGCCATCTTTGGCTTTGTGCTGGCAACGCACCGCCAGTATGGCCTGGAGGCGCAATTGGAGCGCATCAAGGAGAAAGAAGGCAAACTCGACGGTTTTGATGCTAGAAAACTCCGTAAGCGCGCCCGCCGGAATCTCTTCCTGGCAATGACGTTTGTGATCGTGCATGACGTTGCTGGCGCGATCTATCTGATTCTGGCCTCTCAGGCAGGCTTGACGCTGGCAACGCTGGAAGGGAATGCGGTCCTTGCTATTCAGCTCAGTATGGCCGCGTTGGGCATGACCGCGATGGTTTTCCTGCCGTTCCTGATTGGGCATTTCACCCTTGCCCTGGCAGAATCGCTGCCCGCAGAGCAAGCCCAGCAATACGCAGTAGAGGGGCTGGCCCACTTGCGCGGCGTCAAACTGACCGCTGTAGAGAAGATTGCCAAGGATACGCGGCGTCTCTCGGCAGAGGGCGCGTGGCTCTTGTTGGAGCGCAGCGCGGGCAATGATCTCTCTCAGATAGAGAACTCGCTGATACGCGAGTTCCAACAAGAGTTAGCGCTGCTTATCGGCGTGCGCAAAGACGCGCCGATGGCAGCAGCGCCAGAGTCAGAAGAGACTGACGATCTGGAAGACGAGACGCCAGAGCGCGTGACCGTCAAACCAGAGCCTACGCCGGTCCAGACCCTGGCGCCGGTAACGCAGGCCCCGGCGTTGCCAGAAGGTGAGCCGGAAACGCCGGTAGTGCCAGCCGGGAGCAAAATCATTACCGACGCGCATACCGCGCTGCCATCGGCAGAGGAACTGAGCGCCTTGGAAGCGGCGCTCAGAGATACGGAATGGGCGCCAGTGCTGGCAAAGCTGGTCAAGAGCGGCCAGTTTGCCGAACTAGAGGCGTTCTCCCCTTTCGTAAGGGGGCCGCAAAGACGGCCCGGCCAGGAGTTCGTCAAGGAGAGCGACCTGCCCAGCCCGGCGCGGGTGCGACTCCTGCTCAAAAGAGCAAACGTATCAGCAGAAAGACTAGCGCGACTCTACGAAAGCGGACTGTTGGAGACGCTCCTACAACGCCTGGCAGTGGAACGCGAGCCAGTGACGACACGCTAGCGCTGTACTGGCGGTATCTGGCGGGCGAATTGGAAGGCGAGACGATGGAAGCACGCGCCGCAGCAGCAGGCGTGACGCCCAAGACGTTCCAGCGGATGCGCAATAACTACTGGAGACGTGACGGCTTCCATCAAGAGGCGACGGCGTGGCTAGAGCGTCAACCGGAGTTGACACAGCAGCGCATCAAGCGGGCCGTGCGCCAGCGACAGACACAGCGCGCCTAACCGCGACTATACGAGCAACGCCCCTGTTGGCTAGTGGCTGGCAGGGGCGCAAGTTCGTAAACGCCCTGGTGATCGTTCCGATTCTGCCCTTGTAAAGCGTATACCTGACATCAGCCCGTACCTTGACCTGCTGGCCCTGCTGAAGGGGTCTCACTAACTCAGCCATTGCGGCGCCCCTCTCTGCGGTAGGCTAGCACAAAAGAGATCACTAACAACAGGTGGAAAGCGATGACCTGACAGAGAATCATGGTAGCAACCCATGCGCCGCCTTCCCAGAAGCCCAACGCACCGATGAAGGCCGCATAGAACACGAATGCTCCAAGATATACCCGCGCCTCTTGCCGCGTCACCATCGTTCTGAGTGCCCGCATGGCGCGCTGGCGTCGGGTACGACGCGCTGGCCGGACTGGCGCTATCAGCATCCGCTGGGAGAGGATGGCTCCTGAGATGTCTACAGGCGGCAAGGACGTGCTGCACATGAGCGGACTGACCCCATAGCGCGGCGCTGGCGTGGGTGGGATACCGTAGCGCTCAGGATGGACGGCGCGCTGGAAAGCCTCTTCCCGTAGTTCTGCCAGGTATTCATCCGTCAGCAAGAGCGCTAGGCCATTTCCTAGCCGGATGAATCCTGTTTGCTGGTACTCTATCAACCGATCTAGCGCTCGCTCATGTTCCCGCGCTTGCGCGTCAAGCTGGCGGTCCTGGTCATCTTCAGTCAGCATAGATCACCTCCATTCCAGTATAGCATTAGGATTGCCTTACATTTCATCAGCCAGTTTGACCTTGATGTTGGCAATCTGCTGCTCTTCAATATATTGAGATGGCATTTCAATATTGTTCCAACCACCTGCCTCTCGCAAATCCTCTAGGCTTGTCCCTCCCCTGGCAGCTGCCGTTGCCCAGTGGTGACGGCAATCATGGGGGGAGAGATTCTGTATTCCTAGCCGCGCTCCTAATTCTCGCACACGGGCGTTGATTGCCCGTTCTCGCATCTGAAGCGCTACCTGTACCTTCTTCCCGCCTCTGATGACTTCTTTTTCTCCTGACAAGAGTATCCCGTTTTTTCCACAGGCCAGCATCAGAGCGCTTGTTTTCGTTGGCATGGCAAAACGATCTTTCGTCACGTAGTTATACGCCGCACGATAGGTATTGGGTGTGAGCGTATGTATCTGCGTTTTATCCACCTTGCGTCGATAGAAGACCAGCAGACCAGTTGAGAGGTTGAGGGCGGATGCTTCCAAGGCGGCAACTTCCCCACAACGCAGACCATGCTCTAACAGGAGGCACATTAAGAGCGCATCCCGACGCCCTACGGGGGTGTCAGGCTGCTTTGTACAGAGCGCTGTTGCTTGCGCGCGGGTCAACGTGGTCGCTTGTATCTTCTTCTTACCTTTGCGTGTTTGGGCGCGCGTTTCGTCAATGTTGCGCGCCTCTATGCGTCGGAAACCTTGTACCGTGCGGATCAGGGCTAATTCCTCTGCTGAAATCACATTCGCCTGTGCAGCCAGTCCCGCGAAGACGCGAACGGTTGACAATCGCACGTTGACGCTGCGCATCGCATAGCCTTGTTGAAGCTGCCATTGTACGAAGCCCTTGACCATGCCCCACGTCACCCCGCGCCAGGCGCCAGGGTCGCTATAGAGATCACCAACGACCAGGCCAGCCGTTTGAAGATAGGCAGCAAAGCAGGCTAAATCCCACTGATAGCGGCGTCGGGTATTTTCTGCCTGGCGCTGCTGTTTCTCTTCAAACGCCCCTCGTTGGGCAATGGTATTGGCGATTTGCCCGGCGAGGGTCATAGAAGCCGCAGGGTCCGGCAACGCTAAGACTTCCTGCGGCTTGGGTTTGCGAAAGAAGGGCATCGAGATCACCTCTCCCGTCATTTTGCCGCTGATTTGTCCCAAAAATCAGCGGCTATTTTCTCGTACTATACCAGCCTTGCCGCCATCCCGCAAGCAACCACACGCCAAAGTGAAGCCGCCAGCACAAGCAGACTGGCGGCAATTTTCGCGGGTAGAACTAAACCAGCAGTAGTTCTTGCAACCTGATTCTCTCTTTTCGATTCAATAGTTCCAAACCAATAGATAACTATTGATTGGTTGGTACGGTTCACGCTGCCGCCAGCGCCCTGGGCTGGACTGACCAGGCAAACGTCAACCATACGGGGCGAACTACAACGCCCTCTATCCCGTT
>Ga0209581_1000982_pt1 | contig 39767 bp, 37 predicted proteins | sample Coa_R2_FD_187160 | JGI IMG/M metagenome (GOLD analysis project Ga0209581, IMG submission 187160) | Surface soil microbial communities from Centralia Pennsylvania, which are recovering from an underground coalmine fire - Coalmine... | ecosystem: Environmental > Terrestrial > Soil > Unclassified ...
GACGCGCCGCTCTCGCGGGGAAATTACCTAGTTGTCCTCTAAATAGACCTCAACTAGGCCTCGGATACGCCGCGCTGGAAATATGCTTCAAAGTATGGACGATGGCAGATCCCAACTTGTAACAGGGATCAAACAGCAAGGGGACGGCGGCCGACGACCAAGCGCAAAGAGTCTGCCGGACTTGCAATGCGGCCTTGCCGCTCAGTTTATAGCGCTGCGGGCCCGCGCCCCAATTGACACCGCAGATGCCCGGCTTCTCGTAAGCGTGCCGTACGACCTCGGCATTTGCAATCGTCCCCGGGCTGTAGCGCAGCCAATTCGGGGCGGCACGGTTGGCAAGCACGGAATATTCCGCATTGTCCAAAAGACAAAGAGCAAAGGCAGCAAGCTGCCCATTCAGGTGAATCGTCAATAAGTCTATCAAGCCCTGACCGGCATGCTCAGCAACGAACGCCATGAAGAAGCGTTCCGATGCGGGGTCGTCCAGGAAGGATCTCTGCCTCAACTGATGATCGCGGCGGCGATTGACATCTAAGATGTGCGGTAGAAACTTGAGAATTTGTTCAGGATCGCTCGTCCATGCTTCGCGCAGCTCAATGCCTTCGCGCTCAATGCGGTTGCGGGCCTTGGCGACCGCCGAACGGGTGTTGCGCGAGATGTAAGTCGTGAGAGGCTCCCCCGTTGCCAAAAGTATGTGAGGAGCGGGCGGCGTAAGCCAGCTTTGGCTGCGTGGCCAATAGGACCTAATGTACGCGGCTACCGGATCTGAGCTCGGAAGGTCAGAGATCTCGATCTTCCACGGCCCGCCAAATTTTTTCGCTGCCTCGAGTATCGACTTTGCGAGCCCTCGCGCAGCATCCTCATCCACGGCCGCGAAGTGCAGAGGGTCACCCCATCCCGCAGGTTTGCCAATCTTCCAAAAGCCTCTCCATTGGCGCGTCAGAAGCGCCGCCGCGACCGGGGCCCCCTTACGCTCGACGAGAACGCCCCAGGGCTCGTATTTTGGATGCGTTTGCATCCAAATGAACTGGCTGGGCCAGCGCCCGGTCACTGGCTCTCCGGTCTCGCGGAAAACGCGCTCGAAGACCGCGGCCCGCGCCTGAACCGCTGCAGGTCCGAGCACGATAGAGCAGATCTCAGCCTCAGAAGGCTTCGCATTCTGGTGATCAGCGGCGGTTCTGCTCAACCAGCCAGCCCAACGGCTGCCATTTGGAAATCCCATGGCCCTATTGCCCGCGTCAATTGGAAAATAAATTGAACTGTCAATGATGGCATTCCGACTTTTGCCGTGCTTAAAACTCCTTGGCGGTGCCGGCCGGCGTCTTCAATGGGTTCAAATCATTGTGAGGCACTGCAGGAAGAAAGGATCCCTAAAAGTTAAGGTTAACTCCCTTAAAAAGCGAAGCCCCTTTCAGGCGGCCGGCGAACAACAACGGAGACGTGAGCGTCCTGGATGCGGGAAGTTTCTTTAATTGCGTGCGGTAGCAGACGGTTATTACGCAGGGTGAGCGCAAGCCAGCCTGGCTTGCTCTTAGAAAGCAGGAGCAGCGCCGGGAGAACGGGCATCGTGCTTGTTATCTTGCGCTACCGGGCTGCCGCTTGGTGCTGGGACGATGGTCGAGCTGGTTTCAATTTCGGCTGCTTCGATTTCCAGCCAAGATATTGATTTTACTGGTGGGCGGTGACGGACTCGAACCGCCGGCCCTCTCGGTGTAAACGAGATGCTCTACCAGCTGAGCTAACCGCCCGCTTGCGCTCGCAGCGTCGTCGCACACCGGCTTTGGCGCGTCAACCGGCCGCTCCGGCTCGCGCCTGGTCAAAGCTCTTTATGGCTGCCGTCGCAAAGCGGCTCTTTCTTCGAGGCCTTGCAACCGCAAAAATAGCTTGTTCCGGTCTTCTCTGCGGTCCAAGCCACGGGGCTATGGCCACTCTCCTTATGCGAGCCGTCGCAGAAGGGCTGTTTGGCCGAGAGCCCGCAAGCGCACCAATAGTAGGTTTTCCCGGCCTCGACATCGATTGGATAAGGCGCCTTTTGAGCGATACGGCGTGGCGTCAACTCTCGACCTCCTCGAGTTTGTTGCAGAGTTTGAGGTAGATGCGCCTAGCAGGGTTTGCTGCTGCGGGGCAACCCGAAATGGGGGCTGGAGCTGCAAGACTTGGACAGACTCAAGCCGTCCTCTCTACCCGAGGCTTTTTGGCAGACCCGCCCGCAGCTTGGCCCGCAGGTGATCGATGGGCTGCGGCTTGCCTTCGATTTCGGCGTGCCAAAAGATCCAGCCGTTGCACGCCGGCAGGCCCTGAGCCAATGCGCCGATCTTATGAATTGAGCCCATGATCCCGCCCAAAGAGATCGTGCCATCGGCGCGCACCAAAGCTTGGTGGCGCCTTTTCTCGTCAAAGAGCACCTCGCCCGCGCGAAGGAGCCCGGCCTCGAGAATTGCGGCAAAGGGGATGCGCGGCTCGCAGCGCCTCGGTGCAGCCGCGGCGATTGCACCGGCAGGCAATTGGGTCAGCTTCGCGATCCTCGCTTTGGCCGCACGGGCGTAAACCGCATCGCGCTCAATGCCGATAAAGGAGCGGCCAAGCTTTTTCGCAACGGCTCCCGTGGTGCCAGAGCCGGAAAAGGGATCGAGCACCACATCCCCCGGATTGCTCGCGGCAAGCAAGACACGCGCAAGCAGCGCTTCGGGCTTTTGCGTCGGGTGAAGCTTGCGCCCCATGGCATCCTTGAGCCGCTCGGCCCCCGTGCAGAGCGGCAGCAGCCAGTCGGAGCGCATCTGGCAATCCTCATTGCCTGCCTTGAGCTGCTCGTAATTGAAGGTATAGCCTTTCGCCTCAGCGCTCTTCGCCGCCCAGATCAGTGTCTCATGGGCGTTGGTGAAGCGCCGCCCGCGGAAATTCGGCATCGGATTGGCCTTGCGCCAAATGATATCGTTCAAGATCCAAAACCCGAGATCCTGCAGAATCGAGCCGACGCGAAAGATGTTGTGATAGGTGCCGATGACGAAAATCGTGGCGGCTGGCTTCATGACGCGCCGCGCAGCGCCAAGCCAGGCCCGCGTAAAATTGTCATAGCCGGAGAAGCTCGCAAACTTGTCCCAGGCGTCAGCCACGCCGTCGACACGGCTCTGATCCGGCCGGAAGAGCTCGGAGCGAAGTTGCAAATTATAGGGCGGATCGGCGAAAACGAGATCGGCACATTGCGGCGGCAGGCGCGCCATCTCCTCGATACAGTCGCCGGTGATGACTTGGTTGAGCGGCGGCTCGCCAGCCTTGCTGAGACCGCCCATGCCGGAGGGCGCGGGATTCCCAGTACGCATGACCCTGAGCTGGGATGCTCTCGCCGCTGCTCCGGCACGTTCGTTACGCATAAGCAACCCTAGACGCCGCGCGTTCTTGCCATTCCCGTTGCGGCAGCTTGCCGGAAAGGCGCAGCTGTGCAGGAGGCCGAAAACGCGACTCAACTGTGGCGCACCGCAGGGGAACTGCGGACTGCGCCTAAAGAGAACCTGAGGCAGCTGAGTAAAGACCAGGTTTAAGTGGGATTCCGGCGATGTCTCTTTTTCGCACGCGCCGGACAGTCCCATGACTAAGTGCAAATTGGCGCTTGCGCGCGCAGTGAGAACGGGCTGAAACTCAGCCTATGGATCGGGCATGGCCCATGCGCGGCAACGGCCGCGAGATGGGCTTTGGTCGCATAGCCAAAATGCTCGGAAAACCGGTACACGGGATAGACGCTGCACAAGCTGCGCATCATGCGGTCGCGCGTGACTTTGGCGACAATCGAGGCGGCCGCGATGGAGGAGACGAGACCATCGCCTTTGATGATCGCCTCGCCAGGCACCGGAAGGTCCGACGGCAGATCATCTCCATCAATGAGCAGGTGACGGGGCGCGAGCCCCAGCGCATGAACCGCCCGCCGCATGGCGGCGAGCGCAGCCTGACGGATATTGATCGCATCGATCTCAGCCGGGCTCGCAAAGCAGACGCTCACCGAAAGCGCATGCGCCATGATGTTTTCATAGAGCCGCTCACGCTCTTCTGGCGAAAGGAGCTTTGAGTCGTTAAGCCCGCGCGGCACCCGCGCCGGGTTTAAAATCACGGCCGCGGCAGCGACGGGCCCCGCAATCGGCCCCCGCCCGGCCTCGTCGATGCCCGCCACCGGCCAAACACCTTGCTTGAGCAGCGCCCGTTCGGCGCAAAAGCCCGGCTTAGCCATTGCAGAGGAGGCCTCGAAAACGGGCGGGCGGGCCCGCTTGGGCGGGATTATACCCGGCGCGCAGAAGCGCAAGATCCGCCGCATCGACCTTGCGCGGCCGCGCCGCCTTGAGAGTGCGCACGCCGATGTCCCGTCCCCTTCGCCAGACCGCAGCCACTTCCATCAAAACCATTTGTGTTTCGTCGAAAAGCCGGAAGCGCCGGGGAATTGATGCCGCACCGGGAATCCGCAGCCTCGCTCCGCTCGCCGAACGGTCGTAAACCTGGCACTCGGTGGCATAGAGCTCGCCAGGGGTAATAATCATCGCCGGGCACAGGCGCGTGCGGACCCTGCAAGAAGATCGCTTTTCGTCGCGTGCCTTTGGGGCAGTTCTACTTTGCCCAGCAGGCGCCGCCGCCGAAGAGGCGCTCTGCACGCAGTAGGTGACCTCATTGGTCCAGGCACGCTTTTGGCTTGGATGAATCTTGATGGCGTTAAGGACTGGCCTGCGAGCTGCAACTTTCAAAGCAAAACCCCATCCATGGCCTGTTCCGGAATCAAAGTACCAAATCATTCGTCTGAACTTGGGCCTCCGACAGCCGCTGCTATGCTGTTAAGCGTGCGGCTTAAACTGCCGTTCCGCGGATACACCCACACCTCTTTTAAACCGTTTTTGGACTCGAGTTTAGCGGACCGTCGAAATTTGGTGAATGTGCGAGACAGGGGGCCGCGTGGTCCGCCCGCGGTCCGCATTGACACCAGTCTCGCATGCTCGTCCGCTAGGTCCAGATGATTCACATCGGGGCCTGAGGATTTACGCGCTTGCGACGGCGCACCCGTGCTCGTCGATGATGCGCTCGCCGTTTTCCCTGAAAAATTCGCCTTTCTGGGGAGGTAAAAGGTCAATCACGAGCTCCGGGGGCCGGCAGAGCCTTATGCCCTTTGGCGTCACCACAATCGGCCGGTTGAGGAGAATGGGATGCTTTTCGATTGCATCGAGCAATTTATCGTCTGAGAGGCTTTGATCTCCAAGCCCAAGCTCGCGATAGATGGGTTCTTTGTCGCGCAAAAGCGCGCGCACCGGCACACCCATTCGTTCGGCGAGCTGCCGGATCATCGCGCGCGCCGGAGGCGTTTTCAGATACTCGACGATATGCGGCTCCACGCCCGCGTTGCGGATGAGGCCAAGCGTCACGCGGGAGGTACCGCAGCGCGGGTTATGATAAATGACGGCATCCATGATTTTTCCTTTCGCTTCGAATTGCACTTTCCCGGGTGCCCATATGGCCGGACCGGCCAGTGCACAAGAGAAAATCGGCAGCGCTACTTTCCGGTCACGAGTAGAATTTTGCCAAGATGCGAGGACGACTCCATCATCTCATGCGCCTCGCGCGCCATCTCGAGAGGAAATGTCGCATGGATCGGCGGCTTGAGGAGGCCCTTATCCAACAAGGGCCAGATCCTCTCGCGGAGAGCCGTGGCGATCTCCGCCTTTTGCGCAACGCTCCGCGCGCGAAGAGTGGAGCCTGTGAGCGTCAGCCGGCGCAAAAGGATTGGGCGCATGTCGAATTTTTCCGCGACCGGAGATTGCAAAAATCCAATCTGGATGAGACGGCCCTCTGGCGCCATGAGGGATAAGTTACGCTGAAGATAAGTCCCGCCGACCATATCAAGCACAACGTCAACGCCGTGCTTGCCGGCAAATTTCTTCACCTCCTCGACAAAATCTTGCGTCTTGTAATTGATGGCAAGATCCGCCCCAAGTGTCCTGCAGAACGCGCATTTCTCGTCCGATCCTGCTGTTGTAATGACCCGTGTGCGGAAATGTTTCGCGAGCTGAATGGCCGTAGCGCCAATGCCGCTCGAGCCGCCGTGCACGAGCAAAGTCTCGCCGCTCTTCAACCTGCCGCGCGTAAAGAGGTTGTCAAAGACGGTGAAATAGGTCTCGGGCAGGCCTGCCGCAGAGATGACATCCAAGGCCTTGGGCACCGGCAAGCAGAGCGGCGCATTTGCAAGCGCATAGTCCGCATATCCGCCAGAGCCCAGGAGCGCGCAGACCTCTTCGCCTTCACGCGGGGCCGCCACTCCCTCGCCGCGCGCAACCACTCTGCCGGATACTTCGAGGCCCGGAATTTGCGACTCGCCTGGCGGCGGAGGATAGGCGCCGGCGCGCTGCAAACAATCGGGGCGGTTGATGCCCGCCGCGGCCACCTCGATTAAGATCTGCCCAGGGCCTGGTTCGGGGATGGGCGCATCCCCGAGCCTTATGACTTCCGGCCCGCCGTGGCCATCGAAATAGACCTGCCGCATTCTTCCCGCCATCGCCCGGTCTTAGAATTGAACGGCGCGTTTCTCAAGCTGGTTTCACGAAGAAATAGATGGTGAGCACCAGGCCCGCCCCGGCGACGAAGGCTTTGACTAGCTGCGGCGGGACACGGCGCGCCGCATGAAGCCCCGCATAGCCGCCAGCCAGCGCGCCAAGCGCCACAACGGCTGTCCATTTCCAATGGACGATTCCCGCTGCGGTGAACGTCACCACGGCCGCAGTGTTCATGAGCGCGGTCAGCAGAATCTTGAGGCTGTTCATCTGCCAAATATCGCGCAGGCCCGAAAGGGTCAGCGCGGCGAGCATCAATATGCCGACACCGCCGCCGAAATAGCCGCCATAGACCGCAACCACGCTTTGGGCGGCAAGGACCCCTGCCCTGCTCAACCGGAATTTCTTGGCGTCCAGAATCCAAATGTTTCCGCCAGCGAAAATCAATGTTGCGAAGAGAATGAGCCAAGGCACGATGCGGCTAAACACCGCTTGTGGCGTGATGAGAAGAAGCAGCCCGCCAGCGAAACCACCGATGATGCTGATCGCGGCGAGGGCCCGCACCGGGATTCGGCCATCGTGCGGCAAGGCGGCAAGCCCGCTGCGCGCGGCATAAGCCGTTGCGATCTGGCCGGGGAAAAGCGCAACCGTGCTCGACGCATTGGCGTCAATTGGCGGCAATCCGGCGGCAATGAGCGCCGGAAAGGTTAGGAAGGAGCCTCCCCCCGCCACCGCATTAATGAAGCCCGCCGCGAAGGCGGCGGGCGAGACGAGGACGAAGATCATCGCCCTGTCTTAACCGGTGATTTTGTAAGGGTGCATCAGCTCTTAACGCCCCAATTGCCTTCCGGCAATCGGTAATGTGTTCAATGGCAAGATAAGCTTAACCGGAAAGCCGTGGGATGGTCAAGGAAAGCACGCCGTTGCACTCAATGGGACAATCCACTGCGCGACGCCTATCGTAAGTGCAAGACTGAGCGTTCCGCTGACTTGGTGACCGCAGGCCGGAGTCGATGCTGTGAAACTTGGACTGCTCGGACCAAAATAACGCCTGCTGGCGTACGTCTGAGCCGTGGTCGCGCTGCCGCACTGGCTCGCATTGACAGAATAGCAGCGCGCTGCTCCCTCGACTGCATAATGTAGGCTGGCTGCCGCAAAAACGACAACACAGGCGGATAACGTGCCTAAGAGAAGCATGATCATTGGCGGTAATACCAATGCGAATTCCACTGCCGATGCCCCGCTCCGGCATGAAACAAGCCTCGGCATTCGCATTCTAGCCATAGCTCAACCAAGCCTCATCCAGCTCGTCTTGGTGATTGACGATATCCCCATGGCGCTCATCACACTCAGTCCAGAAAATAATGGGGTGTAAGGATAAGTCACTTGCACCTGGATATAATCACCGGGACTTGCGCTCGCGTTCCCAGCTGCTGAGCAGTCTGCCGGAGCGCTTTGCGAGACGCTGCCGACATACTGCAAGACATTCGAGGAGTTGATACAGTAATACCCTTCCGCCGGGTATCCAGAAACGAGAGAAACGCTCTTGTTGTTTCTATTCAGCGATGTGCTCTGGATAGCGGTCGTGATTGCGCTATTCAGCGCTGGGCAGCTCTGAGTTGCCGGCAGCTGCTGCGGGGGACAGCTTAGATCGGTACAGGGGGGGATACAGGTATTGTAAGCGGCCTGGGCGCCTGCTTCGGCGGCATATTCGACTTCCATCCGTTGATAGATATAATAACCAACATCTATGGCATTCAGAACTCCTAGAGCCAGAATCAGAGCGGTAAAGGAAAAGTCGATTCCTGCAACGCCGCGGCGGTCGGCCCCGAACAGAGGGAGCCTCTTGAAATCTAATGCCCCTGTGCGCCCGTGTGCCATGGCTGCTCCCCCTTTGCACTAGTTGATCAAACCGCCGCGAACTCCGCCTTTCGGCTGGGTAAGGCCAGCCTCGCCGCATTGTGTGTTATTGGCAAATATGCTGGCGGTTCCATTCACCAACATCGTGCCGATCACCATTCCAAAGCAATAGACGCCATTACTCGCTTTGTTGACCGCACCGCTGAATGTGACGTTTGAGTTGGGCAGATAAATGAGTCCAGTGATATCCCAGGTCGGGCTATTGCCTGCCGAGGAAATATTGACATTGGTCGTCAGGGCAGGATCTTGGTAGATAGCGACGCCTTTCCAAGGACCCGTTTTTGGCGCGGAAATGTCCAGGGTGCCGCCGCCGCTCGGTATATGCTGATAAGCCGAATTATTGGACCCAGTGAATACAACCGTCAGCCCGGAGCCAGCCGTCGTCTGTAACAAATAACCGTTGGTATCTAGCTGGCCGTTTTCGATCACGAGAACTGCGTTCGCCGGGGCGTCGATATAAGTATTGCCCGTCAATTGAACGTCACCGCATTTGATCACGTTGCCACTCCAAGAGAGATTACCGCTCAGCTGGTTTGATGCTGGAAGCGGTGGGTCATTTTTCTTTTGTGGCTCGATCGCATAATTGCCGCCGCAAGTGTCAATAGGAATATTTGAGTCGAGCCCTGAATAGGGATCGCGAACTTGAGGCATGTTGGAATGCTGCACAATTCCGCAGCCATTATTCGTTCCGTGCGCATCTCCGTGGGCAGCATTGAGATTATGGCCGGTGCATGTCGAGCTGCTATTCGCCATTATACTGCAGCCGTTGAGGTCAGCCTTGGGCGCGCCATGGGTGACGAAATCAGTCGCGACATTTCCGTTCAGCGCGAGGATGCAATAAGGATAGGCTGGGCCGCTCGCCGCTACGGCACTCGCGGAGATAGCCGTCACACCATTGGTGGATGTGTTGCCGGTGTAGCCAATCACTCGCGAGAAAAATGACGGCACTACGTCTGAGACCGTAACGGTGTAGCAATTCTGGCCAGCGGGGCAGCCTGTGGCGGTGTTCGTCTGGGCCACGTTGACGTTTACATTGCCCGAACCATTCTGAAATCCCAATTTGGCCGCCACCGCCCTGGCTGTAGCACTCCTGGCGTCTGGCGCATAACTCGAAGTTGTTTCGCTAGCTACAGCAATCGCGGCCGCGTCGGCGGCATTCTGCATGGCGCGCTTGTGCAAATACCAGTAGGACGTCTCGGCCGCGAGGCCCACGGCTCCGATCAGCGCCGGCATCGCAAAGGCGACGAGCAGAACCATGGCGCCGCTCTCCTCCCCGAGAAATCTGCGCAACAGCAACGCAGGGGCTGTGTCCGGCGGGCTTGGAGTGGGAGGTGCTTTATGATGGCAAGAAATACCACCCGTGCACTTAAAAATTCTGATAAATATAAACATTATAGTTTCTGCCGTTAATAGTGTGGCATTCTGGTGCAAGCATAATGATCCCGTATTAAGAATGGATTAACCGAACAATTACAATTTAATAGATTTCTCAGCACAGTCCCCCAATTGATCCATGGGGCCGTGTTGCGGCTGCTTGTTGCGAAGGGGAGGGTGGCGCAGGCCAACAATCTTTAATTCCATTGGCCTGGTCACCGCGTGACTAATTTTGTCCGGCGCTGGCAAAAGGAGGCGAACGGCTATACTGTCTGGCGCCGGGTTTCGATTCGCACCGCCGCTTGCTGCGGCGGATTTTTGGGAGGAGCTTGTCATGGCCGACATCAACGAAACCATTTCCAATATCGCCGAGCGCTCCACTAAACTCATCGAGCGTCTTTATGGCGAACAACTCACCAAGATCATTGAAAAAGTTTATGGCGCGATGGCGCTTGGCGCGGGCCTCGCCCTCGTCATCCTCATTCTCTATCATCACTCCGAGCTTGGGGGCAGCTACATCGGCCCATTCTTTACTTTCTTGCATGTCCTCTCAGGGATCGCATGGATCGGGCTTCTTTACTATTTCAACCTCGTCCAGATCCCGATCGTGCCGGGAATGCCCTCGGAGTTAAAGCCGGCTGTCGCGAGGTACATCGCACCCGAGGCGCTCTTCTGGTTCCGCTGGGCTGCTCTCTCGACGGTTGTCACTGGCCTCATCGTTTTTGTGAGCGGCTGGGCGGTCATCAACTTCACGCTCCTCACAGGCATGGTCCTCGGCCTCATCATGGCCTTCAACGTGTGGTTCATCATTTGGCCGAATCAACAAAAAGCGCTGGGACTCGTGACGGTTCTTGAGGAGGAGAAAACGAAGGCCGCCCGCATCGCCATGCTGACGTCGCGGCTCAATTTCGTTTTGTCGATCCCGATGCTTTATTGCATGGTGATGCCGCGGTATTTTCCGTGACTTAATAAGTCCGCTTGGTCCGCGGCGCTTCGCGCGCAGGCGCCGCGAAAGCTATTCGACCGTGACGCTCTTTGCGAGATTGCGCGGCTGATCGGCATCCTTCCCCATAACCACCGCTGTGTGATAGGCGAGGAGCTGAATCGGCACGGCATAGGTCATCGCGGAGAAGTTTGCCCCGACGTCGGGCATTGCGATCGCGGCGCTGACCTCGCCAGCGAGATCGCGCGCAAGATGGCGATCCGAAATTAAGACGAGCTTGCCGCCCCGGGCGGCAGCTTCCTGCATGTTCGAAATCATTTTTTCGAGCACGCCATCGTGCGGTGCGATGATGATGACCGGCAAGTCGTCGTCGATGAGCGCAATTGGCCCGTGCTTCAACTCTCCCGCCGCATAGCCCTCGGCGTGAATGTAAGAAATTTCTTTCAGCTTGAGCGCGCCTTCAAGAGCCAGCGGATAGGACGTGCCGCGCCCGAGATAGAGCACGTCCCGTGCCTTGGCGATCTCGCGGGCAAGAGCCTCGATCGCCTCTTCCGCTTTGAGCGCCTCGGCCATCAGGCCCGGGACGGCCATCAGCTCGGTAACGAGGCACTCTTCCTCTTTCTCGTCAATCACATTGCGCGCCCGGCCAAGCGCCAGCGCAAGGCAGGCAAGCACGGCAAGCTGGCAGGTGAAGGCCTTGGTCGAGGCGACGCCAATCTCGGGGCCAGCGAGCGTTGGGGCGACAAGGCCGCTCTCGCGCGCCATCGTTGAAGTGGCGACGTTGACCACCGAAATGACATTTTGCCGCTTCGCTTTGGCGGCGCGGAGCGAAGCCAAAGTATCGGCGGTTTCCCCGGACTGAGAGACGAAGAGCGCAAGGCCGCCGTCATCAAGCGGAGGATCGCGGTAGCGGAATTCGGAGCCGAGCTCGACATCGGCAGGAAGCTTTGCAAAGCGCTCGAACCAATATTTTGCGGTGAGGCCCGCGTAATAGGCGGTCCCGCAAGCGCAGATCGTAAGCCGCGAAAGTTTCGCGGCATCGACCGGCAATTCGAAAGGCAGCGCCACGCGGCCTTCGGACATATTAAGGTAATGAGCGAGCGTGCGGCCCACGACTTCGGGCTGCTCATGGATTTCCTTCGCCATGAAGTGGCGATAGTTGCCTTTGTCGATGAGCATGGCCGATGCGGGCGGCCTGATCCAGTGCCTCTCGACGAGGGTGCCGCTCGAGTCGTGGAATTTGGCGCCGTTGCGCGTGAGCACGACGAAATCGCCCTCCTCCAGATAGGCGGCGGAGCCGACGAAGGGAGCAAGCGCCAGAGCATCGGAGGCAAGAAACATTTGTCCCTCATGGTCACCCTGGCCGATTCCGGCAACGAGCGGCGCGCCGCGCCGGGCGCCAATTAGGAGTTCCTCCTCTCCTTCGAAAATCAGAGCGACCGCGAAAGCCCCCTTAAGCTCGGGCAGACTCGCGGCAACGGCCTTAACGGGCGGGTAGCCGCGGCGGATGGCATCGCTCACAAGATGCGCAATGACCTCGGAATCGGTTTCCGTCGAAAACTGATGCCCCTTGGCTCTGAGCTCGCTGCGCAGCTCCCGGAAATTTTCAATGATGCCGTTGTGGACAATGCCAACATCCGCGCTTAGGTGGGGATGGGCGTTGTTTTCGCTAGGCCTCCCATGGGTCGCCCAGCGCGTGTGGCCAATGCCGATATGCCCGGAAAGGGGCTTTTCGGCCAAGCAACTCTCCAAGTTCTTGAGCTTGCCGAGGGCCCTTCTGCGCGTCAGATGCCCGTCTTCCAAAGTGGCAATTCCCGCCGAATCATAGCCGCGGTATTCGAGGCGCTTTAAGGCCTCGAGCAGGCATCCCGCAACCGGTTCCCGGCCAAGCATCGCAACAATCCCGCACATGAAACACCTTTTCTCCCAATAACTGGGGCTTATTATTAGATTTTATTGCTGGAAGCCGTGTCCGTCAGCCCGTGCGCCTTTTCAGCCCCGCCGCCCGACCGGGCTTTCTCTTTTGAGCATTTCTGCCGGAATGATTTGGCCCATCCAGGCTTTTGCACTTGGCGGGCGCGGCCAAGGGCGAGCGCGTCCGGCAAGACGTCGTCAGTAATCACAGAGCCGGAGCCGACATAAGCCCCGGGGCCAATCTTGACTGGGGCAACGAGCGCAGCATTCGAGCCGATAAAGGCGTCTTCGCCGATCTCCGTGCGATACTTACCAAAGCCATCGTAATTGCAGGTGATCGTGCCTGCGCCGATATTGGACTTGGCGCCGATTCGCGCATCGCCAATATAGCTCAGGTGGTTGATTTTGGCTCCCGCCCCGACCTCCGCGGCTTTGAGCTCGACAAAGTTGCCAATATGAACGTTGTCCGCGAGCACGGCGCCTGGACGCAATCGTGCGAAAGGGCCGATCGAGACATTCCGGCCGGCAGTTGCCCCCTCGAGGTAGGAGAAAGAGCGGATCAGAGAACCCTCTCCGACACTGACTCCGGGGCCAAAAACCACATGGGGCTCGACGGTCACATCGCGGCCAAGGCGGGTATCGAAAGAAAGGGTAACGCTTGCCGGGTGGATAAAGGTGACTCCTTCTTCCATTGCTTTTGCGCGAAGCCTCTCCTGCAGGATCGATTCGGCAGCCGCGAGCTGCGCCCGGTCATTGACCCCCATGACCTCGTCTTCGCCGGCGATCACTATCCCCACCGGCAGGCCGCGCGCTCTTGCGATTGCGACGGCATCGGTTAAGTAAAACTCTTTCTGCGCATTCGAATTCCCGATCGCTTCGAGGAGGCGCAGGGCGGAGGAGCCAGCGAGCGCCATGACGCCAGCATTGCAGATCTTGATCTGCTTTTCGGCCTCACTTGCGTCCTTATGTTCACGAATCGCCGCAAGCTCGCCGCCGTCGACGATCAGCCGGCCGTAGCCCGCGGGATTTTCCGCTTCGAAGCCAAGGACGGCGAGCGCGTTTTGGTCTTCCGCAAGCGCTCTGCGCATGGCCGCGAAGGTCTGAGGCCGGATAAGAGGCGTATCCCCGAAAACGATCAGAATGTCGTCATACCCGGGCTCTATCTCCTGCCGGGCCGCCAGCACAGCATGCGCTGTTCCAAGCCGCTCCTTCTGGACCGCAATCCTGACCCCAGGCACGAGGCGAGCTGCTTCGGCGGCGACGGCATCGTGGCCGGGGCCAACGACGACCGCGATTTGATGGGCTCCGGCGAGACTGAGCGAGTCGAGGACATGGGCGAGCATGGAGTGCCCCGCGAGCTTGTGCAGAACCTTGGGCCTCGCCGAGCGCATCCGCGTGCTCTCGCCCGCCGCAAGGACAACAGCGAGACATGTCCGTTCTGTATGAGAAAGATGAAGCATGAGACCGTTATCCTAAGGCGCTGGCCTTGCCGTGACGCGGAAGCCGCTTGGGTCCAGCCTGCCGGACTGCCCATGGCGAGTCAACTTCCGGCCGAAGAACTTTAGGAGAGGGCACCTCCGCATCAAGTCATGAAAGAGTTGTCGGCTCAAAATCGTAATAAGAACGGAACTTACCTCCATTCGATTATGCTCTATAAAAAAGACAATTCGGCTTTGGGCCTGGCGCCGCCACGCGCCGGCCAAGCGGGACAGATGATCGGGCGCCGGCAGACATTGAAACTTATTTTGGGCGGGGCGGCGGGCGGGCTAGCGGCCCGGCCCTGCATCCTGCCGGCCTTTGCTCTCCCAGCGCCCAGCGACCCGGGCGGCGCGCCCCGGGATTTTGCCTTGGGCGAGCCATCGCCATTTGGCGCGGGCACGGCTATAGCGGAGGCAAAGGACTTATCACGCAAGCTGTTTAAACCAATTTCAAGTGAGCTGCCGCCCCCCTTCCGCGGCCTCACCTACGAGCAATACGCGTCCATTCGCGAGCAGCCCGGAACTGCGATTTGGACAGCAGAAAAAACCGGCTTCACCATCGAGCCTCTTCATCGCGGGTTCATTTTTGCTAGTCCAGTGGAACTCAATCTGGTGGCCGATGGTCAAGCGCGCCGCATCATTTACGATCCCGCTCTTTACGATTTTGGAAGCCTCACTGTTCCAGATAAAATAGGTGATATGGGGTTTTCTGGCTTCCGCATTCTTGCGCAAGCTTCTGGCGGGCCTGCACTCCTTGCAATTTTCCAGGGAGCGACCTTCTTTCGCGCCGTAGCCGCCGGACAAACGCCAGGCGCGATTGCACGGGCGCTTTCCATCAATACCGCCGATACGCGAGCCGAGGAAATCCCCTTCTTCCGCAAGATTTGGATCGAACGCCCCTCTCTAGCCGCGGCTGCTCTTGTCATCTACGCGCTGATCGATTCAGAGAGCATAACCGGCGCCTGCCGCTTCACGCTGCGGCCGGGCGAAGCCACTATCATCGATACCGAATGCACGCTCTTTGCTAGAGCTGCGGTCGACAATCTCGGCCTTTCGGCCATCTCCGCCGCACATTTTTCCTGTCCTCTCGGACAGCGCAGGAGCGATGATCTGCGCCCGTGCATTAGCGAGACCGGCGGTCTGCAGATGCTGACGGGCAAGGGGGAATGGCTGTGGCGGCCTGTATCTAATCGTGACACTTTGCAACTATCCGCTTTCGCCGATGAAAATCCGCGCGGCTTCGGATTTCTGCAACGCGACCGCTTCTTCGATCATTACCAAGACGATGATCAGCATTTCGAGTCGCGCCCCTCTTTATGGATCGAGCCGATCGGCGATTGGGCGCAAGGCGCCCTGCAGCTCATCGAAATTCCGTCCGATTCTGAGGCGAACGACAACATCATCGCTTATTGGAAGCCCAAACAGCCGCTCGCCGCGGGAAGCGAAGTCTCTTATGCCTACCGCCAATTCTGGTGCTGGAGCCCGCCCGAGCAGCCGCCGCTTGCGGTCGCCATGCAGTCGCGTTCAGGTAAAGGTTCTGCGCCAAAGCGGCGCCGTTTCCTGGTTGAGTTTACAGGCGAGACTTTGGGCGAGCCGGAAACTTTGGCGGCGATGAAGCCAAACTTGAATGTTGCGCCTGGAGCAATCCTATCGCTGCGCAGCTTCGCCCGGCCAGATAATAAATCCTGCCGGGTGCTGTTCGAAATCGATCCGGGAGGCGAGTCCTACACAGAAATGCGCCTCGTCCTCGAGGCGGCGGGAAAGCCTCTTAGCGAGACCTGGCTCTACCGATGGACAGTATGACAGGATCAAAGTTCACTCCTGCGGCCTTGCCTTTGCCGCCGGGCGCGGCGGCGCGCCAGCCTGACACTTCTGCTTCCATGCCGCCCGAAGCGCCGCTCGCAATGCCGATGCAGAGCTTGACGCGCTTCGACCGCCGGGCACGGCGGCGCAATGTGGCCCGGCACCGGACCGCCGGGTGCTGGTTTGCGCGCGCGCTTGTCTTCGGCGGAGGGCTTGGGCTCACGGTCTATGGCGCGCATGAAATGTATAAGGTTGTCGAGGTGGGCGGAGTGACCGTCCTTAAATGGGCGCTTCTGTTCTTCTTCGTCGCCAATTTTTCCTGGATCGCAATTGCGTTCACGAGCGCGGCCGCCGGTTTCCTCTGGCTTTTGCTTTTCGCACCAAAACCTCTCCCGCTGCCCGGCTCCTTGGAAAAGCGCACCGCCGTCGTAATGCCGATATATAACGAGACACCGGCAAGAGTCTTTGGCGCGGTGGCGGCGATGGTCGAGGAGGTCGAGGCGACCGGGCGCGGAAAGGCATTCGATTGGTTCTTTCTTTCCGATACGACTGATCCGGAAATATTCATTGCCGAGGAGCAAGCCTTTCTCGCAATCCGGGAAAAGTTCCGGCGTGGCTGCAATATTTTTTACCGTCACCGCCCTAAGAACATTAACCGCAAGTCCGGGAATATCGAGGATTTCGTCACCCGCTGGGGCGGGCATTATGACCATCTCGTGGTCCTTGACGCCGACAGTCTCATGACCGGCAAGGCCATCGTTGGCCTCGCCGCAGCCATGGAAGCAGATCTCGATGCGGGGATCATCCAAACCCTGCCTCTCATCGTCAATCGCAACACGCTGTTCGCACGCCTGCAGCAGTTTGCTGCGCGCATTTACGGCCCTGTCATTGCTGCGGGTGTTGCGGTCTCCATGGGCCGCGACGGCAATTACTGGGGCCACAATGCAATCATCCGCACCCGGGCGTTCGCTGCTCATTGCGGCCTGCCGGTTCTGCCGGGGCGGCCTCCCTTTGGCGGCCATATCTTGAGTCACGACTTCGTCGAGGCCGCCTTGATGCGCCGCGCGGGCTACGCCGTTTACATGCTGCCAACGATTGGCGGAAGTTACGAAGAGTCTCCCCCCTCGCTGATTGATCTTTCGGCCCGCGACCGGCGCTGGTGCCAGGGCAATCTCCAGCATTCGCAAATTCTCTTCGCGAAGGGGATCCATCCGATGTCGCGCCAGCACCTTTTGAACGGCATCATGTCTTATGCCGCTTCACCGCTTTGGATGGCCCAGCTCATCGTTGGCATCGTGCTCGTCTTTCAGGCAAGCTACATCAGGCCCGAGTATTTCACGAGCGAATTCACCCTCTTCCCCACATGGCCGAGATTCGATCCGCAGCGCGCGCTCGAGCTCTTTGCGCTCACTATGACCATTCTCCTCTTGCCCAAAATATTTGGCTTGGCGCTCGCCTTATTGCGGAGCGAGACCCGCAGGAGCGCCGGCGGAGCGCTGAGGCTTACCGCCTCGGCCGCTTTCGAAATTATCATGTCGGCCCTGCTTGCGCCGATTACGATGCTGATCCAGACGGGCCATGTCATGCATTTTGTATTTGGATTCGATACTGGCTGGGATCCGCAGCGGCGTGACGATGGCTCAATTCCGTTCAAGGCCATCGTCACCCGCCACCGCTCGCATGTCGCGATGGGCATTGTGACCTTAGTCGCCGGTTTTTCGATCTCGCCCTCGCTCGTTGCCTGGATGTCGCCGACAATCCTAGGACTGGTCCTTGCGATTATCTTATCTTGGGGCACGGGCCAGCGCAGCCTCGGCCTCGGCTTTCGCCGCGCGGGCCTGCTCCTTACGCCCGAGGAGCGCCGCAAACCGCCCGTGGTGTCGCGCGCCAATTATCTTGCCAACGAGTTCGCGAGGCTCAATGCAGCAGCCAAGAAGGGACTCTTCGCCCTGCATGCCGATCCGCAATTCCGCGGCTTCCATGAAACGTGCCTCTTGCGCGAGCCCAAGCGGCGGCCCGGAGAAATGACGCCCGAATGGGCGCTTGCGAGCGCCAAGCTCGCGGAGGCGCAGACCGTTGAGGAAGCCGTTTCCTGGCTCAGCGCGAAAGAGGGGATGGCGCTGTTGCATGATCCTGCGCTAATTTCCCGGCTTGCCCTCCTGCCGCGAGAGGCGCCGGGCACGGAGCCGCCCGCTCCCGCGGGCTGACTTATCGCCACCCGCCAGCAACGCCACTTTGGCCAATGTAGCCGCGTCTGCCTGACATAAACTGGAACAGGCCAGCATGTCCGCGGCTGTCGCGGAGAAGCGGCACGTGGCGCTACCCCGCCCCTTCCAAAAGCCGCGCGGCTGCGGCGCGGGCTTCGCTCGTCACGATCGCACCCGCAAGCATGCGCGCGATCTCCTCGCGCCGTGCCCCCGGTTCGAGCACCGCAACCCTCGTCCGCACCGCTTTGCTTTCTTGGGCGGCATCCTTGACAATACGGAAATGGCGAGACGCGCGGGCCGCAACTTGCGGCGCGTGTGTGACCGCGAGCACCTGGACGCGCGAGGCAAGCCTCGCGAGCCTCTGGCCGATCGCATCGGCGGTGGCTCCGCCCGCCCCCGAGTCGATCTCATCGAAAATAAGAGTAGGCGCCGAGCCGCCGCCGGCGAGCACCACTTTGAGGGCGAGCAAGAAACGCGCAAGCTCGCCGCCGGAGGCGATCTTCGTCAAAGGACCCGGCTTTGTGCCGGGGTTGGTTTGGACCCAAAACTCGACCTCATCGAAGCCCTCGGGGCCCTCACCCGCAGCGCGGAGCTCCGTGTGAAAACGTGCGCCTTCGAGCCTGAGCGGGGCAAGTTCGGCATTGACCGCGGCATCGAGCCTCGAGGCCGCTTGCCGGCGGGTTGCGGAGAGCGCCCGCGCCGCTGCCGCATAGGCGGACTGGGCCGCCGCGAGCTCGCGCGTCAAATGGTCAAGCCTTGCCACGCCCGCGTCAATAGACTCAAGATCTGCGGCAAACTTCTGCGCAAGTTGAGGCAGCTCGTCCACCGGCAAGCCATATTTCCTGGCAGCCGCGCGCAACGCAAAGAGCCTTTCTTCCGCCTTTTCGAGTTCGCGGGGTTCGAAATCGGACGCGCGCAGTGCCTCTTCGAGCGCTAGACCAGCATGGTCGAGAGCATTCAAAGCCGAATCGAGCGCGGCCGAGGCGGGCCCAATCAGATCCGGCGCTTGCGCCTCGCGCCGCTGGAGCCGGCGCAGCACGGCCGAGAGCGAGGGCACGGGCGATTGCTCGCCGGCGACGGCCGCATAAGCCGCCGAGAGCTCGGCAGCGACCTTCTCGGCCTGCATCATCGCCGAGCGGCGCTCAGCGAGGGTTGTCTCTTCGCCCGCCCGCGGCGCAAGCTCGGTGAGTTCGGCGAAGGCATGCCGCAAATAGCCAGCTTCACCCTGCGCTTTGGTGCAACGCGCTTCTTCGGCTGCCTGCTCGGCCCTCAGCGCACGCACACGTGCATACGCCACCCGCAAGCCCTCGACGCGATCCCTCAGCCCGCCAAAAGCATCGAGCAGCTCGCGGTGCGTGCTAGAGCTGACAAAGGCCCGGTCGTCGTGCTGACCGTGAATCTCGACGAGCTCTCGCGCGGCCGCCCGCAGCGCCTGGGTGGTTACCCTCTGGTCATTGATGAAGGCGCGGCTGCGGCCGTCGGCGAGCTGAACGCGCCGCAAAATCACAGTGCCGCCAGCGCCGCTAAGATCCATGCCTTGCGTATTAGCGGCAAGCAGCGCCGGATGGCCCGCAGCCAATTCGAAGACGGCGGTGACCTGGCCTTGGGCGGCGCCATGGCGTACAAGCCCGCCATCGCCCCGCGCGCCGAGAGCGAGCGCAAGGCCATCGAGAAGGATCGATTTGCCGGCTCCAGTTTCGCCCGTCAGAATGCTAAATCCAGGGCCGAATTCGAGATCGAGCTTGTCGATTAAAACAATGTCACGGATGGACAGCTGAACGAGCATAGGCTCGAAGCGCTCCCCGGCGGGCTCTCGCCCGGCGCTATTTGAAGTGTTCTGTTGCCTGCGGAAAGCGTTGGCGTCCGCCCCCAATGACGCCCAGCGCACGAATGCCGGGCGATACCGGAAAACCAGCCGGGAGCACGCCGGGTCCGCGGCCTAACCCAGCCCCATCTTACGAAAGGCTTTCGAAATCCAGGAATCCTGATCCTCGTGCGGTTCCAGCCCGCCTTTTTGCAGAAGGGCATAGGCATCCTTGTACCAGATCGAATCGGGGAAGTTATGCCCTAGGACCGCGGCTGCGGTTTGCGCTTCGCTTGGGACGCCGAGCGCGAGATAGGCTTCGGTGAGCCGCAGGAGAGCCTCTTCCGCATGCCGCGTCGTCTGATATTTGAAGAGGACCTCGCGGAAACGGTTGATGGCTGCTGAGTAATTTTGCCGATTGAGATAGTAGCGCCCGACGAGCATTTCCTTGCCGGCAAGCTGATCGCGAGCGACCTGAAGCTTATAGCGAGCGTCGTCGGCATATTCCGACTTGGGGAACTTTTCAACAATCTGGCTGAACATTTCAGCTGCCTTCGCAGCCCTGTCCTGATCCCGGCTTATTTCGGGGATCTGGTTGTAATACGACATGGCTTCGAGATAATAGGCGTAGGCGATATCGGAGGACGTTGGATAGAGGCCGATGTAGCGCTTGGCCGAAGCAATGGCGTCATCGTAGCTGCCGTTTTGATACTGGCTGAAGGTGGTCATGAGCAGCCCCTTCCTTTGCCATTGAGAATAGGGATACTGCTTTTCGAGCTCGCCGAACTTTTTTGCGGCCCCCTCGTAGTCCTTTGAGTGCAGACGTGCGAGACCCTGGTTGTATAGATCTTCGGCAGGCACATCGGGCTCGACTTTCGTCTTATATTTCTCGCCGCTGAAGAGATTGAGAGGGTTAAGCGAATCGAGCCAAGACTCGGCGCAGGCCGGGCGAGAGGGGGCCGCAATCGCCGCAGCAAAAAGGATGGCAGCAGGCAACGCGCCATAGCGCCCGCATTGCCGTTTTTTGCCGGCTGTTTTCGAACTCAGCGCGGAAGAAATGCGGAAATGAAACCGGTCCATCGTCAAGAGCCCATCTGAGGAGGCCTCCGTTCTATCGCAAGCGGAACGGCGGCGCCAGCGGCCAGACCGGGCAGAAGAAGAACACGGGTGTGGCGAAAGTTTGAGCGACGCCTGAGACCCGGCGCAAGAGCCCCGCCGCGGGGCGGGGCTCCTTGGCTTCTTTACGGCCGGCCAGGATTTGCCTGCCCCGGGCCCCGTTAGGCTGCGCTACTTGAGAAAGAAAAGAGGACCAGGCGTATCGGGAAAATTAGAAGTGTTGAGGACCTGGATCCCGGCGTTGTGTTCGCCATTGAAGGGGGTATGGGTGTTCGCACATCCGGCCTTTGCGGCATCATCGGCTGAATTGAACCAGAGGCCGAGGTGGTAAAGTTGTATGGGATCGGTTTTGACCCCTACTTTTGCCTCCGGGACAACGGCGGGCGGACTCGGGAAGACATTCGGCGGCGGCGTGGCCGGGACGCCGGGAGAAATGACGAAAGTCTCAATATTGAACCGGCCGACGAAATTCCCAACTCCAACCCCATTTTCATCGGTCTGAATATCGCCGATGTACCATGACATCCCGAATGGGGCATTGGGAACTTCGATCGAGAAGAGGTCGAAGCCGGTGTTGCTGGGCAGGCCTTTCACAAAGACCTCGAGATTTTCAAATTCTCCGAAACTCGTGTCGATCACCAAACCGGTGGCGTTGGGAAGGCAGCCCTTGGCGCCCGTTGAGACCACTAAGGAAAAGGTGATCGTTTTTGGCTGAGCCTGAGCCTCGGCAGCAGCTCCCGCGAATAGTGAGGCGGCAAGAAGTATAGACCACTTCATTTCAAATACTCCCCGTTTTGAGAGGCGCGCCCGCGGGATGTTTCACGGATAATAATATTAGAAATCTATCGCATTGGTCCCCGCGGGAGATGTCATACTTCTGACGAGGTTGACTTTATTCAGAACAAAAGATTTATCAAATCAAATAATTCGCTATTCAGATAATGACAATTTAGCAAGTCGTTGCAACACTTTTCTAAAATGTGAGATCCATGGCATGAAGCTTCACAGTCCGGCCGGAATAAAGCTTGGCTTAACACCAATCCGCGAGGTTATGCTCGGGGCCTTGGAGCCGCTCGTCCCGATCACCGCCTCGTTCCTCGCCCTTTGCTCTGCGGCCTTGGCCGGCGGCTTGCCAGGGCGGGTTGGCGCGTGTGTGGCCACCCGGATCGAATCCGTCGAAACGCGCCTTATTGACGGGAGCACGAGGAAGCCAATCCCAGGCCCGGGGAGCGCCGTCCGTTTCGAAAATGGCAGCTATCTGGTCAGCTATGATACGGTTGCCCGCGATCGAGCAACCGAAGGCGGGCGATGCCGCGCGGATGTGCCTCGTTTCCATCCCGCGCAATTGCCCAAAGGGCGGCCAGCGCGGCCGCGTCTACCGCACCACCAACTTGCGCACGCGACAAAGCTGGCAACTTCCGGATTCGCAGCACATGTGCGGCGGCGCATGAGCCCCCGCTTGGTTTGCCAATATCCCGCTCGAATCGTGTCTGTCCGGGGAAAAACCGCTCAGCCCTCGGCGAAGATCTTGAGTTTTCGAGCGCGCGCCGATTGACGAAGCTTTGCGAGCGCTTTGGCCTCGATCTGACGGATGCGCTCGCGCGTGACCCCAAAAACTTTCCCCACCTCGGCGAGCGTATGCTCTTGCGCGCCATCAATGCCAAAGCGCATGCGCAGGATACTCTGCTCGCGCGGCAGAAGGCCCGAAAGCGCTTCGGCAAGATGCGCTTTGAGCGCGCCCGCCTCGGCCGCGGCATGCGGATCGACGGCGTCCGGCGCGGCAATGAGGTCGCCAAGATTCGTATCTTGATCCTCGCTGACCGGCATATCGAGCGAGGCAGGCTCCTGACCGAGGGACAAGATCCAATCCACATCGGCGGTCGATACCCCGGCGCGCTTGGCCACCTTGTCGATTCCCGGATGGCGGCCATGCTCCTGCAGGAGCTTGCGGTGCTCGCGCCTGACCCGCGCCGCGGACTCGACCATATGGACCGGAATGCGGATCGTGCGGCCTTGATTCATGATCGCCCGCTCGATCGATTGCCTGACCCACCAGGCGGCGTAGGTCGAGAGCTTGACTCCGTGCCGGTGATCGAATTTTTCGACGGCCCGCATCAGGCCCAGATTGCCTTCCTGGATCAGATCAAGAAAGTCGAGCGAGCTGCGGCGGCGGTATTTCTTGGCGATGGCGACCACGAGGCGCAGCTGCGATCGAACAAGCTCCTCTCGCGCTCTCATGACATCCCTGCGCGCGCGGCGAATCTCGGCAAGGGCAGCGCGGAATTCCCCTGCGGGCATGCCGGCCCGCTCCGTTACGGCCGAAATTTGGCTTTGGAATTTAGCCGCAATGGCCTTGTCGTTCTTGCTGGCGGATTGCGTGAGGCCCCGCTCGGCCTCGGCCAGCGCGCGGTGCTCAGCCTCAAGCCTCGCAATAAGATCGCCGACACGGTCCGGATGCAGGTTTAGGCCCGACATTTGCTCGCTGAGCTCAACAGAAAGCCCATCGAGCTTCGCCCTGCCCTGCGCCGTGCGCGCCCGGGCGGACGCAACACGTGTCATTTCGCCCGCGAGGGCAGATATGCGTGCGACTCGTGCGACAATTCCAGGAGCAAGCTTGGCCTCTCGCTCGACGAGCCTGAACCCCTGGGCTTCATCCTGAGCGCCGGCGGCGCTCTCCTCCGGGTGCGCTCCCTCGGCCGTAGGTCCGGCGGCCTGACCAGCCGGCCGGGCGGCGGCATCGTCCTCATCCGAATGCGAATCGGCACCGTCTTCCCAAAGGGAAAGATCAACGAAATCGCGCAGCCGGAGTGCCCCTTCCTGCAGCTCCTCGCCCCATCGGCGAATCTGGTCGATGAGCATTGGAATGCGGCAGAGATGGCTAAGGATCGTCTGCTGGCCTGCTTCGATCCGCTTTGCAATCGCCACTTCCTGCTCACGGGAAAGCCATTGGTCCTTTCCCATGTGGCGGAAATACGTATCGATGAGATCGCGCGAAAAAACAGTTTCGGCCTCGGACTCGGAGTCTGAAGCTGGCTCTTGGGGAGCGGGCTCCAGTCCTCTGACGCGCTGCGGACTGGCACGCTCGAACGTTGCCTCAGGCAGTTCGCCTGGCTGCTCTTGCTCAGACAGCCCGAAGTTTGCCTCATGGTGCTCGAGGGAAGATTCCTCGCAATGGGCACGGCGCTCAAATTCCAAAGATGAAGCCATAAGATCGCGATCCTAAACCTGGAACAAGCGAGGTCCGGGAGGGCCTAAAAGCGGCGCCCGCCCGTGCCTGAACTCACTCCGGGCGAGAGCAGGGTTGGGAGACTGGCCTTATTTGCGCTGAAGCCGCAAGCCGGACCGGGACGCCGAGGCTGCAGACTGAGAGTGAAAATGGCCATTGACGCATAAATATCAAGCGTTTCAAGCAGATATATCCCCGCACGCGACCCCGGCTCCGCCGGGCCGCGGCGATCGAACCATCAAGGTATGAGAGCAATCGCCTCTAGCAAGAAGCCGAAGAGCGCTATTTTGCATCTGCGAAACGAAAGGCCCTCGTGCTCTTACTGCGGCAAACTGGAAATTTCCGCAAGCGGGATCTGCTGAACGGATTGCCCCGCCGGGCTCCAGCCTGACAGCGCATTCGGCCGGAACCCGGCTGCGCTTGGGGCATTTCTAAGAAGCTGGCCCGTTGAAAGGCTCCTTCCCCTATCTCTGCCGTCCTCAGAGCGCCCATGCACGACGCCGCTGCCGCCATTTCGCAGCACGTTTGGAGCTCCAAATACCGCTTCCCAGACCCCTCGGGCCGGGAACAGTCGGTTGCAGCAACCTGGAGGAGGGTTGCCCATGCGCTTGCCGCCGCCGAGCCCGAGGACGGTGAGGGTTGGGAGGCACGGTTTTTTTCCATCTTAGAGAATTTTAGGTTTTTGCCTGGGGGCGCATCCTGGCTGGAGCGGGGACTGGGCGCAACGTCACGCTCTTCAACTGCTTCGTCATGGGCACGATCGAAGACTCGATCGGCAGCATCTTCCGCATCCTGCACGAAAGCGCCGTGACCATGCAGCAGGGCGGAGGCATCGGCTGCGACTTCTCGACGCTGCGGCCAAGAGGGACGCAGGCGCATGGGGCAGGCACTGTGGCCTCGGGCCCCGTCTCCTTCATGCGGGTTTGGGATGCCATGTGCGCGACGATTCTCTCGACCGGGGCGAGGCGCGGCGCAATGATGGCAACCCTGCGGTGCGATCATCCCGATATCGAGGAGTTCATCCGCGCCAAACGGACGCCGGGCGAGCTGCGGCGGTTCAATCTTTCCGTCCTTATCACCGACGATTTCATGGAGGCAGTCCGCGGCGGTAAAGAGTGGCCGCTTGTCTTTCCTGCAGCAGCCATCGGCGGGGAGGGTCCGGATCTCCTGCGCAAATGGTCCGGAGTGGCAACCGAGGTGCCTTGCCGGATCGTGCGGACCGTTCCGGCCCGCGAGCTTTGGAAGAGTATTATCTCGGCTGCCTACGATTGCGCCGAGCCTGGCGTTTTGTTCATCGACCGCATCAATAAGCTGAATAATCTTTGGTACTGCGAGCGAATCAGCGCGACCAATCCCTGCAGCGAGGTCCCCCTGCCGCCTTATGGCGCCTGCGATCTCGGCTCGATCAATCTCGCCTGCTTTGTGCGCGATCCATTCATGCCAGACGCGCGCCTTGATCACGAGGCACTCGCAGAGACCGTGCGCATTGCCGTGCGATTTCTCGACAATGTCATCGACGTCTCGCGCTTCCCGCTGCCTCAGCAAGCCCAAGTAGCGCGAGACACACGCCGCATCGGGCTTGGCATCACCGGGCTCGCCGATGCGCTTTTGATGCTCGGGCTTACTTATGGCAGCGAGGATTCTGCGCATGAGGCTGCCCAGCTCATGCAGAACATCTGCCACACGGCCTATCGCGCCTCTATCGCGATCGCCGAAGAAAAAGGCGCCTTTCCATTATTCGAGCAGGACAAATATCTCCGCGGGCCATTCATCCGTTCGCTGCCAGCCGATATCCAGGAAGCGATCCGCCGGACAGGCATTCGAAATAGCCATCTCATTGCGATTGCGCCCGCCGGCACGATAAGCCTCCTTGCGGGCAATGTCTCAAGCGGCCTTGAGCCTATCTTTGCAGCCTCCTATAGGCGGAAGGTGCTGGACGCTGATGGCAAGCCGCAAGAGTTTGCATTAGCTGACTACGCCCTGGCCCTATGGCGAGCAAGGCCTGGCAACAAAGAGGGGTTGCCTCCGGCTTTCATCACGGCGGGAGATCTCCCCGTGAGCGCGCACCTTGGGATGCAGGCTGCGCTTCAGCCCTTCGTCGATAACTCGATTTCAAAAACAATCAACGTCCGGGCTGACTGCGCCTTCGCCGAATTCGAAAAGATTTACGGCATCGCATATGATAAGGGTCTTAAGGGCTGCACCGTTTTCCGTCCCAATCCCGTGACCGGGATGGTTCTGAGCGAAAAGGAGGCCGGCGCGCGCGCGCCGCATTGCTGCGTGCTGGAACGGGAGGGTGATTGAGGGCCAAGGAGTCCGCGCCCAACGCTCGCCTCGCATGGCAGATCACGGCTGGGCTAGGTGCATCAGGCTTCGTATAAACCAATGGCACGGAGGCTCAGATGGAAGTTGCTACATTCCGCACATGGCTTTCGGATCGCGGCTGCACCTTCGAATCCGGCAGGAATACGATTAAAGTAAAGGGTCACGCCTGTGTCACAGTCCGCCGCGATGGCCGGAGAGCCGTGCTCCCAGATGTTGGCACAAAACAGCGGCTCGATCCGGGACTTGTCAGGCAAATTGTCGAGGAGCCCGGCCTTGATTGGAACGAGCCGCCTGGGCCCGCATCGCGCGCGTGAGCTCTAGTCGACAAGAGAGGATCGCCACATGCCGACTTTCATCATGCTGACGAGGCTCAGCGCCGAGGCTGTGCGCTCGCCCAAGGCGCTTGAAGATCTCGAACGCCAGGCCATGGAGCGGGTGCGCAAGGAATGCCCGGACGTCGAATGGGTGAAAAGCTATGCGATCTTGGGGCCGTGCGACTATTTGGACATCTTTCGTGCCAGGGACGTCGAGACGGCAACCAAGGTTTCAACCCTCGTGCGCACCTTCGGCCACGCTCACACAGAGATTTGGACGGCGACCGAATGGGACCGCTTTAAGGAGATCGTGCGCGGGCTTTAGAATAAAAGTCACCGCGCTGCTGTTGGGGCCGCCGGTTTCAGAATGAGCGCCTGCGGGAAGGCGAAGAATTCGACGCTGGTCGGAAGCATCAAGGCAATTCGATCTCCGCTCGCCCACATGGTGAGCGGCAAGCCCCCGCGCAACGTCCTGCGCGCGTTTGGCAACCTCGCCGTACGTCAGGGTTCCGAGAGGTGTTGCCTCGCCTTGCAAAAAAGTAAGATGCAAGCGGCCGGGGTGCTGACCCGCGTGCCATTCCAGAGTCTCGATGAGAGTTGCCGCTTGGTGCGCCGCCGATACCTGAGGAAGCTCAAGGGGCTCTGGAATCTTGGCCTCCGGGCATTCCTGCCCAGGGCCCGCCTCCTCCAGTCTTTAAGCAGATCCGCGGCCGTTCGGCTTCCATGCTGCGGACGGGCAGGCGCACGCGGAAGGCACGCTCGATGCGCAGGATCAGCTCGGTCCGGCCAAGGCTGTCGATGCCAAGGTCGCGCTCGATCCGGCTCGGCAGGGCCACGCCGGCAAATCTCGCCCGCTGGGGATACAATTCGTGCACGAGCTGGGCGATGAGGTCGATAGGCTCCTCTTGGCGCCCCTTATGCCCCGCTCCTGCCGTGGACGGAGCCGGTTCAGTCTGCTGCTCTTCCATGGAAGGCCATTATGGTTCCAGCCCGCAAGACCTTGAGGTGCGTCAAGCGGGCCCGGCTCTCGCGCCGTGCGGCTCTTGCACCGGATAGCGCCTCCAGGCTAAAAATGGGGCGCGAAGGAGTGTAGCTCAATTGGTTAGAGCACCGGTCTCCAAAACCGGGGGTTGGGGGTTCGAGTCCCTCCTCTCCTGCCATTTAAAACAAAGAGTTGTAAAGAAAGCGAAAATACCTCTGGGATTTTCCCACCGATTTCGTACCCTTCCGCCTTCGGAAACGGGCGAAAAAATCGATGGAGCTCGCCCGCCTGCGCAACGAGAACGAGATTCTTCGGCTAGAACGCGAGATCCTGAAGAAGGCTGCGGCTTTTTTCGCCAAGGAGGGAAGTCGATGAGGTTTTCATTCATCGATGCGAAGAGAGCCGAATTCCCGGTCGCGCGCCTTCGAGGTTCTCGAGGTCAGCCAGAGCGGTTATTTTGCTTGGAAAAACCGCCCCGCAAGCGAACGCCAATGCAAGGACATGGTGCTTCTTGCCATATCCGTGAGCGCTTTCGGCTTTCGCAAGAGACCTGCGGAGCCCGCGCATGCATGCCGATCTCATTGAGGATGGTATCCTCGCGGACGCCACAGGATTGCCAGGCTGATGCGCGATAATGATCTTAAGGCGCGTCAGAAGCGCCGCTTCAAAATGATGGCCGAGCGGCCATGGCGGGCCGGTCGCGCCCAATCATCTTGAGCAGGATTTTGCTGCTACGGGACCCGATCAGAAATGGGCCGCCGATCTCAGTTCTATCTGGACCGCCGAGGGCTGGCTTTATCTCGCCGTTGTTCTCGACCTTTGCTCGCGCCGCATTGCCGGATGGGCGCTCAGTGGCCGGCCGAAAAAAGATCTGGCGCTTTGCGCCTTGCAGCGGGCGGCCGCCTTGCGCCAGCCAAGAGCGGGAATTCTGCAGCACTCGGATCGCGGCAGCGAGTATTGCTCATATGATTACCGGCGGATGCTCGATCGGCACGGCTTTGTTTCTTCGATGAGCGGCAAGGGCAATTGCTACGGCAAGGCCATGGCCGGAACATTGTTCAAGACGATCAAATCCGAGCTGGTCTGGCGCACCAGTTTCCAATCACGCCGCCAGGCCGGAAATGCCATCGCCAGATATATCGATGGCTTTGACAATCCTGTCCGCCAGCATTCGGCCCTTGGCTACAAAAGTTCGAGCACGAAGCAAACCAACAGACAATGGCTCTCCACTAACCGCGGGCAAGCTTCATGCACTATGATCTTGATGCACTATGATCTTGGATATTTCGACCTGGAGCAGAAGACCTTGCAACCCCTCGACAACCCGTTCGGAAGCGGATCATCGTCCGTGGCGGAAAGGTGCTGCGCGAAAGGTCGTTCGCGACCTGTCGGCCGTGTTCAGTTTCGCGATCCGAAGCGAGATTGTTTCCCGCAATCCCTGCGAAACCGCTGCAGTTCGCAAGACGGACAATCAATAAAGAGCGCTTTCTGACGTTGGATGAGGTCAACGCCTTGGCGCAGCACTGGATGATCCGGAGGCGGAGGGCGTCAATCCAAAGGCCGTGAACATTGCGCGTCTCTGGGCGCTTACAGGATGCCGACGCGAAGAGATCGCAGGGCTGAAATGGACGGAAGTCAATCTCTTCGAGGGATTGCTCGAACTGGACGACAGCAAGACCGGCAAGTCGATCCGACCGCTCGGCGCGGCCGCCGTGGCCATTCTGAAGAGCTTGCCGCGAGAGGAGGGCAGCGATTTCGTGTTCCCGGCAGAGCGCGGGGAGGGCTATTTCCAGGGGACCAAGCGCATTTGGGCCAAGGCGATCAAAAAGGCTCAACTTCCCGGGGTCACGCCACACACCCTCAGGCACACGATCGGATCAACGGCTATTTCGACTGGAGAAGCATTGGCGCTGATCGGCGCCATCCTGGGCCATTCGAATCCCCGCTCGACCGCGATCTACGCGCACGTTCAAAACGATCCATCAAAGCGCGCTGCTACCCGCGTCGCTAACAAGATCGCCTCAGCTCTGGCAAGTAAAGTTCCCAGCGTCGGCAATCGTCGCCGAAAAGCCAGTATCACTGCGCCGCCAGCGGATATCGAGTCTTTGGTGCGGAGTTTGACCGAGCGTCTCGCCGCCGAAGGCATGAACGCCGAGCGGGTTCAAGCCATAGTGGCGGAAACGGTCGCTCGGCCGCACAATCCCGGTCGCGCCGAACCGCATGAGTCCTGAACTTCGCCACGAGGAGCGCAAGCGAGGCCCAGAGCCTCTTCTCCCCGCGTCCCCTGGAACTCACCCGCCAATGCGCGGCGGGGTCTCCATCGCTGAGCGATAGCGGGTTTGAGGAATTGGATGACCCGGTCGCTTGGCAACGAAACCTATTTATAGTTTCCTACCAGAGGTATTGCGGTCCGAGGCCGGACGATTGTGACACGGCTGCGGGCGCGCGTGATTCCGACACGAAGCAGACGACGGCTTCTCCGGTAAGGCGGTTGCTCGCGGTTCGCGTCAAAAAACTGAGAAACAAACCCGCCCTCGACAAGCACAACGCCATCGAATTCCTTGCTCTTCGCCTTGTGAATTGTCATGAGGACGCAGCCCTGAGGATCGCGGTCAGCGGCAAGCAGGCACTCCCGGTCAAGAATACGGATCCACCGCCGCGCCGGTCTCACATTGTGCCTGGCAGGCGGTCGAGAAATGCCCGAATGGCCGAGGCAATCTCCGGCCAGTGCGATTCAAGCGCGAAATGACCGGCATCGTAGGAATGCACCTCCGCGGCGGGCACCAGAATCTTGAAAAAATCGCGCCCTTGAGCCGTGAAGAAGGGGTCGTTATTTCCCCAAACAACGAGCACTGGCGGTTGCTTGGCTTCGAGATAATCCTGCCAAGCTCGGTATTGAGCGACATTATCCTTATAATGATAGAGCAGCTCGACCTGAATGCTGTCGTTGCCGGGGCGATCGAGCAGAGTTTGGTCGTAAACCCAGGCGTCGGGATTAATCCGGTCCGAGCGCGAGACACCGTGAGTATATTGGAATTTTGTCGCCTCTGCATCAAAGGCGGCGCGCAGCGGCTTCTCGGTTTCTGGTGTCCGGTTCTGCCACGCCGGCAAGAAGCTGGCGGCAACGTCCGGATTCCATCCCTCGACATTCACGACGGCATTCTGGACAATGAGGCCGCGCACTCGGTCCGGATGTTTGACCGCTAACCGCAGACCAATGGGGCCGCCATAGTCCTGCATGTAGAGGACATAGCTCTTGAGACCCGCCACGGCCGTGAACTCGTCGACCACATCGGCGAGATTAGCAAAGGTATAGGCGAATTCATCTTGAACCGGCGCGCTCGAATGGCCGAAGCCAGGATAGTCTGGCGCAATGACGTGATATCCAGCCGCAAGGACCGGCATTAGGTCGCGGAACATGTGCGACGACGATGGGAAACCGTGCAGCAGCAGCACTGTGGGAGCCGACCGTGACCCAGCTTCCCGATAGAAAATATCCAGTCCACGCACCTTAACCGTGTGATAGGTGACGGGCCTAGCGGAGGTGGGAGTGGCTGCGAGCGGGGCGCTGCGGCCGGGACTGGCCAACGTAGCAGGGTCGACGGACTTGTTCATGACTGGCTCCATTTGTGGTGATGCAGGAAAGGCGCTTAAGCCGCGCGGCGGGTGGTCCGAACAAGTGGAAAATCAATGTCTGTCTTGGCGGCTTCGTTGATGTAATTGGTCAAGGTGTTGAGGGCGACATGGAGTACGATCTCGATCACCTGCGCATCATCATAGCCTGCCGACTTGGCAGCGGTGAGATCGTCATCGCTGACATGGCCGCGCGCGTGCAAGACCTTAACCGCGAAACGGACGGCGGCGTCCGCCTTGGGATCGTTCGAGGCGCCGTTGCGATTGGCGGCGATCTCGGCGTCGTCAAGCTTGGCAACGTTTTTCCCGAGATAGGTATGGGCAGATAGGCAATAGGCGCAGCCATTGATCTCGGCGACGGCGAGTGCAATCCGCTCGCGCGTCGAAGCGGGTAAGGCGCCTTTGTTCAGAGCGCCGGAGAGGCCGAGGTAGCCCTCGAGCGCGGCGGGACTGTTCGCGATCAGGCGGAACATGTTCGGCAACGTGCCGAGCTGCTTCTGGACGCCTTCCAGCAATTGCCGTGCTGCAGCGGGAGTGTCTGTGATCGCGGCGGGGGTTGGGATGCGGGACATGGGCATTTCCTTTCGCGGTTCGGCCGGGCTGGCCAGCACCGGAATTTGGTCCCTTCGAGAAAATGCTACAAGCTGGTAAAATTGGAATTCATCCTTCCGGATTCTGAGAATGGATCGCCTCGAATCCATGTCGATCTTCGTCAACGCCGTCGAAGCCGGCAGCTTGTCCGCCGCGGCCCGGCGGCTGGGCTTGCCGCTAGCGACCGTCAGCCGCAAGGTTTCGGACCTTGAGGCTCATCTCAAGACGCGGCTCCTCACCCGGTCGAGCCGGCAAATCAGCCTGACCGGCGCCGGACAATCCTATGTCGCGGCGTGCAAGCGCATCCTTGAGGATGTGGGAGAAGCCGAGCGCGCCGCGTCGGGTGAATACAGCGCACCGAAAGGTGGCTTGATCATCACGGCACCGATCGTGTTCGGCCGACTGCACGTCCTCCCCCTGGTGGCCGAATTCCTCGCGGCGTATCCGGACATCAACATCCGCCTCGTGCTGGCCGATCACGTGGTAAATCTCTTGGAAGACCCTATCGATCTCGCGCTCCGGATCGGCGAGCTGCCGGACAGCGGCCTTGTCGCGACACGGGTCGGCGCCATCCGGCGCGTGGTGTGCGGAAGCCCGGCCTATTTCGCCGCGCATGGCACGCCGGAGAACCCTTCTGATCTCGCCACGCACGCCTGCGTGACTTTCGAAGGGCTAATGGCGCCAGATGCCTGGACGTTCAACACCGGTAAGTCCACTCTATCGGTCGCGGTCCGTTCGCGGCTCGTCGTCAACACCGCCGAGGCCGCCGTCGACGCGGCGATCGCGAGCCTCGGGGTGACGCGCGTGCTGTCCTACCAAATCGCGCAAGCGGCGCGGGAAGGCTTGCTGAGCGTCGTGCTGCAAGAGTTCGAGCCGCCGCCGCTACCCGTCAGCCTTGTCCATGCGGGCGGGCGGCTCTTGCCCCTCAAGCTTCGCGCCTTTCTCGATTTCGCGGCACCGCGGCTGAAGGCGAGATTGTCACAGAGAATAGAGTAAGACACGGGGGTAGGCCGGACACGCGTTCCCCTATGCTCAGAACCCATCATTTTCCTTGCATAGAGCAAACGGTTGATTCATTGGCAGGGCGAAGACGCTACTACGGGTGAATTGATTTTGATCAGCGAGATTGTTTTGTGATCCCTAACGGCTTGCGCGGCCGTGATGCGGGTGGAGCTGGCTTGGCCTTTCAACAAGATTGTCGCGGAGCTTGCGCGCAAGGCGGCAAAGCTCGACCGGCTGATGATCGGCACAACCCATCTGAAGCCTCGTCGGATCCCGGCCAGTCTGCTCAAAAAAGGCTGTTCTCTGACCTATCGGGCATACAAAGGCCGCTTGAACTCGAAACTGCATGCCCTATGCGATGGCCAGCGTCTTGCCGCTGAGCACACTGGTCAGCGATAGCCGAGTCGACCAACCGTCACCATAGCTTGCGGCTATCGACACTAAAGCCGTTTGATATTTCAATGCGCCGCTTGTTTATGCGATTCCACTCATTGGGCCTCGGTGTTCTCCGCAGGCGAATGGACAGGAGCTAGAGATATGGTCAAGAAACAGGCTTTGGTTCTCGCCGCCGCGCTTGGTGCGGCTTTATTGGCAACTGCCGCTCAGGCCGGGGAGTGCCCTGCGGACGAGATGCGTGCCGACGCGACGAAACCAGTCGCGAACCCGGCCAAGGGTGTGACCGATACGGTCCTTTCCGCGATCGATCTTGCAAAGGAGCCGGCGGCGATTGACGGCCGCACGCTCCGGCTGCGTAAGCTCGTCATTCAACCGGGCGGGGTTGTGCCCTGGCATAGCCACGCCGACCGCCCGGCCATCATCTATATAGTTGAGGGCACGATCACCGAATATGCCAGCAATTGCGCTGTGCCGATCGTGCATAAGACCGGCGAGATCGCGCGCGAGACGAGCGCCACGTCGCATTGGTGGAAAAATACGAGTCGCTCGCCGGTGACGCTTTTATCCGCCGACGTGCAGCATGACGAAAGCGATCATAATATGTGATTCTCGGCCGGGCGTAAGCCCCAGCCTGTCTATTCATTCCAAATCTCCCTGATGAGGAAACCGCCATTGCGAGCGGAGCGAGGCACTCCAGTTCGTTGGTAGCCCCTCTGGACGCCTCGCTTCGCGCCTCGCGGTGACGCCACCGTCATGAGTCGTCGCTACGAGCTGGTATCCGGCCACTGGTTAATGGGAGGCCCCAATTGGCACAGGCAAATAGGGCATTGATGGCGCGGGCAAGTTCCCACGATGGCGCCATGCCGCAATCGTCGTTCGGGGTCATCGCACGCAGCCTTCTGATTGGACACATAGCCTTTCTCACCCTGGTCGATCTATTTGCTACCCAAGCCATCCTTCCGCTGCTTACCCGCCCCTATGGCGTCACGCCCGCCGCAATGGGATTGGCGGTCAACGCAACCACGCTCGGCATGGCCGTTGCAAGTTTGGCCGTCGCATTTTTCAGCCAGAGGATTGACCGCCGCCGAGGCATCATCATCAGCCTCGCGCTGCTTGCAATTCCGACCTTTCTGTTAGCCGATGCCCCCAATGTCGCGGTATTTGCTGGCTTGCGTATCGCGCAGGGTCTTTGCATGGTTCGGCCTTTACGCTCACTCTTGCCTATCTCGGCGAGCGGTGCAGTGCTCACGATTCAGCCGGAGCATTCGCGGCCTACATTACCGGCAATGTGGCGTCGAACCACATCGGCAGGCTGTTACCGGCGGCGGTCGCCGATCATTTCGGCTTGGCCAGTAACTTCTTTGTCTTCGCTTGCCTCAATATCACCGGCGCGATCCTCGTCTATCTGACGATCGATCATGTGCAGGCGATGGAGACCGAGGACGCGTAAACTCACTCCGCAGCACATGTGCTTGCCACGCATTTGCGCAATAGCGCCCTTCGCGCCGCCTTCGTGATCGGCTTTTGCATTCTCTTCGCCTTCATTGGCATTTTCACCTATGTCAATTTTGTGCTCGTCTGGCCGCCGCTTGCCATCTGCATGATGGCGGCTGGCTTTGTTTATTTTGTCTTCGTGCCATCTTTCTTCACGACTCCCCTGGCGGGGAAGATGGCCGGAACGTCCGGAACGAAACCAGCATTATGGAGCGGTCTTGGTCTTGCAGCGATTGGCCTGCCGCTCTTGCTGGCGCCAAGGTTCGAAGCTGTCATCGCCGGAATGATTCTTGTTGGGGTAAGGACCTTCTTTGCCCAGGCAATCGTCACGGGATTTGTCGGACGCGCGGCAACCACCGATCGCGGCGCGGCGAGCGGCATGTATTTTGCTTGTTATTTTGCCGGGGGCTTGCTGGGACCGCGGTACTTGGCTTTATCTTCGACCGTTTTGTCTGGGCCGCATGCATGTTTGGCATCGCCCTTGCGCTCGCTTTAGGAGCGGCACTGACATCGCGGCTGGACATAGCCCCTGTGCGTCCTTCAGTAGTCTCATAATGGCAGGGCCACGTTTTCGACGCGCATGATGAAAGCCATTCAGATGAGCCGCTTTGGCGGTCCCTGGGCCCTTGAACGCGTCGAAATCGCACTACCTGAGCCTAGGCGCGGCCAGGTGCTCGTTCGCGTCCGCGCTTCAGGCGTCAACTTCGCCGATACACTGGCGCGCGAAAATCGCTACGCGATGACTCCGCCCCTTCCATGCGTTCCCGGCTCGGAGGCTGCTGGTGTGATCGAAGGTCTTGGTAAGGGCATGAGCGGATTGACAATTGGAATGCGCGTAGCCGCGCCGCTGTTCGCTTCCGGCAAGCTTTTTGGCGGATACGCCGGCTATCTGGTGATTGACGCGGACCTCGCGGCACCGATTCCTCACGCCTTGTCGTTCGAGCAGGCAACTGCACTGATGGTCCAGGGCCTCACTGCTCTTTATCTGACGAGGCAGGCTCCGCCAAAGGGCAAGACAGTGCTCGTCATGCCGCGGCTGGTGGAGTTGGTTCGATTTTCGTGCAACTCGCCAACCGCGCGGGAGCGAAAACTGTCATCGCTGGCGCGAGTACAGCAGAGAAGCGCGCTTTCGCCCAGTCGCTCGGTGCCGATCTTGGTATTGATTACACCCAGTTTGGCTGGGTTGAAACATTGGGGGCGGTGACGGGGAAAGCTGGTCCAGACATTATCTATGAGTCGGTGGGCGGAAAAGTGACCGATGCTATAGTCTAGCCGCACTGGCGCCCCTCCGCCAGCTCGTCGTCTATGGGGCGCTCAACATTCAGAGTTTCCAAATCGGCGTGCCGGGGCTTCTTGGGCTTATCTTCAAGAACCAATCATTGACCGGCTTCGCGCTCGCTCCGTTGCTGACCCCTGCTACGCTGAGAGAGGGCATCGCAGAGCTCTTCGATCTTACTGTGCGCCGAGAACTTAAGGTGACCGTTGGCGGGACCTATCCGCTGGAAGCCGCAGCGGACGCGCATCGCGCACTGGAAAGCCGCAGAACAACTGGTAAGGTCGTGCTGGTACCGTGACCATAGAACGAATACGTCGTTTCCGGCCTGCAGTAGCCCAATTTAGGTAGACTAGATTTGACAGAGGGAGGCTTGGGAGGTCGCCAGCGACCTGCTACTCTGATCGCCGCGGCCCAGCTACCAGGCCCCAATATCTTGTTGCGGCATTCATTGGGTGGGCTCTTCATGCGCCTCTACGCGCCACTACGCCCAGACTTACCCCGGCCAAATCAGCGGGCTCGTCCTGGCCGACGCCTTCCCGGTGGAGTTGCCGGCGCAATTCGGACCGCAGTGGCAACGATTGGGCAATTGACTGTCGCCACCCCAGCAGCGAGCACCTTCGCCTTGAGCGCAGAATCGAGGTTGTGTACCGCCGGCCAATCGGCGTTGTCATAGACGACCACCAACCACAACGGTGAATACCCCGCATCTCCAGGAAGCGTCGCCGGTACGTTATGGGTCTGTGGAGAGTTGGGCTCGGCACGGAAACCGGAGGCCGGCCCCCCATTTGACTGGTTGGGATTGACATTGAACGTCACGTAAATTGGCGACACCGGAACGTTGGTTCCTGCCGCCGACAAAGGCGCTTCATCGAAGCTGAAATACTTCGCTACTTCGCCTCGGTACCAGGCGCGATGCAGTTCCGCGCTTTCGCCATTTAAACGCATTCTCGCGCGCGACTTGTCAGGCACCACCGGCATGTTGCGTAACGTACTGGTCTCTTGCATTTTGTAGTTGGCGTTTCTCAACATCGCCGCGTCAGTAATCGAATTCGCAACATAATCCCTCGGCACCCGCACTTTCCAAACCCGACGAAAATCGTTGTAGCTCTTCTCGCCTGGCAGCGTATCGATGATATCGAGCTGGCCCTTTAGCGGTTTGTCTTCGCCCTCGCGATACAGCACGTAGACTGGCGCCGGCGCGGTGCTTTGCACATCGAAATTGTAGTAGCGCACCGGCTTCCCCGTGATGGGCGATAGGCCTTGCGTGACGAACGGTTCAGTATCGAAATCGACCGGCTCGTTGGGGCCGGGAAGATGGTTGCCGGCCGTGCGCAACTGCAAGTGTGCTGCCTTCTTACTGAAACGGTCCACCGCCGCAATTGGCGCTTTGTCTGGATCCAGAGGCGCCATCGCAGCCCGCGCAGCGCCACTGCCTGCGGCGAAGATGATCACTGCCGGCAGGCCTGATCCGCCAAAGAACGCCGATACGGTTCCGGAAGTCGCAGCGACATATTGCTTTTCATCGACTGCGTAGGTGATCACGCCGCCGCCAATACTGCCGCCGGTGTTAAACCGATAGAGTACATCTCCGGTCTTGGCATCCAAGGCGAGAAAGTCGTTGTTGAGGTCGCCGGTGAAAAGAACCCCGCCGGAGGTTGCGGTGACGCCGGCGACGAGAGGCATGGTTGATGCATATTTCCACCGCTCCTTGCCGCTCGAGGCGTCAAACGCGGTCAACCAACCCTTCGCTTTTTCGCGCGGATCTGAGGCGACGAAGCCGCCGTAATAATGCATGCCTTGCATGATCGGCGGGTCTTTGGGCGCTTTCCGGAATATGCCGCACCAGTCGACGGCTGGGACGAATAGGGTATTGCTATTGCGATCATAGGCGGGCCCATTCCATTCCATGCCTCCGAGCAAGCCCGGGCAGCGATGAACACCCTCGACGGTGGGGCTAGCGTCGACATTCTCGCGCGTCGTGATCGGGACCTCGTAGAACTGGTCATGGCTGTTGCGATCGAGCAGCCGCAGCAGCCCATCCTTGCCGCTGACGCTAATCACCTCGTGCTTCTTGCCGTCGATGGCCGTCTCGAACAGCGGGCTGACTTGACTGAGGTCGGCGTCGTGCACGTCATGGGGAATGAACTGATGGTACCAGAGGAGCTTGCCGCTCTTGGCGTCGAGGGCAACGAGGGAGTCCGTGTAAAGATTGGCACCGGGCCGAATCTCGCCATAAAAGTCTGGCGCCGGATTGCCGACTGGCAGGTAAACGATGCCAGCCTTTGCGTCGAGCGAAACCGGCGTCCACAGGCTGCCCCCGCCATGCTTCAATGCCTCCTGATTCTCCCAGGTTTCAGCCCCGGGCTCGCCTGGCTCGGGAATGAGGTTGAACCTCCATACGGGTTCGCCAGTGTCCAGCTTGAAAGCGCCAATCCAGTTCTTCGCGCCAAAATCGGCCCCCGAGGGCCCGACAATGATGAGGTTCTCATAGATGAGCGGCGGCATGCTGAGATACTGGCCTCCCGCCGCGTTTGCGATCGACTGGCTCCACAGAAGAGAGCCGTCCGCCATATCGAGGGCGAGCAGATAGCCGTCTGCTGTGCCGCGCACGAGCCGGCCGTCCTTGATGGCCGCGCCGCGGTTTGCCGGGGAAATCTCCTGCCCCTTCGGCTGCCAGATATTGGTCCAGCGCTCCCGGCAAGTCTTTGCATCGAGCGCGACCGTAGCGCGCCCAAAGGTGAGGTACATCACCCCGCCATAAACGAGCGGGCTCGTCTGGACAGAGGCCGGCTGCTCAGAGCGATAAAGGCATACCGGCCGCAGGTCTTTAGCGTTAGCGGCAGTGATTTGTTTCAGATCGACGAAGCGGGACCCTGCATAGTCGTGTGAGGCGTAAACCCAATTTTCGGTGCTGGCAGCGGCCTCGCTGAGCTCGGCCTGGCTCGGACCGGTGATCTTCGGAGCCGCCGGCGCCGCAGTCCCACTTGGCGTGGTCTCGGCCATCGCGTCCTTGAGCGTTGCTAGATAAGCGAAAAGATTTGCGCGGCCTGTGGCATCGGGCACCACTACAGTCATCGCCGTGCCGGGCACGATCTTGGCCGGGTCCGCCAGAAACTTGATGAAGGTGTCGGCGTCCCACGCAAGTCCCGAGCCCTGCAGCGCCGGGGTGAAATGGAAGCCTTGCAGTGATCCCGCCTTGCGTCCGGCCACCCCCGCAAGCGAGGGGCCGATGCCGTTCACTCCGGCCTGATTAGAATGGCAGGCTGAGCACTGCGCAAGATAGATTTCTTGCCCTGCGCTCACATCGGCATCGGCAATGGCCGGACCGGCAGAGGCGATAACGATAAAGCTTGCAGCCCAATTCAGCCGAGAGATTTGCATAATATGGACTCCCTACACCGAGTCGCCAGCGACATTTGCCATGCGACGGCGGATGGGCACCGTCGTCGCCCCC
>Ga0209581_1000984_pt1 | contig 39737 bp, 34 predicted proteins | sample Coa_R2_FD_187160 | JGI IMG/M metagenome (GOLD analysis project Ga0209581, IMG submission 187160) | Surface soil microbial communities from Centralia Pennsylvania, which are recovering from an underground coalmine fire - Coalmine... | ecosystem: Environmental > Terrestrial > Soil > Unclassified ...
TCGCCAAGCGTATCGGTGAGCTTAGTCGGATAGTCGCCCGTAAAGCAATGATCGGTGAATTGCGGCCGCAGCGGATCGCGGCCCTTCTCGCCCATTGCCCGGTAGATTCCCTCGACAGACAGAAAAGCGAGGGAATCGCAGCCGATGTAGGCGCGCATCTCTTCAAGACTGTGGGTCGCGGCGAGCAGCTTATCGCGCTCCGGCGTGTCGATTCCATAATAGTCGGGATGCGTGATCGGCGGCGAGGAGATCCGGAAATGCACCTCGCGCGCGCCCGCCTCGCGCATCATGCGCACGATCTTGACAGAGGTTGTTCCGCGCACGATCGAATCGTCGATGAGGACGATCCGTTTGCCCTCGACGACGGCGCGGTTGGCACTGTGCTTCAAGCGCACGCCCAATTCCCGCACCGACTGGAAGGGCTGGATGAAAGTACGCCCGACATAATGGTTGCGGATGATGCCGAGCTCGAAGGGCATCCCGGATTGCTGCGCGAAGCCAAGCGCGGCGGGCACTCCCGAATCTGGGATCGGCACCACCACATCGGCATCGGCCGGAGCTTCGCGCGCGAGCTCCGCGCCCATCGCCTTGCGGACGTTATAAACGGGCTTGCCATGGACGATCGAATCGGGCCGCGCGAAATATATATATTCGAAGATGCAAGGCCGCATCGGCCGCGGCGGAAATGGCCGCAGGCTCTCGATCCCCTCCTTCGAAATCACCACCACCTCGCCATTGGCGATGTCGCGGATGAAGCGCGCGCCGATGATGTCGAGTGCGCAGGTTTCCGAGGCGAGAATATAGCGCCCGTCGAGTTCGCCAAGAACGAGCGGTCTGATGCCCAAAGGATCGCGCGCACCGATGAGTTTATTCTCGCTCAGGGCAACGAGCGAATAGGAGCCCTCGATCGCGCGCAGCGCCTCGACAAAGCGCTCCATAAGATGCGTGCGGCGGCTGCGGGCGATTAGATGGATGATCGCCTCGGTGTCGGATGTCGACTGGTAAATGGCCCCGCTTTGGATGAGCTCGCGGCGCAGAGTGAGCGCGTTGGTGAGGTTGCCATTGTGGGCAAGCGCAAAGCCCCCGGCGCTGAGCTCGGCGAAAAGCGGCTGGACGTTGCGCAAGACGGTCTCGCCCTGCGTCGAATAGCGGACATGGCCGATAGCAGATTCGCCTGGCAGGCGTTCGATCGCCGAGGCCTTGGAAAAATGGTCGCCGACGAGCCCCAGGCGGCGCTCGGAATTGAAGCGGTGGCCATCGAAGGTAACGATCCCCGCCGCCTCCTGGCCTCTGTGCTGCAAAGCGTGGAGGCCGAGGGCCGTGATAGCGGCGGCATCCGGATGGCCAAAGATGCCGAAGATTCCGCATTCTTCCCTGAGCCGGTCCGCCTCCGGGTCGAATTCGGCCGTGCCTGGCTCTGCGGCCCAACCGCCAGGATCCCGGCGGCGTTTGGCCTCGTCCGCGTCACCCATCACCGCCTCCGGGCGCCATAGCGATTGCGAGACTCCCATTTGCAAGAGGACCGCAGCGGATCTTCCCGCGAGAACTCGTCCGCGCCGGCGGGCCCGCTGGCCACAGAATGTACATAATTGATCTTAGGCACAATGTCAGCCCGCCCGGCTCGGCAAAGCTCAAGCCTTGTGCTTATCCCCAGAAAATGCCAGGGCCCCACGCTGAACCCTTCTGCTCATGTGCCGTCATTTTGAGATTTTTTCGGCTCTTGATCGGTGTCAGGCACCGCCTCCTCGATGCCCGGGGCGGTCTTTGGCTTTTTGAGCTTATTCAAAAAGTTTTCGGGATCCTCGGGAAGAAGCGCCATCAGCTGATCGCCGGTCGCCTGCAGGAACGGCCGCATGCGCGCGGACTTGACCCATTCGGGCTGAGTCTGGGCGGGGACGAGCCAATTGAAGAAGATGAAGGCAATGACGCAAAGAACGAGCCCCCGCGCGGCGCCGAAAAGAAATCCCAGTGACCGGTCAAGCGGGCCAGCCTTCGAATCCAAAATCAAATCCGATACTTTGATGGTGATGAGGGAGATGACGACGAGGGTTACGAAGAAGACCGCCGCCACAGCCACCCCGAGCGCGAGCATGTCCTTGGCGATGTAGGGCTTGACGTAGGGCAGCACCAGCGGGTGCAAATAAACCGCCGCCACAGCGGCAGCGACCCATGAAGCGATGGCAAGGACCTCGCGCGTAAAGCCTCGCAGCATGGCGAGTATGGCGGAAAGGAATACGACGGCAATCAAGCCCAAATCGAGATAAGATGGCATATCGAGCCCTCGCGCCTCGGCGCTTAAATCCTGCACCGGAGAGGAGCATTGACTCCCCCCGCTGCTTGGGAATCCGGCAGAACTTTGGGGCTTTTATAACCCGCGCGGGAGAAGGGCAACATGGGCCTAAGGGCGCGAGCTCGCCCCTCCGTTATCCTTGGGCCTCTCCCCGCTCTTAGGACCAATGCTCCTCGCAAGGCTGGAAATGTGGGCGCAGGTCCGGATAAATAGCTCCCCTCTGGAGCGCGCCGCATCCCCTTGCGGCCATTCTGGGATGGTCGCTTGCGAGAAGCCCAATTTCGCCGCTTCTTTCAGGCGCGCGGCAGCATGCGGCACCGGCCTGACCGCGCCCGAGAGGGCAATCTCGCCGAAAAAGACCATATCGGAGGGCAGGCTCAGCCCGCTCAAAGAGGAGAGGAGTGCCGCCGCCGCCGCGAGATCGGCGGCAGGCTCGCCGACGCGCAAGCCGCCCGCGACATTGAGGTAAATGTCGTATTGGCCGAGCTTGACACCCGCGCGCGCCTCGAGAACGGCCAGAACCATAGACAGGCGCGCGCTATCCCATCCCACAACAGCGCGGCGCGGCGTGCCGAGCGGGCTTGGCGCGGCAAGAGCTTGGATGTCGACAAGGAGCGGCCGCGTGCCCTCGATCCCGGCAAAAACTGCCGTGCCGGGCGCCATGCTGTCGCGAGACGAAAGAAACAGGGCCGAAGGATTTGCGACCTCGGCAAGTCCCTGGCCGCTCATCTCGAAGACGCCAATCTCGTCGGTCGGCCCGAAGCGGTTCTTCACCGCGCGCAGGATGCGGAAATTGCGCCCGCCTTCCCCTTCGAAGGAAATCACCGCATCGACCATGTGTTCGACCACGCGCGGGCCTGCGATCTGACCGTCCTTGGTGACATGTCCGACGAGGATCACCGCCGCGCCCGTGGTCTTGGCGAAGCGGACCAGCGCCTGAGCTGCCCCGCGCACCTGGCCGACCGTGCCAGGAGCCGATTCGATCAGATCGGTCCACATGGTCTGGATCGAATCGATGATGACGAGTGCCGGCCGCTTGCGGTGAGAGAGCGTGGCGATGATGTCCTCGACGCTCGTCTCCGCCGCAAGCTCGACGGGCGCGGCGGCAAGGCCCAATCGGAGCGCGCGCATACGGACCTGGTCAATGGCTTCCTCGCCAGAGATGTAAACGGCGCGGCGGCCCTTCTGCGCAAGCTTCGCGCACACTTGAATGAGGAGCGTCGATTTGCCGATTCCCGGCTCGCCGCCGAGCAAGATCACCGAGCCCGGCACAAAGCCGCCGCCGGTCACGCGGTCGAGCTCGCCGAGGCCCGACGTGATACGCGGGGCAGCAGGCTCGTCCTTGTCGCTAAGACTTGCCAGCCCGAACACGCGGCCTTTGCGCGTGCCCTGGGCGGATCGCGCGCCAATGCCTGAGGAGGCGCTCTCCTCAATAATGGTGTTCCAAGCGCCGCAGGAATCGCATCGCCCCTGCCAGCGCTGGCTCACCGCGCCGCAGTTCTGGCAGACGAAGGAGGTGTGTTGTTTGGGCATCGGGGTCCCAAAGTGTGCTCGAGCACCGATCAAATTATGGCAGCCCGTTTCAGCTGCTGACGCAGATTTCAATATTCTCCATTCATCTCGCGGCCAGCATTATCGGCGAGACGGGCCGGCATTTGTCAATGACGGCCCTCACCGGCCGCCGGCAAAGGCGGTTGCGAAGCAATCATTGACAAGGAGGCCCGCTCGCCCAAACTGGCCGCCGAGGGATGAATGTGGGAATCTGGCGACAATGGGCATCGCACACCGTCTTTGCGGCTTCGAAAAAGCAACCGGACCGCTTTCATCTACAATCCGCAGCCGCCTTAAAACCGCTCCGGCAGGTTTTCCTCGCGCGCAAGATTTGAGAAGCGCGTGACCTCGGCATCGAAGGCAAGCTCGATGGTCCCGGTGGGGCCATGCCGCTGTTTGCCGATGATAATTTCGGCCCGCCCATGCGCCTTCTCCATCTCGGCCTGCCAAGCAAGGAACTCCTCGGTCCCCTCCCGCGGCTGGCGCATCTTCAAATAATATTCCTCGCGGAAGACGAAGAGAACGACATCGGCGTCCTGTTCGATCGAGCCCGATTCGCGCAAATCCGAAAGCTGCGGGCGCTTGTCGTCGCGGCTCTCCACCTGGCGTGAGAGCTGCGAAAGCGCGAGGACCGGCACATTCAGGTCTTTGGCCAGCGCCTTGAGGCCCGTTGTAATTTCGGTCACTTCCTGCACGCGGTTATCGCTGCGAGTTTTAGAGCCGCCAAGCAACTGCAAATAGTCTATCACAAGCACATCGAGGCCGCGCTGGCGTTTCAGACGCCTTGCGCGCGCGGCAAGCTGCGCAATCGAAAGCCCGCCGGTCTGATCGATATAAAAGGGGATCGATTGCATCGTCCGCGCAGCTTCCGCGATACGATGGAATTCCGGCTCGGTGATATCGCCTCTGCGGATCTTATAAGATGGCACCCCCGCCTGCTCGGCGATGATTCGCGTTGCCAATTGTTCCGCCGACATTTCGAGCGAAAAGAAGCCGATGATTCCGCCGTTGACGGTTTCGGGCGTGCCATCGGCCCTCGCCTTCGATTCATAGGCTCGCGCAATATTGAAGGCGATATTGGTCGCAAGCGCGGTCTTACCCATGCCTGGGCGCCCGGCGACGATCACGAGATCGGAGGGTTGCAGGCCGCCCATGTAGCGGTCGAGATCGGTAAGGCCAGTGGCAACCCCGGAGAGCCTCCCGTCGCGCTCATAGGCCTTGGCCGCCATATCGATGGCGATTGTCAGCGCATCTGAGAAACGCTGAAAACCGCCATCGTACCGCCCCGTCTCGGCGACTGCATAAAGTTTGCGCTCGGCCTCCTCGATCTGCTCGCGCGGCGAGACGCCGACCGGCGCGTCATAAGCGGCGTTGACGATATCCTCGCCGATCACAATCAGCTCGCGGCGGACCGCAAGATCGTGGATCGTGCGGCCATAGTCCTCGGCATTGATGATCGTCGTCGCCTCTGCCGCGAGGCGTGCGAGATATTGCGGCAGCGTCACGCCGCCGAGGTCGGCTTCGCCGAGAAAAGTCTTAAGCGTGATTGGCGAGGCGATCTTGCCTGCCCGGATGAGCTGCGAGGCGACATCAAAAATCCGCCGGTGGAGCTCTTCGGAAAAGTGCTCGGGCCTTAAAAAATCGGAAACGCGGTCGAAGGCATCATTATTGACGAGAATTGAGCCAAGGAGCGCTTGCTCCGCCTCGATATTATGCGGTGCAAGCCTGAAGGCTGGCTCATTGCTCGCTGTGAGGGCGCGTCCGGCGAGATTGTCGCTTGCTGGCATGGCATTTTGCAGGCGGGCCGTGATTGCGAGGAGCGCAGCGGCGAAGCAATCCAGAGCAAACGCTTGAGGGCTGGATTGCTTCGCTTCGCTCGCAATGACGGTCTCGGCAAGGGCTCTCGTCAAAAAGACTTCAATCGAGCTCTGCGCTAGCTCCGAACCAGATTCTGAGACAAGGCTGCCGAATCAGTTCGCAATTTGCTCTTTGTGCCACGCCGGCTGCAAAACGAGGAGCGAATTGCTTCTGCCCTCGAATTCGCCCACGCTATCCACATTGGGCGAAAATTTTGCTAGAAAGCCCTGGACAGAAGAAAACCTTGCCCCGCGGGCTCGGTCCTGCCCACGAAGCGTTTCCGGGTGGCCGCCTCCATGCTTGCCTATGGCTGCGCGCGAGGCGCCGCCGCCACGCTTGGCGGGAGGATCGGAAGAACAACTTGCGGCTGGCGCCCTGTCAGCGATTTGAGAAACTCCGCGATTTTGTCGATCTCGCCATCGCTCAGCTTTTGGCCAAGCTGGGTGCGGCCCATCACCCCAACCGCCTGCTTCAAGTCGAACACCCGCCCGCTATGGAAATAAGGCGCGGTCAGCTCGATGTTGCGCAACGAGGGGACCTTAAAGACATATTTGTCGTTGATATCTTTGGTGACCGCAAACCTGCCCCAGTCGTCGGGCGGCAGCAGATCTGGCCCCGGGCTTGCGGCGACCCCGAACCGGGCGAACATGGCGCCGCCGATGTTGATCCCGTTGTGGCAATTGGAGCAGCCTTTATCGATAAATAGCTTCAATCCCTGCTTTTGATCTTCCGAGAGCGCCTGATCGTCGCCGCGGAGCCAGCGGTCGAAGGGGGCATCGGGCGTGGTCAAGGTCGACTCGAAAACGGCAATGGCCCGCCCGACATTCTCATATGTGACCGGATCGGCATCCGCCGGAAATGCCTTTTTGAAGGCCTCCACATAGCCCGGGATGCCCTTCAACTCCTCGGCCGCGCGCTGCTTTGCGGAGGTCATTTCCGAAGGGCTGACGAACACCGGCCCGCCGCGCGCAGTCAGCAAGGCCTTTGGGTTTGCCATGACGGAATTGACCACCTGGTCTTTAAGGCTTGGGGCGCGTCCGTCCCAAAATTGGGTCTTATTGAACACGGCGTTGAGGACGGTGAGCACCTTGCGGCCGCCAAGCTGCGAGCTATGGTCGGCGGAGGACGAGCGCCCATCCGCGCCGCCCATGCCGATGATGTGGCACGTGTTGCAGCTGATGCTGTGGCTTTCCGACAGCCTCGGATCGAAGTAGAGCATCTTGCCGAGCGCAAGCTTCTCGGGCGTCGATTCCTCTCCGGGCAAGGCCGGCGGCGCCTCAGGAATTGGCGCGAAAAGGATCGCCGCCTGATCGCGAAGTGGGTCAGCAAGAACGGGGCCAGCAGCAAGGAAAGCGGCAAACAGCAGAGCGGCCGCAATGCGCTTATTCAATCTCAATTCATACCTCATGAGCTGCCTAGTGCCCCAGATCCGCCGGAGAACGCACCAAACCCGCTGCTGCGGCTTGCGCGATTAACCGGCCGGTTCCAAAGGAACCTCCGGCTCGACTCACGGCAAGAGGCCGACAATGATCACAGGCAGGCTGGCATGAGCTATCACGGGAGAGGGGGAGCCGCAACCAAGCCGATGGCCAGAAAGCGGGCCAGAGTGGCTTTCGGCACGAGCGAAGAGCGCCCCTCGCCCGGCGCGCAGCATGAGAAAGTGATGGCTCAGAGCCGAGCCTACGCGAGGAGAGGCTCTTGGCGGCAAAAAGACTGCGTGCGCCAAGGGCCGGGTGGCGGAGTTGTCCTCTCCGCGGCGGCCTGCGCTTGCGCCTTGATGCCGCTCCGGCCAAGGAGCTATGGGAAGCCGCCAGCCAGGCGGATGGCTGCATTGAGTTTCGCTGCGAGTTCCTGCTCGCGCGCAAGACCTCTAGGCAACTTTGCTCATGCTTGAAGGGCTCCCGCCGAATGCCGCGGCGCATGTCATGCGCCTCACCTGCGACGAGCAAGCCGCGCGCAGCATCGCCGCCATCATCGTTGAGACCTTCGATCCCGCAACGGCGGCGGCTGCGGCTTTCGAGGAGGCTCCAGATTCGAGAGGCGGCAAGAGCTCCTGGGCCGTCGAAGCCTATTTCGGTGTCACGCCCGACGAGGCAAGCGTCCGGGCGCTGATTGGCTGCGCGGCAGGGGAGGCGCTCGCCGAAGCCGCGATCTTCGGCCGCATTACGGAAACGGACTGGGCTGCCGCTTCGCTCGAAGGCCTGACGCCAGTCCGGGCTTGGCGCTTCCTGATTCATGGCGCGCATCGGCGCGCCGCCGTCATGCCCAATGACATTGCGATCGAAATCGAGGCAGCGCTGGCCTTTGGCACCGGCCACCACGGGTCAACGCGCGGCTGTCTTCTCATGCTTGGCGAGATTGCCCGCAAGAGGAAACCGAGGGCGATCCTCGATCTTGGCACGGGGTCAGGTATTCTCGCCATCGCGGCGGCCAAGCTGCTTAAGCGCGAGGTTCGCGCAGGCGATATTGACCCCGTGAGCGTCAGAACGGCTACGGCGAATGCAAAACGCAACGGCGTTAGCCAATTCGTCCGCCCGGTTCTGGCGGGAGTCACGGCGCATGAAGCCTTGTCCCGCGGCGGTCCTTACGATCTTATTTTCGCCAACATTCTGGCTGCGCCGCTGCGCCGCCTTGCGCCTCAGATCGCGCATCTTGCGGCGCCTGGCGCCGACATCATCCTCTCCGGCCTGCTTCCCAGTGAGGCGGCTGGAGTCGCTGGGGCCTACAATGCGCAAGGCATGGCTTTGCTGCGCCGGATTAAGATCGAAGGCTGGGCGACGCTGCTGATGCGCCGCCATCGAGGCCGTTAGAGGGTCTTTGCCCGGGCGAGAGCAAGGCGCAGAGTTGACATGGCGAGGCTGCGCAGGCCAGCCACGTCGAGTCCCAAGGCAACGGCCGCATAGACGGCGGCCCCGGTCCCGGCCTGTTCGATGAGAGTTGCAAGGCCTGGATCTTTGTCCCGCATCGGCAAGACAGCGAGGGACATCACCGCATTTGCGAAGACGATTGCCGCAAGGTCGCGCAGCCGCGGCCAGCGCCGCCAGATCCGCCTTGCGAAGCCGGCGAGGACGAGGAGGGCGACTACCATTGCCCCAGCCTGCGCAATGGCAAGGCGCGATGCTCCTTCGTCGCGCGGCAGGATCAAAAGCAGCAGCGGATCCGCCGCGCAGGCCGACAGGGCCGCTACAATGAGCGGCATGGTCTTTTTCTCTATTTGAAAGATCGGGCTAATTCCGTACTGGATGACAGCCATCGCAAAGAGGCCCGTCATCATCAGCGGCAAAAGCACGTCGAAATGGCTCCGGTACGCCTCGGGGATCGCCAGTTGCTCGACGGAGGGCAACGTCAGCCAAAGTCCGGTGCAGGCGGGCAAAACCATGGCGACAACGATTGTCAGATTGCGCGCGATTTGCCGCTGGGCCTGCGCAGGGCTGCGGAGCTCATGCAGCGCTACGGCGATCTGAAACAGCACGATGTCGAGCGTCGAGCCGATCGCCTGGATCGCCTTGGTCCCAAAATCGAAGGCCAGCGAAAATTGCCCCGTCTGTGAAAACCCCTCGAAGATTGCGAGAACCGAGCGGCTCGCGAGAGGGATCGCGAGATAGAGCACGTTCGCGCCAACAATCGGAAGGCTATAGGCGACAAGCGAGCGGGCGATCGCGAGCTGGGCTAGCGAGAGTTTGGAGGCAGGGTCTCTCAAGGCCGCACGGGCGGTCAGGGCCGATCCACCAAGACTGATGATCCCCCCAGCAAGCGTCAGCGCTGCCGTGCCGAGGGCGAACGCTCCCCCAGCCATTAGAGTGAAAGCCAGGACATTTTTGACGAGAAGAAGCCGCGCGAGAAGGCGGTCGTCGAAGCATGCCCGGACCAAGGCCGCATAATAATCAAAGAGCGCGTTGGCAGCGGCAACGCCGATGGCGAGCGCGATGAGCGGCCAGGACAAAGCGAAGTTTGCGCCGCTGAGAAAGAGCAGGCTTGCTCCGGCTGCTAGGGCCGCCGTAACGGCGGCAAAGCCAACGTCGAGCGTTGCCCGGAGCGCAGGCTCGGCAGTTCTGATCCTTTCCGAATAAAATCTCGTCGCGCCAAGCCGGATCCAATCGAAAAAGCCGGTCTGCACAAACATCGCCGTGGCGTAGCCCAGCGCAAACCTGCCGTATTCCTCCGGTCCGAGAAACTTCGCGACGAAGAGCCCGATCGCGAAGTTAAACAGAATGTTGCAAAGTGATAGAAGAAAAACTGCCATCGAGGCCGCCCGGCTTAGGTAAAGATGGGCGCGCTCGCGCCCTTGCCGAGCCGGTTTCGATCGCGAATCGAGACGGAGCGGGTCCGCACCATGGCGTTGAAGCTAGCCGTTGCCGGCATGAACATTTCCTGAATAGCAACGAGAGGTGAACATCTGTGACTCGGCCATAATAAACATGCAAATCTTAGGCAATTGACAAGAGCAAGAACTGCACCGGCGCGATGAGACTTTTTCGTCATTCCTAATCCGGCTAGAAGGACCCATGACACAAGACGTGACCTTGCCCGCCGCGGCTCTCGCGGGGCTTTTGTCCTTCCTCAGCCCCTGCGTGCTGCCGCTCGTTCCGCCCTATCTGACCTTCATTGCCGGGACGACCATCGAGGAGGCTGCCGCCTTCAAGGAAGCCCGGGCGCGGCGGGCGATCGTCTTTGCGGCGGCGCTCTTTGTTATTGGATTCTCCACCGTTTTCGTTGGGCTTGGCGCGACCGCTTCCTCCTTCGGGCGCCTGCTGCACGAGCATTTTGCGCGCCTTTCGCTCCTCGCCGGAATCGCCATTATCCTCATGGGGCTGCACTTCCTTGGGGTTTTCCGCTTTGCGCTCCTCTACCGGGAGGCAAGATTCGGCGTGCAGAAGCCGGCGAGCCTCTGGGGGGCCTACGTCATGGGGGTGGCCTTCGGCTTTGGCTGGACGCCGTGCATCGGGCCGATTCTTGCCGCCATTCTTGCCGTTGCCGCGTCACAAGAGACGGTTGGCAAGGGAGTCGCCCTGCTGGCCTTCTACTCGGCAGGCCTCGGCCTCCCCTTCCTTGCCGCGGCGCTTGCCTTCGAGCCCTTTGTGCGAGTGATTAAGCGCTGGCGGGCCTATTTCGGCCTGATCGAACGGGCGATCGGGGTTCTCCTCATCGTGACCGGCGTGGCATTTTTGACCGGTTCGATGCAAAACTTATCCGCGTTCTTGCTGCAAAACTTCCCATCGCTGGCGAATTTGGGGTAGCCCTGGAGCCGCGCCAGAGGAGGATTGATGGACGAGTGCCTCTCCTTGCCCGTGGAGCACGTCCGCGGCCGCTATGATGCCGCCGTTGTCGGCTCGGGCTACGGCGGCGCGATCGCTGCGTGCCGTCTTGCCCGCGCGGGCCGGCGCGTCTGCTTGCTAGAGCGCGGTGAGGAGAAGCGCCCGGGAGATTATCCCGACAGCGAGGCCCATCTGCTTAGCGAAATCCAATTCGACTCGCCGAAGCTGCGCGCAGGTTCGCCAACCGCTCTCTTCGATATCCGTTACAACAAAGACATCAACGTCGTCATCGGCTGCGGCCTTGGCGGCACTTCGCTCATCAACGCCGGGCTTTGCCTGCGTCCTGATCGCAAAATCATGGCAGCAGGGCCCTGGCCAGATGAGCTTCGCAGCGAATCCTCGCTCGATGCCTATTTCGCGCGCGCCGGGGAGATGCTCAGACCCTCGCTGACGCCCGGCCGTTATCTGCAATCGCCAAAAACATTGGCCTTCGTCAAAGCCGCTAACCGGCTCGGCAAAAGCGCCCTTCCGATTCCCGTGCTCGTTAATTTCCAGCCGCTGCCCGACAACGTGAACCACGCGGGCGTCACGCAGTTCCCGTGCGTCGGCTGTGGCGATTGTGTCTCCGGATGCAATTACCAGGCAAAGAGCACCTTGATCATGAATTACCTGCCGGACGCGAAGAGCCATGGGGCTGAGATTTTCACGCGGGCGCGCGTCCTCCGGGTTACGAAAGCAGATGGGGGCTGGCGCGTCGATGGCGAAAGCGCGGACCCAAAGGGAAATGGAAAACCGTTCGCCATAACGGCTCCGGTGGTTATTCTTGCCGCAGGCTCGCTAGGAAGCACGGAGGTGTTGCTCCGCTCGCGGGAAAATGGACTTCCCCTATCTGCCCAAACCGGCTGCCATTTCTCCACTAATGGAGATACGTTTGGCTTTGCCTATAACGCCGACTCTGCCGTTGATGGCGTCGGTTTCGGTGCAAGAAGGCCCGGTTATCAAACACCCGTTGGCCCTTGCTCGACGGTCATGGCCGATCGGCGCAGCGAGTCTGGCCCGGACGGCGGTATCGTCATGGAAGATGGTGCAATCCCAGGAGCCTTGGCCAATCTACTTGCGCCATTCTTCGCGATCGAGTCGAGGCTGAAGAGTGCTCGCGCGAGCTCTGATCTTTGGCACACAATTGGGCAAAGATACCGCGAAGCGCAAAGCAAGCTCTTTGGCGCCTATACGGGAGCAATCAGAAACACTTTGTTCTTGCTCGCCGTCGGACAGGATGACAGCATGGGCCAGATGTATCTTGAAAATGGCAGGCTGAGGATCGATTGGCCGGGGCTTGGATCGCAAGAGCAATTTGTCAAAGCGAGCGAGCTTATGCGGCAGGCAGCTCACGCGTTAGGCGGCGCCTATGTCCAGAATCCCGTCTGGAACGAGTTGACCAGACATAATCTTGTGACCGGGCATCCCCTCGGGGGATGTGTGATGGCGGACAGTGCTGACGGCGGGGTGGTCAATCATAAGGGCCAAGTCTTCAGCGGCGAGACCGGGGCTGACGTTCACCAAGGGCTCTATGTCATGGATGGCTCGATTATTCCCTCAGCGCTCGGCGTCAACCCGCTCTTTACGATATCGGCCTTGGCCGAGCGCAGCTGTCATTTATTGGCGCAAGATCACGGGTGGTCTATAGATTACGCGCTGAATTGATGGGCCGGAGGCAGCACCGTTCACGGCTGAGCAAGGAGCGTTGTGAGAGAATGGCCCGGTTCGCCAAGCGGCCGACGGACGAAGGCCTGCAACGCTGCGGCGTTGATGAATCGTTTTTTCGCGAAGCGATGAGCCGCGTGCCAGCCGCCGTCCATATTGTCACGACCGATGGCAAAGCTGGCCTTGCCGGGCTTACCGCAACGGCGGTGACGTCCATCACGCTTGAGCCGCCGATGATGCTCTTTTGCGTCAACAAAAGCTCCTTCTCGGCCGCGCGGATCATCGCCAACGGCGCATTTTGCATCAACACCCTCGCCGTTTCTCAAGCGCCGCTCGCCGACATCTTTGCTGGTAGAACAGGCCAATTCCTTGAGCAAAGATTCACGCAAGGTGAGTGGACCAAGCTTGCAACGGGCTGCCCGGCGCTGCGCGGCGCCGCGGCCGTTTTCGACTGCCGCCTCGCCGAGGCAAAAGAGGTCATGACCCATTTCATCATGATCGGCGCCGCTGAAGCGGTGGATTTTGGGTCCGAGCCTACCCTCACCTATACCAATCGCACATACGTGACGTTCTGAAGCAAACGAGCCGATACCCTCTAGCGCCGCCTTTTGGCCAGCTTGCGTTTTGCCGCAGCTCTTCTCCTCCCCGCCGCGCGTGTCACGGCCTCTTTTGGCGCTGCGCCGCGCCCAGGAACCCTTCGCGCAATCTTTGCCGCACGTGTTTTCTTGACCGCTCCTTTCTTTGATGTGACCCGCCGCCCCGCCGTCTTTTTGGCGGCCGGTTTCCGCGAGCCCTTCCGGGCAACAGCGGCTGTCCGCACGCCTTTCCTTGGGCCGGCCTTCCTTGCAGCCGCTTTCTTTGCAGCTCCTTTCCTTGCGGCCGCTTTTCTCGCAATCCGCCGCCGCGGCGCACGCACGGGTGCCGCTACTTCCGGCGCGGTCAGAAATTCGATTGCTGCCTTTGTGAAGTTCGCTTCATCTTCAATGTTCGAAAGATGGGCAGCCTCGAGGGTCACAAGCTCAGCGCCCTCGATTGCGCTCGCAATCAACGCGCTCATGCCGGTGGGAGTCGATGGATCGTGGCGGCCTGCAATAAGCAAAACCTTATTCGTGATGCCGCGCATGGCCTCACGCAGATCCATGTCGCGGAGGGCCCCGCAGGCGGCAAGATAACCATGTAGAGGCGACTGGCGGACCATTGCCAGAACGCGCTCGACCTTTTCTGGCTCCGCTTCGCGGAAGCTCTTCGTGAACCAGCGCTCGGCAGAGGCTTCCGCCACGGCCTCCATACCATTCTGCCGCGCGAACCGAATGCGGTTGTTCCACATGTCCGGACCTGGCATTTGCGCGGCTGTGCCCGCTAGCACGGCGCGGCCGATCCGCTCGCGGGCATTTATGAGGAGCCACAGGCCAACCATTCCGCCCATCGAGACGCCAAGCCAATGGGTTTTTTCGATGCCCAGCGCATCGAGAATGGCAATGGCATCGCGCCCAAGCCGCTCGATTGAGTAGGGGCCATCATTGGCCCTCGTTGCGCCATGCCCTCGGCAATCGTAGCGCACGACGCGGAAGTGCTCGAGAAAAGCCGGAACTTGAGGATCCCAGTAGCTCAGATTCGTTGCAATCGGATGCGCGAGCATGAGGACGGGGTTTGCCTCGTCTCCTTCGGAGAGGACATTGAATGTTTCGCCTTCAACGATAATTCCGGTCATGGCCTCAGTCCCGAGTTAGCGACGCGCCGGATGATTTGTGAATCGCGGCTTAATGCTGCAACCAACTATACAATTATACAAGGCGCTGATTTGCGCGGCATTTCATATGCGCAAGTTTGCTTTGCGCCCCAAATGCGGCAAAAAGGCAAGGCGGCTTCCGTATTTCGCGAAGGGCAATGCAAACGGCCAGGCTTTGGCATCAGCCGTCCCCCGGCAAAATCCACGCCCTGAGCAATGCCTTGTGGCGCCCCGCCGCCCTACCCCTGCCGCGGCCGGAACGCGATCAAGCGCGGGTGCTGCCGCCTCAAGGACTTCCGGCGGATCGCCCCAGCTATGGCAGGCTGGCCCGGATCTTCCCCGCAGGCGTCTGCTGCCTCGTGGCTGCGCTCCGTTACCGGCTATGAATCCGGAAGCAGGAAACCATATGACTCATTCCGCTCCTGTTGGATTCTAACGGGCATGCATATCCGCCCCGCTCGCACAAAAGATGCTCCGTCGATTTGGCGCATTATTGCCCGGAGATCCGTGCTGGTGAGACATATGCGCTGGATCGAGACATGCCCGAAGCCGATGCCCTGGCGTATTGGCTAGGGGACGACCAGGAAACCTTCGTCGCTGAGAAAAACGGCGAGATAGTCGGCACCTATTACATTAGGGCCAATCAGGCCGGGGGCGGCAAGCACATTTGCAATTGCAGCTACATGACAAGCGCGGCCGCAACGGGCCGCGGTGCTGCTCGCGCCATGTGTCAGCACTTCTTGGATTATGCGCAGCAGCGCGGCTATCGCGGCATGCAGTTCAATATCGTCGTCAGCACCAACACACGTGCCGTGGCTCTGTGGAAATCCTTCGGCTTTGAGATTACCGGCTGTCTGCCGCAAGCCTTCCATCACCCAAGATATGGATATGTCGATGCGCTGGTGATGTTCCGGCCACTTAATCGATTCGAAGCCTAGGCCGGTGCGCAGCAGGATGCAGCCGCGAGCCAAGTCACGTTCAGGCGCTTTGCTGTGCAATTAGCGGCGCTCGTAAATCCCAACTAGAGTCGCCTCGCCGAGCAAATGCTTTCTCGCCTCCTTCTCAACATCGGGGCAGGAAGGATCCTTGCGAACCGGAAGATTTTCCGTCGAGAGCGCAAGCAGCCGGAAATGATAGTGATGCGGCCCATGGCCTCTCGGCGGGCAGGGGCCTCCATAGCCTTTCCGCCCGAAGTCATTGATTGCCTGTTTCAAGCTCCCGCCGCCATCGGCGCGCCCTGCGCCTTCCGGCAGATCAAGGCGCTCGCGCGGGATATCGAAAAGCGCCCAATGGTGGAAGGTCCCGGCCGGGGCGTCGGGATCATCGCAAAGCAGCACAAAGCTCTGCGTTTGCGCGGGGGGATCGCCCCAACTTAAGGGCGGCGAGACGTCCTCCCCTTCGCACGTGAAGCGGCGCGGGATCGACGCGCCGTCCTGGAAAGCACTTGATCTAAGCCGCATGAGTGCCTCGTAATAACGATCTGCTGTGAGCTTCGCTAACCCGAAATAGTGTCATCGGGGCGGAGGAAAAGTCTTGCCCCTTGGTATCAAAGCGGCTTTTGCGCCGCCTCGATGCGGCGGCCGGCCTCCTCTGCAAGCTCGGCAAGAGAGCGGGAAATCGCAACGGGATAGGCGTAATCCGGGCTAAGCGTGCGCAGCCCGGGCGGCAGGCGCTCCATTTCGCGCTGAGTCCGTGCGCGGGCCTCGGCAAGCGGCGGGCGCCCTTTGACGCGCTTCCCGCCCTTCATCACAAGTTCAAGCAAAGGCCTGCCTCCCTGACGATCATCTTCGAGCGAAAGGAAGTCGCCCGCCATGATGCCATCTGAGTCATACCGGCGCCAGACTTGTTTGCGTCCCGGCCATGTTTCTTTGCCTGGCGAGAGTTTACGCCGAGGCTTGCCAGCATATTCTTGAAGCTTATAGGCGCAATCGAGCGCCGGCGCGTCGGAGGAGACCGCAAGGCTTGTGCCAAGGCCGAAACCGTCGATGGGCGCGCCTTCTCTGGCGAAAGCGGCAAGATCGTCTTCATCTAGCCCGCCGCTCGCAAAGATCACCGTGTCCTTAAGCCCGCCATCATCAAGGATGCGGCGCACGATCTTAGAGAGCACGGCAAGGTCGCCGCTGTCGAGCCGCACGCCGCGTATCCTAATCCCTTGCGCCTTAAGCCGGGGCGCAAGAGCTACGACCTTCCGTGCTGCTTCCTCGGTATTGTAAGTGTCGATCAAGAGCACGAGATTTTCAGGATGCGCCTGCGCGAAGGCCTCGAAGGCCGCGCTCTCATTGGCAAAAACTTCAATGAACGAATGCGCCATCGTGCCATAGGCCGGAATGCCGAACTCCCTCTCGGCGAGCACGGTAGCAGTCCCGGCAAATCCTGCGATGTAGCTCGCGCGTGCCAGCAGCAAACCGGACTCTGCCCCATGCGCGCGGCGCAAGCCGAAATCCACCAGGAGCTTGCCGGGCGCAGCAAGCACCATGCGCGCGGCCTTCGATGCGATGAGAGATTGGTAATGGAGGATGTTAATGAGGCGGGTCTCGGCGAGCTGGGCCTCAGGCAGCGGCGCGGTCACGCGCAGGATCGGCTCATTGGCAAAAAACACGCTGCCCTCGGGCATGGCGTGGACATCGCCGGTGAAACGGAGCTTAGCCAAATCATCGAGGAACCTGCTTCCAAACCGCCCGCTTCTTTCGAGCCAGCCAAGCTCCTCATCGGTAAAGCGCATCCCCTCCAGAAAATCGAGCGCTTGCTCAAGCCCCGCCGCCACCAGAAAGCCGCGGCGCGAAGGGAGCTTGCGGACGAAAAACTCGAATACGGCGGTCTTCGTCTCGCCGTATCGCAGGTAAGCCTCGATCATGTTGAGCTGATAGAGGTCAGTCAACAATAGGCTCGTTGCAAGGTGCATGTCGCCTCACTAGCACGCACGTACGGCAAAGCTTACAACATTAGACTCTTTCCTGTGCCGTTTACTAGGTAGCCCGGTGCTGCTGCGATTCGCCTGCGGCGCGAGCCAGGCCGCAAGCCGATGACCTGCAGCACATCTGAGCGCTAGTGCATCTCTTCCCGTCATGAAGCGTTGTTGAGCCGTGGACCGCCGGTGCGGCCATGCTAATGAGTGCTTACATGGGGCCGGCCCTGTTAACCAAGGAGGCGAGGAAAACTGCCGTTCCGGCCAAGTCCGCCCGCGCTGAGCTCGAGCGAACCGAACTCTATTCAGAAGAGCTCGGAATCGACCTTAGCTCCCGGAAAGACAACGCCTATTTCCTCTGGTTTATCGCCAGCATTTTGTTCGGCGCCCGCATTTCAGAGACAGTGGCAAAGAACACTTACCGGGCCTTCGTCCGCCACGGGCTGACACGGCCGCAGACAATCATCCAAGCGGGCTGGGATTTTCTCGTCAACCCGGTCATGCGCGAAGGAGGCTATGTGCGCTACGATGGCCGCAAATCGACCCAAGTCCTGCGCGATTGCGACATGCTGCTCACGAACTACCATGGAAGCTTGCGGCAATTGCACGAGCGCGCGGCTGATTCCCGCGATCTCGAGAGAAAGCTTCTCGCTTTCTATGGCGTCGGGCCAGTAACGGCGAATATCTTTCTGCGCGAGCTGCGGCCTTACTGGGCCAAAGCCGATCCGGAGCCGCTGCCTGAGATTGGAAAGCTCGCCGAGAAACTAGGGATTGCGCTCAGGCGTTACGATCGCAAGAGCCTGCTCTTCTGCAGGCTTGAGGCAGGTCTTATAAGGCAGCGGCGCAGGATCGCCCGGCCTTGACTTTAAAGCCTCCCATCTATCCGGGAGCGCGAACTTGAGCTAAACCAAAGCAGCCCGGCCTTTAAGTGACAAGGATAGGAGCACATAATGTCCGGACGGCAAGGGGAAGGCGCACGGGCGCCGGCGGCAGGCCGCGACGATCTCAAACGGGTCCTCGGCGATATTGACGATTCCAAAGCCATCGAAATCCTGGCGCTGCGGCCAACCGTGGCGGATCTCGAAGAAGCGATCTTATGGGCGGCAGGGGATGGCGATGTCCTCGCTAAGAGCGGCCGCCCGCTCACAGCCACAACGGCTGCCATAGTCGACATCTTGAGCGCCGGGGAGACCGAGGAGCCGGACTAACGAGCTTCCCGGCCCGCCTGCAGGTGTGCGGCAGCGCAGCGTTCGGAGCGCTTGATCTGCATCAGCGGGCGCCGCAGGAATATCGCTAGTTGAACTTGGCTTGCCGAGAAGGGGTTTGGATCATGTCCTACGCGGCGCTGATGGTTTTTGTCGATGCTGCAGGCACTCCGGAAAACCGCGTGCGCCTTGCAGCTGGGCTTGCCGAAAAATTCAACTCAAGATTGATCGGCTTGTCGGCGCTCGCGATCCACCCGCCCTTTATGATCGATACGGTCGTCATCCAACAGGCGACCCCCGCCGACATCGAAGAGACGATGAATGTGCTCGCCGCCAAGGGTGACTGGTTTCGCAAAATCGCGGGCGGCGCGGGAAAACTCGAATGGCGGCCGGTGCTCGACTATCCGGCCGATGCCTTGACCAGCGAGGCTCGAAGCGCCGATCTCATCATCATTGGTCAAACGGCCAGCGCTGATGACCCTTATGGATCGCTCGATCCAGGCGAAGCGCTCTTACGGATGGGACGCCCCGTGCTCGTTGTCCCCGATGGCGTGAGTTTGCTCAAGGCAGAGCACGTCGTGATCGGCTGGAAGGATGCCCGCGAGGCGCGCCGCGCGATCCAAGACGCGCTGCCGTTTCTGCACGAAGCTCAGCGTGCCACGGTCGCGGAAATCTGCGCCCCAGGTGACGAGCGCTCTGCGCAGCAGCACGTGGACGATGTGGCGGCCTATTTGACCCGTCACCGGATCAAAAGCGAGGCCCGCGTCATTATTGAAGGAGACGGCCCAGGCGCGGCTCAGCTCGTTAAATTTGCGCAGGGGGAAGGGTCGGATTTACTTGTGACTGGCGCTTATGGCCATAGCCGCATGGGCGAATGGATCTTTGGCGGCATGACGCACGATCTCCTTAGCACAAGCCCGCTCTGCTGCTTAATGTCTCATTAAGTATTTCCCTGACCGCAGGCACGGGGACAAGGCGGACCCTAAAGCGGAACGGATCGCCGCAATGATCCAAGGCAAGCCTGCCGAAGCCAATGCAAGATGGGAGCACTTCCCGCACGATGCAGATGTGGGCGTGCGCGGCTTTGGCGCAACTCCAGCCCAGGCCTTTGAGCAAGCGGCAAAAGCTCTGACCGCGATCGTCACGCTTGCTGAGATCGCGCCAACAGAGCGGGTTATGGTCAAATGCGAAGCGCCGGATCTGGAGCTGCTCTTGGCCGAATGGCTCAACGCCATCATTTATGAAATGGCGGTGCGGAAGCTGTTGTTTTCCCGCTTCAATGTGAGAATAGAGGATGGTCGGCTCGAGGCCGAGCTTTGGGGCGATCCGGTGGACCGGGAGCGCCACGCGCCGGCCTGCGAGCCGAAAGGCGCAACCTACACAGCACTCAAGGTTGCGCAAGACGGCGAGGGCCTTTGGTCTGCGGCCTGCGTTATCGATGTTTAGCAGAGTTGAGGTATGGATTTAGGCCGCTTCACGCGCATGGATCCTACAGCCTGGCGCATCGAGCCTCAGGGCGCAATGCGCGTTCCCGCCATCATCTACGCCGATGAAAACCTCATCCGCGGCATGGACGAAAAGGTTTTCGAGCAGGCGGCGAATGTCGCAACGCTGCCCGGCATCGTGCAAGCAGCCTATGTTATGCCCGATGCTCATTGGGGATACGGCTTCCCAATCGGCGGCGTTGCGGCGTTTGATCCGGATGAAGGCGGTGTCGTCTCGGGAGGTGGCGTTGGCTTTGATATCTCCTGTGGCGTGCGCACGATGCTGACCGGCCTCAAAACCGAAGACATTCTGCCAGTCCAGAAGCCGCTCGCAGATGCCTTATTCCAGAGAATACCGGCAGGCGTCGGCAGCAAGGGCGCGATCACGCTCGACCCGGCCGCGATGGAGGCGATGCTAAAAGGGGGCGCCCGCTGGGCGGCCGAGCAAGGCTTTGGCGAGGCGCGCGATCTCTGCAGAATCGAGGAAGGCGGGCAAATCGAGGGCGCCGAGCCCGCCTGCGTTTCGGAGCGCGCCAAGGAGCGCCAGCGGCGCGAGATGGGTACGCTTGGCTCGGGCAATCACTATCTCGAAGTGCAGAAGGTTGCCGAGATTTTCGATTCCAAAACGGCGCAGGCCTTTGGCCTTGCGGAGAGCGACGTGGTCGTCACCATTCATTGCGGGTCGCGCGGCCTTGGCCATCAGATTGGCACCGAATTCTTGAAAGAGATGGTGGGCGCGGCGAAAGCGGCGGGCATCGAATTGCCAGATCGCGAGCTTGCTTGCGCGCCGATCAATTCGGATACCGGGCAGCGCTATCTTGGCGCGATGCGGGCGGCAATTAATTGCGCGCTCGCCAATCGCGAAATCCTTGGTCAGAACGCGAGGGCCATTTTCGCCGAATTCTTCCCGGGATCTGATCTGCGCCTTTTGTTCGACGTCTCGCATAATACGTGCAAGGTCGAGCAGCACACAGCGGACGGGAAGAGGCGCGAACTCTATGTCCACCGCAAGGGAGCAACCCGCGCCTTCGGCCCCGGCCATCCGGGTCTGCCCGAGGCGCTGCGCGAAACGGGCCAGCCGGTGCTCATTGGCGGCAGCATGGGGACAGGATCTTACGTTCTTGCCGGCGAGGCAACGAGCGAGGAGAAGGCCTTTTCCTCGGCTTGCCACGGCGCCGGGCGGGCGCTCTCGCGCCATGCGGCGCTCAAGCAATGGAGCGGGCGCAAAATCATGGATGAGCTTGCGGCGCAAGGCATTCTCATCAGGAGCCCTTCGGCAAGAGGCGTCGCCGAGGAAGCGCCCGGGGCCTATAAAGATGTCGGCGCGGTTGTTCAGGCGGCCGAGGAGGCAGGCCTTGCCCGGCGTGTTGCGCGTCTGCAGCCGCTGATCTGCATTAAGGGGTGATTGCACCGCGCACGCAACTGCGCGGCGGCTGGAAGGCCGCGAAACCAGCGAGCGCTGCGCAAAGGTGATTGCAATGCTTATTGGCGTGCCGAAAGAAATCAAAGCCGATGAGTATCGCGTCGCGATCACTCCTCCGGTTGTCAGCGAGCTCGTGGCCAGTGGCCATAAGGTTGCAGTCGAAACTTACGCGGGCCAAGGCTCAGGGATTCAAGATCCTGAATATGAGGCCGCCGGAGCACGGATTGCCGCAACGGCCGAGGAGATCTTCGAGACGGCCGAGCTCATCGTCAAAGTCAAAGAGCCGCTTGCTCCCGAGCGAAAGAGGCTGCGGCGCGGCCAGGTGCTCTTTACCTATCTGCATCTTGCCGCCGATCCCGAGCAGACGCGCGGCCTCATGGAGTCTGGAGTGACCGCCATTGCCTATGAGTCCGTGACCGGCGCGGACGGCAGGCTTCCTTTGCTTTTGCCGATGTCTCGGATCGCAGGCTTTATGGCCCCCCAGGTTGCGGCGCATCTCCTTGAACGCCCATACGGCGGGCGCGGCGTCCTCGTCGGCATTCCGGCGGATGCGCCGTCTGCCCGCGTTGTTATTCTCGGCGGCGGCACGGTCGGGCAGAGCGCAGCCAGGATGGCCCTCGGCATGGGCGCCGAGGTCACGGTCGTGGCAAGGCGGGCCAAGACTGTTGAGCTGCTCTCGCATTCGTTTTCCGGGCGCGTGCGGGCGGTCCAAAGCAGCCCAGAAGTCATCGAAGAGCTGTGTTTATCAGCCGATGCCGTGATCGGCGCGGTGGGGGTTCCCGGAGGCATAGCGCCCAAGCTCGTCTCCGAGCGTATCGTTAAGGAGATGATGGAAGGCGCAGTGATCGTCGATGTTTGCATCGACCAGGGCGGTTGCGCGGAAACATCGCGGCCGACCAGCCACTCGCAGCCCTCCTATATGACTCACGGCGTTGTCCACTATTGCGTTCCGAACATGCCGGGGGCCGTGCCGCGGACTTCGACCTTTGCGCTGAGCAATGCGACGCGCCCGTTCATTCTTGCTCTCGCAAACAAAGGTCTTCACCGCGCCCTTGAAGAAGATGTGCATTTACGCAACGGCCTTGCTGTTCATGACGGGAAGCTCACGTGCCGGCCTGTCGCCAATGCGCTGAGTCTGCCGTACACGCCAGCGGAAGAGGCGATTGCTCTAAAGCCGGCTTAAGCGGCCGATCAAGCAAGCCCGGCACATTTATGGAAGATCCGGGGTTTAGACATCGGGCAAGAGTTCGAGTGCACCATGCCGGTCCACAATGCCGAAATCGCGGCAATGTTCGACGAAGCCGCCGAGCTTTTAGAAATCAAGGGCGACAACCCGTTTCGCGCGCGGGCCTACCGGCAAGCGGCCCGGATCATCGAAGGCTTGCCCAAGAGCGTTGCGGCGCTCCTTAAGGCGGGAGAGGATCTGACGCAATTCCCTGGCATCGGCAAAGATTTGGCGGGCAAGATTGCCGCGATTGCCAAAACCGGCAAATTCGATCTCCTCGAATCCCTAAAGCGCGAGCTGCCGGAGGAGCTTGCCGAGCTTGCCACTCTGCCGGGCCTTGGGCCCAAGCGCGTAAAGATTCTCTACGACAAGCTCGGCATCAGATCGCCTGGCAGTCTGCGCCGCGCCATTGAGGCGGGGCGTCTTTGCGGCCTGCGGGGCTTTGGACCGAAAATCGAAGAGAAGCTGCTTGCCGCTCTCGGCAAGCCGCGGGGCGAGAAACGGTTTAGGCTTGCGATTGCCGAAGCCGAGGCCGAGGCGCTCGCCAGCTATCTGCGAATGGGAGTTGAAGGCAGCAAGGTCGTGATCTCCGGCAGCTATCGAAGGCGGCGCGAGACAGTTGGCGATCTCGACATTCTTGTCACCGCGAGACACGGCGAGGAGGCCGGAAATAAGCTCATCCAATATGAGAATGTTGCACGCGTGATTGCACACGGCCCGACGCGGAGCGCCGTGGTGCTGCGCTCGGGGCTTCAAGTGGATCTGCGCGCGGTCCCGGAAGAGAGCTATGGCGCCGCGCTGATGTATTTCACGGGCTCGAAGGCGCACAATATTGCCCTGCGCGGGCTTGCCAATGATCGCGGCTGGAAACTGAACGAATACGGCCTCTTTGAAGGCGAGCACCGGATCGCAGGCGCAACGGAGGAGGAAGTCTACGCCAAGCTCGGCCTTGCTTTTATTCCTCCAGAGCTCCGCGAGGATAGGGGCGAAATCGCTCTCGCCAAGCGCAACGCGCTGCCAAAGCTCCTGACGATTGCAGACATTCGCGGCGATCTCCACGTCCATTCCAATTGGACCGATGGCAAAGCGCCGATCCCAGAGATGGCAGCAGCCGCCAAAGAGCGCGGCTATGAGTATATCGCGATCACGGACCACAGTCAGCGCGTGGCGATGGCCCGTGGCCTCAACCCGGAACGGCTGCTGCGGCAAATCGACGAGATCGAGAAATTTAACGGCAAGGCGGCCGGGATCAAGCTCCTAAAAGGGATCGAGGTGGACATCCTCTCCGATGGCCGTCTCGATCTACCGGACGAGGTCCTAGCGCGTCTCGATATTGTGGTGGCTTCGATCCACTATAACTTCGATCTTCCCCGCAAGGAGCAGACGGAACGCATCATCAAAGCGATGGACAACCGCCATGTCTCGATCATTGGCCATCCGACCGGCCGCCTGATCGGATCGCGCGAGCCTTACGATATCGATCTCGACCGAATCATCGCCGCAGCGCATGAGCGCGGTTGCCAACTAGAGATTAACGCTCAGCCCGAGCGGCTCGACCTTGCCGATGGCTGCGCGCATGCCGCCAAATCCGTGGGCGTGAAACTTGCGATTTCGACCGACGCCCATGCGCCGGCGCACTTTGGCTATATGCGTTTTGGCGTTGATCAAGCCCGCCGCGCCTGGCTTGAGGCAGGCGATGTCATCAACACGCGCCCCCTGCGCGAGTTGAAGAAGCTTCTAAAGAGATGATCTTCGCCCTGAGCCCAACACGGCAGGGGGGAGGCTGCCCCGGCCAGCCTACGGTTTTGCATTGCTCTTGCGGTTGTGCCGGTTTTGCTCAATTGCATTGAGAAGGCGCGTCAGGCGCGCGCGGGCGGCCGGGCTGTCCACCTCGGCGCTGACATAAGCATTGCCGCGCCCGGGCCGAATGAACTCCTTATAAAAAGCCGCAAGGCGCATATCCTGCTCGTCGCCGCCTGATCCACCCTCATCCAGCAGCTGGGGACCGATTTCATCCTCTATCGTAATAATGAGCCGCCAACCGGCCGCATGGGCCGGGCCAATTTCGAGGACGGCCGTCGTGGCGGCCTCGCGCAAATCCTCGCGCTCCTCGTCGCCCAAGCGAAGCTCGCTCTGTGCCGGAATCTCGCGCACCTCTCTTGCGCGCCGCGCGCTGACCCTGAAGGCCGTTGGATTAGCCTCAAGCTCTGCCATGATCCAGGGCACGATTTGGCCGGGGTCGAGGTCGACCGTGTAGGTTTGTGAGGCCATACCGTGCTCCTGCGGAGCTGCCGGCCGTGCCGTGCCAGCTCCCCCTCTGCAGCGGTGCAGATTCCTATTGCTGGGCGGCGCTTTGTTGCGTGCCCGCAGCCGCCCCGCGTACGAGCCCTTTAATCCAAGCTAAGATTTGCGGCCACACTTCAACATAGGTGCGGCGCCCAGCCAGGAGCGCAACGTGCTGAAGGCACACACCCGCCTCTCCTGGATATTCGATCAGCTGCCCACAGCCAGCTGCCATTCTGGCAATGAAAGGCGCAACCGAGCTTGCCGGGACGACATCGTCCGCGGACGTCACAGCGGCAAGCGTGGGGACCCGCAGGCTCCTCGGCCCGAGGGTCCTTCCTCCAATCTGCAAAGCGCCCCGGCAGAAACGGTCTTCGCAATAGAGCCACTCAACGATTTCTTTGACGAGCCTGCCAGGCAGAGCCACTTCATCAAGAGCCCAGCGCTCGACGCGGTTGTGGATCTCAAGAGCCTCCGGATCGCCCGCGCTCAGCGCCGCATCAAGCCATCGCGAGAATAGAAATGTTTTTGGAGAGGCCATTGCGCTCGCCTGCGAGAGGAGCGACCCTGCGACAACCGCCGTCCCGGCGATCGCCGGTGGAAGGATCGACACCAGGCTGTCGCGGAACGGACTCGAAGCCCGCGCAAAGCACAGCGGGGAGCTGAGGAGGACCAGCCCGCTGATAGAGTGCGGATCAATTGCGCCATAAACCGCTGCGAGCGTGCCGCCAAGCGAATGGCCCATGAGGACCGGCTGCCCTGCGCAATTACGGGTGAGCGCCTGAACGCAAGCGGCAATCCCCTCGCCCGCATATTCAGCGAGTCCAGCCTCAGCATCTCCGGCATATGGAGCCACCCATTCCAGAAGGAAGACGCGCAATCCGTTCGCAAGACAGAAACGGAGTGCGCTTGCGTTAGGGGCTAGATCCCAAATATAGGGCCGTTTGATCGGCGCGGCGATGATCAGGAGCGGCGGCTTACAATCACCGCCGCCATAATCTCGCAGCCGCCAATGCTTGCCGGACGCAACAATCCTGAACGGGCATTCCTGCGGGGCTAGCCCGAGGGCGCCGAGTGCATTGGCTTGCGAACGGCGCAAACTATCGGAGAAAGCAAACTGCGCGCGGTGCATTGCTGTCAGCAGGGAAATTGCTGGGCTTCCCGGAGACGGCATTGTCGCTCCTGTTGGTGCGCCTCTTTGCCCCGGCCAGGGCGGAAGAGCGTCCGGCCTCAGGAGGCTACGGCCTTTGCCTCGTAGAGGCCCTTAGCGATGTGATCGTGGAGATCCGGATTTTCCGTAAGGGCGGCGATGACGGTTCCCTCCCCCAGCTGCTCCGCTTCGGCGATCCCGCGGTGCCACTTCCGGACGGCGAGGTCGCCCTGCCCGACGCGCATCAATGCATAAAGCTCCGCGCGCTCAGCAGGCATGAGGGCCGCGACGGCATCGCGCAAGGCCTTGACCTGAGGCGCCTCCTCAGGAAGCGGAGCAAAACCCAGGGCGGCCGTCGGATTGTGTTCGCCGCGCGCAGGCTTGACCTCTGTAAGGTCCCGCTCGGCGACATTGCCGAGCCGCTCATCGCGCTGCATCCGCGCCGCATTCGCGAGCAGCGCAATGAAGCGGGCGCGCTCTGGACTCAAAGCTTTCAGCATTGCGGACTCCGAACGGCGCTCCCGTCTCCAGCCGAAGCGCGGCCAACCCGGTAAGGGCCAGCGCGGACTGGCTATCCCTGTGCGGAGATCTGCCGGGCGACTATAATACGGCATGGAGATTGACCTTAGTCAAACCTCCGGGCCGCATTACTGCTTAGTCTCTGAGAGGAGGCCCGCTCGATGAGCCGCTCAGCTCCAGATCCTCCGCAAGAATCTAATCCCGCAGGCAGGCTTGAAGTTCGCGAGGTGCGGATCACGCCGGCGGGGCTTCCTGGCACATTGCGTATTCCCCACGGGGCCCGCTCGGTGGTTCTCTTTGCTCATGGAAGCGGCTCGAGCCGCTTCAGCCCGCGCAATATGGCCGTTGCCGAGGCGCTCAACGAGCGTGGCTTTGCCACCTTGCTGTTCGACCTTCTGTCTGCGGCTGAAGAAACGAAGCGGGCCAATGTCTTCGACATCCCTCTCCTTGCGGGGCGTCTTGCCGGGGCTGTTGAGTGGCTTGGCCGCGATCCTTGGGCGGGCCAGAAGCCAATTGGCCTCTTCGGCGCGAGCACGGGGGCGGCAGCGGCGCTTGTGGCCGCCGCCAGCTTGGGCGAGCGCGTGCGCGCCATCGTTTCGCGCGGCGGCCGCCCCGATCTCGCAGACGGCGCACTCGATCAAATCTGCACCCCGGCGCTCCTTATTGTGGGCGGCGCCGACTATGGGGTGATCGAGCTCAATCGAGAGGCATTTGAGCGTTTGCGCGGCCCGAAGGCGCTTGAGATCGTTCCTGGCGCAAGCCACCTCTTCCCAGAGCCTGGTGCCCTCGATGCGGTCATCGCTCACGCCGCGCGCTGGTTTGCCCGTTACCTCATCCCTGTTGCGGCCGGGGGTGCTGGGCCTGGAAGTTGAGAGGCGGCGATGAGTTTCAGAAATAGGGCCGAAGCAGGACGCAAGCTTGCCCATGCGCTCGCGCACTACAAGAGTGAAGAGTCTGTCATTCTCGCCTTGCCGCGCGGCGGGGTTGTTGTTGCTGCGGAGATCGCAGCTTTTCTTGATGCTCCCGTCGATTTGATTCTTGTGCGCAAGATTGGGGTGCCTTCGCAGCCCGAGCTCGCCATGGGCGCCGTCGCCGACGGCGGCTCGCCGCTCGTCGTGCGCAATGATGATGTCATCGCAATGGGAGGTATCAGCGAGGAAGAGTTCCGGGAAGTCTGCGAGGCAGAGCTTGCCGAGATCGAGCGCCGGCGCGAGCGCTATCTCGGCGGCCGGGAGCGGATCGAGGCCGCGGGACGCATCGCTATTGTCGTCGATGATGGCATTGCCACGGGCGCAACGACCCGCGCCGCCTTGCGCGCCGCCCGCCTGCGCCACCCAAAGAAGCTTGTCCTTGCCGTGCCGGTCGCCCCGTCCGAAGTTCTGCCTCTCATGCGCAAGGAAGCAGACGAGGTCATTTGCCTCGAAGACCACGAATATTTCGGCGCCATCGGCTTCTATTATTCCGATTTCCGCCAGATTTCCGATCAGGAGGTGATTGAGACGCTTGCGCGCTTCTGCGGGCCAAGACCCGGCGCAGCACGCCATACGGCAACCTAAATGCCCTACGAGAGCAATTCCGATCTCCCTCTTCCCATCCGGCGCGCTCTGCCCGGGCATGCGCAAGAGATTTATCGCGCAGCGTTCAACCGGGCCTGGGCCGATCATGAAGGCGACCCTCGCCAAGAGGAAGCGGCTCACCGCATCGCCTGGGCCGCCGTCAAGCGCTCTTATGTCAAGACAGAATCGGGCTGGGTTGAGAGAGGCCAAATTTTTTAGCCTGCGAACCTGTCAACAGCCGCGACCTGCCCGCAAAAGGGCGAAGCAGTGGCGCGCGATCACCAAGTCTTCATTTGTCGGGATCACGAAGGCCGAGGCTTTGCTTTGTTTGCGGGTTAGGCAGGGGCTGCCTGCCTCATTAGCGGCATGGTCTATCTCCAATCCGAGCCAGGCAGCTCCCTCCAGCACTCGCCGCCTGATCTCCGGCGAGTGCTCGCCAATTCCTGCGGTGAAGACAAGCGCATCGAGTCCGCCAAGAGCTGCGGCTAGCGAGCCGAGCTCGCGGCCGATCCGGTAAGTGAAGAGATCGATCGCCTCTGCCGCGCGCGGATCCTGAGACGCAAGGAGCGCGCGCATATCGCTGCTGATGCCGGAGACGCCCAAAAGTCCTGACTGCTTGTAAAGCAGGCCGCTAATCGCCTCGGCGTCCATGTTCTCGCTTGTGAGGAGATAAAGAATGACGCCCGGATCGAGCGCGCCGCAGCGCTGGCCCATGGGCAGCCCGTCGAGCGCCGAAAATCCCATGGTCGTCGCGATGCTCTTGCCTTCCCGCATAGCGCACATGCTCGCGCCGTTGCCGAGATGAGCCACGATGATCCGCCCCTTCGCGCCCTCCGCTCCAAGATAGTGCGGCAACACACTTGCGATGTATTCGTAGGAAAGGCCGTGAAACCCATAACGCCGGATGCCTTCCTCATGAAACCGCCGCGGCAAAGCGAACATGGCGGCAAGCTCCGGCTGAGTCGTGTGGAAGGCCGTATCGAAGCAGGCGATCTGAGGCAGGCCAGGATGGAGCCGCGCCAAGGCCTCGATGGCAGCCATATTATGCGGCTGGTGGAGCGGCGCGAGCGGGATGAGGGCCCGCAGCTGCAGCAGAACATCTTCGCTGACGAGGACAGGGGCGGTAAACTCGCGGCCCCCGTGCACCACGCGGTGGCCCGCCGCGGTCAAATGATCTGCCGTAAAGCGCTCTTCGAGCCAGCGCAGAAGAGTTGAAAGGGCCTCCTCATGCGTATGCGAAGGGCCAAGTGCCGTATCGGCGAGAATCTCTCCAGCCTCGCCTTTGATCGAGAACCGTGCTTCCTGTCCCAAGCCATCAATAATTCCAGTGCAAACCGGCTTCTCATTGAGCAATTCCCGGATCGAATAAAGCGAGAATTTGAGGCTTGAAGAGCCTGCGTTCAAAACGAGAATATTGCCATTCATGGCTTGGGCTTAATCTGCCGCCGGACAAGCAGCAGCGCGATGGCGCAAGAGGCCTGCCGCGCAAGTGCTTTATCTGCGCGGCTTGTCAGCACAATAGGCACCCGCGTCCCGAGCACGATGCCGGCGATCTCCGCATCGGCAAGATATTCGAGCTGCTTTGCAAGCATGTTGCCGGCCTCGAGATCAGGGACCACGAAAATATCGGCTTGGCCTGCCACGGGAGAGACAATCCCCTTCGTCTTCGCTGCCTCTTCAGAAACGGCATTGTCGAAGGCAAGCGGGCCATCGAGAATCCCGCCGGTGATCTGTCCGCGGTCCGCCATCTTGCAAAGCGCAGCCGCATCGAGAGTCGATTTTAGCTTTGCCGTCACGGTTTCGACTGCCGACAGGATAGCAACTTTAGGCACTGGGATGCCAAGAACATGCGCAAGGTCGATGGCATTTTGAACGATGTCACGCTTTTCTTCGAGCGTGGGAAGCACATTGATGGCCGCATCGGTGATCAGGAGCGGCCTTGGGTAGCGGGGCGCGTCGATGACGAAGACATGGCTTGCGCGGCGCCCAGTCCGCAAGCCGTCTGTGCCATCGACGGCCGCGCGCATGAGCTCATCGGTATGCAATGCACCTTTCATCAAGGCCTCAAGCTTGCCTGCGCGTGCAAGAGCGACCGCATGAACGGCCGCCGCATCGCTGTGCTCGGTTGCGATGAGCTCACAAGAAGAGATGTCGAGCTGCGCTTTTCCGGCAGCGGCGCGGATTTTCGCCTCCGGGCCAATGAGGACGGGCACAATTAGGCCTTCGCGTGCGGCTTCTATCGCGCCAACGAGCGACACGGGATTGACAGGATGAACGACTCCGGTGCGGATCGGATCGAGATCGCGCGTCCATTCAAGAAGCTTGCGGTAGTAACGGCCTTTCTCGTGCAGCTCGACCTCGGGCAAGATTACGCGCGGCCTTGAAATTTTTTCGTCTGGCGCGATGACCTCTGCCTTACCCGCAATCACGACCTCGCCGCGCTGATTCACTGCTTGGCAATCAAGAGTAACGTGGCGTTTCCCGGGTTTCTTCTCCGCCACAACAACGGTCACGGTAAGGGTATCGCCGATAGCGGCGGGCGCGCGAAACTCAAGCGACTGAGAGAGGTAAACCGTGCCGGGGCCGGGCAAGAGCGTTCCGAGCACGGTCGAGATCAGCGCACCGCCCCACATGCCGTGTGCGACGACCTTGTGAAACATATCGCTCTTGGCAAAAGCCTCATCGACATGCGCCGGGTTCACGTCGCCCGACATGATCGCAAAGAGCTCAATATCTTTATAAGTCAGCGTGCGGGCAAGGCTCGCTTTGTCGCCCACCCTCAGCTCGCTGAACGTGCGGTTCTCGATGCACTCCATCTCAGGGCTCAAAAACATAGGTCCCGGGCGCATCGCACAGCGGCGGATATCCTTTTTCAGGCGCGCCCATCGCAGGGGGAGGCATTTTTTTTGTCGAATAGCGGCAGAGCCAATCGCGCCAGCATGGCCACCATGAGCCCTCCATTTTGGCCGCCGAGGCTTGCCATGCGTCCGGGCCGACATACACCTCGTGCTCCTTATGGGTCGCAACCTGATAATGACGGCCCGGATGACCCGGCGGGCTCACAATCCCCGCATTGTGCCCGCCGTTCGACAGCACGAAAGTGACATCTGCATCGGTCAGCAGCTGGATCTTATAAACGGACCGCCAGGGCGCAACATGATCTTTGATCGTGCTGACTGCAAAGATAGGAACATGAATATCGCGCAAGGAAACAGGCCTTCCGCCAGCTTCATAGCGGCCCTCCGCCAGATCGTTACGAAGGAAAAAACGGCGCAAATATTCAGAATGCATCCGGCAGGGCATCCGGGTCGTATCGGCATTCCATGCCATGAGATCGATCATGGGCGGCCGCTCGCCCATGAGATACTCATGAACGGCAGCCGACCAGAAGAGATCGTTCGAGCGGAGAAGCTGAAAAGCTCCGGACATCTGCCTGCCGTCAAGGCAGTTGTTGACCGACATCATATCCTCAAGGAACTGTACCTGCGCCTCGTCGATGAAGAGCATGAGTTCGCCCGCTTCTGTGAAATCCGTCTGCGCGGCAAACAAGGTGACCGTCTTAAGGCGCAGATCGCCGTCCCGCGCCATTGCGGCCGCCGCGACTGCGAGCAGCGTGCCTCCCAGGCAATAACCTGTCGCATGCACATTCCGCTCTGGCATAATCGCCGAGATTGCATCGAGTGCCGCTGCGACTCCAAGCTGACGGTAGTCTTCCAAGCTAAGATCGCCATCTTCGCTCCCTGGGTTCTTCCAAGAGATCATGAAGACCGTGAAGCCTTGTTCGGCGAGATAGCGGACGAGAGAATTCTCTGGTGAAAGATCAAGGATGTAGTACTTCATGATCCATGCCGGCACAATGAGGATAGGCTCGGCATGGACCTGCGCCGTTAAGGGGGCGTATTGAAGAAGCTCGATCAGGCGATTACGATAGATGACCTTGCCAGGTGTAACGGCAACATCCCGCCCAACCTGGAACCGTTCCGCGCCAGCGGGCTTTTGCTTCCTGACGATGCGCAGCCAATCCTCATAAAAATTGAGCGCGCCATGGACAAAATTCATGCCCCGTTGCTTGAGGGTTTGCTCGATGACCTCCGGATTCGTCAGGGGATAATTTTTCGGTGAGACCGCATCGAGCAGCTGGCGCGCAAGGAAGGCCACGATGTCCTCGTGATGTTTAGCAACCCCATGCACGCCGGTCGTTGCTTTGTGCCACCATTGCTGCGTGAGTAAGAAAGATTGGACCAAAAGATTGAGCGGCCAGCGCTGCCAGCCCGGCGCTGCAAACCGGCCATTTTCCGCAGCCAATTCGGCCGGGGGCGGGCAATCGGACTGAGTTGCAGCACAAACACAGTAGGCCAGGAAACGCTCCCATGCTTCTGCTGCCTCCTGCATGAGCTCCAGCCGCTTATCCGCCGAGAGAAAGAAATGCCATGCCCAATCCATGTAAGCTTGGTTGAGGGCGAACGGCGACAAGCCGCCGGTTACGCGAGCAGCGGCCGCGTAAAGCAGCCTGTCAAAGCTCGGCGCCGCGTCCGGTTTCGATGCCGGGATGCGGGTGCTAGCAACCATCCGCGGACGCGGACTGCTTAATGCCATTGTGCCTGTTTCCGGCTTTTGCACGGCTGCAGCTTCTGCCATGGGTCGCTCTACATGTTCGGAGCAGGCCGGGTCCAGCCGGCGCTTGTCGCAAAAGCCCCGCTGAATACGCTGCTCCTAATCCGTCCGGAGTTTTACATTTTTGCGGCATGGCCGGCGGGTTGTGCAAGGTTGATGACCCTTGCCGGACGCTATGGCCGGATGCACAATTGCTGGGTCTCAGCCTTCGAGGCTGCTGGCGAAGCTCAGAAAGGGGAATAATGAACGGCAAGCCTGGCAAAGGCCATCTCCCTTTTGGAGATTCGGCCGGCAATAAGAATGGCCGGCTGGGGCCGGCAGGACGCGAGACAGATGCCGCTCTCACCCGTGACATTCTCGAGGCGAGCCGGTCGGACCTTGAGGCGCTTTGGACGCGGCTCAAAACCTCCCCTGAGGGGCTTGAGCCTGCCGAGGCCAAAGCAAGGCTCGCGCGGATCGGACCCAATCTCGTGACCCGGGAGGGACGCCCGGGGATTGTGCGCGAGCTGTGGGGCCGGGCCAGGAATCCTCTCAATGCGCTGCTGCTCGCTCTCGCGATTATTTCTTACTTCCTCGGCGACATGAGAGCGGCGATCGTCATCGGCACGATCGTCGTGCTCGCGGTGATCACTGCCTTCATCCAAGAGCACCGCGCCAATGATGCGGCGGCCAAACTTCGCGCCATGGTCAAGACAACGGCGGGCGCAAAACGGCGAGGCTTAGCGAAACCAGCCGCGGAGAATCAAGGCAATGGCTTTAGCGAGATCCCAATCGAGGAGCTTGTGCCGGGTGACATCGTCCGCCTCTCGGCGGGCGATATGATTCCGGCGGATCTCCGTCTTCTCAGCGCCAAAGACCTGTTCATCAATCAGTCCGCTCTCACCGGCGAGGCCATGCCCTGCGAGAAATTCGCGCAACCCTCGCACGAGCCGGACGCTGATCCTTTCGATGCCTCCAACCTCTGCTTCATGGGAAGCAGCGTTGTGAGCGGATTCGGCACCGGTGTCATCGTCCATACGGGCTCCAAAACCTTCTTTGGCCAGCTGGCCGATGTGATCTCCGGTGAGCGCGAGCGAACCAGCTTCGACAGAGGCGTTGACCGGTTCACATGGCTCATGATCCGCTTCATGCTTGTGATGGCTCCAGCGGTCTTTCTGATCAACGGCTTCACGAAGGGAGACTGGCTCGAGGCGTTCTTGTTTGCAGTCGCCGTGGCGGTTGGGCTGACGCCCGAAATGCTGCCGATGATCGTGACCGTCAATCTTGCCAAGGGCGCTCTCGACATGTCGAAAAAAAGGGTCATCGTCAAGCGTCTCCAGGCGATTCAAAACTTCGGCGCGATGGATGTGCTGTGCACCGACAAGACCGGAACGCTCACCCAAGACCGCATCATCCTCAAACGCCACCTCGACATTCGAGGCAAGGAGAGCGAGCGGGTGCTGGAATACGCCTATCTTAACAGCCATTACCAGTCAGGCCTAAAGAATCTTTTGGATGTGGCCGTGCTGCAGCACGTCGAGCTTGGTAAGAATCTTCATTTGCACCATCAATATAAAAACATGGATGAAATTCCCTTCGATTTCATGCGCCGGCGGCTTTCCGTCATTCTCTCACGGGAGGACGGCACACATGTTTTGATTTGCAAGGGCGCGGTCGAGGAGGTCTTTTCCGTATGTAAATATTACGAGCTTGATGGCAAGCTTGGGACGCTCGATCCGTCTCATTTGGCTGCTGCGCAAGGTGAAACGAAGAGTCTCAATGAGGACGGCTTCCGCACCGTTGCCGTCGCCTATAAGGAAATCGGTGATCTCAAGCCCTCCTATTCGATCGAAGACGAAAGCGATCTCACTCTCCTTGGCTATATTGCCTTCCTCGATCCGCCGAAGGAGAGCGCCCGCGCAGCAATGGGCGCGCTCAGGCAATCGGGTATGACAGTCAAAATCCTAACCGGCGATAATGAGATTATCACCCGCAAAATCTGCCGCGAAGTTGGGCTCGCTCCGGGCCGCATTGTGCTCGGCCCGGAGATCGACCAGATGAGCGAAGACTCCTTCGTCGAGCTTGCCAGCAAAACGGCGGTCTTCGCAAAGGTCTCACCCGCTCAAAAAGCACGGATCATCAGGGCCCTGCACGCGGCTGGCCATGTCGTTGGGTTCCTCGGCGACGGTATTAACGATGGCCCGGCGCTGAAAGCTGCCGACGTCGGCATTTCGGTTGATACCGCGGTCGATATCGCCAAAGAATCGGCCGACATCATCCTGCTTGAGAAGAGCCTGATGGTCTTGCAGGAAGGCGCGGTCGAAGGCCGCAAGGTTTTCGGCAACATCACAAAGTACATCAAAATGGGGGCAAGCTCTAACTTCGGCAACATGTTCAGCGTGCTCGGCGCAAGCACCTTCCTGCCGTTCTTGCCAATGCTGCCGATCCAGGTGCTGACGAACAATCTGCTTTACGATTTCTCGCAAACTGCGATTCCAACCGATAATGTTGACGAGGAGTATCTTGCGGTTCCGCGGAAATGGGACATCGGCAACATCTTCAAATTCATGATCTTCATAGGCCCGGTCAGCTCCATTTTCGATTATGCCACTTTCTTCACAATGCTTTACACTTTCGACAGCTGGAACAATCCTCCTCTGTTCCAAACCGGCTGGTTTGTCGAGTCGCTGCTGACGCAGACTCTCATTATCCATGTCATCCGCACAGCGAAGATCCCGTTTTTCCAAAGCCGGGCAAGCGCCGCGCTCATCGCAACGTCGGTCATCATTAGCGCCACCGGGATGCTGCTGCCCTATACGGAGGCCGGGCAGGCGCTGCGCTTCGTTCCCTTGCCGCGCCTCTACTGGCCCATCGTTGGAGCGTTCCTTCTCGCCTACGCAACGCTGACGCACCTCATTAAGACGTGGTTCCTCCGCCGCTGGGGAATGTGAAGAAAGAGATCGCGCTCAACTGCGGCGGAGGCGCCAATCCGGGCGGACTTGCTTGATCATCATCAGCTCGCCAATATTGTGCGGCGTGAGAAGGCCGACCAGCGTTCCATCGGCGTCGGTGACGGCGACCGCCTGAGCGCCAGAGCCTCGCACGGCGTCAAGGGCAGCTGCAAGAGGCGCGCTGCGCCGCACGGTCTCAATTGGCGTGCGCATGAAACCGGTGACCGGCGCCTCGCGATCGTGATTCTTAAGAGCCGAGAGGATGTCCTCGCGGACGAGAAGGCCAACCGGCTTGCCGAATGCGTCAACGACAGGAAACTCATGCTGTGCCGCTGCGAGGAGGGCATCAACAGCGTCGGCAAGGCTTGCTGCCAAAGGTATGGCGTTGAACCGCGTTTCCATTGCATCGCCAACCGAGAGTCCGCGGGCGGCCTCGCCAAAGGCCGTCAGCTGCGCCTCTCCCGCGGCCGCGAGGTAGACGAAAATCGCGATGAAGACCAAAAGCGGATTGCCGTAAACGAGGCCGAGGAAACCGAACGCAAATGCCAAGGCCTGGCCCAGCATGGCAGCAGCGCGGGTCGCTCTCACCCGCCCGAGCTTCATCGCAAGGAGCGCGCGAAGAACCCGGCCGCCGTCCATGGGAAAGGCGGGAATCATGTTGAAAATGACGAGGAATATATTGGTAGCCGCGAGCCTTGCGAGAAACGACAGGCGCGGGTCATCGATATGCGTGAGATCATCGGAATGGACCGTGCCGGCGATCAGGAGCAGAACGAAGGCAATCACGACATTGACCATCGGCCCCGCAATTGCGACGGCGAGCTCTTGGGCGGGCTTCTCTGGAATCCGCTGCATGCGCGCCACCCCGCCGATCGGCAAGAGCGTGACGTCCGGCGTCTCGATCCCGAAACGGCGCGCCATGAGAATATGCCCAAACTCATGCAGAACGACGCAAGCGAAAATGGCTAGGATAAAGAGCACGCTTGCCGCGGCGGCAGGCGCGCCTCCCTTGTCCCAAGCGCTGAAGGCAATCCAAGCGAGAAGCAGGAAAAACGTGATGTGGATCCGCAGGGCCGTCCCGCCGAAGCGGCCAATCGAAAAGGACCAAGACATCGGGCTCCTCCCGCAGTGTTGGCGTTGAGCTCGTTTGGGTCAATGGGCGCTCAAAGGCCGGCCGCCCAGTTCGCGGTTGTGCCCCACGCCAAGAGATCAAGGCAAAACGTTTGCAACCTTAGCACGTTTCCGCAGCCAGTGCAGGCGCGGTGCAACGAGAGGAGGCAGGCCATATTGACCGGAGCGGCAGGCGTGCTTACGCTTTGATCTCCTCGCCGAGGCTGAAGGCACTTTGATGAAAGACAAGACCATCGCTATTCTTGAGAGCCGCGGAGGCGGCCAGATTGCGGCGTTGGTCGAGAAATATGGCGGCACGCCAGTCTTGGCCCCCGCGCTTGCCGAGATTCCTGAAGCTGAACCGGCCCGCATCGAGGCTCTCATCCGCAGCTTCGCCGCAAGCCCGCCCGCGATCTTCATCTTTCAAACCGGTGTCGGAACGCGCGCGCTTTTCGATACGGCCGACTCGCTCAAGTTGACGCCCGCATTGCTGCAGGTTTTGGAGCAGGCTCATGTCGTTGCGCGAGGGCCGAAGCCCGCCGCCGTGCTGCGGGCGCGCAAAGTGCGGATCGATTACCTCGCGGGCGAGCCCTTCACGACCAGCGAGGTGCTTTCTGGACTGCGCGGCATCGGCCTTCACGGCAAGTGCGCTGCCGTGCAGCGCTATGGCGAGACCAACCGCGAGCTTCAGGCAGCGCTCGAGCACGCGGGCGCGCAGGTCATTGAGATCGCGACCTACCGTTGGGCCGTGCCCCAGAATAAAACGCCGCTCCTTAATCTCATCGATGCACTGAGCCGGTCTGAGGCCGACGCCGTGATGTTTACGAGCGCTGTGCAGGCGGCTAATCTTTTCGCCGTGGCGCGGGAGGCTGGCAAAGAGCAAACTCTCGCGGAGGGCCTTGCGCGCACCCTTGTCGCCTCGGTCGGGCCGGTTTGCACGGCCAAGCTGAAAAGCCTCGGCGTTAGGGTTGATGTCGAAGCAAAACCGCCAAAGCTTGGGGCTTTGGTCGAGGCGCTCAACATTGCTTTCGGCGCGGGCGCTCCGCCTAGCAGTCCTGCGGCAGGATAGGCGTGCTTGTCCTGGCCCTTACGTCGCCTCTCGCAGCATCTCTTCGAGCCGGTCGAGAAAGACCGCTTGACCTTGGAGTATCTTGTCCCGGGCCGCGGCCAGCGTGAACCACTCCGCGCGGTCGGCCTCGGGAATGGTTATCTTGCGCCCGCTCTTCGGCGGCCATTCGATTTCGCACGTTTCGCTCGTGATCGCCGCGGCATCGAGATCGCCCTCCAAAGCAAAAGCCGTTACTCTCTTGCCCCCTGGCTGGATCGCTTCGCCAAGCGGGACAAGCTTGCCTTGTGGAAAAAAACCGGTTTCCTCCTTGAACTCCCTCCTTGCGGCAGCTTCTGCTGCTTCGCCCTCGTCCGGCTCGCCTTTCGGGATCGACCAGCACCCGCGGTCCTTATTGCGCCAGAATGGCCCGCCAGGGTGGACGAGCAGGACCTGCAGTTTTCCGCCGGAGAAGCGGTACATGAGGATCCCTGCGCTGCGTTTCATCGTCGCTCCAGCAAGAGAGGGGCCTGGCTCCGGCCGGGCTAGCTCCATCCGTCAGCCGCCTCCGGACAACGGCCAGCGGCGCGAAAAAGGCATCCGAGGCACTCAAACCGTTGGAAATTTTGCTGTGGATATTGGCCGCCGCCTGGATGGCCATCGCGGTCTTAACCACGGTGACGGCATGGCGCTATGCGCAAGGCCTCCCCTTCCCCGAGGTCCCGCAGACCGCGCCTCCGGCCGCGGTGCTCGTGGCCATTAAGGGCGTCTCGGATCTCTCCCGCTCATTTTTCGCCCGCCTGCGTCATCAATCCTATCCCGCCTACAGGGTGATCGCGGCCGTTGAATCCGAGGACGACCCCGCCTTCCTCATGCTCAAGGAGGAGTCGAAAAAACCCGGGGCTCCCCTGCGTATCGTGATCGCGGGCTTGGCCGACCGTACCGGCCAGAAGGTTTGGAATTTGCTCGCCACGCTCGATGGTCTGGAGCCGGAAGACGGAATCGTGGCGTTCGCCGATGCCGATACTCTCCCCGGACCCGATTGGCTCTCGCGCCTCGCCGCGTCCCTCGTCAATCCCGGCCGGGAGGCGGTCACAGGCTATCGCTGGATCATCCCAGCGGACAGCCGCCTGAGCTCGGCGGCCGTTGCGGCGGCAAACGCCTCCATCATTACTTTGCCGCGGCTTCCGTCGGTCAAAAATCACTGCTGGGGCGGGACCTTTGCGATCCGGCGCGAAGCGCTGGAGCGCCTTTCCATCCGCAGATCTTGGGAAGGAGCCTTCAGCGACGACGCGCAGATGACCCTCGCGTGCAAAGAGGCGCGCGTGCCGGTCTTTTCTCCGCGGCAAAGCCTTCTTCTCTCACCCGTTGCCATGAATTGGCGGGAAGCCTTTTCGTTCGGGTGCCGCCAGTACCGGATCATCTGGATTCATGACCGCGGCCTCTGGGCGCTCGCCGCGTTTGGTACGCTCCTCCCCCTTACGGGCGCAACGGCAGCGATGGCGATGGCCTTCCAAGGCAGTCTCGCCGCCTCTGCTCTCCTCGCCGCCTCCCTTATGCTGGGCGAGCTGCGCTACCGCACCCGGCGCAAAATCTTCGCTGCGCTGTGGGGTGAGGACGCTGAAGCTGAGAGGCTTCGCCTCTACTGGCGGACCGAGCGGTGGCTAAGGCCCATTTGGCTAAGCTTCCACGCCCTTTGCATCGTCGCGGCCCCCGGGTCGCGCCGGATTCGCTGGGCCGGGGTCGAGTACCTGGTCCGCGGGCCGCAAGATGTCCTGGTGTTGCGTTCGCAGCCGCAAAAGAAAGCCGCGGCTGCGCCTCCCCAAGACGGCTAGGGCATCTTCGCTGTTGATGGAATCAGCCCAGGGATTCCGGCAAGGTGAGATTTTTGATTCCCTTTCG
>Ga0209581_1000985_pt1 | contig 39696 bp, 31 predicted proteins | sample Coa_R2_FD_187160 | JGI IMG/M metagenome (GOLD analysis project Ga0209581, IMG submission 187160) | Surface soil microbial communities from Centralia Pennsylvania, which are recovering from an underground coalmine fire - Coalmine... | ecosystem: Environmental > Terrestrial > Soil > Unclassified ...
TTGCGGAATTTTTCGTAGCGTGCTTCGAGCAGATCCTTTGTCGGCTGATTGCTTAACGCCACCAGTTGCCGGTCCAGCACTTCCTTCAAATTCTGCGTCGCGGCTTCATGATCCGTGTGCGCTCCGCCCTCCGGTTCCGGCACGATCTCGTCCACAATTCCCAGCTCTTTCAGATCCTGCGCCGTGATTTTCATCGCCGCGGCCGCGGTCTCCGCCTTCGCGGCATCCCGCCACATGATCGCCGCGCACCCTTCCGGAGAGATAACGGAGTAAAAGCTGTTTTCCAGGATGTTGACCCGGTCGCCGACCGCAATCGCCAGCGCGCCTCCCGAGCCTCCTTCGCCCGTCACCGTGACGATGACCGGCACCGGCAGCCGCGCCATCTCGCGAAGATTCTTCGCGATGGCTTCGCCCTGTCCGCGCTCCTCCGCGTCAATACCCGGATACGCGCCTTGCGTATCCACAAACGTAAGGATTGGCCTGCCGAATTTCGCCGCGAGCTGCATCACCCGCAGCGCTTTGCGGTACCCTTCCGGCTTCGGCTGCCCGAAGTTCCGCACCACGCGCTGCTTTGTGTCCCGCCCTTTTTGGTGTCCCACCACAGCCACGGGCCTGCCGTTGAATTTCGCCAGACCCGCCACAATCGCCTTGTCGTCTCCGAATCCCCGGTCGCCATGCAGTTCCATGAAGTCGGTGAGCATCAAGCTGATGTAGTCCAGCGTGTACGGCCGCTGCGGGTGACGCGCGATTTGCGCCCGCTGCCACGGTCCCAGATGGGCGTAGAATTCCTTCCGAAGATCCGCCACCTGTTGCCGCAGCCGTTCGAGTTCCGCGTCCGCGGCTTCGTCTCCGGCAAGCTGGCGCAACTCTTCGACGTCTCTTTCCAACTTGTCGATCTCCCGCTGGCGCGCGGCGGATGCTTCCTGGTCGTTCTTCTGTGTTTCTTTCGCGGTCATTGAAACGTCTCTGCGGTCGCCTGTTGCCCTTGCAGCCCCGCTACTGCTTCCCTGAGTTCAGGACTTATTTTCACCCGTTGTTGGGAACGCACCAGCGCCACCGAGCCGTCCGGCGAAACCAACTCAAAAATCACTTGGCTCATTCCGGGCGCCGCAGCAAACAATTCCGCGAGCCGGTCCAGTACATCTTCAGTCAGCGCCTGCGTCTCCAACCGGACGCGGAATTCGGCGCTCGCCGCGCGCTCCACGATATCCTCGATTCTTCGTGCCTCCAGCAAGGAAAGCCTCGTCCCTGCTTCCTCGATCTGCACGCGTACCTTCAGCAGGAGCGGCGTCCCGGGTTTCAGCAGGGATTCCGCCTTTGCAAAACTCTCCGGGAATGCAAGCAGTTCCTGCACGCCGGTCATATCTTGCAGTGTATAGATGGCCCAGCGCGCCCCTTTGCGCGAGCGCATCGGCCGCGCGCCGACAATGAGAGCCGCGACGGTCAACTCCTTCCCGTTCCGCTGGCCCTCCACTTCGCTCAGCGAGACCGCATTCCATTCCTGCAGACGCGAAGCGTACTTCTCGAGCGGATGCCCGGAAACGTAGAACCCCAGCATGGCGTACTCGCTCGCCAGCCGCTCTTCTTCGCTCCAGGACGGCGCATCTCGCAATTCAAATGGAACCGGAGCCGGCGCGACCGCTGTCCCGAATAGCCCATGCTGCCCCGACTCACGCGTCCGCGAGGCCCGCTGCAAGGCCGCCAGCGCGTCGTCCACCGAAGCCAGCATGGCCTCCCGTCCGCCCAGCGAGTCCATCGCCCCGGACTTGATCAGACTCTCGAAAACGCGCTTGTTCAAGAAGCGGGACTCGATCCGTTCGCAAAAATCATACAGGCCGCGGAATTCCCCTTGGCTCAATCTCGACTCGCGGATGGCCTTCGCCGTGTTCTCTCCAACGTTCTTGATTGCCGCCAGCCCGAACCGTATCGATTCTCCCACTGGCGTAAAATACAAGTCACTCTCGTTCACGTCCGGCGGCAGAATCGAAATTCCCATCCCTCGCGCTTCGTTGATGTACTTCACGATCTTGTCCGTGCTTCCCGTTTCCGAAGTCAGAAGCGCGGCCATGAATTCCACCGGATAATGCGTCTTCATGTACGCCGTCTGATAGGCCAGCAGCGCGTACGCGCAGGAATGGGACTTGTTGAAGCCGTATCCCGCGAACTCCTCCATGAGATTGAAGATTCTCTCGGCCTTCTTTTCCGGTATCCTGTTTTTTGCGCAGCCCTCGAGGAACTTCTCCCGCTGCGCCGCCATCTCCTCCTTTTTCTTTTTGCCCATGGCGCGCCGCAAGATGTCCGCTTCGCCCAGCGAAAAATTCGCCAGCCGGTTGGCGATCTGCATCACTTGCTCCTGATACAGAATCACGCCATAGGTTTCCTCCAGGATGTCCTTGAGTTGCGGCAGTTCGTAGCTGACCTTCGTCTTCCCGTGCTTCCGGTTGATGAAATCATCGATCATGCCGCCCTGGATCGGCCCTGGCCGGTACAACGCGTTCAGGGCCGTCAGGTCCTCGATGCGGGTCGGCTGGTAACGGCGCAGAATGTCCCGCATGCCGTGCGATTCAAACTGGAAGATGGCCGTGGTGTCGCCGCGCGCGAAAAGCTTGTACGTCTCCGCGTCGTCCAGCGTCAAATTGTCGATGTCGATCTTCAGCCCGCGGTTGTGCTCGACCATCCTTACCGCATCGTGCAGCACAGTGAGCGTCGTCAACCCGAGAAAATCCATCTTCAGCAGACCAATCCGCTCGAGTGCCGTCATGTCGTACTGCGTCGTGATTTCATCCCGATTCGTTTTGTACACGGGAACCAGTTCGGTCAAGGACTGAGGCGAAATCACCACGCCGGCCGCATGGGTCGAGGCATGACGCGCAAGTCCTTCCAGCCGCTTTGCCACGTTCATCAAATCTTTCAGCTTTTCGTCGCTGTTCACCGCGGACTTGAGTTGGGGCGCTTCCTCGAGCGCCTTGTCCAGCGTGATGCCGAGTTCCGCCGGCACCATCTTTGCCAGCCGATCTACCTCCCCGTAGGGAATGTCCATCGCCCGCCCAACGTCCTTGATCGCGGCCTTCGCCGCCATCGTCCCGAACGTGATGATCTGCGCTACGTTTTCGCGCCCGTATTTCTGTGTGACGTAGTCGATCACTTCCCCGCGCCGCCGCATGCAGAAATCGATGTCGATGTCCGGCATCGACACGCGCTCGGGATTCAGGAACCGTTCAAACAGAAGGTTGTATTGCAATGGGTCCACATCCGTGATGCGCAGCGCGAAGCTGACCAGGCTCCCTGCAGCCGATCCCCGTCCCGGCCCGACCGGCACTCCTTGCGCCCTGGCGTAATGAATGAAATCCCAAACGATGAGGAAATATCCCTCATACCGCATCTTCAGAATCATCTGAATCTCGGACGTCAGACGGCGCTCGTACTCGGAAATCGGATTCCGCAGCACGCCTGCTTTCGCCAGCCGCTCGAGGTGCGGCAACCGCGCCGCGAACCCTTCGCGCACCACGCTTTCGAAATAACTCCCCGGTGTATGCCCCTCGGGAACCCGAAACTCCGGAAAGGGATTGGTGACGCGCTCGACCTTCACGTTGCAGCGGGCCGCGATGTCCAGAGTCCGCTTCAACGCGTCCGGCAACTCCCCGAACACTTTGGCCATCTCCGCGGGCGTCTTGAAGTAAAACTGGTCCGTCGCGAACTTCATGCGGTTCGCGTCGCTCATCGTCTTGCCGGTTTGAATGCACAGCAGCACTTCCTGCGCGTGCGCATCCTCATGATGGAGGTAGTGGCAGTCGTTCGTCGCCACGAGAGGAATGCCCGTTTCCTTGGAGAGCCGCACGAGCTGCGGATTCACCCGGTGCTCAATTTCCAGCCCCTGATCCTGAACTTCAAGGAAAAAGTTCCCTTTGCCGAAAATATCCCGCAGCCGGTACGCGATTTCCCGCGCCTGGTCGTACTTCTCTTCCACGACGGATTCCGTTACCGCGCCTCGCAGGCAGGCCGAGAGAGCAATCAAGCCCTTGCTGTGCTTCGCCAGAATGTCGTAGTCAATCCGCGGCTTATAGTAGAAGCCTTCCAGAAATCCCGTGGAGACCAGCTTGATCAGATTCTTGTAGCCTTCGATCGACTCGCACAAGAGCACCAGATGGTTGCTGCCTCGCGCTCCCGGTTCCAGCTCCCGCTCCGCGCCGTTGGCTGGCCCGGCTTTTTCTCCGCGGTCGTGCCGGCTGCCTTTCGCCACGTACACTTCGCAGCCTATGATGGCCTTTACGTCCCGCTTGCTGGCTTCGTGGAAGAAATTCGCCGCAGCGAACAGGTTGCCGTGATCGGTGATGGCCACCGCGGGCATCTTCTGCCGGGAAGCCTCGTCAAGCAATTCGCTCGTTTCGCAGGCCCCGTCCAGTAGACTGTAGTCGGTATGAACGTGGAGGTGTACGAACTCGGGTTGCCCCATGGATCTCGATTGTAATTCCGCGCGCGCCGAATTGCGACAAGCAATCTTGGATTTTCAACAGCCCTATTCGTCCTCTGCCAGCTCGTTACTTCTTTTTCTTCTTCGCCGGTTTTGCCGCGACCGTGGGAGTCGTCTTTCCCCGGCTTTCGGCGCTCTTTGCCGATGCCGCTTTCTCCGCGACTTTAACTTTGCTTTTTCCCGCCACAAGGGCTGCGACTTTTTCGCCGCCTTTGTGCGCTTTCTTCTCCTTGCCCTTCGCCTCCTTCACCTTGGGCTGTTCCTTGATCCCTGATAGCTTCCTCAAAATCCTTTCCCGCTCCTCCGGGGTTTTTCCCCGGCCCGTCAACTGCATCGCAAAGACCTGCTCGACGATTGCATCGAACTTCGCCCCGCGCGGCATGCCAATTGCTTCGAGTTCGTTCGCGACCACGGAAATGCTTCCCCGCAACGGTCTCCACTTGTTCAGGTACGCGCGAATCTTGGTAATCGCCGCGGAATTGTTCGACTCCGCCAGCAGGTACGCCAGCCGGTCTACCGGCTGCTTCTCCAAAAACCGGAACGCGTCGATTGGCGCCTTCAGCTTTTTCCCGGCAAGCTCTTTCTGCGCCGCCAGAGCTTCATCCTTGAATTTCAGGATCGTTTCCGTCTCCGCCGCGCGGAATCCCAGCTTGTGCAACAGGCTTGCTTGTTCGCGATCCTTCAGCCGGCCCAGAATCGCCAGCATCATCGGCGTCGCAAGGCGGGGCCGCAACCCCGCCATGAGCAAATCGTCCCGCACTCTGGCCAGGCGGTTGATCGCGTCGTAATCGGGGTGCTTTTTTGCCAGGACGGGATGCACGGCCTCAAGCAGGTCCCGTTCCTCCCACTCCTTCAGCACGGTCTGGGGTCTCTCTTCACGCGCCAGCGACCGCAACTCCTCTCCCGCCCCCTCCGGTTCAATCGAGTGATGCAGCTCCCTTTCCAGCGCCAGATCAAACCATTCCTGCGTACGCTGCTCCAGCTTGAATCCCATCCGCGCGGCATACCGCAATGCGCGGAGCAGCCGCACCGGCTGATTCGTAAAGCTGTGAATTGTGAGCGCACGAATCTCTCCGCGTTCGATATCCGAAAGCCCGTTCGTCGGATCTAGCAGCAATCCCCTCGAGGCCGGATTCAGGGAGATGGCGATCGCATTGAGCGAGAAATCCCGGCGCCGCAAATCCTCCATGATCGTGGACCAGCGAATCTCCGGTTTCGTCCCCGGTCTGACGTAGTGATCGTCCCTCGCCGCAGAAATACTCCCTTCGCAGTCCCCCGCGAACAGTATCTCTACATGCCGCAGTTTCTCGTCTTCGGAAAGGATCTTTGCGCCGCCCTTTTCGAGCTCTCTCGCGATCTTCGCGGGATTTCCTTCCACGGTGAAGTCCAGGTCGCGCAGGCTCGCTCCCGTAATCAGGTCGCGCACCGTTCCGCCCGTCAGGTACACGTTGTAGCCCAAGGCGGCGGAGAGCTCCTGCACCCGCACCATTGCCGCGCGCTGTTCCGGTAAGAGCCGGCTTTCCAGCAAAAACATGTAATCTGGCATTGCGCTCCTTCTGCATTCAAGGCGTGCCCTGCACCGTCCGGGCACCGCCCGCGATTTGTTCCCGGGGCCCGTCCGCGCTACGCGCGCGGGTGATGCGCCTTGTAAATCTGTTTCAACCGCTCCTCAACCACGTGCGTATAAATCTGAGTCGTCGAAATGTCCGCGTGTCCCAGCATCAGTTGTACCGACCGCAAATCCGCCCCGCGCTCCAGAAGGTGCGTCGCGAAACTATGCCGCAGCATGTGCGGTGTCAGGGCCATGCGTAATCCCGCCCGCCGCCCGTACGACGAAAGAATCTTCCACACTCCCACGCGGCTGATCTTTCCTCCCCGCCGGTTCACGAACAAATACGCGCTCGGTCCGGCCTTTCCCTGCCGCAGGAGCTGGGGTCGTGCATCCTTCAAGTACCTTTCCACCATGCCCAGCGCTTTCCGGCCGACCGGCACGATTCTCTCTTTGTCTCCCTTCCCGACGCACCGCACGCACCCGACTTTCAAGTCGAGATCGGTCACGCGCAAACCCGTCAGTTCCGAAACCCGCAGCCCCGTCGAATAAAGCACCTCCAGCATCGCCCGGTCTCGCAATCCGAGTGCCGTTTTCGCATCGGGTTGTTCCAGCAGTCGCTCCACTTCCTCCAGCCGCAGGTATCCCGGAAGCGAGCGGCGAATCTTCGGTGATTCCAGGTTCGCCGTCGGGTCTTCCGCAACGTGCTCCTGAACCTGGGTGAACCGGAAGAAGCTTCTCAGCGTCACCAGGTGCCGCGCCACGGTTTTGCTTTCCAGCTTCTGTCGGTACAAGCTGGCCAGGAAATCCACCAGGTCGTCCCTTTTCACCGCACCCAGCGTCAATTTCCGCTTCTTCGCAAACTCCGCGAATTTCATCAAGTCGTGCTGGTAGGCTGCCACGGTGTTCGCGGAGAGCCCCTTTTCCACCTTTACGTGCACCAAATACGCCGAAATGGCCGCGTCAATTTCCATCTTCACTCCGCGTACGCCTCGCTGGCGCGCTCGCGACGCGTCGCAATTCCGTACACTTCTTCAATCTCCGGGCAACGGAAAATCCATGCCAGCGCCAGATACAAAATCGTGGCGCCCAGAATCAGTCCTGAAAACACCGACAATTGCACCAAGAACGTGGATTGAATGGTGAACTGCGTGTACCGCCCTCCGAACCAGCACGCCACCCCCATGATCCCAGCGCAGAGAAAGATTTTTGAAAACGACCGGATGAGGTGCATCGTTCCCATAGTCCCGTAGCGGAACCGGAATACCGCATACAGCGCGAAGAAATCGAAGTAGCACGCCAGCGCGGTCGCCAGCGCCGGCCCCCCGTTTTGTACCCGCCGGAAGAAAAACTCCATAAAAATAACGTTCAGCACGATATTCAAGACGAAGGAAATCGCCGCGACAATTACCGGCGTCTTCGTATCCCGCGCCGAATAGAAAGCCGAAACAATCAACTTTACGCTCGCCAGAGCCGGCAGGCCGATTGCGTAATAAAGTAGCGCGCGCGCCGTCAGCCGCGTTGACTCCGCGACAAACAACCCGTGCTGGAAGAGCACCCGGATGATCGGCTCGCGCAAAATCATGAGCCCCAGCGCCGCCGGGATCGTTATGAACGCCACGATTCTCACTGCGAACGTCAGGGTCTTCTTCAACGCATCGTATTCGTTGGAGGCTGCCTGGTGCGACATCATCGGCAGAATCGCCGTCGCCACGGCAATGGCGTACCCACCGAGCACCAGTTCCATCACCCGGTCCGCCACGTACAGAGCCGTCAGGCTGCCTCTCGGCATCATCGCGGCGCTCACAAAGAACGTATCCACGAAAAAATTGATTTGCCCGATTCCGATGCCGATGAATCTCGGGATCATCAACTTGGCCACGTCCCGGATTCCCTGATGCCTGAAGGAAATCCCAAAGGTGAACCGCATTCCCTTCTGAACCATCTTCGGGATGAGGATTAGAAATTGCAGCGCCCCGCCGATCAGCACGCCGACCGCCAGCGATACCGCAGGGTCCTTGAAAAATCGCCAGACCGCCGCAATTGAAAAGATGATGATGGACGCATTTAGGAAGACGGTCGTCGCGGCCGGCAATCCGAAGATGTGAAACGAATTCAGGATGGCCATGCCCAGCGCCGCGAGCCCCAGGAAGAACACGTACGGGAAAATGATGCGGTTCAGTTGCGCGGCCTGGTCCCACTGCACTCCCCCGCCGGAAAAGTTGAACGTCTGGACGACGAACGGCGAGAACACCATCCCCAGCACGGTGACGGCCGCCGCAACCAGTGCCAAGGTCCAGAACATCCGGTTTGCGAAGTCCCAGACTTCCTCTTTCTTCTTCTCCTTCATCCACGTGGTGAACACGGGAATGAAGGAAGCCGACATCGATCCTTCGCCTACCAGCCTCCTCAGCAGGTTCGGCAGGCGGTATGCCAGCACGAAGGAATCCGCCGCGAGCGAAGTCCCCAGGAGCAGCACGATGCGCTGGTCCCTCACGTAGCCCAGCACGCGGCTCACGACCGTTACGAGCGAAATAATCGAGGCCGACTTGAGGATGTCTTTTTTCTCGGACAACGCTCGGTGCTCCCGGCCTGACAAGTCGTTGTAGGCAGTTCTGGCCCGCTCTTCCGCTCGTACACCCTTTCTTGGCGCCCCTCGGAGCGATCAGGACTTCCCGGCGCGTTTCAGGGTTCGCGCTTGCCAACCCTGAACGGGAAATTAAGGCCGGAGTGCCCAGCGGACAGAAACCCTCGACAACCTACTAACCCTTGTAAAAACAATAGGTTGACAGGAAAAGCGCGCTTAACATAACATACCCTGCGCAAAATCGCAAATTCGTTACTTTTCGTCGCGATATACTCACACTTTGAAGCCCAAAGCCCCAGCCTCTACCCACAAGAAGGTCATCATTGTCCTTTCGGACCGAAAATCCCTGCGCGGATACCTCAACCCCGCCCGGCTCGGCCAGACCGACCCTCTGGACCTCCTAACCCCCGACGGCGAGCACCAGGAAATTCCTCTTTCTCGCGTCCGTTCCATCTACTTCGTTCGCCAGTTTGAAGGAGACTTCGAACCGGAACGCAAAGCCTTCCTCAGCCGCCCCAAACTCGACGGTCTCTGGGTCCGCCTGCGCTATTCCGACGGCGATTCGCTCGAAGGAGTAATTCCCAACGATCTCCTGAATCTCCTCGACAACGGCGTTCAAATCACCCCGCCCGACTTCAACTCCAATACCGACCGTATCTTTGTTCCGCGCTCCGCCCTCTCGGAGCTTACCGTTCTCGGCGTTGTGGGCATCGCTCGCCGCAAGCCCGCTGCGGCTGCTGCCGCCGCGCAGCCCCGCCTTTTCACGGAATAGGCAATTTCGGGATTTGGCTGGGTCTGGCCCTGCATTGCCAAAGTTCCCGCCCGTCTCTACCTGCTGGGCGCGCCGAGCTGACTCGAATTCCCAAATGTGGTACTGATTGCCGGTCGCTGGTCACCGGTCGCATTTCTGTGCGAGACTCCCAGAGAATCCAAGAGGAGTCTCCATGAAACTCGCTGACCTCGCTCAGAAGCTCGGCTGTCGCCTTGAAGGCGACCCGCATGTCGAAATCACCGGCGTGGCAGGCATCGAGCACGCCGCTCCCGGCCATCTCACTTTCCTCGCCAATCGCCGCTACTTCCCTCTGCTCAAGACCACGCGCGCGTCCGCCCTCCTCATCGAAGACGGAATTTCCATTGACCGTGACGCCGGGCTTCCGCCGCTTGCCGCCCTGCGCTCCGCCAATCCTTATCTCGCCTTCGCCCATGCCATTGCCTTCTTCTATGAGCCGCCTGTTTATCCTCCCGGCGTCCACCCCACCGCGATCATCGCCAAGTCCGCCCGAATCGGCTCCGGCGCGCACATTGGCCCGTACTGCTTCATCGATGAGGACGTCTCCATGGGTACCAACGCCGTGCTCCACAGCTTCGTCACGATTTATCGAGGCTCGCGCATCGGTGATGATTTTTTTGCCCACGCGCACGCCGTGGTCCGCGAACACTGCCACATCGGCAACCGCGTGATTCTCCAGAATGGCGTCGTCATCGGCGGCGACGGCCTGGGCTTCGCCAAACAAAAAGACGGATCCTGGTTCAAGATGCTCCAATCTGGCCCCGCCGTCCTCGAAGACGACGTGGAGGTTCAGTCCAACGCCTGCGTGGACCGCGCCACTGTTGGCGAAACGCGCATCGGACGCGGCGCCAAGCTGGACGACCTGGTTTTGGTGGGCCACGCGTCGCAGGTTGGGCCCGATTCGATGCTCTGCGGCCAGGTCGGTCTCGCAGGTTCAACAAAAGTCGGAAAGGGCTGCATCCTCGCCGGGCAGGTTGGCACAGCAGGTCATCTTTCGATCGGCGACGGCGCGGTCATCACCGCGCAAAGCGGCGTTCCCAACAATGTTCCCGCAAATTCTCTCTATTCCGGCTATCCCGCCGTTGAAAATCGCAAGTGGCTCAAGTCCATGGCCGCCCTGAATCGCCTTCCGGAACTTCAAAAACGCATTCACGAACTCGAACAGGAAGTTGCTGTCTTGAAAATGAAATGACCCCGAGTTAAATTCCTCACGCCGCCCCAGGAAATCCCACGGGTTTCTGATCCGGCGGCAAACCCGCCGCAATCACGTCGTGGACACGCTCGCGCAACTCGTCGCGCTGTTCGAGCGTATAGTTCGAGGCATCAATCGGGTCGAGAAATTCCACCAGAATTTCCCCTGGGTGAATAATCAACGAACGCTTCTCCATCACGCGATGCGCTCCCGAACACGCCATCGGCACAATCGGCACGCCCGCTTTGATGGCCATGACGATCGCGCCCTTCTTGAATTCCTGCAGCCGCCCGTCGGGGCTTCGCGTTCCTTCCGGGTAGATCAGGAACGACTGTCCGGCTTTCAGGGCCTCTGTGGCCTGCTCCAGCGCGGCCACGGCCTCTTCATGCTTTGCGCGCTCGACCGGAATGAAATGCGCCAGCCGGAACGCCTGGCCGACGATCGGAACGGAAAAGAGCGACCGCTTCAGCAGAATGGCAATGCGCCGCGGGATCGCTCCCACAACCGCTGGAGCGTCGGCGGAGCTCGTATGGTTCGCGACAAACAGGCACGTGCCGCCAGGAATGCGTTCGCGGCCTTTGACGTGAATCTTCACCCCCACCGCGCGCACAAAGAAGAGAACGCCTTTCACGCCGGCCCAGTACAAGGCGTTCGGATTACCCGCCAGGACTGTGTAAAGAAGCAGGGGAATTCCCGCCACCAGCGAGTAGAGACTCAGAAATACCGCGATGAAGAGTGTGCGCAGCATCCGTCGGAAAGCACTCTCGCGAATTCGCGCGGGTTCGTCAAGTCCGCCCGCGATGCTTCACTTGGACAAGCCGGCAGCAGCGGCGGATTGCGTCTCGCCATTCAAAATCCCCTCGCGGATGCGACGCGCCTTTTCGTCGGCATTCCCCGCTTCGACAATCTGCCTTGAGAGTTCCGGCGAATCTCCGAGAGCGTATGCAACCTCGCTTTGCCTTCCATCCCTGACAATCACGAGGCGAAGCATTTCCCCCGGCTTCCGACGTCGTGTCCATCCGCTGATAAACCGCGGCGGATTGCCGCCGTTCCACGAAAGGATCACGTCGCCTGGACGAAGCCCCGCCTTCCAGGCGGCACTTTGCGGTTCAACCGAGTACACAGTCAGCGCCGCGCCTGGTCCCCGCTCGGCTTTAAACGCCGTGCCTGCCCGGTGAATCGAGACCTCCCGAAACTCCAGCCCTGCGCGACGCAGCGTATCCTCGTAAGGAAGCGGCTCGGCTCCGGCGACGTACTTTCGAAAGAACTCCGCAAACGATGATTCCGCAATTTTCTCAACGGAAAGCTCGATGTCCGCGTCATCGCGATAGGGCTTCCCTTTCTTCGCGAATTCGTCGTTCATTAGGCGCATCACGTCATCAAGACTTTTCGCGTTGTTGCTGCGGTCGCGAATCAGAATGTCCAGCAGCACGCCGAGGATCTGCCCCTTGGTGTAGTAGGAAACGCTAAACTCCGGCCCGTTGTACCAGGGATACTTTTCGAGCCAGGCATCGAGGCTCGATTGTTCGGCGCTTTGCCACTTGTTCGCCGGACGCGATTCGAGTTCATTGATCCGGTCGCTCAAGTCGGCGTAGAACTGCTCCTTGCTCCATAGACCGCTGCGAAGGAGTGTGTACGAGCCGTAAGTGCTCGTCACGCCTTCCGCAAACCACAGCGCGCGCGTGTACTGCTCTTTGGTGTAGTCCACGGGCTCGAGCGAAGCGGGCCGGATGCGCTTCACATTCCAAAGATGGAAAAACTCATGCGCCGCCACTCCCGCGAGTTGCTCCTCCGACGAGACATTAATCGCCGTTCCATTCGCGTGCTCCATGCCTCCGCCGGCGTTTTCCGCTCCTTTGCCGATGTGCAAGATGAAAGTGTACGCAGGATACGGCGCACCGCCCATCAGCTTCAGCTCGTAGCCAACGATGCGGCTCAGCTCGCTCTCGACCTCGCTCTGGCTCCAGTGATCGCCGTCAACCACCACCGTCACGGGCGGCAAAGCAGGCGGCAAGCTGAACCTCGCAAAGGTTCCCAATTCGAGGGGTGAATCCGCGAGAGCATCATAGCTTTTCTCGGCCATCCTAGCCCCACCAACAGACACTTCAAGCAATCGTCCTGGGCTGATGACTTCCCAACCTTGCGGGAGATCCTTGAAACCGACGTTGACCGGTTCATTCCGCCTATCCGGAACGTACATAAGTATCATCGCCGGATTGATGAACGCGTGGTGCGCATTGAGCTCTGTGCCGAACGGGCCGGGTTCATCCCAGTAAGTCGTATAGCGAACCACAATCTCGCCAGTGCCGCGGATAACCCACGTTTGCTTATCGACCTTTTCGATAGGCAGCGGCTCACTGCCCGTAAACGCCTGCACCTGTTGCACGTGACTCGAAAAATCGCGAATCTGATAAAGCGCATTCCAGGCGGCCATCTGCACGGTCACTTCGTCCTTCACGCCGGGGATGGTCATCGTAACGTGAAAGAGGTGCTGTTCGGGGTTCGCTAGGGAAATTTCGTAGTTTATGGTCGCTTGCGCCGCCGCCGAAAGCGCGAACCAGGCAGAAACGAAGGCGACAATCCTGAGAGCTCGCCTCAAAACGAGGAGTCTCACCGCAGTGTGGCTCCGGACGGTTCTTCGACCTGCTCTGAAAGCTTCTTCATAAGCTTTTCGCAGAGCCCGTCGAAACTGCCGTTGGACATGATGAGCAGCAAATCGCCTGCCCGCGCACGGGCGGACAACTCCTCAGCGATCGCGTCGGAACCCGCTACAACCTTGGCTGGCTTTCCAAGCGCACGGACACTCGCCGCCACGGTTTCCGGATCGAGACGATTTTCGTCGCCGAGTTGCTTTGCCCGGTAAACGCCGCCGAGAAGAACCTCATCTGCTAGGGCCAACGCCTTCGGAAGCGAGTCCTGAAAGACCTTGCGCCGCATCGAATTCGAGCGCGGCTCCAAAATGGCCCACAGTTTCCGCCTGGGCCACCGGCCGCGCGCGGCCTCGATCGTCGCCCGCACGGCCGTGGGATGATGCGCGAAGTCATCGACGACCAGGATTCCTCGCGGCTCGCCCTTCACGTCCATGCGGCGCCGCACACTTTGAAAGCTGCTGAGCGCGCGGCCAATTTGCGCGGCAGAAATTCCGCGCCCTTGGGCAACAATTGCAGCCGCGACGGCATTCAGGACGTTGTGCCGGCCGGTCGCGGCAAGGGTGAACTCTCCGAAGGCTTCGCCCTTCTGCGAGATACGAAACCGCATTCCTTCCGCGACCGTTTCCGGTTCGGAAGCGACCCAGTCGTTGCTCGACGAAAATCCGTAGGTAATCACTGGACAAAACGCCTTCGCCGTCGCGGCGCGCAACGCGGGTCCCGATTGCTCCGCATCTCCCCAGATCACCACCCGGCCGGAGCGCGGAACGAGGTTGACAAGCCGTTTGAAGGCCGTCTGATATGAGTCGAAATCCGGGTAAATATCCGCATGATCGTATTCGAGCGAAGTGATGATCAGATCGTCCGGGTGGTAGTGGAAGAATTTCGGGCCGCGGTCCCAGAACGCCGTTTCGTACTCGTCCCCTTCGAGGATCATTTCCGACCCATGGCCGAGGCCGTAACTCTTGCCGAAGTTTTCCGCCACTCCGCCCACCAGGAACGTCGGGCTTTTCCCCGCTACATGAAAAATCCACGCCAGCATCGCCGTCGTCGTTGTCTTTCCGTGCGTTCCACTGACCACGATCGAGTGCTTCCCGGGAAGAAAAACCTCCTCGAGGATTTCCGGCATCGACCGGTACGGAATCTTGCGGTCGAGTGTTTCCTCCAACTCGGGATTGCCGCGCGCAATGATGTTCCCGACGATGACCAGATCGGGCGCGGGATGCAGGTGCGCGGCATCGAACGCGTGGAAGAATGCAATCCCCAGCGTCTCGAGCAAAGTGGATGCGGGAGGATAAACTCCGGAATCGGATCCCGTTACCCGATAGCCGTGCTCGCGCAGCATACCGGCGAGCGGCGCCATCGCGGAGCCTCCGATGCCAATCACGTGGATATGCTTCTGTTTGCTCATGCCGTTACCGCCGATTCGAGAATTTTTAGCAATCCTTCGCCATCCGCGTGCAGTCTCGCGCGAACCCCAAGGGGAACTGTCACCATGGGGCGCGGCGTGTGGCCGAAAGCAGCGCCAAAAACAATTGGCACTCCCAGAGGAACAAGAATCCGCTCGCAGACGTCGCGCACGGAAGGGCTTCCCGGCACGGGCGGCTCGCACTCGGGGAATTCGCCCAACACAATACCGCGCAAATTCTTGAATTTGCCCGCGTGCTTCAGGTGCATCAGCGCGCGGTCCACCTGGTAGGGTTTCATGCCGCGATCCTCAAGAAGCAAAATCGAATCGTCCGTGTTCAGCTCCCAGGGAGTGCCAAGCGTGGCTTCCACAAGCGTCATCGCTCCGCCCAGGACTCGCCCTTCGCATGCGCCTTTCTGAAGCGTTTCGCCGCCAAGGATGATCTCCCATCCCGAATCGGTGCGCGTCAACGCATTCAGCAATGAGTCCCGGTCGTACCCGTTGGCGGCGCCTTCTCCGCCGTCGAGCCCGGCCGCGACCATCGGGCCGTACACGGTCACCCAGCCGTACTTCTGCCAGAGATAGATTTGCAGCGTGGTCAGATCGCTAAAGCCAACGATGCACTTCGGGGAATCCAGTTGATCTCCCGAAAGCGCATCCACCAAATAGTTGGAGCCGTAACCGCCCCGGAGCGCGATGAGGCAGGCAATATCCTTGCGTTGCAGAAGTTCCCGAAATTCGCGCCGGCGCGTTTCTTCCGATGCAGCGAAATAGCCCTCCGGCGGGAAATCGCGCAGAGGATCAACAGAAAACCGCAGGCGCTGCAATTCGGCAATTCCCTTCTCCGTTCGGGCTCCATCCGCAGGCGAGGAAGGCGAAAAGACCGCCACGCGGTCGCCCTTCAGTACAGCTGAAGGCCGTTTCGGAAAAGTGCGGACCTCTTTCTCCGCATGGAAAGAGAACTTGACGCTCATTCGTATCGCCTTTCCACGGGCTTCATTTCGATATGAACGCCTGGACGCGTGAGACCGGCGAGTATCTTTTCCTGTTGCCGGTGGCTGACGTCGGCATCAAAGGTGATGACATGCTTCTGTTCGGAAATCGAAATTGCCAGGTTGTCCGTTGCCACGTTCATCTCTGCAAAAAGGTTCCGCGCTTCCGAGAGGATATGGGGATCGCCATCCGCGGAAATGCGAAAGCGCATGTAGCGCCGCTTAAGATCGAGCTTGTTTTCGAGCGGAACCATTGCCACCAAGGCAACGAGCACCATCAACGCGCCGGCCCCGGAGATCCGGTACAGGCCAGCTCCCGCACCCATGCCAATCGCAGCTTCCGCGAAGATCGTGGCTGCGGTCGTGAGCCCCACAACGCTCCCTCGCTCTCGAAGGATTACGCCGGCGCCCAGAAAACCGATACCCTGCACAATGTTGGATGCGATTCGCGTACCGCTGGAGTCTCCCACCAGCCGGGCAATCTCCGAGGAAAGCAGTGTAAACAGCGCCGCGCCGATGCACACGCACATACTCGTGCGCATGCCGGCGGGGCGGCGGCGGATGTTGCGCTCCACGCCGATAACAGCGCCGAGGAAAGCAGCCCAAAGCAGCCGGTAAACGACGCCTGTGAACGAAAGCATGTGCGTTCGGGCCGAACGACTGTTCGACCAGCCTGAGCAGGATTCTACATGCTACAGCGTGAATTGCGTGATTTTCGCGAAGTGCCGTGCCCTGGCGTGTATCTCGCTCTTCTTGAGACGGCGAAGCCGGTCCGGTCCGAACTGCTCGACCGCGAAGCTGCCCATCACCGAGCCATAAACCATCGCCCGGCGAAGCGCGGCGTCAGTCTTCTGCCCGCAGCCCGCGAGGTAGCCCATGAATCCTCCCGCAAAGGAGTCGCCCGCACCCGTAGGGTCATGCGGCTCTTCAAGAGGAAACGCCGGAACACAGAAAACGCCATTCTGGTCCACGAGCATTGCGCCATATTCGCCGCGCTTTACGACCAGCGCGGAGGGGCCCATCCTGAAAATATGTCGCGCGGCGCGCAGCAGATTGTGTTCGTTGGAAAGCTGGCGCGTCTCGGAGTCGTTGATCACCAGGATGTCCACATGCTTCAGCGTTTCCCGTAACTCCTCCGGAGTGCGCTCAATCCAATAGTTCATCGTATCCAACGCGACCAGCTTTGGGCGCTTTCGCACCTGCTGCAACACGCTGCGCTGCAAATCCGGGGCGATGTTCGCCAGGAAAACGTATTTTGACGAACGATATGCCTCGGGCAGCTTGGGATTGAATTGCGCGAAACAGTTCAGTTCGGTGGTGATGGTTACTCGCTCGTTAAGATTCTCCGAATATCGCCCGGCCCAGAAGAAGGATTTGCCCGCCGTGCGCTCGAGACCGAGCGTATCGATAGGACGCCCCTTGAAGATTGCGGCGTCGAGCTCCGTGAAGTCGTCGCCGACGATCGCAACTAGATTCACCGTCGCGAAAAAGCTTGCCGCGACGGAAAAATAAGTGGCGGCGCCTCCGATGATCCGGTCCACTTTTCCATAAGGGCTTTCGAGAGCATCAAACGCAACCGAACCGACGACCAGCAAGGACACAGTCTTCTCCTAAATAAGATATTTGCCGAGGATGGCAGCCAGCCGCTTCTTGGTCGCTTGCGGAACCAACTTCATGTCCGTAATCAGCGCGCTCGAAAGCGCCGAGCCGCACTTGCAAGACCGCTGGACCGGCATGGATTTGACCGCCTGCCGCAGCACCTGCTGCGCGTTCTCCGCGTTCTGATTGAGTGTGGCGATAATTTGCGCGCCTGTGACGGATTCGTGCCCGGGGTGCCAGCAGTCGTAATCGGTGACCATGGCGATCGACGCGTAACAAAGTTCCGCCTCGCGGGCGAGTTTGGCTTCGGTGACGTTGGTCATACCGATGACGTCGAATCCGAGCTGGCGGTGCATGTGCGCTTCGGCCAGTGTGGAAAACTGCGGTCCCTCGATGCAAACGTACGTGCCCCGGCGATGGACCATCACTCCGGCATGAATGCAGGCGTCCGCAAGCGCCGCCGAGAGCTGCGGGCACGTCGGCTTGTCGAACGTCACGTGCGCGACGAGGCCCCCGCCGAAAAACGTGGACGTGCGCAGCTTCGTGCGGTCCACGAATTGATCCACAACCAAAAACTCGCCGGGCCGAAGTTCCTCTTTAAGCGAGCCCACGGCGCTCACGGAAATGATGCGCTCGACGCCCACCAGCTTAAGCGCGTAAATGTTGGCCCGGAAATTGATCTCGCTCGGAAGGATTCGATGTCCGCGCCCATGGCGAGCAAGAAACGCGACACGCTGTCCTTCCAGTGTTCCAATGACGATGGCCTCGGAAGGTTCTCCGAACGGCGTTTTCAAGCGAACTTCGCGCGTATCCGTGAGACCGCCCATGGAATAGAGTCCGCTGCCGCCGATGATCCCGATCGCGGCTTTCCGCTCTTTGCCCACACGTTTTGTGTTTTTCTTTTTCGCGCCGGCCATTCTCTTCTCCGAGGAGTTTACCCGTTCAGGTCAAACGGGCGGACTTCAATCTTGTCGTCCTGTTCGTGCAACGTGGCTACGGGAATTTCCGGATCGTGCCCGAACACCACAATCCATCCCTTGCTGACAATGTCGCGAAGCCACTTGCGTTTCGTCTCGAGCGTCTGCATCGGATAAAGATCGTAAGCCATGATCCAGGGAAGCGAGACATGATGCCGCGTCGGCAGCAAATCCGCAACAAAAACCAGCGTTTTGCCGCCGCCCGAAAGCACGACGGCCTGAATGTCCGCATTGTGTCCGGGAATGCGCCGCACGGTTATGCCCGGAAGAATTTCCGCATCGCCTTCAAGCAGCCGCCACTGCCCAGCTTCCGAAATGGGCACCACATTCTCCGGAAAGTAGCTGGCGCGGTCTCGTTCGCTAGGATGGAGAGCATGCTCGATTTCGCCGCGCTGGACAACGTATTCCGCGTTCGGAAAGGTCGGCACGGCGCGGCCGTCCTGCATCCGCGTGCCGCCGCCGGCATGATCGAAATGCAGATGCGTGTTAATTACGAGATCGATGTGTTCTGCTGCTGTGCCATTGGCGCGCAACGAAGCAAGTAGTGGATCGCCAGGCTCCACGCCGTAAATATCCCGGAGCTTCTCGCTCCATTTCGTCCCGTTGCCCGTCTCGATGAGAATTGTCCTGCCTTTGGCGCGGACAAGAAGCGAGTTCGCGTTCAGCCGAATGCGGTTTCGTTCATCGGGAGGCGACTTCTTCTCCCAAAGCGGCTTCGGCACCACGCCGAACATCGCGCCGCCATCGAGCCGAAACTCGCCGCCGCTCAGGAATTGCACCTCCAGATCGCCCAGGAACATGCGCGCCTCAGCCGGGAATGCCGCTCTTTTGCAGCATCTCGTTGACGGCGGAGAAGGGGTCCTTCTTGCGCTCCGCAACGGCTTGCGCCAGTTCGGTCAGGCGCGCTTCCCCTCCGGGCCCGCCCAGAACCCTTTCGAGAAGGCGTGATTCGAGGATTTCCAGCAGGCGGTTCTTCCAGTGCTCTGTGTGCTTTTTCTTCCGCTCCGCGCTGGATTCAAAGTGAGTGCGGAACCTCCCGATTGCTTCGGCAAGCGAGTCAATGCCCTTGTTCTCGGTCGCCACCGTGCGGACCACCGGCGGCCGCCAACTGTCCCGCGGAGTCACAAGGCTCAGCATCGCATGGAGCTGCTCTTCCAGCCGGTCCGCCCCTTCTCTGTCCGCTTTGTTGAGCACAAAGATATCGCCGATCTCCATCAGCCCCGCTTTCATGTTCTGGATGTCGTCCCCCAGGCCGGGCACAAGAACGACCAGCACGCAATCTGCCAGCCGTACAATGTCCACTTCGTCCTGTCCCACTCCGACCGTCTCGATAAGCACGTGCTGTTTTCCTGCGGCATCCAGCAACAGCGCAACTTCCGCCGTGGCGCGCGCAAGGCCTCCGAGGAATCCCCGCGTCGCCATCGAACGAATAAAAACCCCCGCGTCGCCGGCGTGGCCTTGCATCCGAATGCGGTCGCCGAGGATGGCGCCGCCCGAATAAGGGCTGGTCGGATCGACCGCGATAATGCCCACCTTTTCATCCTGCTTGCGAAAATGCGCGGCCAGGCGATCGACGAGCGTGCTCTTTCCGGTGCCCGGCGCCCCGGTGACGCCCGTAAGATAAGCCTTCCCCGTTGCCGGAAACAGCGCCTTGAGCAGCGGCTCTGCCTCTTCGTGATGGTTCTCAATCGCCGTGATCGCGCGTGAAAGCGCGCGCATATCGCCGGCGCGAATCAGCTCCGCCCAATTATCAACGAGCTGAGGCATCAGGTTCCTGTGGAACGGTGGGGCGCACCCAATACATGCGTCTATTATTTCTTGCCGAGCAGGCTGCGGGCAATCACCAGTTTCTGGATTTCGCTGGTGCCTTCGCCGATTGTGCACAGCTTCACGTCGCGGTAATACTTCTCCGCAGGATAATCTTTGATGAATCCGTAGCCGCCGTGAATCTGTACGCATTCGTTAGCGACCCGCACGGCAACTTCGCTGGCAAAGAGCTTGGCCATGCTCGATTCTCGCGTAAAACGGATCGCGCTATCAGAACCGGAGTTACCGGCCTGATCCGCAAGCCATGCGGCCTGATAAACCAGCAGCCGCGCGGCCTCAACCTGCGTCGCCATATCCGCAAGCTTGAATTGGATCGCCTGAAATTCGCTGATGGGCCTGCCGAACTGTTTCCGCTGCGCGGCGTATTTCTTCGCCGCTTCCAGCGCGCCTTGCGCCATGCCCAGAGCCAGCGCCCCAATCGAGATGCGGCCGCCATCCAGGATTTTCAAGCTGCCGATAAATCCTTCGCCTTCCGGCCCCAGCAGATTGTCTTCCGGCACACGGCAATCGCTGAAAATCACTTCCGAAGTGTCGCTGGCGCGCATGCCGAGCTTGTTCTCTTTCTTCCCGGGCCTGAACCCCGGCATTCCCTTTTCAAGGATGAATGCGCTGATGCCGTGCGAGTCTTTCGATTTGTCAGTAACGGCCATCGCCACGCACACGTCTGCGTAATGGCCGTTTGTGGTGAAAGTCTTGGCGCCATTCAGCACCCAGGAATCTCCGTCGCGCCGCGCAACCGTCCGCGTGCCGCCGGCATCGGATCCGGCCTCCGGTTCGGTCAGCGACCAGGCGCCGATCTTCTTCCCCTGCGCCAGAGGCACGAGATACTTCTTCTTCTGAGCTTCGCTGCCGAACTTGTAGATGTGATTTGAGCAGAGAGAATTATGCGCCGCCACGATGAGGCCTACGGAACCGTCCACACGCGCCAACTCCTCAATCGCGATGGCGTATTCCACGTAGCCGAGGCCAGCTCCGCCGTATTGCTCCGGGAAAATGACGCCCATAAGTCCCATTTCCGCGAGCTTGGGAATGATCTCCAGCGGAAAGTGCGAGGCCTCATCCCATTCCATCACGTGCGGAGCAATTTCGCCCTCCGCAAATTCCCGGATGCTGCGGCGGAGTTGGTTCTGCTCATCGGTAAAGGAGAAATCCACGAGGGTCCTCGGCGGTCTAAGATTTGGCTATGGTCAGCCAAAGATTATTTTATAGCAAGAATCGCCTGCTTGCCGGGTTGTTTTTACCGCCTGTTTCTTCGCCACTGATGGGGGAAACGAATGCGCCCAAGGCTTCGAGTCGCCACTCGCAGGCTCAACAGATTCTTACGCGCCTTTGCGCAGCGCCTTGGCTACAACTTCCCGCAGGACAAGTAACGCGCGCTCGATTCCTTCGCGGTCCACGTCGCAATGCGTCACGAAACGCACCGAATATGGCGCGGTATCCTGCGCCCAAATCCCTTGAGCCTGCAGCACTTCGCACAGTTCCACGGCTGTCTTGCCGGTCTTCGAACAATCGAAAATCACGATGTTCGTCTTGACCTTCGCGGGATGGATTTGCAGCTCGGGGATCTCCGCAATGCCCTCGGCAAGACGGCGGGCGTTCTCGTGGTCGATGTGCAGCCGCTTGGGCGACTCCTCCAGCGCAATCAATCCCGCCGCGGCAAGCACGCCGGCCTGCCTCATCCCCCCCCCGAACATCTTCCGGTAGATGCGGCCCTTTTCAATGAATTCCCGTGAGCCGACAATCATTGAGCCCACCGGAGCCCCCAGTCCTTTCGAAAGACAGAACATGACGGAGTCGAACTTCGCCGTCATTTGCTTGACGGTTTCGCCCAACGCAACTGCGGCATTGAAAACACGGGCCCCGTCCAGGTGAACCCTCAGGCCGCGCTCGTGTGCACGCTCGCAGAGCTCCTGCGCCTGCTCCGTGGGATAGACCGTGCCGCCCCACATATTGTTCGTGTTCTCCAGGCAAACAAGCGCCGATTGCGAATCGTAATAAATGTTCGGCCGGATGGCGGCTTCCACCTGCTTCCACGTCATCAATCCGTCTTCCGCGCGAACCACCCGTGGCATGCAGCCCGCAATGGCGGACATCGAAGCAAGCTCGTATAGATTCACGTGGCTGCGCTCTTCGCAAATGACTTCATTGCCGTGATGCGTCCACACCTTGATCGAAATCAGGTTTCCCATGCATCCGGTGGGAACGAACAACGCGGCTTCCTTGCCGAAGATCTCCGCTGCGCGCTTCTCCAGCCGGTTCACGGTCGGATCCTCGCCGTAAACGTCGTCGCCCACTTCAGCTTCCGCCATGGCGCGGCGCATGGCCGCAGTTGGGCGGGTGACCGTGTCGCTGCGCAAATCCACCACGCCTTCCAAACCGCTCACCCGTTCCAGGTCCACAATGGAATCCTTCCCACTCGCCAGTGACATTGCCGCAGGCCTTTCCGTGAAATTTAACGGAGCAATTCCACAAAGACTTCGTTCGAAATGCTCAATTTCTCTGGCGCCAGACGAATCACCCTTCCTTCTCGCTCGAGGAGCCCCGCGGCCGCCAGCCTTTCAATGCGCTGGCCCAGGGAAGCGCCGCAGCGGTGTTCGATGTGCGCCAGGTCAATTCCCGAAAGCTGCCTCAGTCCAAGAAAAATCTCCTCGTCCAGCGCCTGCTTTTCCGTGACCTCTTCCAACTGTTCCGCAGGAAGCCGGCCCGATTCAATCGCGCTTGCGTACGCCGCGGAGTCGTGCACATTAGCCCACCGTTGTGTCCCGGAAAACGAATGCGCACCCGCGCCAAACCCTAGGTAAGCCTCGCGCCGCCAGTATTTCAAATTATGCCGCGACGCAAACCCAGGCTTCGCCCAGTTGGAAATTTCGTAATGCTCGTAGCCCGCGCTGGCTAGCGCATGCCGCGCTTCGTCGTAAGACGCCGCCATTTCCTCTTCTGTGGGCAAAGCCCGCGCGCTATAGCGTTCGCCACCGTTAAGCACTTCCCTGCCCAGACGGCTTCCTTCATCCACCTCAAGCAGGTACACGGAAACGTGCTTCGGCTCCAAAGCCACCAACTCTTCCAGCGAGCGCCGCCAGCTTTCCGCCGTTTGATGGGGCAACCCTGCAATCAAATCAAAACTGATGTTCGTGATGCCTGCTTGGCGGAGAAGTGGCGCGGCGCGATAGATATCCTCTCGTCGGTGCATGCGTCCCGCCGCCTTCAGTTCCACGTCAGAGAAGGATTGCACGCCAAAACTGACCCGGTTGATTCCTGCTTCGGCCCAGGCTGCGGCTTTCTCCACTTCCACCGTTTCCGGTTCCGCTTCCAGAGTGACCTCTTCCAACGAGCAGTCGAAGGACTCGCCGACCTGTCGCAGAATTCTCGCCAAATCCGCGGGATCGAGCAGGCTCGGCGTTCCGCCCCCGATGTAAATCGTATCCACGGTTGCCCTTTGAAAGGGCTCAGGCAAGCGAATCCCCGCATGTTGATAAAGATTCGAGTGCGTCTGAATCTCCTTGCATACCGCGGCGGCATAGGGACCAAGGCGACCGGAAGTCACAACCCCCGTGTGGAAGTTGCAGTAGGTGCACTTCGTCTGGCAAAACGGCACCTGAATATAGATTCCCAGTTTCATGAGGCTTCTCAAAAACTCTAACACACCATTGAAGGGATAGCAGGACCGCGCAATCGGCTAGAGCGGATCGGCAACAACCTTAATGTGCAATTGCCGGTCGCGCGGACCGTCAAACTCGCAGAAGAAGATTCCCTGCCACGTGCCCAGGACTAGTTCCCCGTTTTCCACAAAAATCGTCTGGCTCGTGCTGGTCAGCACCGTTTTCACGTGCGAGTCCGAGTTTCCTTCGCTGTGCCGATACGGTCCACGATGCGGAACCAGCCGCTCAAGCACGGTCTCGACGTCAACCGCCACTTCCGGGTCCGCGTGCTCGTTGATGGCGACGCCCGCGGTTGTGTGAGGAACATAAACGTAGCAAACGCCCGTTTTCACTCCGGACTCTTGAACGGCGCGCTGCACTTCGTTCGTCACGTCCACGAATTGAGTCCTGCGATCCGTTTTGATGTGCAGAGTTTTCATTGCAACAATCGCTGATTCCGCGCGATCCCCGCACCTTGTCGGCCCTCAGGGAATCGGCACCACAAAGTGCTGTCCCGCGTGCTTCACCGACCCGTGTTCCTCCAGGTCCCGCAGCCCCTGCGTTCCCCAACGGGCCAGAAACGGAAGAAAATTCAGTTCGCGAGATTGCAGCGTCTTCCGCGGATAAAGCAGATGACTCAGGAACTCCTCATGCGCCGCCAGAATTCCCTCCTTGCGGTCCAACGCTCTGCCTGTTTTCTGCAGCAGTTTCTCCGTTTGATACCGCATCTTCCGCTGCGCGGTTTCCACTGCCGCTGCGAGGGTCGGATCCACCTTCGTGATCGCGCCGTTCCACTTGGCTAGCAATTCTTCCATTTTCTTCGCGTCGCGCGCGAATTGAGCGGCCAGCGGCTTCGGCAGCTTCGCACTGTGCAACTTACGGCGCAGCGCTTGTGGCCCCGCCCAGACCTCTTCAATCTCCAAGCCGTATTGATCCAGCAGACGCTGCCCTTTCGGATCCACCAGCGTGAAATCGGACCTGGGGAACAGCGCCGGCGCGCGTCCAAGGATTTGCCGGTACAACACTTCGGACTGCGCGCAGTACGAAATCTCCGCAGGCCCGCCCATATACGCAACGCTGGGAAGCAGGAAGTCCTGCACTACAGGTCGCAAAATGGCGTTGGGACTGAACTTTTCAGGCTCCGCGTTGATCCGCGAAAGCAGCTCTTCCTTTTTCCAGACCATTTCGCCGGCCCGAAAACTCTTTTCTCCCGCGCTGATCGGCAATCGAATCCCGCCGCCGACAAAGAAGAGCAGCGCGCTGCGATTCGTAACCTTCACCTGCGCGGAGTAGCCGGCGGCTTCTAGTTCCTTGCTGCGCGCGAGCAACTCCGGATTCAGTTCCTCGCGCCGCTCGATAACTTGCGCATAGACAGGCGACGCGAGCCGGTGCAGGCGCCCGTCCAGCGGATCCATCAGGATGATGCCAAATTCTGAAAGCAGCCTCGCGAACAGCTTGCCGAAAGCGGTTCCGTACGTCTCCCCGGACCGGTATGTCTCACGCAGGATTTTTGCGAGTTCGCCGCCGCCTTCTCCGCCGAGCATGAGCGAAGCCGCGCGAACAACATCGTTGACCATTTCCCCGAGGGGAATCTTTCCCACTGGCGCGCCCGCTCGCGGGCCGGACGGGAGTTCGAAACGTGTGAGCGTTCCGTCATGGAAGAAGGTCGTATGCCGGACTTCGTCCAGATCGTGATCTTCCGTCGCCATCCAGAAAACCGGAACGGAATCCACGCCGGCTTCCGTTAAATCCCTCGCCACGCGTGCCGCGGACAGCGCCTTGTAAACGGCATACGCCGGGCCAGTGAACAACCCGACCTGCTGCCCTGTCACAACCACCGCCGCGCCGTTCTCAAACCGCTTCAGATTCTCGACCGTCTGCGCTCCGCACCCGAAGGCAGCATTCTGTTCCCGAAGAATCGCCGCGACCGCCGCCCGCCTTTCCGCCGGATAGCTCAATGCTTTTGCGGAAGCGATGGCGCTCTCTAAATTCGGCTTGTAACGATAGAAGCGGGCAACGCGGTCATGTTCATAGAGGAAATGAAGAAGCAGGCGGGGCTGATGCGGCAAGGATCGCAACGGCAGGGCGCGACAGTGCATGGGTTCTTAGATGATATCTGGGTCCATTGGTCACAACAAATGGACGCGCGATCACGGATTCGGAAAGCACGGCCAGCGCGAGGTCCCCACTCTTGCGGCGGAGACGGCCGTCAACTCGTCACGGTCTTGCCTGGAACGGCGCGGACTAAACCCGGGCCGCCGCAGGCGCCAACTCCGCAAGCGCCTCGCGGATTTGCCGTTTCTGCTCCTCGCGCAGCGGCTGAAGAGGCAAACGCGGTGCCCCGCCGCAATACCCGCGAAGGTCCATCACGTACTTCACGCCCGCGATCCCGCCTTCCGAAACAATCCGGCGCGATGCAAGCACTAACCGGCTTTGCAGGTCGCGGGCCGCGTCTAGTTGTCCCTTCCAGTAAAGCTCGTACAACTCGGCGCATTTTTCCGGCAGCGCGCTCGCCAGCGCCAGAATCGCTCCCCGCGCGCCGATGGCCAGCGCCGGATACACAACCGCAGCCGACCCCGTAAGTACCTGGAAATCGCTCCGCGCGCCCGCAATAACCTCCCCGAGCCGCCGCACGTCCCCCGAGCTGTCCTTGATGCCCGCGATATTCGGGTGCTCCGCAAGCGCCAGAATCTCGGGCGACTCCAGCGTCACGCCCGTGAACTGCGGAACCGAGTACAGCAAAATGGGGATCGGCGAAGCGTCCGCCACCGCGCGGTAATGCGCCATCAAAACGTCCGGCTTGTAGGAAGGCCTGTAGTAGAACGGCGTCTTCACCAGCGCCGCGTCATAGCCAAGCTCCGCCGCGAACTTCGTCTTGCGAATGGTCTCCGCCGTGGATTCCGCTCCCGTTCCGGCAATCATCCGCTTGCCGGGAGCGGTGGCGTTCTGCGCCGCGGTAAGAATGGTCTCGGCTTCGGAGCGGGATAACATGACCGACTCGCCCGTCGAGCCCAGCACCACGTATCCCGCCAGGTTCGTCTGGTTGTAACGCTGAAGGTTCTGCTGCATCCCGGCCGCATCCACCGAGCCCTCCGCCGTGAACGGAGTCGTCAGCGCCGGAAAAATTCCCGAAACGTCCATTCCTAATCTCCTTGTGCGGCCGAACCTGAAGCGGCCACCTGTCCGCGGTGCAGGTCTTGGAGCGCGGCAACTTCCGTTCCCTGTTCGAGCATCGCGGCAATCCCGCGCGCCGCCGCATGCGCCGCCGCAAGTGTGGTGATGCACGGAATGTTATAGCGAATCGCCGCGCGCCGGATCGACTTTTCGTCGTAGAACGATTCGCGGCCCAGCGGCGTGTTGATCACCAGGTCGATCTTTCCCGTCTTCACCAGGTCCACGATGTTCGGCCTTCCCTCGTTCACCTTGAAGACCGCTTCGGCATCGATTCCTGCGGCTTGCAGCGCGGCAGCCGTCCCGCGCGTGGCCACGAGCCGGAACCCCAGTGCCGAAAGCTCTTTGCCGAGCGAAGCCACGTGCCGCTTGTCGCGGTCGTTCACGCTCATGAAGATTGTGCCTTTGCGCGGCAGCCGCTGCCCCGCTGCCAGTTGCGCTTTCGCGAACGCCTGCCCGTAGGAGGTCGAAATTCCCATCACCTCGCCGGTCGAGCGCATCTCCGGCCCCAAAATCGTGTCCACACCGCGGAACTTGTTGAACGGAAACACCGGAGACTTCACCGAGTAGAACTCCCGCACCGCGATTTCGGCCACTCCGTTGTTGCGAACCAGCGGCAGATTCATGTCCGCCAGCTTCTTGCCGACCATCAGCCGCGCCGCAACTTTCGCGAGCGGCACTCCCGTCGCTTTGCTGACGTACGGCACCGTCCGAGAAGCACGCGGATTCACTTCCAGCACGTACACCGTGTCACGCTGGATCGCATATTGTACGTTCATCAGCCCGACCACTTTCAGCGCCAGCGCCAGCCGCTTCGTATAGTCGCGAATCGTATCGAGAACCGCCGGCGAAAGGCTGACCGGCGGAAGCACGCACGAAGAATCGCCGGAGTGCACCCCAGCTTCCTCGATGTGCTCCATGATTCCGCCGATGACGACGTCCGCGCCGTCCGCCAACGCGTCCACGTCCACTTCCGTGGCCTCTTCCAGGAACTGGTCGATCAGCACGGGTCTCGCCGGTCCCATCAGCGCGGCTTGCGCCACATATTCCTGCACCGTGTTTACATCGTAGGCGATCACCATCGCGCGTCCGCCGAGCACGTAGCTCGGACGCACCAGCACCGGCAACCCGATCTCCCCGGCGACGCGGGCCGCTTCTTCCGGCACCAAAGCGGTCCCGTTGCGCGGCTGCGGAATCCGCAACTCTTCGAGCAGCCGCCCAAACCGTCGCCGGTCTTCCGCCAGATCAATCGACTCCGGCCCGGTGCCCACGATGGGCACGCCGTTGCGTTTCAGCTCCAGCGCCAGATTCAGCGGCGTCTGTCCGCCAAACTGCACGATCACGCCTTGCGGCTTTTCCCGGTCCACGATTGCGAGCACGTCTTCGAGCGTGAGCGGCTCGAAGTAAAGCCGGTCCGACGTGTCGTAGTCCGTGGAGACCGTCTCCGGATTACAGTTGACCATGATCGTTTCGTAGCCGTCTTCCCGCAACGCGAACGACGCATGGCAGCAGCAATAATCAAACTCGATTCCCTGCCCGATCCGGTTCGGTCCGCTGCCGAGAATCATGATCTTCGGCCGCGCCTGCGGATCGCATTCGTCCTCTTCCTCGTACGTCGAATACATGTACGGGGTGTACGATTCGAACTCCGCCGCGCAGGTATCCACGCGTTTGAAAACCGGCGCCACGCCGTAACGCGCGCGCTGCAGCCGTACCGCCGCGGGCGTCGTCTTCCACATCTGCGCAAGTTGCTCGTCGCTCGTGCCATGCCGCTTCACTTCGCGCAGCAGTTCCTTTGAAGCGGTTTCCACCGTCACGCCCGCCGCTCGTTTGTTCATCGCGACAAGTTCGGAGATCTGCCGCAGAAACCACGGATCAAACTTCGTCAGGTCGGCGATCTCTTCAAGCGGCAAGCCGCGTTCCACCGCGGTCAGCAGCCAGTGGATGCGGTCCGGCCTCGGCGTGGCCAGCTTTTCCCGCAGCAGCGAGTCCGGCGTTTCCGCCGGCGCCCGCCACGGCGCGTGCGGTTCCAGTGATCGAATCGCCTTTTGCAGCGATTCCTTGAACGTCCGGCCGATGGCCATCACTTCCCCGACCGACTTCATCTGCGTCCCGAGCGTGCTGTCCGCGCCGGGAAACTTCTCAAACTGCCACTTCGGAATCTTCGTAACCACGTAATCGATCGTCGGCTCGAAGCACGCCGGGGTCTTCTTCGTAATGTCGTTCGGAATCTCATCGAGCGACATTCCCACCGCCAGCCGTGCCGCGATTTTTGCAATCGGGAAGCCCGTCGCCTTGCTCGCCAGCGCGGAGCTGCGCGAAACGCGCGGATTCATCTCGATCACCACCATCCGCCCCGTCTCCGGGTTTACCGCGAACTGCACGTTGGACCCGCCGGTTTCGACCCCCACTTCGCGAATAATCGCCGCAGCCGCGTCGCGCATCCGCTGGTATTCCTTGTCGGTCAGCGTCTGCGAGGGAGCCACCGTGATGGAATCGCCCGTGTGCACGCCCATCGGATCGAAATTTTCAATCGAGCAAATCACCACGAAGTTGTCACGGAAGTCCCGCATCACTTCCAGCTCGAATTCCTTCCACCCCAGCACGGACTCTTCCACCAGCGCTTCGTGCACCGGGCTGACGTCCAGTGCGTGCGAAATCGCTTCCGCAAACTCTTCCCGGTTGTACGCAATGGCCCCGCCCGTGCCGCCCAGCGTGAACGACGGGCGGATCACCAGCGGAAACCCGAGCTGCTCGCACAATCGCATCGCATCCTGCGCGTTGTTGATTAACGCGGACGCGGGCACTTCGAGCCCCACCTTCCGGCAAGCGTCCTTGAACCACAGCCGGTCTTCCGCGACCTTGATCGCCCGAATCGAAGCGCCGATCAGCTCGACGTTATATTTTTCGAGGATGCCGCTCTCGGAAACCTCCACGGCCAGGTTCAGCGCCGTCTGTCCGCCCACCGTCGGCAGCACTGCGTGCGGCCTTTCCTTCGCGATGATCTCTTCGAGGTATTCCCGCGTCAACGGCTCGATGTACGTGCGGTGCGCCATCTCCGGGTCGGTCATGATCGTGGCCGGATTCGAGTTCACGAGGACGACCTCGTACCCTTCCGCCCGCAGCGCCTTGCACGCCTGCGCGCCCGAATAGTCGAACTCGCAGGCCTGCCCGATCACAATCGGCCCTGAGCCGATAATCAAAATCTTCTTGATGTCCTTCCGCTTCGGCATTCTCTCCTCAACGTGTTCTCAAGCCTGTTTGTCTTTCGTCATCCAACCGCTTCACCGATCACCGCCGCTGCCCGTCATCCCGAGCGCAGCGAGGGACTTACTTTTCTTCGCTACGGCAGAAACAACCTTGCGGCCTGGTCCGCCGATACGCGCTTCATCGCCGTGAACTCCCCGGCTGCTGCCACTCCTTCATCATGTCCGTGAACTGCGTGAACAGATAATGCGAATCGTGCGGCCCGGGCGACGCCTCCGGGTGATATTGCACGCTGAAAAGCGGCGCCGACCGGTGCCGCAGTCCCTCGTTCGTGTTGTCGTTCAGATTCAAGTGCGTGATCTCCACGTCGCTGGGAGGTAGCGAATCCGGATCCACGCAGAAGCCGTGATTCTGCGCCGTGATCTCCACCTGGTTCGTCAGCAGATTCTTCACCGGATGATTCGACCCGTGATGCCCGAACTTCAGCTTGAACGTTTTTCCTCCCAGCGCTAGCCCGCACACCTGATGTCCCAGGCAAATCCCGAAGATGGGCACGCGTCCAACCAGCTTGCGCACGTTCTCAATCGCATAGGACATCGGTTCCGGGTCTCCAGGGCCGTTGGAAAGAAAAACCCCGTCCGGCTTCATCCCCAGAACGTCCTCCGCGTTGGTCGTCGCCGGCACGACCCCCACTTCGCAGTGATGATCCGTCAGCAAACGCAGAATGTTCTGTTTAATCCCGAAGTCATACGCCACAACGCGCAGCTTCCGCGCTTCCCCTTGCTCTTCCGCTTCCCCCATCGCTTCGGACCACGGCGACGTGGCCAGCTCAATCGAGCCCTGCGACCAGTCGTAAGGCCGTGCGCAGCTCACCCGGCTCGCCAGCTCCTGACCGGCCATGCTCGGCAGTTGCTTCGCCTCGTGCACGAGTTGATCCGCCGCCGTTCCGTCCGTGGCCAGAATTCCCCGCAACGCGCCCACCTTGCGGATGTGCCGCACCAGGGCTCGCGTATCAATGTCCCAAATGACCGGAATCTTATATCGGTTCAGATAAAGCTGCGCCGTTTCTGTCGAGCGCCAGTTCGAAGCGATTTGGGAGAACTCCCGCACCACCAGCGCCTCGATGTGCGGCCGCGAAGACTCTTCATCGTCAAGATTCGCCCCGACGTTTCCGATGTGCGGATAGGTCAGGCAAACGATTTGTCCGGCGTAGCTGGGATCGGTGAAAACTTCCTGGTAACCGGTGAGGCTGGTATTGAAAACGACTTCGCCGCCTCGGCGCGTGATCGCGCCGGCTGCGCGGCCGTTAAAGATGCGCCCGTCTTCGAGCGCCAGAGTTGCGGGTCGGTGCTGAACTTCCTTCAGATTGCCCTCCGTATCGCATCATTTTTTCAGTTGCGCTTCGGTGGTCGAAAGCGATCCGAAATGATCCATGGGCCAATACGCGAAAACTGCCCGCCCGTAAATATACCGCCTCGGCACCGGCCCGAACACTCGCGAATCGTTTGAGCTGATCCGGTGGTCTCCCATCACGAAGTAATTCCCCGCCGGAACGCGCACGGGGCCGTAATCGCTCAAATCCTCGTATTGCGGCGGAACGTACGGCTCCTGCAGCGTCCGCCCGTTGACGTACACCACGCCCTGACGAATCTCCACGCGCTCTCCGGGCAGCGCGATCACTCGCTTGATGAAGGACTTTGTCCGGTCGAGCGGATACCAGAACACCACTACGTCGCCGCGCTCGATCGGTTCGAACCGGTACACGAATTTGTTGATGAAAATCCGTTCCTGATCTGAAAGCAGCGGCGCCATGCTCGTGCCTTCCACCTTCACCGGTTGATAGAGAAACACAATGATGACCAGAGCCAGTCCGATGGCGATGAGCAGGTCCCGCGCCCATACCCGGATCTCGTGCTTCAGAGAATGGGCATGCTCCCCGCTTTGCGCGTCCTTTTTACTTTCAGTTGGATTGGAAAAAGAAACTGTCTCCGGTGCCGTCGCCTGCACCGGTTCCGCGAGAGAAATCTGAGGTTTCTCGTCCGAGTTCTGCATTTCCGCTTGCCTTGTATTTATATCACGCCGGTTGCGCACGGCGCCAGATTCCATTTCGCACCGCCTACTCTCCAGCCGGAGAGTTCCCCGCCGGCACTTCCATTCTCAATTCCTGAATTGCCTGCACTTTGTATTTGAAGGGAACGCAATCGCCGGGCGGGCGCTTACTCAATCTTGCTCAGGTCGAACAGCTTGAAATCCTTGCTCACGCCGAACGTGAACCCCGAACCCGGGTCGTACTTATTGATTCCCTTGATTCCCGCCAAATCCCACGTCAGCCCGCCCGCAAAAATCTGCAATCCCAGCCGGGCCTGCCCCGTGCTCTGCGTGCCGATGAGCGCATCGTTGATCGACCGCGACGAGTACAAGCCGTTCACTTCGCCCACCAGGTTTACGCGCCGGTGCAACGGATACCGAAACGCTCCGCCGTAAAGCAGCACGTCATTTTGCGAAAAGAGCGCATTCGGTGCCTGCAGAATCTCGAGGCCTAGGTTCCCAAATACCGTCAGCTTCCGAATCTGTTCTTCAATCGCCAGCAGCGCAAAGACGTTCGTCGTATTCGTTCCGATTCCGCGCGCTTGATTCGAGTTCGGCATCACGAAGCCAAACTTGAACGCCAGTCCCGGCCGTTTTCCCTCCGGCTTCAGCAACCGCACCTTGGTGGCCAGTGCAAAATCGCCCGTATCGTGCGTCGAGTTCACGCCCGTAAGCTGCAGGTTCGGCACAAACGAAGCGCCGCGCGCCTTTACGTCCAGAAAATTCTGAATCGAGCCCGCAACCTCGATCTCCGCGATCTTGCCCACGCCCATGCGCAGGTCCAGCACCCCAACGGAAGTTTCATCCCCGCGCAGTCCGGACAGCGGAAATCCGGCGTCCTGCAAAAAGTCGAACCCGATCTCCGTGCGCAGCGTTCCGGCGGGAACCGTCTCCGTGTCCGTCGTACGCAAAGGACGGTCCTGCGCGCCGGCCGCTCCCGCCAGCGCCATCACCCCTGCAAGTGCCAGAACCGCTCGCCGCATCCCCGCTATCCTACTCGCCCCTCCATTCCTATCCAAGCCCGACTTCCGTCCGCGGCGGCGCTCCGCCTCAGCTCTTGTCTCCTGGCTCCAGGGCAAAACTCACATTCGCCAGCGCCGCGACCACCGCCGTCTCCGTGCGCAAAATCAGCTTTCCCATCGACGCTTCCGCGAACGCGGCCTTTCCCGCCGCGGCAAATTCCCCTTCCGTCCATCCGCCCTCCGGCCCGATGGCCAAGGCGACGCTCCTTGCTGCTCTCCCGTGCAACACTTCGCGCAACGGCGCCGCATCCGGCCGTTCGGATAGCATCACTTTCAACTCCGCGGGCGTCCTGGAAAACCCTTTCTCTGTTCTTTCAACAGCTGCCAGTTCCGGCACTTTCACTCGCCGTGACTGCTGCGACGCTTCCAGCAAAATCCTCTTCCACCGCTCGCCGCGCCTTCCCGCCGCCGCAATCAATGCCTTTTCGCTCCTCCCCGCCGCCAGCGGAACGATCCGGCTCACGCCGAGCTCCGTGGCTTTTTCAAGCGCCCACTCAAACGAGTCAAATTTCACCAGGGAAAGCAAAAGGGTAATTTCCAGCGGAGGAGAAACGGCAGGGATCTGTTCAGTCAGGGAAAATTCGATTCGGTCGCGTCCGGCTTTCTCGATTCGCCCCAGCCACACACTCTCGCCGTCGCTCAGCTCATAGACCTGTCCCGCTTGTGCGCGCAGGACGCGCCCCAGGTGATGCGCCGCTTCTCCCTCCATCATTGCGCGGCCGCTTTCAAATTTTTCGACGAAGAATCGACGCCGCACTCTGAGACTCTGTGACTCACACTCGGCCTGCCGCAGCTTGCCTCCCCGGAGGCATCCCAAGCTTCAAACCCGAAGCCCCTTACCCGAAGATGTCCTTCACCTTATCGAAGATTGACGAACCGCGCTCCGCCGGCTTGTTGTCCACTCGGATTGTCGTCCCGAGCTGCTCCATTAACTTCCGCTGTTCGCGTGTCAGTTTCGTCGGCGTCACCACGCGCACATGATAGTAGAGATCGCCCTTCCCGCCGCCCCGCGGATCGGAAAGTCCGCGTCCCTTGATCCGGAACACCGCGCCGCTTTGTGTTCCTTCCGGAATCTTAAGCCGCTCCTCGCCATTCAAACCGGGTACCTCCAGTTCCGTACCCAGAGCCGCCTGCACGATGCTGATCGGAATCGTGCAATACAAATCCGCGCCGCGCCGCTCGAAAAAGCTGTGCTCCTTCACGTCCAGAACAACATACAAATCCCCAGGCGGCCCGCCGTTCTGACCCGGCTCGCCTTCACCCGGAACGCGCAGCCTTGTTCCCGTGTCCACTCCGGGCGGCACGCGCAGCTCGATCACCTTCTCCCGCTCCACGCGCCCCTGCCCGCGGCACTCCGGGCAGCGCTCTTTGAGAATCTGCCCCGCGCCTTGGCACGCGGGACACGTCCGCGAAATCGTGAAGAATCCCTGCTGGTAGGCAAGCTGGCCACGTCCGCCGCACGTCTGGCACGTGGCCGCTCCCGTTCCCGCTTTCGCTCCCGTTCCCTTGCAGGCTCCGCAGACTTCCTGCCGCGGCAGTTTGATCTTGGTCGTCACTCCCGCCGCCGCTTCCTCAAACGTCAGGTTCATGTCGTACCGGAGGTCCGCACCCCGGTGCGCCCGGGCTCTCCCGCGCCGTCCTCCCCCGAACATCTCCTCGAACCCGAAAAAGTCCCCAAAAATGTCGTGGAAATCCTGGAAGATTGTCCCGTTAAAGTCCACTCCGCCTGCCGACCCGCTCAATCCCGCGTGCCCATACGTGTCATAGACCCGCCGCTTCTCTCCGTCGCTCAGCACGCTGTACGCTTCCGTGCACTCCCGGAACTTCTCCTCCGCCTGATGCTTGTTTTCCGGGTTCCGGTCCGGGTGCCACTTCAGCGCCGCTTTCCGGTACGCGCTCTTGATCTCTTCGAGCGAAGCCGTCCTCGGCACGCCCAGCACTTCGTAATAATCCCGCTCGGTCCCTTTGGCCATCTCAATTCCTAATCTGTCGCGAAGTTAATTGACCGTTTTCTTCGATGCCGGTGTCGGATGCACCGCTACCCGCACCATCGCCGGCCTCAGCGCCCGCCCGTGAAACACGTAACCGGGCTGAAATACCTCCAGAATCGTGCCGTCCTCGTGCTCCGTCGTCTCCGCCCGCTCCATCGCCTGGTGCAGGTGCGGATCAAACGGCTTCCCCGCCGGATCGATCCTTTCGACGCCCAACTTTGTCAGGTTGTCCAGCAGTTGCTTGTAAATCAACTCGAATCCCTTGCGGTAACTCTCATATTGGGCTTCCCGGTGCGCCGCGAGCGCATGTTCGAATCCGTCCACAATCGGAATCAGCGATTCGATCAGCCGCGCCATCGTTCGCTTGAAATCTTCCGTGCGCTCCCGTTCGATTCTCTTCTTGTAATTCTCAAAATCCGCCTGGCGCCGCAGAAGCGTTTGCTTCAAATCTTCCAGCTCCGCCATCGCTTTGCTCATTTCCGCCTCGGTTTTGTTGCCCTCTTCGGCCCCCGCTTGCGCCAAATTCGCCGCGCCGCCCTCCGCGTTCAGTTCGGTTTTGGTCTCCTTGTCCGTCATACCCGTTCCTCTACGAATTCGTTTCAGGATTTATTCAGCGCGTCGCTGAACAGTTGCGCCACATACGCCACCGCGTTGATGGTCCGCTCGTAATGCATCCGCGTCGGCCCCAGAACACCGAGAGTTCCCTGCACCAAATCCCCTCGCGTGTAGGGCGCGCCGATCAGCGCCAGGTTCTCCCCTGCCTGCGGAATCTCTTTCACTCCAATCTGCACCAGTACGGGCTCCGGTGCCTCAATGCACGCGTTCAAAACCGTCACTAACCGATTCTTCTCCTCGATCGCCGCCAGCAAATCGCGCAACTGCGCCTGGTCAGTGAATTCCATCGAACCGGCGATGTGCGCCGTTCCCTCCACATACACCTGACGCGCTGCATCACCTCCCAGAGCTTCGGAATCACACAGCGCCAGCGCGCTCTGCACCAGTCCTTCATACCGCTCGCGCTCCGTCGCCAGCTTCTGCAACAAATCGGCTCGGATCGCTTCCAGCGTCCACCCCGTGTAGTGCCGGTTCAGGAACTCCGCGGTAGCGTCTAGTTCCGCCTGCGTAAACGGCCGTCCCGGCCGCAGGATCTTGTCTCGGCTAATCCCGCCCGGCGAAATCAGGACCACGACCACCCGCTGGTCCGGCAATAACCACATCCGCGTGTGTTCCAACACCGTCCTGGCCAGCGGAGGCGAAACGATAATCCCAATCCCCTTGGACACCTCCGCAAGTACGTGTCCTGCCCGCTCTCTCGTCTCCTCGGGATTCGCCGCGGAAGCCAGCTCCCGCCGAATCCATTCCTTGTCTTCAACGCTGATGGTCGCCTGCGAGGCAATCTCCTGCGCGAAAAAGCGGTACGCCGCCGCCGTAGGCACCCGTCCGGCCGAGGTATGTGGCTGGTACAAATACCCGCCATCCTCGAGGTCTGCCATCACGTTCCGGATGGTCGCCGCGCTCAGAACCTCGTCATAACGTTTGGAAACCGCACGCGACGATACCGGCGCGCCCGTCTCAATATACGTGCGCACAATGTCCGCCAGAATCTGTCGGTTACGGCGTTCTTGGAGCGCAGGATTCCTCATGGCAGCACCCTCTTCGCAGGAGTGCTAACTCTTATTCTAAAAATCCTGTCAAGCCCGGTCAACGCACCCCTGCTCAGTTGTTGTCAATCTGCGCCCGCTGCAGCTTGTCCGAGTAATCGATGTATAGGGTCTTCCACTCCGTGTAGAAGTCAATCGCCGCAATCGCCGCTTCACGGTGCCCGTTTCCCGTCTGCTTCGTTCCGCCAAACGGCAGGTGCGTCTCGGCCCCAATCGTCGGCGCATTCACATACACGATCCCCGTGTAAAGATCCCGCATCGCCGCAAACGCTCGGTTCACATTCCGCGTGTAGATCGAAGCCGACAGCCCATAAGCCACGCCGTTGGCCACTTCCACCGCTTCCTCAAAGCTCCCAATCGGAATCACCGAAACGACCGGCCCGAAAATCTCCTCTTGCGCGATTCTCATCTTCGCGTGGCAGTCCCCGAAAATCGTCGGCTCGTGGAACCATCCCTTCGCATGCGCCCCGGACGTCAGCCGATTCCCGCCGGTCAGCAGCTTCGCTCCCTCCAGCTTCCCCACCTCGACGTACTCCATCACCGTTTTCAGTTGCTGCTCGTTGATGCACGGCCCCATCTCCACTGTGGGATCCAGCCCGTCGCCGACTTTCAGCTTCTTGGCGCGCGCCACAAACCGTTCGACGAACTCTTTGTACACTTCTTTGTGCACCGCGATGCGGCTCGCTGCTGTGCAGCGCTGCCCCGTTGTGCCGAAGCCGCCCCAGATCGCCCCGTCCACGGCCAACTCCAGATTCGCGTCTTCCAGCACAATGATAATGTTCTTCCCCCCCATCTCCAGGCTGCAATGCTTGAAGTCCGGAGCGCAGGCCTCTGCAACCAGTCGCCCGACCGCCGTCGATCCCGTGAAGCTCACCACCGGCACGTCCTTGTGCCGAGCCAGCGGCGCTCCCGCGTTCGGCCCGTCTCCGCTCACCAGATTCACCACGCCCTTCGGCACTCCCGCTTCGTGCAGCGCCTGCACTAGGTGATACGACGAAAGCGGCGTGTCCTCCGCCGGCTTCAGCACCACCGTGTTCCCCGCGACCAGGGCCGGCATCATTTTCCACGACGGAATGGCCATCGGAAAATTCCACGGCGTAATCATTCCGCACACGCCGATCGGCTGGCGCACGCTCATCGCGAACTTGTTCGGCAGTTCCGACGGAGTGGTCTGCCCGAAAAGCCGCCGCCCTTCGCCCGCCATGTAGTACGTCATGTCGATCGCTTCCTGCACATCCCCGCGCGTTTCCGCCAGCACCTTGCCCATTTCGCGCGTCATGTCCTTGGAGAAACGCTCCTTGTTTTGCACCAGCAGCTCCGCCGTGCGAAACAGCATCTCCGCTCGCTTCGGCGCAGGCACCAGCCGCCAGCTCTTGTACGCCTCCTTCGCCGCTTCCACCGCCGCATCTACGTCCTCGCTGCTCGAGGAAACGAACATCCCGATCAGTTCGTCCGTGTTCGCGGGATTCCGGTTCTCGTACGCCTTCCCCCCGGACGCGTCCACCCACTCCCCATTGATAAAATTCCTGTAAACCCTTGGTGCTACAGCGGTTGCCATCTTTTCAGCCTCCTGGATTCCCAGCTTGTCTCTGCAGGCGCGAACGATCGTGTGCTCGCGTCAAATTCCTGCTGTCCCCGTTTCCCAAAACTTGTGGTCACTCGAATCTAGCACCCGTCCCAGAAATGCGTCAAACAAGCCCTGGACCCGCACTTCCGCGAGAACCCATCGGCCAGACAAGTACCGCTTCGCACGGAAACGCGCGGTCTAGAACGCGTCTCTCAAATAGTCTTTAGGGGGTCGGAATCTGCCTGTCCGCAGACAGGTACAAGGCACCTTCGCCATTTGTTGTCGCTGGACTTTGCGGGATGCCGGGTGTCGAACCGCGCCAGAATTCAGTCTGGTTGCGAATTTCCCGTACTCGAGGATTGAGTCGTCGCTTCCGATGGAGTGGTTGGTAACATCGGCGGAGCGACTCCCGCAGTGGACGACCCCAGCCCCAGCTTCTGCAGCGTCAACGCATCAAGCTTCCCCGTCGGATTCAGCCCATGCCCGGCTTGGAATCGCCGCATGGCCTCAACGGTCGTCGAGTCCCATTTCCCGGTCGGTTCGCCTGCGTACGAGCCGTCCTTCGCCAGCGCTGATTGAATCTCGGCAATCCGGTCCGTCGTCGGCGCCTGCTGTCCCCGTACTCTTCGCGATCGCCGCGGATACCGCTTTCTCTTCGCGCTCGTTGTGCGCGTACGCGCTGTGGCGGCGCCCCGCGCGCTGGTCCGATCTGCCGGTGAGCTCTTGACATTCGCCTTCTTGTGCGTCGCGCCTTGCTGCGCCTTAGCGTCCGCGCTCCCTCCTCCGAATCCCAGTACCGCAATCATCAGCCCGAACGCCACCGGAAGCGCGCTGCGCCATCGCCATTGGTTGAGGAGTCTCATTGGATCTGCTGCTCGCTTATTGGGAATTGTCCGACGGCACAACGCCCGGCAGGAACACCGTCAGCACGCGATTGTTGTCCGCCCCGCGCAGAACTTTGAACACCACATTCTGCCCGGGCTTCAGTTTCGCGATCGCCGCGCGATAGTCCGCCAGCGAAGTGATGGGCTGGCGGTTGATCTCCGTAATTACGTCGCCGCGCGTGAACCCTAGGTCGTCCGCAAAGCTCGCCGGATCAACGTCCGTGACCACCACGCCCTTACGCCCTTCCACGCCCACTTGCTGCGCGCGTTCCGGCGTCAGGCTGTCCACGCGCAACCCGAATTCCGCCGGAGCCTGCTCGTCCGACTGATCGCTCATCCGTCCGGCAGAGTTCGGAAAGACTCGCGTACGGTCTTCCACTGTCGCTTCTGCTTCTCTCTGCTTTCCGTCGCGCACATAAGTCAGTTT
>Ga0209581_1000990_pt1 | contig 39551 bp, 28 predicted proteins | sample Coa_R2_FD_187160 | JGI IMG/M metagenome (GOLD analysis project Ga0209581, IMG submission 187160) | Surface soil microbial communities from Centralia Pennsylvania, which are recovering from an underground coalmine fire - Coalmine... | ecosystem: Environmental > Terrestrial > Soil > Unclassified ...
TGAGCGGGACTTTGCGGACGACTTTCTCAAACGGCCACTTGACGAAGTGGAGGCCCGGCTTCAAAACGTCGGCCTGAATGCCGACCTCGCCCTCGGTCGCGACGACTCTTCCGGGCGGCATCTTCGCGCCGACGTAGCGGCGCTCCTTGATGGCGATCTCGCGCGCGCCGACGTTGACGAGCCAGCGCCGGATGATGGCGACTAGCACGAGCAGGGCGATGAAACCGACGAAGAGGTAGATCAATAAGGGAAGCATCGTGTTGTTCATTGTCTTTCTTTCTGCGCGGAGGCTTGTGTACTTTTACCTCCGGCGGCTGGGGAGTTGTCGCGCCGCGCTTCGGCTGAAAGCTCGCGGCGCGCGTGTGCGAGTCTCTGTTTGAGCAGGAAGCCCGCCCCGGAGCGCTTCGCCTCCGAAGAGAGCAGCCAGTATTCACCCTCGAAAAGCGCTTGCAGCTCGTCCGCGCGCAGGCCGTCGAGGCGGCCATCTTTGCGGGCGCGCGTGACTGAAGACACGGCGCGCTCGAAGACGGACGCGTCGTCCGAGAGCGCGGCGACGCGGAGCAGCCGCAGGACTGAAGCGCGCGAAGGATTCTCCTCGAAGTCTTCGAGCAGCAGTTCGGCGAGCGCGGCGTCCGCGCGCAGGCCCTCGTTTCGCGTAATGAAGTCGGCGAGCGCGCCCAACTCTTCGGCGCTCACCGCGTTCTCGACGAGGCGTTTGAGAACGAGTCGGTACAAACCGGCGTCGCCGCCAGCGTCCTTCAAAACTTCAAAGTCACACTGCGCGGCTCGCGAAAGCAGGCCCTTTCGGAAAGCCTCCGAAGCGTCTTCGGCATCACTGTCAGTTCCGCCTGTCTTGTCTTCGCCGCCGAAAAGGAGCGGCGGGCGCGCGTCGGGGTGAAAGTATCCGGCGGCGTCGCGAGACGGCTGGCGTTTCGTGCGGAGAATCGCGATGGAAGCTACGACGATCAGGAAGACCGAGATGATGAGAATGGCGCTCACTTTTAACGCCTACTGTGCGGGCGGCAGCACTGTCAACGACCGAACGTTTTAGAAGCCGTCTGTCCTTTGCGCCGTCCGAGGATATTATACGCAAGGCTGTTTGGGAAGTTCTGGCGCGGCCCCGGAATTTTTGGAATGGAAGCGGGGCAAGCCGCCCTTCCCGACCTGTCAACTTACGGGCGTCGAGTCCTACGCTCAACGCCCGTGTGTTCGCAAGTCGGGAAGGGCGGCTTGCCCCCGCTTCCCTGATAACTCGACGTACTCTCCCCTGCTTCCGAAGTCTCAGAAGCTGCGGCGGATGAGGTAGGAAGCTTTGATGAAGAAGGTTCTGCCGTTGCGACGGAAGCCGGGTTCGAGCCGTCCCGAAAAAGGGTTGTAGAAGTCCCGGTTCATGTCGTCGTTGTAGCCGACGTAGAAGGCCGTGCCCGGATTCGGCGTCCAGCCGAAGAGGAACTGCCCGCGGTAGTTTGAAGTGATCGAGTCGTAGTCAACGCGCGCTCGCGCAAAGGCGAAGCGCGTGAACTGGTAGGTCGTCTTCAGGCTGAAGATTTTCGAGTCGAAGGCGACGCCGCGCGTGTCGTCGCGCGTGAGCCGGTACTTGCTGAAGCTGAGCGCGAAGTTCAGGTCGTTCGTCGCCTTGTAGGTGACGTTGCCGTTCGTCGAGAAGGAGTGGCCGGGGCCGGGGTCTTGCACGCCGAGGCAGACTTCGGGCGGGTCTGCCGCGCCGCAGAGTCCGGCGTCGGTCGCGCGCTCGGCGGCGATGGCCGAGGGGCTGACGCGCGGGTAGCGCGGCCCCGCGCCGAAGTCGAAGTCCATGTCGCCGCGGTTGAGCGCGACGAAGTAGAAGAAGTTTACCCTGATTGCTAGTTGATGTTTGAACACGCCAGCGCGAACAAAGAGGCGTGTACCTTAATCTCAAATCCGGTGTTGGTGCGCGCGTGCAAATGTTGCAACCCCATCTTCTCTAGCTGAGAGTTGACCACCTCGATGCCTTTACGGAACCTCTTGAGGTCATACTCGTCAACCCAGTCGTGCGGCGTCATGTTCTTGCGCCGGATGGGGATGAGTCGGACGCCGATTTCGTCAAAGATCGCCGCCTCGTCGGGCGCACTGTTGTAGCCTTTGTCACCGAAGACGGACGCCCCCGCGGGTAGAGCGAAGGTCAGTTCGTGCACAGGCGTCAGGTCATGATAACCGCCGGCGACGATAGCGAAGCTGACGGGGAGTCCTTCGGGCGTGCAGATCAGGTGCAGTCTGAAGCCGAAGAACTTCTCGCGCTTCGCCGCGCAATAGCCGCAGTAATCGCGCCCGCGCACTTTCCGGTTACGCCGCGCCCGCGCCCGGCGGCAGACCGGCAGCGGCATGGAGTCAATGATGAAGACCGTGCCGCAAGCGAACAGCTCGCCGAGCGCCTCCACGCTCAGAGACAGCCAATCGGCAACGGCGTGCAAGCGGCGGTTGAAGCGCGAAGTCGAGAGCGACCCCGACAAGTAGCCGAGGTGAGCCAACACCCACAAGGCGCGCTCATGGTTGTTGTGGAAATACTTGGCGGCGACAACTGCCACCGTCAAGACTTCGGCGTCTGTGACTTTAGCCGAAGGGTGGCTGCGGTGATTCAAAGAACGCATCATGTCGTCAATGACGACGTAGCTCGTTATAATCAAGCGGTCGTTCATGCGGGACTCCGGTTCGAGTGATCGGTTTGGTCACCATCATTCTCAAACCGAAGCCGCATGAACGGCAACTAGCAATCAAGGTAAATAATAATGCAGCCGAAGTAATCACAATAGGGGCAAGCTCAGAAGATATCGTCCTTAAGCTCCCCCCCGAAAGACAGGAGGAAAAAGAGGAGTGGCGTGCGAGCGAGCGTGCTAAGACGATAGCAATGTGGTTAGAAGGGCTACTTAACAAGTCCATTCCTATACGTAAGCTGAACGTCGGCCATTACACCGCGGAAAAAGATGAAAAAGATAATCCAGATCAAAGAAGGGTCATCATCGCTCTGATTCTAAAGGAGAGCGAACGCTGCACGAACAACGACAACAGCATTGACGGCGCGCTACGAGATGCGTTTACGCGCGACGCAGGCAAACACCCGATATATAAGCTAATCCTGACGAGATATTCTCTATCAAAGGGAGATCAGAAATTAACTTGGGTACAGTGACAATGTACCCAAGTGTTCTCCACTTAGGATTGAAGATGTCCAATTACTTATACGGATTATTCCGCTTGCCCTTGTTGCTCTATGCCGGTTGGGGTATCTGGCTCGGTTGGGTAATCAGCCTGTTTAAGTGGCGCGCCAAAATTCATCGCTTTAAGCCGGAAAACAGAGAATCCATCATAATACTGATGGATGTATCCGCAAGTACCTTACCCTTCCGGAGCCGCTTAGCTAATGCCGCCGAGTCGGATTTTGAGAGCTACTTATACCGGGTGACGCCAAACTCGACAGTAACGTTCTTTGACCAGAAGATAGTTCATGAAATTCCACTCCACGGCATTGTGAATTTAAGCGACGCCTTGAAGGAGCTTTCGGGAGGTCAAACGAATATCGCCGGTGCGTTAGAGTTTGCCATCACCAAACTCTCGACGATGCCCCGTCCTGGAACGATTTTGTTATATACCGACGGCCAAGATTCTTTTGATGTCGAATCGGTCAGTGACAGGATGAAGCAGGAAGGGCTGTCTATTACTGTTAAAGAGGCTAATAACTCAAATCAGGAGACGCCTCTTTATAAACTCGCTCAACTGATTGGCGGGCAATATTACCGGATTTAAAATTTAGCAAGCTGCGACAGAAACAACCCGTGTCGTGCGGAGTTGCTGACCGGGAGCTTTGCAGGGCGGGCGTAGGCCAGCGCCGATTTAGCCGCTGAGGTAGAGCGATTAGATGAGTCACCCGATTTACCGCGTCGAATCGTTCGAGGTCGTCGGGCCTTACATGTTGCGCGTTGGTTTCGACGACGGCACGGAGCAGGTCATCAACTTTCGCTCGGTGCTGGCGGGGGAGTTGTACGAGCCGCTCCGGGACTTAGCCCTGTTCAATCAGGTCAGGATAGACGAGGAGGTTCACACGCTGGTCTGGCCCAACGGCGCGGACTTCGACCCCGCGACGCTCCACGATTGGCCCGAACACGCCGACGCGCTCAAGGCGTGCGCCGAGCGCTGGGAAAAGATTCCCGCCTGATCCTCTTTCCGACGCCTCTCAAGATGGCTTCCGCCTTCACGCACGCGTTCTTCGCCGCCGCGATGGGGAAGGTCTATGCGGCGCGGGCCTTCCCTGCGCGATTCTGGTTGCTCGCGATGCTGTGCGCCGTCCTGCCGGACGCGGACGTTATCTCCTTCGCGTTCGGCGTCCCTTACGGCAGCATGTTCGGGCATCGAGGCATCACGCACTCGCTCGCGTTCGCTCTCGCGCTCGCCTTCGTCGTCGTACTTCTCTTCTTCCGCGATGCGGCGAACAAACGGGCGCTCGTTCTCTTCTTCTTCCTCGCGACCGCCTCGCATGGCGCGCTCGACGCGATGACCGACGGCGGCCTGGGCGTCGCGTTCTTCGCGCCCTTCAGCGGCGCGCGATACTTCTTTCCGTTCCGCCCCATCGTCGTCTCGCCCATCGGCGTCGGCAGTTTCTTTAGCGCGTGGGGATTGGCCGTCATCGAGAGCGAGTTGCTCTGGGTCTGGCTCCCGGCGTCGCTCGTCGTCGCGCTCGTGTTAATCTTGCGGCTATGGGGGCGTGAGAAGTTCGGGCGGTGAGCCGGGTCGGTTGATATGCAGGACAAAAGTCTCGTCATCGGGGGCGTCGAGTGGCGCTACGCGACCGCGGGGAGCGGCGAGCAGACTGTTCTTTTGCTGCATGATGCATTCGGCGGCGCGGAGACGATGCAGCCGCTCGCGGACGCGCTCGCCGGAGAGTACCGCGTGGTCGCGCCGACGGTCGCCGACGTGCGGACGTTCGACGAAGTGTGCGACGCGCTGAGCGCCGTCCTCGACCGCGAACACGTCGCGCGCGCAAACGTCTTCGGCTGCTACTTCGGCGCGATGATCGCGCAGGCTTTCCTGAAACGCCGTTGGCGGCAGGTTGAAAATATCGTCCTGCTCGGCGCGCAAGCGCCCGACCGCGCCGCGGGCGAGCGCGAGCGGAAGAGTCTGAAGTTGATGCGGCTGCTCCCGTTTCGTCTGACGCGCGCGCAGCTCAGGCTCGACACGTTGAGACAACTCGGCGCGCCCGCGCCGCCGGAGGTGTCCGCGCGCGTGTCCGAATTCAAAAGCCGGCTCGCGGACTACTTCGACCGGGTACTGACGAAAGAGACTCTGCTCGCGCGCGTCGCGCTCGGTGTTGACTTCAACGCCGACGAGGTTTACAACTCCGTCGGCTCGGAAGGTTGGGCGGGCCGCGCTCTCATCATCGAATCGGGCGACAACATTTCGGCGACGCGCGACGCGCGGCTCAGACTGCGCGAGACATACCCGCGCGCGCTCGTCTGCACGCTCGCGGGCGCGGGCCGGCTGACGCCGCTGCTGATGCCCGGAGAGCTGGCGGAAGTCGTCCGCGCGTTTCTGAAAGAGGACTACAAGTCGCCGTCCGACCTTGAGAGTTGTCTCACGGACGAATGCGGCGACGACGCGCACGTCACGTCGCGCGAGTGATCGAAGGTCAAACGATTCGCACGCTCAAGTTTGATCGTGCGGACGAGTCAGGAGAGCAGCCTTGAGCGAGAGACGAAACGAAGAAGACGAAAGCGGCGGCCTCCGTCCTTCGCGCCGCAGGTTCACGAAGACGCTCGCCGCCGCCGCGCTCGCCGCGCCCGTCATCGCCGCGAGCGCGCAGACGCCGCCCGCCGCGAAAGAGTCGAAGGCACCTCCGAAACCGCAGCCCACGCCGCAGCAGGAGCCGCCGAAGCCTTCGCCCGTCGCGCTCGCCTACGCCGAAGTCGCGCGCGCACGCTTCGGCGACCAGCTCAGCGCCGAGCAGCTCGAAGCCGTCAGGCGCGGACTCGAAGGCAACGTGCGGACTGCCGAGCGCCTGCGCGCGTTCAAGCTCCAGAACTCCGACGAGCCGGACTTCGTCTTCAGCGCGTGACGCCCGGAGGCGGAAGTCGAGTGGCGGCGAGTTTTCATTTAACCACAGGGGGCACGAAGGGACTCACGAAGGACACAAAGTTTTCTCTGTGCCCTCTGTGTGGACTCCGTGCCCCCTGTGGTTAAACTTTTCCTGCTCATTGCTCAGCCGCTTCAAGGCCACAGACGGCCCTCCGCAAAACGAGAAACAAAATGATTGCAGACGAAACTCTCTTCTCTTCAGTCACCGAACTCGCCGCGCAGATTCGCGCGCGCCGCGTCTCGTCGGTCGAGTTAACCGAAGGCTACCTGCACCGGCTCGAAACCGTCGGCAAGCGCCTGAACGCCGTCGTCACCGTCATGCGCGAGACCGCGCTCAAAGAGGCGCGAGACGCAGACGCAGAGATCAAGCGCGGCCACTACCGCGGCCTTCTCCACGGCATCCCCTTCGGCGTCAAAGACCTCATCGCCACGCGCGACGCGCCGACGACGTGGGGCGCGGCCCCGTACAAGGATCAACACTTCGACTACGACGCGACCATCGTCACGCGCCTGCGCGAAGCGGGCGCGGTGCTGCTCGCCAAACTCGCGATGATCGAACTCGCGGGCGGCATGGGCTACAACCAGGCCGACGCGTCTTTAACGGGCGCGTGCCGCACGCCGTGGAACACAAACTTCTGGTCGGGCGGCTCTTCGTCGGGGCCGGGCGCGGCCACAGCATCCGCGTGCGTCGCCTTCGCCATCGGCTCGGAGACTTCAGGCTCGATCATCACGCCCTCGGCCTTCTGCGGCGTGTCGGGGCTGAGGCCGACTTACGGCGCAATCTCGCGTCACGGCGCGATGGCGCTCTCGTGGACGCTCGATAAGCTCGGCCCGATGTGCCGCTCGGCGCTCGACTGCGGACTCGTCTTCTCGGCAATCGCCGGTCGCGACCCGCTCGACCCGACCTCGCGCGACTCGAACGCGCCGCCGCGCTTCTCTTCCGCGGGCCAACTCATCAACCCGCGCCGCGGTGCGAAGCGCCTGCGCGTGGCCGTGATGAAGGACTCTTACGAGAAGGCGCAGGACGAGGTGCGAAAGAACTTCCTCGCCTCGCTCGACGTGCTTCGACGCTTCGCAGACGTTGAGATGGACGTGAAGCTGCCCGACTTCCCATACGGCCCGGCGGTCGGAACAATCGTCAACGCCGAGGGCGCGAGCGCCTTCCGCGACTTGATTGAGTCCGGTCGCGTCAAAGAACTCGCCTCGCCCGAAGGCCGGACGGGCGGCTACTCGGCCTCGCTCATCACCGCGGTTGACTACCTCCACGCGATGCGTATGCGCGCGCCGATGCGTCGCGCCTGGGCCGAGATGTTCAAAAAGTACGACGCGCTCGCCGCGCCCTCGCGCTCGACCGTCTCGTACCCCGTGGACAAGACCTTCGACAAGGCGTACCCCGGCGTCGGCGCTTCGTCGCCCATCGGCGCGGCGAACCTCGTCGGCGTGCCCGCCGTCTCCGTGCCCAACGGCTTCGGCGAGAACGGACTCCCCACCGGCATCCAACTCGTCGGCCCCGCCTGGGGCGAGCGCGACATCGTCGAGCTTGCGGTCGCCTACCAGTCGGCCACAGACTTTCACAAGCGGCGACCGCCGGAACCTTGAGCGAAAAAATTTAGCGGTTCAAAAATTTTCATCGGGCAAATCAGGCACGCTAATCCGAAATCGCGAACGGCGAATCCGAGCTTTCGGATTAGTCGTGCCGTTGCTGCACCCGCCGGATTGTCGCTGCGCCCTAAGTCTTCACGACAATCTTCTTTAGCCTTCACGGCCTCCTTCTTTTCGACGAATTCAACGCGCCCCGACCAGCCCGGCGCGCCCGCCTGCCTTTCGGCATTCGTCTTGCATTTATGAATTGTGTTGGAAACGATAAGAAACTCTGATGTGAGTTTCTTCCTGATTCGGCGGCGGGCGCGACACGTTCACGCCGCCTCGTCCGAGGAAATGGACGCGCGGACGATTCGGTTCGTGCGGCAACGGACGCCCAGTTCGCGAAGTTTTTTTTTCGCCCCGGCGGCGAAAAATTTTTCGAGCAACCTGCGGCGCGCTTCGGGACATCTTTTAGTGTCACGCAGCACTGACGTAAAAGGCAGACCTAAAAAATTTCAAGGGGAGAAGACCATCATGCGTAAGCTATTCATGGCGGCGTTATTCATCGCCTGCACGGCGTCGTTCGCGTTCTCGCAGACCGCGGGCGGCAGCGACTACCACAAGTACGACTTCGGCGCGCTCTACTCGCACGACCGCGTTGACACCGGCTTCAGCGACCCGAACCAGAACTTCCTCCAGAACCGCGAGGGCTTCAACGGCGTCGAGGGCTTCGCCAAGTTCAACTTCAGCCGCTACCTCGGCGCGGTCGGCGACTACTCGTTCCACCGCAAGACCTTCGACGACACGTTCGGCACGACCGCGGTCTCGACCCGCGTCACGCTCAACACGCTGATGGGCGGCGTCGAGGTCAAGGACAACAACACCGAGACGAAGGTCAAGCCGTTCGCGCGCGGCCTCGTCGGCTTCCAGCACGCGACCGCCGACGTGACCGGCGTCACGGGCTTCAACACGCACGAGACCGGATTCTCGGCGGCCATCGGCGGCGGCGTTGACTTCCGCATCAACCACAGCCTCGACGTTCGCGCGATCCAGTTCGACTACAACCCGACGCGCCTCGGCGGCGAAACTCAAAACAACTTCCGCTTCGGCGTCGGCCTGATCTTCCACTAAAAACCGTCCGCGGCGACGCGTACAAAACGAAAGCGGGCCGCGCTCTTTCGACGAGCGCGGCCCGCTTTTTCTCTGAGGTCACTCGCCGACGCGAGGGCTATTTCGCCGCGTCCCCTTCCTGTTTCTTCGCGCCCCTGTCGTCGGCGGCTGCGGGCGTTCGCGTCTGCTCGCGCGGCGGCAGAAGCATCTCGAAGACCGTGCCGCGCCCGCGCGCAGTCCGCACGCGCACTTCGCCGCCCGCCTCTTCGACGGCGCGCGCGACGACTTCGAGTCCGACGCCGCGCCCCGACACGCGCGTCGCGCGCGACGCGGTCGAGAAGCCCGGACGAAATATCAGCCGGAGCGCCTCGTCGTCGGTGACGCGCTCGCCCTCGGCGACGAGTCCGCGCGCGGCGGCGGCACGCGCGACGCGTTCGGCGTCAACGCCGCGACCGTCGTCCGCGACGCGAAGCACGACCCGCCCGTCTTCGTCCAGCGCCTCGATGCGGACGCGCCCGCGCTCGTCCTTGCCCGCGGCGCGCCGCTCGCCCGCCTCCTCGATGCCGTGATCCACGGCGTTGCGGACGAGGTGCAGCAGCGCCGCCGCGACCGGGGCGGCCAGCGCCTCGTCGAGCGCGACTTCGCCGCCCGCCGTCTCGAACCCGACCGACTTCCCCAACGCCTGCGCGACCGACTCGCCCGCGCCCGCCGCGCGCGAAAGCGTCGCGCTCAAAGGCACAGCCCGCGGCCCGCCGGGACGCGCCTCCGAATCCGAGGGGCCGCGGCGCGCGACGGACGTTCCGCAAAGTCTCGCGCCGAGCGACGCGGCGCGCGCGAGCATCGAGTCGCGCGGCTCCGCGCACGCGCAGACGATTCTGAAGCCGACGCGCCCCGGCTCGCCTTCGACGACGAACGGCTGCGTCGCGACGACCTCGCACGCCCCGGCGAGCGCGTCGCACAGCCGCCGGTACTGCTCGTCGAACGTCGCGATGTCGAAGTCGGCCTCGACGACGTAGGCGCGCGCGCCCTCGCCGACGGCCTCGCGCAAGCGCCGCCGCTCGTGCGCGCCGAGCGCGCCCGCGACCTCCGCGGGCAGGAGTCCTTCCGAGTCGTCTTCGTCGGCGGTCTCGTTGTCGTCGCTCGAAGCGAGCCGGCGCAGGCGTGCGAAGAGTTCCGTCTGCGCTTGCGCGCCCTCGCCGCGAGCGGTCACGCCGAGCGCGGCGGCGATTGCCTCGACGGCCTGCGCGCACGCCTCAAGCACCTCTTCGCCTACGCGGACGCGTCCGGCGCGCACGTCTTCGAGCAACGACTCGAACTCGTGCGCCGACTCGCATGCCGCTTCGAGTCCCGCCGCGGCGGCGCTCCCCTTGATCGTGTGGACGCGGCGGAATATCCGACCGACCAACTCCCGGCGCGCGCGTCCTTCGCCCCGCCGCGCGCGCAGCTCCGCAACGTCGCCGCGCAACTCTTCGATGAGGCCCGCGGCGTCGGCCAGAAATTCGTTCAGGAGCCGGTCGTCCATGCCAGGTTCAAAGTTTAAGGTTCAAGGTTCAAAGTTCAAAGCCTCTTCGCCCGACAGCGAAGCGCCAGCCGCGTGGAACGACTGGCGCTTTAAGTTTGAGCCTTGAACCTGAAACTTTGAACTCCCGCTTTGAAATTTTATTTCGCCGAGGCCGACTTCTCGCCGCCCGCGGCTTCGCCGCCGCCCGTCTCTTCGTCGGGGTGTGGGGCGGCGTCATCCTGCGGTCGCTCGCGGTCGAGGTCGCGCTTGATGGCGTCGAGAATGCCGTTGATGAACTGCGTGGCCTCGTAGGTCGAGAAGCGGCGGGCGATCTCCAGCGCCTCGTTGATGGCGACGGTGCGCGGCGTCGGCTCGTGGAGGAATTCGTACACGGCCATGCGGAGGATGTTGCGGTCAACGACGGCCATGCGCGAGATGCGCCAGTGTTCGGCGCGCGACCGTATCCGCTCGTCGAGTTCTTCGAGGTGGGCGAGCGTGCCCGTCGCGAGTCTCGTCGCGAACTCGCGCGCGCCCTCGTCCATCTCCGGCTCGCCCAACTCTTCCCAGTACGCGCGCACGAGTTCGTCGGCCCGCGCCGCGCCGCCGATGTCAGCCGCAAAGAGCATCTGCAAGGCGCACTCGCGCGCCTTACGTCTTGAACCCATATGAATAAAAACTAGTGATGAGTGACGAGTGATAAGCGATGTGTCAAGAGCTTTCTCTTATCACTCATCACTCATCACTCGTCACTGCCTTATAAAGATTGACCAACTCGACAGCCGACATCGCGGCCTCGAACCCCTTGTTCCCCGCCTTGACTCCCGCGCGGTCAATCGCCTGTTCGAGCGTGTCGGCGGTGACGATGCCGTAGAGCACGGGCACGCCCGTCGAGAGCGCGGCGTGCGCGATGCCCTTCGTCACCTCGCCGGCGACGTACTCGAAGTGCGGCGTCTGGCCGCGGATGACCGTGCCCAAACAGACGATTGCGTCGAAGCGTCCCGACTGCGCGAGCTTCTGCGCGAGCAGCGGAATCTCGAACGAGCCGGGCACGCGGAAGTGCTCGACCGCCGCCTCGTCCGCGCCGAGCCGTTCGAGCGCGTCCAGAGCGCCCTCGACCAGACGCGCCGTCAGGAAGTCGTTCCAACGGCTCGACACGACCGCGAAGCGAAAGCCCCCGGCACTCAAGCGCCCCTGATGCGTCACAGGCTGCAAAGTATCCCCGGCCTCTCCGACTTAGTTTGGGAGCAAAGCTGAAGTCAGTATAGAACAAAAGCAGTGACGAAAGGCAAGTGAGCAGTAAGCAGTGAGCCGTCAGCCGTCAGCCAATCTTTCTGCTCACGGCTCACTGCTTACTGCTCACTCCTCCTCACTCGCCTTTGAATTTGGGCTTGCGCTTTTCGAGGAAGGCGCGCGTGCCTTCGCGCACGTCTGCGGTCGAGAAGAGCGCGGCGAAGAGTTCGGCTTCGAGTTTTAAGCCTTCGTCGAGCGGCAGGCGCGTGCCGCGCGTGACGGCTTCGAGGCAGGCGCGCACGGCGAGCAGCGCGGAGGCTTCCGCGATTGTTTGCGCGAGCGATTCGGCCTCGTCCAGAAGTTTATCCGGCGCGACGACGCGGTTGACGAGTCCGAGGCGCAGCGCTTCGTCCGCCTTGATCTCGTCGCCCGCGAGCATCGCCGCGAGCGCGCGACCGCGACCGGCGGCGAGCGCGAGCCGCTGCGTGCCGCCATAGGCCGGGATGACGCCGAGACGTGTTTCGGGAAGACTGAAGCGCGCGTCCGACGCAGCAACTCTGAGGTGGCACGCGAGCGCGAGTTCGCACCCGCCGCCCGCAGCCGCGCCCCGGACGGCGGCGACGACCGGCACGCCGCACGACTCGATTGCGTCGCACGTCGCCTGCCCCTGCCCGGCCTTGCGCCGCGCGCCCGCCTCGTCGAGAGATTCAAGCCCGGCGATGTCGGTGCCCGCGCAGAAATCCGTGCCTGCGCCGCTCAGAATCACGGCGCGCAGGTCTCGACGCGACGCGACGCCCGCGAATATCTCTGACAGGCGTTCGAGCATCGCGCTCGTCAGCGCGTTGCGCTTCGCGGCGCGTTCGAGCCGGACGTGGGCGAAGGAATCCTTTTCGGTGAAAGAAATGTCTGCCATCGTTACTGCCGACGTAAAGAATTAACCTGTGGAGCGCCGTCAGGCGCGACAGAGTGTAGCCCACGGCGTCGGGCCGTGGGAACAGGTGGTCATAAAAAATATCGAAGCCCCGGAGGGGCGACAGAATTTCCGGGCGGCAACCTTCTCATGCCCGGAAATTCTGTCGCCCCTCCGGGGCTTAATCTTTCTTGTGTCGCCTCTGACCCACGGCCCGACGCCGTGGGCTACATTCTTCCGCCGACTCCGTCGGCAACGTCTTGTCCCTCTCTGGTCGCGACTAGACGAGGTTCATCGGCACGGGCTTCTTCGGGTCTGTGTAGTCGTAGAAGCCGCGGCCCGACTTGCGACCGTAGAGTCCGGCCTTGACCATGCGCTTCAAAAGCGGCGGCGGGGCGAAGCGCTTCTCGCGGAACTCGTCGAACATGATCTCGGCGATGTAGTAGGTCGTGTCGAGTCCGACGAAGTCGAGGAGCGTCAGCGGCCCCATCGGGTGGCCGCACCCCAATTTCATGCCGTTGTCAATGTCAACGATTGACCCGACGCCCTCTTCGAGCGCGCGGATCGAGTCGAGCAGGTAGGGCACGAGCAGGCGGTTGACGATGAAGCCGGAGCGGTCGTCGGCGCGCACGGGCGTCTTGCCGAGCTTCCTGCCGAACTCGACCGCCGATTCGTAAACCTCCTCGTCGGTGAGAATCGTTCGGACGACCTCGACGAGCTTCATCACGGGCACGGGGTTGAAGAAGTGGAGGCCGACGAAGCGCGCCTGGCGTTCGGGCTTCGTGGCCGTCATCATCTCGGTGATCGAGAGCGACGAAGTGTTCGAGGCGAAGATGGTTTCGGGCTTGCAGATGGCGTCGAGCTGGTTGTAGGTGTCGCGCTTGGTTTCGAGGTTTTCGACGATGGCCTCGATGACGATGTCGCAGTCGGCGAGGTCTTCGAGCGAGGTCGTGCCCCGCACGCGCCCGCGAATCTCCGCCTGCTGCTCAGCCGTGATCGCCCCCTTCTCGGCGAACTTCGCGAGCGACTTGTCAATGCCGGCGAAGCCGCGCTCGCACAACTCTTCCGTGACCTCGCGGACTATAACGTCACAACCGGCGGTGGCCGCGGTCTGCGCGATCCCCGACCCCATCAGGCCGCAGCCGAGCACGCCGACTTTGTTGATCTCCATCTTTTCATGTTCTCCTGTTCAGATTTATAAGAGCTGTCAGCGTTCAACTCGGTTTCCTTTGTGCCCTCTGTGAATACCTCTGCGGCTCTGTGGTTAAGTTCGGATTCTTTTACCACAGAGGTCACAGAGGATTTCACAAAGGGCACAGAGGGATTAAAGCTGAGTGCCGAACGCTTCTCAAATCATTTCTTGTTCTGCGGCTTCGACTCCGGCGTCTGCTCCGGCTTCTGGACGGCGATGCCGACGTTGTCGCCCTCTTTCTCGACCCACTGGCCGAACTGCTCCTGCCACGCGTCGAAGTCGTCGCCCAACTGCTTCATGCGCTGCTCGCGGTCGCGGGATTTGAGCGTCTTGTCTTCGGCGACGGCGCGGGCGCGCACGAGCAGCGATTTGAGTTCGTCGCGGAGCGCGTCGGCCTCGTGGTTCAGGCTCGGCGTCTTGTCGAGTTGTTCAATCGCGGGCGCGAGCGCCGTCGCGTCGCCGTTACCGAATCTGACGAAGGCGTTCTGGCCGGCGTTGATCGCGTCAATGAAGGCGTCCACGTGCGACTTGTCGCCGATGCTCTCGACTCGGCCCGCGAGGTTCGAGAGGCTCGGCTTCGGCGCGTCGAAGTGCGTCGCGACCATCGCGAACGAGACGGCGACGAGCGCGAGGCAGGCCGCTTGCGCCGCGTGCCATGCGACGGCGACCGAGCCGCGCGTGCCCGGTCGCTTGTAGCCGACGACGAGCGCGAGCGCCATCCCCGACACAAGTCCGCCGAGGTGCGCCGCGTTGTCAATGAAGCCGCGCGCGACGTAGCCGATGAAGAGGTTGATGAGAATCGTCGGCAGCATCCCCGTGCCGAACGCGCGCTTCAATCCTTCCGGCAGCTCGTGGCGGTACTTGAGTCCGAAGACGAACAGCACCCCGACCAGGCCGAAGAGCGCGCCCGACGCTCCGGCGGAAGGCGTGTCGAAAGGCTTGAGCAGGAACTGCCCCAGAGAGTTGTGCGCGAACGCCTGGCAGCGTGCCGACTGCGGCGCGCAGACAGTCCAGTAGCTCGCGGCGATCCCCGCGACTCCCGTCAAGACCCAGAAGACGACGAAGCGCGCCGAGCCGTAGAGCTTTTCGACGTATGGGCCGAGCATGAAGAGGCCGTACATGTTCACGATCAGGTGAATCGGCCCCATGCCCGGCAGGTGCACGTGCAGGAAGATCGGCGTGACGAAGCGCCACCACTGGCCCGCTTGAATCAGGTCGTTGCGCTTCGCGCCGTAGGCCAAAAGCACCTCGCCGTCGGCCCCGCCCGAAAGCCACATCAGGAAATAGACGAAGCAGCAGACGACGATGAAGGCGAAGGTGAACGTGGCGGGCCGGGAGAGGATCGAGCGCAGGAAGCGGAGCGTTTCCGGGTCGGCTGCGACCGAGCGGCGCGAGCGCTGTTCGGGCGGCGGGCCTGTGGGCGTGCCGCACATCATGCAGCGCGGCTCGCCCGCGCCGACGAGCGCGCCGCAATGCCTGCACACGCTCGAACGCCCGGCCACATTGCCCGCGCCTGTCGAATCCCCTTCGGCCAAAGCTTAAACGCCCGGACTCCTCACGCTTTGAAGAAATTTTGTACGCGCGGATTTTATAACGCGCCCGGTCGTGCTGTCATGCGACCCGGTCGGCGGACGATCCGACGCCGCTTCTCTTTTTGACTGAATTGTCGTCAGAGAGTTTCGGTCAGGCCGATTGGAGACGAAGGCGTGCGCGGCTGGGCCGCCGACGTTGGCGGGCATTTTCTGGAAGTCGGCGGCGGCACGGCGCTTGTTTAAGTGAACGCCGTCGCCCGACTCCCCCGACGCCGGGCGGCCACTCCACAAGTATTCTGCAAGGAGCGAAACGGAACTTGAGATTCAGGCTTACCCTTCTAACCCTCGTCGCGCTGTCCCTCTTGTCCCCCATGCCGGGCGCGCTCCACGTGTCTGCGACGACGCAGGCGCCGGGGCGCGCCGCTCCCCCGAGACGCGCGAAGAAGATGGCGGACGACCTTCAGGCCCGCGCGGACTCAGCGCGCAAGGACAGCGGCGAGACCGCGCGCGTCATCCTCCGTGTCGCCGACGGACAGACGAGCGACGGCGCGGCCTCTGCGCTTGCAGGCGCGGGCGCGAACGTCAACGCGCAACTCGACTCGCTCGGCTTCGTCATCGCCGACGTGCCCGTCTCGAAGCTCAACGACGTGGCCGCGCGCGACGAAGTCTCGTGGGTCTCGGCTGACCAGCCCGTGCGCTCGATGGCGACGAGCTACGACAACACGAGCCACCACGAAGTCACGACCGGCGCGAGCAAGATTCTGCCCACGGGCAACAACGCGCTCGCTTCGGGCGGCGGCGGAAACGGCGTCGGCATCGCCATCCTCGACAGCGGCATCAGCCCGCCCGACTCGGCGGAGTTCGCGGGCTACAAGTGGCAGCAGTCCGGCGGACTGCTCAGCACAGGGCTTCTGTCGCAGAGCTACCTCGCGTCCTTCCCGCGGATACTCAAGCACGTTGACTTCACCGGCGAGGGCACGACCGAAGACAAGTACGGCCACGGCACGCACACCGCCGGAGTCGCCGCGGGCACGGGGCAGTCGAGCGAAGACTACGCGGCGAACAACCCCGGCTCGCCGACCTTCGGCGGCATCGCGACGAACGCGAACCTCGTTGACGTGCGCGTGCTCGACTCCTACGGCGTCGGCCAGGTCTCGAACGTCATCAAGGGCATCAACTGGGCCGTCCAGTACAAGAAGACCTACAACATCCGCGTGATGAACCTCTCGCTCGGCACCGCGCCGACGCAGAGCTACAAGACAGACCCCTTGTGTCAGGCCGTCGCGAAGGCGGTTGACGCCGGCATCGTCGTCGTCGTCGCTGCCGGCAACTGGGGCAAGGACGCACAGGGCCAGACGATCTACGGCGGCATCCTCTCCCCCGCGAACTCTCCCCGCGTCATCACCGTCGGCGCGACCAACACGCAGCAGACCAACGTGCGCTCGGACGACGTGGTCGCGACCTACTCTTCGCGCGGGCCGACGCTCGTTGACGGCCTGATGAAGCCCGACCTCGTCGCGCCCGGCAACAAGCTCGGCGCTTCGGAGACCGCCGCGACCTCGCCCGACGCGAGCAACTCCTACACGACGACGGGCGGCGGCGGCCTGCTCGGCAGTCTTCTCGTCGGCGACACGAGCACGAACAAGCCCATCGCGACGGGCACCTACCGCGTGATGAGCGGCACTTCGTTCGCCGCGCCCGCCGTCTCCGGCACGGTCGCGCTGATGCTCGAAGCCAACCCGTCGCTCACGCCCTCGATGGTCAAGGCCGTGCTGATGCGAACCGCCGAGCGACTCCCGGTTTACGAGCTGATGGTCGCCGACAAGCAGATGCCTTCGTTCGTCCGCGCGATCACAGAGGGGGCGGGCGAGATGAACACGAGCGCGGCGGTCACGGTCGCCAAGGCGATACGCAAGGACGCCAGCAGCGCGAAGGTCGGCGACAACCTCATCACGACGAGGAACGTCACCTACTCGACGCTCGGCCTCGGCTCGCCGATAGCGGGCGAGCAGATGCCAGTCAACAACGGCGTCATCTGGGTCGAGGGCGTTGCCTTCACAGACCGCCTGACGCTGACGAGCGGCTACCGCCTGCCCGACGGCGTGACGCTCGCGAGCGGCTGGGTCATGGTTGACGGCTACCTCATCCCCGGCGGCGCGTACCTCTTCCCCAACGGCTACACACTCGGCAGCGGCTACACGCTCGGCAGCGGCATCCTGATGAGCGGCGACGGCTACACTTTGGGGAGCGGCATCCTGATGGGCGACGGCATTCTGATGAGCGACGGCATCATGATGTCGGACGGATACACCTTGGGCAGCGGCATCCTGATGGGCGACGGCGTCAGCGCCGCGGGGCTGCGCGACAGCACGACCTACGCGAGCCAGCCCACCTGGGCGTCGAACATGATCGAGCCGAGTTCGGTGCAGATGAGCGAGGAGCAGGTTCTCCTGCTCGGCGAGTCCGAGATGCCGACTTCGGTCAGCAGGCTCAGCGCCTCAAGCCCGCTCTTCCCGCGCCACTGAGGCGAACGCGGATTTGAAGCACGACGCCGCTTTAACTTTGCGCCTTTGCGTGGGATGAAATTCACGCAAAGGCGCAAAGAACGTAACTGGTCCGCATTCCGCGGGCCTATCCTTGTGAAAACGAACGATGAGAAACCCGGCGGAGAATCGTAAGAGCTTTGCCTTCCTGACGGCGGTCGCGTCGGCGGGGCTTCTGCTCTGGGCGGCTGGCGTCGCGGACATCGCGGCGCGGCGCACGACGGCGGAGCAGTTGGCGCTGCTCGTGCTGGTGCCGCTGGCGATCATCGTCGGGATGTTCCCCGTCACGTTCCCGCTGCCTTCGGGTTTGAAGTTCACGACCGAGAAGATTTGCTTCACGCTCTCGGACGCCTTCATCCTCCTCGTCGCGTGCCGCTACGGCGTGCTGCCCGCGATCTTCCTCGCCGGACTCGAAGGCTTCGTCAGCTCGCGCTCGACCGTCAGGCGACTTTCGAGCAACCTCTTCTCGGCGGGCATGATGTCTCTGGCCGCCGCCGCCGCCGCGCCCGCGCTCGCCGCGACGCTCACGCACGGCTTCGCAGGCTCCGACAGTTTCACCGCCGCCGCCTGCGCGCTCCTCGTCGCGAGCCTCGTCCAACTCGCCGTCAACGTCGGCCTGCTCTCGACGCTGCTCGCGCTGCGCCACGGCGACCCCGTGCTCTACGTCTGGCGAAAGAATTTCCTCTGGGCGGTCGCGATGTTTTTGCCGACCAGCACGGCGGCGAGCCTGATGTACCTGACTCTGAAGTCGGGCTTCGCGGTCGTCCTCGTCGTCGGCGCTCCCGTCCTGATGACCGTCTATTTCGTCCACCGGCAGTACCGCGACTCGGTGCGCTCGCGCGTCGAGTCGCTCGCCGCCGCGCACCGGCAGACCGTCGAGGCGCTCGCCGTCGCCATTAACGCCAAGGACGAGGTGACGCACGAGCACGTCCTCCGTGTTCAGACCTACGCCGCGGGCGTCGCGCGCGCTCTCGGCTGCACGGACGCCGACATCGAGGCTTTGAAAGCCGGCGCGCTTCTCCACGACATCGGGAAGATCGCCGTGCCCGACTACATCCTCCACAAGCCGGGCAAGCTCACCGCCGAAGAGTTCAACCGCATGAAACTGCACACGGTCGTCGGCGCGCAAATCTTAAGTCGCGTCGAGTTCCCGTTTCCGGTCGTCCCCGTCGTGCGTCATCACCACGAGCGCTGGGACGGCGGCGGCTACCCCGACGGCTTGAAGGGCGAGGAGATTCCGCTCACGGCGCGCATTCTCTCGGTCGTTGACTGCTTCGACGCCGTGCGCGAGGACAGGCAGTATCGAAAGGGCATGACGCGCGAGCAGGCGATCAGCTACGTGCTCGAAGAGAGCGGCAAGACTTACGACCCGCACGTCGTCGCGACCTTCCTCGCGCACCTCCCCGAGTACGAGGCCGAGATCGAGGCGATGCGCCACGCGCCCGCGCCGACCTTCGGCATCGAGGCCGCCGAGCAACTCTCCGAAGCCGCGACCGCCGTCGCGCCCGCCGCCGGACTCGCCGCCGAAAACAAACAGACGGAAGACTCCGACCCGACCCGCGACGCCGCGAGCGAACGCGCGCTACTCGCTCTGTCGAGCGCGCTCGCCGCGTGCAGTTCGGACGAGGAGCGCGAGGCAGCGTTCGTCGAGCGACTCGCGACGGTCGTCCCCGCCGACACGTGCGCGCTCGCGCGCGTCCACGCGGAGACGGGCGAGAGCCGCGTCGTGCGCGCCGCCGGACGCAACGCGCCGATGCTCGAAGGCCGCGCGCTCAACGAGAGTTCGAGCGTGACCGGCTGGGTTCTCATCAACCGCAGGCCGCTCTTCAACTCAGACCCGAAGCTCGACATCCCGCAGCAGTTCGCCGAAGCGTTCGCGGACTACCGCGCACTCGCCGTCGTGCCCGTCATGCACGGGCGCGCGCTCTACGGCGCGGTCTCGATCTACACGGCCTCGCTCGCGGCTTACGACGAGCGCCAACAACAACTCCTCCGCGAAGCCGCAGACCTCCTCGCCCGCGCGCTCGCGCCTCGCGAAGACGAGATGCGAGCCGTGACCGCGCCGTCGCCGAAGCCTTCGACTCTTCCGGTCGCCACGCTCGAATCGAACATGACGCACTGAAGTCAGCAGTGCCGACCAAAACTCGGAAGGGCGCGCTCTCTGAATCGAGAGCGCGCCCTTCCGAGTTTCAACTTCCACCTTCACGCGTCAAGGTCGAGGCGGGGTCGCGCCGGGCGGGACGATCCAGAGTTGGAGCGAGCCGGTCGCGCGCTGGCCGCCGTCGAGGACGACGATGCGCGAGGCGCTGATGCCACGCGTCTCGACGAGGTACTGGCGGGCGCGGTCGCCGCGCTGCTGGCCCGTGCCGAAGCGCTTGTTGCGGCTGCCGTAGGCGATGACGTAGCCGGTCGCGTTCGGCGTGTTCTGAAGCTCGATGGCGAACACGTCGAGCCGCGCCTTCTCGTCGTCGCGCTGAACCTCGCCGATCTCGTCGAACTTCGTCGGGTTGATCGGCGCGGGAACCGAAGCCTGACAAGACGCGTGGCAGTCGAGGTTGTAGCCCGCGACCTCGACCGTCGCCGAGATGGGCTGGCCCGCGAGTCCCGTCGTGTCAACCGTAATCGTCGGCGTGCCCTGACCCGAGATGATCGTGCCCGCCGAGATTTTCCAGTTGAAGGCGGGCGTGACGCCAGCCGTGCCGCCGCTCACCGACGCGGTGAAGGTGACGGGCGCTCCGGCCTGCTGCACGTCCGGGCAGTAGATCGAGACGTTCGGGCAGAAGGGGCGCGGCGGCGGGCAGTTGCGCACGACGACCTTCGTCGAGGTGAACGCGGTGCAGAGCGGGTTGTCCACGGGGCCGCTCTCCGCCGTGACGCCCGCGCTGTAAACTCCGGGCTGCGCGCCCGACAAGTCCCAGACCACGTCGGTGCCGTCGCCCTCGATGCGACCGCCGGACACGTCCCAGCGGTAGCGCAGCGGCTTGCCTTCGGGGCTGACGCCGTTGGCCTTCAGGTGGACGCGCGTGTTCGACATGCTCTCGGCGTCGGGGCAGATCGTGACGACCTGCGCGTCCGAGTCGAGCGTGATGGTCGGCGGCTGGTTCGGCGTCGGCGTCGGCAGCGCCTGCTTGTTCTTCTGATCCTTGTGCGACGCCTGCGAGGACGTGAAGACGAAGGCCGCGGCGGCCATCATCAACACGCCGAGGACGGCTGCGGTACGCATTCGTGAACGCATTTCCGGCTCCTTGGCTGAAACGTGTGACTGTGTCGGCGCTCAGGTTAAACCAAAAACCTCCGCGCCACAACGGTATTTTTACAACCTTTGAAAACACCCAATCCCGCAGGGATTCCACCCTACCCGCCAAAACTCACGCCCGAACATTCGCTCAGGCCACAATAAGCGTTGTTAAGTCGTACAATGCGCGATAACATTGCCGCCCGGCATTTTGTCAAACATCATGTAGCTTGAACAGAAGTTAGAGCCTATGTGAGGTATTCATAATGACTGATGTTACCATGCGCGAAGCAGTGCAACCTGAGAGCATACGCCAAGCGATGGAGTTAGCTTGGCGCGACCATCATCATGCACGAGATCAAACTTGGAAGGCTCTCCAAATCGAAGCAATCCTCGGCGCTGGACTAGTAAGCGTTGATGCTCAGTATCACAATGCTATCGCAACTACTGCGGCGGGAGCATTAGTAGTTATCGCGGCGCTATTTGGGGTACTGATCTCCTTACATCATAGAAAGCTTGAGATAAGAAAGTTCAAGCACATAACGAACTGCGAGCGTGCGCTAGGGCTTCATCGTGATGATTTGTTCCCGCCTAATACGGTTGCGCTGCCGAACGAACTCAAGCTTTGGCACATCTTCAAACTGAGCGTTCGTAATACGGCTGTCTTTATACTTAGGATGCACTTCGCCATCCTTCTCTTCGCTATACTGCTTGTGGTTGCGCGCTTGACACTTTAAATCTTGTGCAGCGTGTGGCCGCCACCTTGCGTCGGATTCTCTACGTGTTTCTAGATTGCCGGTTCACAGAGTGTGAGGAAGCGCGGCCTTCATTCGTCCGATGGTGGTGAGGTGTTGTAAGCTTCTTCGAAACCTCGTGACAATAAAATTTCAACGCACGGGCGGGAGTCCTGCCCGGGGGAGGCTCATGATCAAGGGAAGCGAGAAGAGGGAGGCGAAGTATCCGGTTGACAGGATTTTTTTAGACCGCTGGTCGCCGCGCGCGCTGTCGGGCGAGGCCATCTCGGAAGAGGAGTTGATGACGCTCCTCGAGGCCGCGCGCTGGGCACCCTCGTCGTACAACAATCAGCCGTGGCGCATACTCTACGCGCGGCGCGACACGGAGAACTGGCCGCGCTTCTTCGACCTGCTCGTCCGGGGGAATCAGGCGTGGGCGCGGAACGCCGCCGTGCTGCTGCTCTTCGTCTCGAAGACCACGTTCGACTTCAACGGCCAGACCTACCCGACGCACTCTTTCGACACCGGCGCGGCGTGGGAGAACCTCGCGCTTCAGGCGACGATGCTCGGACTCGTCGCACACGGGATGCAGGGCTTCGACTACGAGCGTGCGCGCACGGAGTTGAACATCCCCGAAGGCTTCCGCGTCGAGGCGATGGCCGCCGTCGGCAGACCGGGCCGCGCCGAAGACTTGCCCGACGCGCTGCGCGAGCGCGAAGCCCCAAGCCCGCGCAAGAGTCTCGAAGAGGTCGCCCGCGAGGGCCAGTTCAACTTCTGACGCCGGGCCGCGGCGCGAGCTTGCTGATTCGTCTCAGCGCCTCCAGCGCCTTCGCGTGAGTTAAGCTATGAACTCAGAAAAAGAGCGGCGCGCGTCAGAAGTGTTCTGACGCGCGCCGCTTCTGCTTGGAGGCACCTTTCAGGTCAGGCTACGGCATTGGATTCAGCGCGAGGGCGGCGGTGGCGGCGGTGGCAGAGCCGCGCTCGAAGGCGCGGCGGGCGCGGCGGGCGCGCTCGGTGCTGCCGGCGCGCTCGCGGTCGCGGGAGTCGCGGGCGCGTCCGACTCGAAGCGCACGCTGCCGTTGACGCCCTTGATCTCAATCGGCGCTCCGCCCGCGCCGAGCCGCGCTCTCACGTTCGCGAAGTCCTTGCGATCCTGCATCGTCACGTTCGGCACGTCGAGAGTCAGGCCGCCGTTGTTGCCCTTCGCCTCGATGTCGGCATTGATGTTCTCTTTGAGCCGGAGTTCGACGTTGCCGTTGACGCCCTTGATCTCAAGCCCCTGCGCGCCGAGTTGGGCGAGGCCGAGCTTGACGTTGCCGTTCACGCCCTTGATCGACGAATGGTCTGACGACTGCGCGACCTCGACGCGACCGTTGACGCCCTCGACGGTGACGGGGCCGTCAACCTCGCCGACCGTGACGGGGCCGTTGACGCCCTTCGACAAAAGCTCGACTCGCCGTGGGAGGGTCAGCGTCACCTCCTGTTTGACGTGCCCGCCGCCGCCCCAGAGCCAGTGCCACAACCCGCGCGCGCCGCTGTTATCGCCCTGGATGACGAGCGAAGTGGAAGACGGCGTGACCGTGACCTTGCCGTATTCGAGGTCGTCGGCGCTGTCGCCGGTGCGGACGATGTGAACGTCTGCGGTGTCCGTGTCCGCGGTCGTGACTTCGACCGAGCCGTTGATGCCGCGCACCTCGACGCGCGCGCCCGGCTCAAGCTTGACGCTCTGCCTCGTCTCTTCCTGCTTGCTGGCACTCGGCCTGTTCATCCTCGACACCCAACGCCCCGCGACGGCGGCGGCGATGACGAGCAGGACGGCCAAAAAGATTCGAGCTTTCATTCCTCACCTCACGTCGGCTGCACGGCCCGCGGCACGATCCACGTGACCGCGGCCTGCCGCTGATTCAACTGACTTTTGATTCCTTCTCAAACTCGGACATGAGGGGAAACGACGGGGGGCGGGGCGAAGTTCGCATTAAATGATGAACGCGGAATGATGAGTGATGAATGCCGAGCGCGATGAGCTTTCAATTCATCATTCATCATTCCGCATTCATCATTTGTTTTCGAGCGCGACGGCGATCTCGGCGGCGACGCGCGCGTTCGATTCGAGGAGCGCGACGTTGGCGCGCAGCGTCGCGCCGCTGCTTCGCCGGCTCATGTGCGCGAGCAGGAACGGCGTCAGGTCGCGGCCCGCGACGTTCTGCTCGTCGGCTGCCGACAGAGCTTCGGCCAGCATCTTCTCCATCAAGCCCGCGTCAACCTCCGCCGCTTCCGGCACGGGCACGCAGACGACGAGGGCCGCTTCGAGTCCGAGCGCGTCGCGCGCACGCGCGAGCCGCGCGACCTCTTCGCGCGAGTCGGCGCGCGCGTCCACGGCGAGACCGCTCCGGCGCGTGTAGAACGCGGGCATCTCGTCGCAGCGGTAGCCGACGACCGTGACGCCGTGCGTCTCCAACCACTCGCGCGTCGCCGGGAGGTCGAGCACCGACTTCGCGCCGGAGCAGACGACAGTCAAAGGCGTGCGCGCAAGCTCCGGCAGGTCAGCCGACACGTCCGGCAAACTCCCGCGATGCACGCCGCCGATGCCGCCCGTCGCGAAGACCTTGAGGCCGGCGCGGCTCGCGATCCAGAGCGTGCCCGCGACGGTCGTCGCGCCGTCCGCCCGACGCGCGACCGCGACGGCCAGATCGCGCCGGCTAACCTTCAACACGCCTTCACTCTCGGCGAGCCGTTCGAGTTGTTTGTCGTCCAGTCCGACGCACAACTCGCCGCCGAGAACCGCGACCGTCGCGGGGATCGCGCCGCGCTCGCACACGACCTCTTCGAGTCGCCGCGCCGTCTCAAGATTGACGGGGCGCGGAAGCCCGTGCGCGATCACAGTTGATTCGAGCGCCACGACCGCGCGCCCTTCGCGCAGAGCGGCCTCGACCTCTTCGCTCAGCTTCAGGAGATTTCGATCAAACATAGGTTCAGAGGTCAGAGGTTAGAGGTCGGAGGTCAGTAAAAGCAAATGCGCGGAGCCGCCTCGGCGAAGGAAGCGACTTGAATGCTCATTGCTTTGAACTGACCTCCGACCTCCGACCTCCGACCTCTGTTCTTCAGCGGATGCGCGTGATGAACGAGACGCTGCCGGTGTTGTTGGGCGAGGTCTGGCTGAGGTTGCCGGTGAAAGTCCAGCGGACGTGCGTGACGTTGCGGTCGTAGCCTGCGGGCGCTCCGCCGCCGCCCGACGCGGGCGTGTAGGTGTAGGTCGTGCCGCCGTCGTTCGAGTAGGCGACGACGACGGTCATCCCCGTCGTGCCGAGCGCGGTCGAGACCGAGCCGACCTTGAAGTCTGTGTTCGCCGGAATCTGGTCGGTGAGGACGAAGCTCTGCGCGGCGCGTCCGCCGCCGTTGGTGAAGGCGATCTTGTAGGTCAGGTCTGTTCCGGGCGTCTGCTGTTGCGTCGTGCAGTTGGCGGGCGCGGTGCAGTCCTTGACGAGCGCGACGTTGGGCGGCGCGACGACGTTCACGTCCTCGCCCGTGCTGGAAGCCGAGTTGTAACTCGCCGTCGTCGTGCCGTTCGCGGTCGTGCGCGCGGGGTCGAGGTAGGTCGCGGTCGCGGGGTTCTGCTGCACTCCACTCACGCTCGAAGCGATGTTGGACGTGAAGGTGATTGTGACGCTCGCGCCGCCCGGTATGGTGAACGTGCTCCACGCGGGCACCGCGTCGCCGGCGTTCGGATTCGTGGTCGAGGGGCGCGTCGCGCCGCCCGCGAGCGTCACCGATCCCGTGGAGGCGTAGGTGAAATTCGAGGGGAGCGTGTCGGAGATGGCGAGGGTCGTGGCCGCGTTGCGGTTGGCCGCGTTCGAGACGACGATTGAGTAGGTCGCGGTCGTCCCCGAAGGCCCGTTGTTGACGGTGGGCGTGCTGGTCGTCTTCGTCACCGTCAGCGCGGGGACGCACTGCGAGCCGGAGCTGACGCCGGAGACCTGCGTCGGCGTGATCGTCAGCGATTGTCCGTTCGCGCCCGCGGTCGCGCCGTAAGGGTCTGCCGCCGTCGTGGTCGTGCCGTTCGCGCCGCCGCTCACGTCAATGGACGCGCCGCCCGTCGTCGCGATGAAGCCGCCGCCGCCGCCGCCGCCCGGCCCGTGCCGGTTGCCGGGAAACGTGCCGCCAACTTGCGTGTCCCACGCGTCGCCGCCGCGACCGCCGCGCGCGTTGATCGAGAGTCCGGCGAGGCTGCCAGTGGTAACGCTGACCATGACGCTTCCGCCCGCGCCGCCGCCGCCGCCGCCGTCGTTGTCGGTGAACTGGTAGGCGTCCGAGCCGTTGGCGCTGATGGTGCCGGTGCCGCTGGTGCTGCCGGCGCGGATCATGACGATGCCGCCGCCCGACGCGCCGCTGCTCGCGACGGTCGCGGAGTTGTTGCGCGAGCCTGCGCCGCCGCCGCCGCCCATCACGAGAAGGTTCGCCGCGCCGTTGACGGTGTCTCCGCCGAGGCCGCCGACGGCGGAGTTCGAGTTCCAGGAGTTGCCGCCCTTGCCGCCGTCGCCTCCGTTGCTGCCGCCGCCGCCGCCCGTGTTCTCGTCGTTGGCCGCGGGGTCTGCGTCGGTGCCGCCGCCGCCCGCGTTGCCGGGCGCGCCGCGCGCGCTGCTGCCGTTCGGGTAGCCTTCGACGCCGGTGTCGAGAACCGTCCCGCTCGAAGGGTCATAGACGTAGCGCGGCGTGCCCGCGACGCCTTCGCCCTTCATGCCGTGGAAGTTTCGCGTGGCGAGGTTGCGGTAGTCCGTGTTCGCTCCGCCCGATCCGCCCGCGAGCGCGCGCCCGCCGCCGCCGCGAAAGCCGAGGCCGTTGACGCTCACGCTCGCGCTGCCGAGACCGAGCGCGCCCGCAACGTCGAAGACGAGGACGCCGCCCGACGTTCCGTCCCACGGCGCGGCGGTCAGAGACGAGCCGAGCGTCGCGCTCGAATACTGCGGGACGCGGATGACCTGAAAACGCCTCTGCCCCTGCGTGCCGCTCGCGGCGGCGTTCGTATAGGTGAACAGGAGTCCGTTGCCCGCGCCCGTCCCGCGGATCGAGACCGTCCCGCCGCCGGTGCCGAGCGCGCTCGTGGCCGCGACGTACTCGTAGTGGCCCGTGTTGTTGAGCGCGGTCGCGCCCGCGCCCGAACCGTTGTTCGCGCCGTAGGCGGTCGAGTTGTTCGAGTTGATCGCGGCGTCCTGCATCTGCATGACGAGCAGGAGGTCACCGACCGCGACGGGCGTGGCCGCGCCGTTGATGTTCGACGCGCCGACGGTGATCGTGGTCGCGCCCGCGTTGGCCGTGGCCGTGCCGGGGAAGTACGTGTTGACGATTCCGCCGAGCGTGCCGCCGGGGCCGTCCTTGCCGGGGTTGGCGACGCAAGTTTGCGCGCCCGCCTGAGACTGCGCGAACAGAAGCATTGAGGTGAGTACGAGCGACACGCAGACGGCGCGCGGCGCGACCGAGCCGCAGAAGAAGCGCGCGGCGACTCGTCTCAACACCTTGTTTGCGGCGGCGAGTCTCAAGGTTTATTCGTCCTCGTGCTTCGGTCGTGCCGCGCCCGCGTCCGTCTGCGGGTCGCCCGCGGCCTGCGCGTTCTGGCGCGGCGTGCCGAAGAGGTCGAAGAGATTTGAGAGCTTGGAAGAGATCGTGAAGTAAAAGCCGCGGCGCGCATTCACGAGCGGGTTCAGCCCCGGCTCGATGGCCTCAGTCCAGTTGTAGCCGCCGCCCACGCGCAGGTCGGGCAGAACCCAGAAGCCCATCTCGGTGCCGAACGAGGCGCGCGCCGTCGAGGTCGAAGGCTGCGCGAGCCAGCGCCCCTCGCCCGCCACGTCAACGTAACGACCGAGGCGATACGCGACGCGCCCCTGCGTCAGGTACGTGAGCGTCGAGACGCGCGCGAGTCCGGGCGAGGCGTTGTCGCCGAGCTTGAGCGCGAAGCGACCGAACAACTCGACGTTGCGGCTGGCCTGATAGTAGCCGTCGGACGAGAGCGTGTCGGAGCGGTCGAGCGTCTGCCCTTGCGTCGCCGACTGCGTGATGTCGCGGCGCGTGTAGCTGAAGAGAAGCCCGGCGGCGTCGGTGTGCAGCGGTCGCCAAGCGAGCGCCGCGGTCGCGCTCAAAGCCGAGCCGTCGCGCCCCTGGAAGTTCGTGCGCGAGAACTGCACGCGGGCGAGCGTCGTCACGTCGTCGAGGAGTCGCCCGGCAGCGCCGAGCGTCAGCACCGAGCCGAAGCCGTTGCGGTCTTGCAGCTCGTAGCGGCCCGTCGTGCGGAAGCCCTCGACCGGCTGCCACGCGAAGCCGAGGTGCCCGGCGTCGAAGCTCTCGCCGTTTCCGGCGAGGTGGAAGCCGCGCTCGAAGCCGAGGTCGAGCGAGAGCTGCTTGTTGATCGGCAGACGGTTTCCGAGTCCGATGACGGCGAAGCTGTCCGTGCCGTTGACGCCGTTCTCGATCTGGTAACGCGAGTTGAGGCTGGCGAAGTGGCCGAGCTTGGTCTCGACGCCGATGGCCGTCTCGCTGCGCGCGGTCGTCGCCGCGAAGCCCGTGGCCGACACGTCGCCGATGGGCGTGATGGGCGCGTCGGCGAGCCGTTCGGTGAAGAAGAGCTTGGTGTACTGGTTCCAGCGGTAGGTCGCCGCGAGCGTCGTCTGGTTCGGGTAGGTCGGGTCGGCCTCGCCCAAATTCTGCTCGCGCTTCGCCGAGAGTTCGATCTTGTCGGTGGCCCGGTACTCCGCGCCGACCGTGACGAGGTTCGAGCGCGTCTCCTTGCCGGCGAGGTCGTCTTTGAAGTCGCGGAAGTCGTAGCCGAAGGTCGCGCGCAGGCGGTCGCCGAAGCTCTGAGTCCACTGGAGCGACGCCGTCTCGCGGCTGTTGTCAACGTTCGACGTGTGGTTGCGCTCGTCAATGAACGAGAACTTCGCGCGCGCCGCCTTCATCACCTTCATCTCGACCGAGGCTTCGGCGCGCTGCGAGCCGGGCGTGACGGTCGCGCCGAACGGGTTGATGAAACCCTCGTCGGCGCGCGAGTACGAAGCGCGCAGGCGCGTCTCGCGGTAGGCGAGCGGCTGTTCGAGTTCGACTTTGTAAGCGTTGCCGTCGTGCCGGTCGTCGAGCGAAGCGCCGAAGAGGTTGCCGCCCGAAGCGACGCGCCCGCGCGAAGTCGCCCACTCGACGCGGACGCGCCCGCCTCGCGGCAGCGTCTTTTCAAGGTCTGCGCCGCCGAGGACGAACGAGCCGAACTCGCCCTCGCGCTGGTCAACGAAAGACATCCCGACTTTCAGTCCGAGTCCCTCGAAGTTCTTAAACCCGCGCGCGGTGTAAACGGCCTGCGACATCCCCGTCGCCTGATACTCGTATGTGACGACGACCTGAATCAGGTTGAACGAGAAGTCGAACGAAGAGATCGGTCGCAGGAAAAACATCTGGCCCGTCGAGGCGTCGAGGTTGTAATCAACCGAGCGGATGAGCGACTCGCGCGACAGGATGACTTCGGGGTTGCGGCGGTCGCGCACTTCGATGACGACCGTCTCGGAGCCGGGCAGGACTTCCGCGTGCGACAATGTAGCGAAGGCGAGCGCGCCGCCCGGAAAAACGTCGCGCGCGAAAGCCGTGTCGGGTCGCGCGCCCGTCACGGAGATGTAGTCGCCGTGCGAGTTCTCAAGATGGAGCTTGACGCCCGTCAGCTTGCGCGTGTAGGCGGCGAGTCCGGCGTTGCGGTTCTCCGTCTCCATGTCGCCGAAGAGGAAGTAAGAACGCTTGTGGTCAACGCGGAGATAGAGCTTCGAGTCCGACTGCGCGTCCTCGTAGCGCGTCGAAGAATCTCCGAAGAGCGGGTAGGTTCGATCCAGCGGGTCGAGTTGGAAGAGGCGGTCGCCTCCGCCCGTGCGGTTGACTGGGCGGTTGCTGTCGTAGGCGAGCGTTAGGAGATTCGAGCCGAGGAACTGTCCGCGGTAGAAGAAGGCGAGGCGGCTGCGCACGGTCGCGTCCGAAGCTTGTCCCGAAAGCGCCGGCGCGCTGCTGCCGATGGAGACTTCGGCGAGTCCGACGAGAATCGAGGAGCGAACCTCGGGCGTGACGCGAACCTCGTGCTGCGCCTCGACCGCGCCGGTCGTCGCTTTGATCTCGGTCGCGCCGACAGTGTTGTCGGCAACCAACAGCACGCGGCCTTCGCCGCCCGTGAGCGGGACGACCTGCTGCGTGAGCGCTGCGTCCTGCGCGCCCTGACCCGCGGCCTGCGCGGGCACGTCGGCGTTCGGATTGATGTTGACTCCGCCGTCCGAATTTTTACTGTCAACCGCCTTCGGGTTTACCGGAGCGCCGTTATCGTCAACGCGCACGAGGCGTCCGGCGGAGACTGCGAGCGCGACCGTGCCGTCCGCCGCCGGGTGGTTCCACTGGTCGAACGCGCGGACGAGGACGGTCGTCGAGTCGCGCCCGCCCGCGGAAAGCTCGGCCTTGTCGGTCACTATCTCAAGACGCTTCGCGGGGCCGCGACCGTAGGCGACGAGTTCGACGGACTTGCCCTGCGAGCCGTCGGGGCCGATTGCCGTGACTTTGATTCTGTTCGGGCCGGGCGCGACGTTGAGGCCGACGAAGGTGAACGTGGCGAGGTCGTTCTTGCGGTCGAGCCGCTTCTCGCCGATCTTCGAGTCGGGCACGCGCTGCCCCGCGACTTCGACCGCGACCGTCCAAGCGCCGTTCGTGCGCGCGGCGATTTCGAGCGACGCGCCGGCAATCGTCTCGTTCGGCTGCGGCGAGAGAACGCGCACGTCGCCGGGCGCGACCGGCTCAAGCGTCTCGTCGGTCGTCATCTCGTAAGTGCCCGACGCGAGCGGCGCGCTCTTCTTCGGCGCGTTCGGATTTCCGTCCGGGGCTGAACTTCCGTTGGTTCCATTCGCATTCGAGTTCGGCGAAGGAACGCTGACCGCGCCGCCCTCGAACGATTCGTTGTTCTTCGTCGCGGCGTCAGCGCCGCCGAAGAGCGAGCCTTTGAGCGGCCCGCGAGACGAGTTAGGCGCGAAGGAATTTTTAGAAGTGGACGATGAAGACGCAGCGCCGTCGGCTCTCGATGATGAGGACGCAGCGCCGCCCTGTTTCAGTGAGACGGACGCGGCTTCGCCTTCCGGCGAGCGCAGCGCGAAGTTCTGACGCAGCATCGCGCCGCCGCCGAGCGGCGTGCGGAGCAGGCGCGTCCAACTCTTCTCGTCGCGCCGCCCCGTGTCAACCAGAGTGTAGCCGGGCGGGAGCGTCACGGGGTCGAGCGAGATGACCTGCGCGCCTTCGTTGACCGCGGGGAAGTTGTAGAGTCCTTCCGAGTCGGTGATGACCGACTGGCCGTTGTTGAGGTAGAGACGGACGCCGGGCAGGCCGCGCTCGCCATTGTCGAACTGGCCGTTCAGGTTTGCGTCAGCGAAGACGCGACCGATGATGACCTGTTGCGACGAAAAGATTCCGCGGCGGACGCGCACGGATGCGCGCGCCGGGGGGGTTGACACACGCTCGCCGGTGGTGAGCGTGCCCGCCGCGGAAGCCGAGTTGTACTGGTCGCCCTCTTGCGCGTTCGCGCCGACTCTCACGCGATAGACGAGCGTCACGCGCGCGCCCGCCTCGACGCGACCGATGTGGAAGACGAGAGTGCTGCCGTCGGAGGTCTGCGGGGTGATGCTCTGCTGCGGCGCGGGCGGCGCGGTCAGGAGCGCCGTGCCCTCAGCGTAGTGGAACGACGGCGGCAGTTGGTCTGTGACGACCGCGTCGTCAACGGCGGCGGCGGTCGCGTTGTGAATCTCGACGTGATAGCTGACGGTGTCGCCGATTTCGACCGATGGCTGATCCGCCATCTTCGTTATTTCGAGGGTCGTGTTCTCGAACATCGGCACGTTCAGGGCGTAGGCCGCGAGGTGCGCGATGTCAACGGCGCTGTCGGTCGTCTCGAAGCTGCCGTCCTTGGCGACGGGCTGGCCGTCGAGCGCGCGAACCGAGAGCGTGAAGAGGCCGGAGTTGTCCGCCGACGGCGTGATGTCGGTCTCGATGAGTCGGGCGCGGTAGCCAGCGGCGGTGACGTTGAGGAAGTAGCGCGCCGGCGCTTGCGGCGTGCCGAGTTGCGCCGAGGCGAGGACGAAGCTGAAGCGGCCCGTCGTGTCGGAGGCGAACGGGTTGGCGTTCGCGTTGTTCGGGTCTGAGCCTGTGCTTGAGTCGAGCGAGACGGACGCGCTGCCCTGCGAGTCTGCGAGGAGCGCGACGCGCGCGCCCGCGATGGGCGTGCCGGCGCTGCGGCCTTCGTAAACGACGCCGAAGGGGTTGACGACCGCCGTCGCCGTGGTGGTCGCACCCGCGGGCGCGTTGTCGGCCTTGACGAGCGCGTTGTTGACGACGCCCGTGCCGTGCGCGACGCCCGCCGAGACGCGCGCCTGGAACGCGACCTCGACCGTCTCGCCGACCGCGACCTGCGCGAGATGAAGCTGGATGCGGCGCGCGACGACCGAGCCTTCGTCCGTGTCGTCGGCGTCGGTGAGCTGCCGGTTGTCGAGGCGGAGCGTTCCGGCGACGTAGTCGAGTCCGTCGGGCAGGTCGTCCTGCACGCGCACGTTCGTCGCGGGGATGTCGCCGCTGTTGCGGAAGGTGATCGTGTACGAGAGCGCCTGGCCCGAAGTCGAGGTGACGTGATCCTTGCCTTCGACGAGCTTGACGGGCGGGAGCTTCGGGTCGGTCGGCGAAGAGAGGCGCGCGCCGTTGCCGAAGATGTTGATGATCGTGCCGGAGTCTTGAGCGCCCGCGTTGAGCGCGTCGGTGACGCTCGAACGCGCGTTGATGCGGATGGAGAGTTGCTGGCCGACCTGCCCGCCGTTCGTGTCAACGACGGCGATGACGCCGACGCACTGGCCGTGCGCGAGCCGCGGACTCATCGTCGAGTCGAGCGTGATCTGCGTGTCGGAACTCGTGAGAGTGCCGGAAGCGTCCGCGTCGAAGTAGAGCGAGACGAGAGCGGCGGGCGCGGAAACGTCCGCCGAGGTGATCGTGTAGAAGTCGGGCGTGTTGCCCGTGTTGCAGACGCGGAACAGACGCGTGACGCGGTCGTTCGGCGCGACCGTCGCCGAAGGGTCGGTCTCGTCGGGCGTCGTGTTGACGGCGGCGACGGTGAGCACGGTGATGGTCACGACGGGCGAGACCGTCGCGAAGCCCGTGCCGGAGTCGTCGGTGTAGGTCGCCTCGGCGCGGTTGGAAATCGTAACGCCCGACCCCGTAGGCCCGTCCGCGAACGCGCTCCGTCCGCCCGCCGTGAAGGCGAAGAGGAGAAGAAGCGCGAGAACGCGGACGAGGCTGCGGGGCCGGGCGTTAGTCATTGGAGAAGATCGAAGAGTCGGAGGTCGGAGGTCGGAGGCCAGTGTCAGAAGTCTTTACTACTGACCTCCGGCCTCCGACCACTTCCCTGTTAGTTGATCCGGCGGCGGAACTTGAACGTCGCGGAGGCTCCGGGGTTGAGCGAGCCTGCGGCGTCCTTGAGGAACGTCGAGGCGGCTGTGACCGCGCCGCTCGTGTTGCCGTCGGTGATCGTCCCGCCGTTGGAGTCGGACGGGTTCGGCCCCGTCGGCGCGATGATCTGCGTGGTGTTCGCCGCCCAGTTGTTCGGGGCCGCCGAGCCGTCCTCGCTGATGACGATGCTCGACGCGACGAGGTTGACGCAGCCCGCGCCGCCGCCGCCCGTCGAGACGTTCGAGTAGGTGATCGTGTACTCGATGTCCGCGCCGGGGACGGCGTCGGTCGCCGCGCCGACGCCCGTGGCGTTGATGACCGTAAAGCTCTTCACGAGTTTCAGGAATCCCGTGTAGAGGTTGTCGAGCGTGTCGTTGTGCTGCGCGGGCGTGATGCCGGAGGTCGCGCGGACGGTGGTGCTGAACCCGCCCGACTGAAGCACGGCAGTGCCCGAAGGAGCCGTGACGCGCACGATGACGTTGGCCGACGAGCCGAACGAGACGGCGAGCGTCTTGCTGCCGCCGCCCGAAAGGGTCGTGAACGTCGTCCCGCCGTCGGTGCTGATCTGGACCGTGAACCCGGCAGGCACCGTCGGCGCGGTGAACGTGAAAGTGTCGTCGGCGTTGCCCGTGTTCTGCACGGTGTTGACGAAGTCAACGGAGGCCGCCGCCGAGAGCGTGTCGAGGTGCGACTTGCCGGCGATGGCCGCGGGCGCGACCGACTTGTTCGTGTAGTCGTTGTTGTTGTCGGTCGGGCCGACAGCCGCCGGCGCGCCCGAAGGGCCGAGCAGGACGTTGCCGGTCTGCGTGAGCGTCGTCGGGAGCTGGAAGCCCTGCGTCGCGCTTAAGGGGTCAACGCCGGAGCGCGGCTCGTTGAAGTCGGCGTTTCCGTCGCCCTTGTTCACCACAACGTCGCCCGACTGGTCGGTCAGGTTCGTGCCGATGGTGTTCTTGGCGAAGGCGTCGCCGATCTCGTAGATGGGCTGCGACGCGTTGATGCCGGTGTTGACGGAGACGACGAACTGCATGTTCGTCACCGAAGCGCCAGCCGCGACCGACGCGCCGACGTTGTAGGCGACGCGGACGGTGCTGCTCGCGGGCGACGGCACGGTCGTCGTCCAGACCGCCGCCGTCACGGGGTCGCTCGTGAGCGGCGAGGTCGAGTAGAGGACGGTGACGCCAGCGGGCGGCGTGACCGAGACGAACGTGGTGCGCTGCGGCACGGGGACGATGACGAAGACGCCGGTGTTCGAGCCTGCGGGCGCGTTCGTCAGCGTGCGCGAAGAGGCCGCGCGCGCGCCCGTGTTGTCGAGGCTCCACGTGTAGGTGATGTTCGAGCCGAGCGCCACGGGGCCAGCCGGGGCATTCAGGTTCAGCCGCAACTGCGCGTCGTTGTCAACCGTGGTCGAAACGTCGCCGCGCGCCTCACTCTCGCCGTTGACCGGCGCGGTCGTGCCGCCGGGCACCGACGTGCGGACTTCGTTCGCCGAGTTGTTCGCCGTCTGGTTGTCGAAGGTCGGGCCGCCGGTCGAGGCGTCGCCGAGCTTGACGCTGATGGTCGAGCCTGAGGCCGCCGCGGCGTTGATGTTGACGCGCACGATGACCGTGAGCGACGCGTTGTGCGCGACCGAGGCCGAGAGCACGTCCGCGCCGTTCGTCAGGATGTCGGTGTCGCCCGCGTCAATGCCGTTGCTGTTCACGTCAATGACGGCCTTCTGCACGGTGGCCGGGCCGGTGAGCTGCACGCTCGCGCCGTTGGCGAGGAAGCGCACCAGCGTGGCGTAGTTGCCGGTGTTGGTGACGGTGAAGGTGAAGTCAACGTTCGTCTGTCCGGCGACGACGTTCGAGACCGTGCCCGCGTCGGGCGTGATCGCGAGTCCTGAGACGTTGGCGACCGTGACGGTCACGGTGTTCGAGACGACCGAGTAGCTGTTCGTCCCGTCGGAGTAGGTCGCGGAGGCGCGGTTCTGTATCTGCGTGCCGCCCGCCGTCTGCGCCAGCGTCGGCAGAGCGACGAGGCACAGCGCGGCGAGCGCGGCGAGCAGCCGCGCGGTCGCGCGCAAGAGCGCAGGGGAGTTAGTTCTGGTTTTCATCTTTTGATTCCTCTAAGTGATCGGTGGGACGCTCGGCGGTCTCGTTTAAGGTAGGTGAAGCCTCCGAGAGTGTCGTCAGGCTTCCGTCCGAGGCCGCGCGAAGGTCTTATCTATTTGACACGCACTTTATATGAGGCCGTGAGCTTGCCGCCTGCGGCGAGCGCGTCCGACCACTCGTAGCGCACCTCTGTGTACATCGAGACCGGCGCGGGCACTCTCTTCACGGTGCCGTCCTCCTGCTTCTCCTCGATGATCGGCTGGGTCGAGAAAGTCTTGCCGCCGTCAATCGAGTAGGTGACGGTCGAGCCTTGCTCCGCCGCGGCGCTGCCGGCCACGAAGGCGGTGCCCGCGGGGATGTGGCCGACGGCCTTGTAGTCGTGGGCCGCCGCCGTGCCGTCGTTCGACGAGACGATCTGCCAGTCGAGTATCTCGCCCGGCTTCACGTTCTCGACTTTGTCGAGGGAGAGGCGCTGGCCCGCGCGCTCGACCGAGCCGTCGAGCACGACCTTGACTTCGGGACGGCCACCGCCGCCCGACGTGTTGAGTTGACGCTGCGCCAGCGCCGCGCCGCCGACAGCGACGACGAAGACGAGCGCGAGCAGCGGGGCCACGCCCAGTCTCTTCTTAAGTCTGTTCATTGATCTTCTCCTCCAGGTGTTCATTCGGTGTTTCCGGGTGCGCGAGGCTTTAGGGCGGGAGCGCTTGGGGCCATGCGCCTTCGTTGTCGAGGGCCTTTGAAGTCCCTCACGCGGGGTCTGCCATCATCGTCTCTTTCAGAGCGCAGGCGACGGCGTACATGAAGTCTTTGACGCGGACGGGCCGCGGCAGCACCGCGGCGAGACGCGCGTGCGCGTGCGCGCGCATGATCTCGGACGGGCGGTCGTGGATGGCGATGAGCGAAGTGTCGGGCGCGATCTCGCTCAGGGCCTCGACCGCGCCGCTGCGACCGAAGCCGGCCATGTCTAACCCGACGGCGATCAGGTCGAAGTCGCCGCGCGCAGCCGCGCGCAGAACGTCCATCGTGTGCCGGCACGCCTCGGCCTCGTGACCCGCGGCCCTGAGAGCCGCCACGAGGCATTCGGCCATCGCCCTGTCGTCGTCGCAAATCATCACGCGCGCCATCCGTTTGATTCCTTTGTTCGTCTTTGCCTGCTGCCGAAATCCGGGCGCAGAACTCCCCGGTGACGGACTCTTTTACAAGCCGCGTACCGCGCGCACCTCAGGCTGAAAGGAAGGGAAAAGCGGCTGAAAACGGCGGGTTTTTGAAGATTTCGGGAGGCTGAAGGGAGCGCCGCCGGAGTGCGTGTGACAGACGTGGCTGAAATTTTGTCAGCGGGGCTGACGTTTTGTCAGGCCCGCGCTCCCGGCTTCGAGTTGACCATCAGGCTTCGTACTCGCGCAGCTTGCGGTAGAGCGTGCGCGCGCTGATGCCGAGGATGGCGGCGGCGCGCTCGCGGTTGCCGCCCGTCTCTTCGAGGACGCGTTGGATGTGCTGGCGTTCGAGTTGTTCAAGCGTGGCGGGCGCGACGCCGGACGCCGGACTCTTCCCTTCCGAAGTCTTCGCGGCGTCGGGCGCGACGACCTGCTCGGCTTCGATGGTGTCGCTCGTCGCGAGCGCGGCGGCGCGTTCGAGGCAGTTGCGAAGCTCGCGCACGTTGCCGGGCCAGTCGTAGGAGGCGAGACGCTGCTGCGCCTCTTCCGAGAGATTCAACGCGGGACGGCTGAAGCGCTCGCGGAAGGCCGCGATGAAGTGCTCGGCGAGCGCGGGGATGTCTTCGCGCCGTTGGCGGAGCGGCGGGACGTGGAGCGAGATGACGTTGAGGCGGTAGAAGAGGTCCGTGCGGAAGCGGCCCGCGTTCACGTCTTCGGCGAGGTTGCGGTTCGTCGCCGCGATGACGCGCACGTCGGCCTCGCGGTCACGCGTCGAGCCGACGCGGCGGAATGTTCCTTCTTCGAGAAACGTGAGGAGCTTGACCTGAGTCTGCAAGGGCATCTCGCCGACCTCGTCGAGCAGGAGCGTCGAGCCGTCCGCCGCCTCGATGAGTCCGCGCTTGGTCGCCGTCGCGCCGGTGAACGCGCCGCGCTCGTGGCCGAAGAACTCCGACTCGAAGAGCGATTCGGGCAGCGCCGCGCAGTTCACTGAGAGCATCGGCGAGTCGGCGCGCGCCGAGCGCGAGTGGATGAAGCGCGCGAGCGCGTCCTTGCCCGTGCCCGACTCGCCCGTGATGATGACGGTCGAGTCGGCGCGCGCCGCGGTCTCGGCCAGCGCGACGAGTCCCTCCATCGCCTTGCTCCGATAGACGAGCGAAGACTGCGCTTCGTCCGACGGCTGACGCACGGCGTCTTTGAGCGACGCGTTCTGCCGGACGAGCTTGCGCTTCTCGTCGGCCTTGCGGACGACCGCCTCGATCTCGTCGAGCGTCGCCGGCTTCGTCAAATAATCATAAGCGCCGAGCCGCATCGCTTCGAGTCCCGTGCCGAGCGACGTGTCCGCCGTGAGCATGATGACTTCGGGCGCGTCCTCGACCTTGCGAATCTCGCGCAACGTGTCGAGGCCGGAGAGTCCGGGCATACGGATGTCCAACAACACAACGTCGTAGTCGCTCCGCGCGAGCGCGGCGAGCGCCTCCTCGCCGGACGAGGCGGGCGTCGAGTCGAATCCCATGCGCGCGATCTGGTCGGACACGAGCTTACGCAGCACCGCGTCGTCGTCAACGACCATCACGCGAATTTTTCTACTCATAGAAAAGTGACAAGTGAAAAGCCGGCAGAAAGTCGGGAGTGCATCTTATCACTTGTCACTCGTCACTTGTCACTAGCTTTTTTTACTGCCGGTCGGGCGTGCGCCGCGGGAGCCAGAGGCGGAAGCGGCTGCCCGCGCCGGGCTTCGACTCGGCGGTGAGCGTGCCGCCCATCGCCTCGGCGAAGGTGAGCGAGATGGCGAGGCCGAGGCCGGAGCCGCGCCCGGGGTCTTTCGTCGTGAAGAACGGGTCGAAGACGCGCGAGAGAGTTTCGGGCGCGATGCCGGGGCCTGTGTCCTCGACCTCGACGCGCACGCGCTCGCCGTCGAGCGCCGTCAAGACGCGGACGCGACCGCCGTCGGGCACGGCGTCGAGCGCGTTCGTGAGGAAGTTGTCGAGAATCTGCCGCACCATCGCCTCGTCGGTCGCGACCTCGCCGACCGAAGGGTCTGTCGCGGCCTCCACGCGGACGCCGCGCTCGCGTCCGCGCGCGTCGAAGATTTGCGCGGCCTGCTCGACGAGGCGGTTGAGTTCGACGGGTTCGCGCCGCGCGCGCTTCTGCCGCGAGAGGTCGAGTAGGCCGCGCGTGATCTGCTTGCAGCGCAGCGCCTGGCGGACGATCTCTTCGAGGTAGTAGTCCCACTGTCGTTCGGTCGCGAGCGCGGCGACCTCCGGCGTCTGTTTCAGGTCGCGCAGAGTCGCCTCGGCGCAGGTCGTGATGGCGGCGAGCGGGTTGTTGATTTCGTGCGCGACTCCGGCGGCGAGCTGCCCGATGGTCGCGAGGCGGCGCGAGCGCGCGAGCTGCTCCTGCACCTCTGCGAGCGTCGTGATGTCGCTCCAGGTGATGACGCTCCAGTTGCTCCGAGGTCTGGAGTCTGTGGTCTGTTGATTCAGTCTGGAGTCTGGAGTCTGGAGTCTGGGGTCAGTGTCTTGACGGTTGCGCGCTGAAGAAGTGGCGCGCGCGTCTTCGGAAGCTGAGCGATGATTCTCGTCGCGCGAGCCGGCGTCGGATGACTCGTCTTCTGACTGAGCACGACTTTCTCTCGTGACTTCAGACTCCAGACTCCAGACTCCAGACTCCAGACTCGACACGGGCGCGACCGAGACGAGGTAGCGGCGACCGTCCTCGGCCTGCAACTCGAACGAGCTAGTCGTGCGCGGCGTGCCGGGCCTCATGTGGTATGCGGCGGCGCGCTCGCCGAAGATGCGCGCGAAGGCTTCGGCGCACGACATCCCCGCAACGTCGGAAGGGTGCAGGCCCATCGTCTCGGCGGCGGCCATGTTGCAGCGCACGACGCGCATCCGGTCGTCGTGGACGATGATGCCGTCGGGGATTGCGTCGAAGGTCTGCTCCCAGACGCGCTTGGCCGCGCCGAGCGTGTCCAGCAGTCTTGAGTTGTCGAGCGCGAGCGCGACCATCCCGGCGAGTCCTTCGAGTTGCTGCCGCTCCTCGGCTGTGAAGCGGTGGTGCTCGCGGTATCCGACGACGAGGACGCCCAAGTTCTCGCCGCGCGCGCGCAGACGCACGAGCGCGAGGTCGCGCACGCCCTCCGCGCTGTGCAGCGGG
>Ga0209581_1000991_pt1 | contig 39456 bp, 41 predicted proteins | sample Coa_R2_FD_187160 | JGI IMG/M metagenome (GOLD analysis project Ga0209581, IMG submission 187160) | Surface soil microbial communities from Centralia Pennsylvania, which are recovering from an underground coalmine fire - Coalmine... | ecosystem: Environmental > Terrestrial > Soil > Unclassified ...
CGTGAGCTGTACTGGGGAGGGCTGCACCTATTACGCCAATGTGATGATCGAGGGGCAGCCCTACTGCCAGGGACACGCCTATATCTACCGGCAGCTCTTGCTTGCCAGCGGCAAGGGGGTATCGTGAGGAAGGCTACCTGCCTTTTTCTGCCGCAGCCATGCAGCGCGTGTCCCTGGGCGCGACTTTCGGAGAATCACGAAATATTCCCCTCGATGCGCTTGTTTTACAAGCATCTGTGTGTTACAATCTTACGAGGGCGGGGACGATTCTATAATAATTGTCCCCGCCCGACATTGTGGGGAGAGAACGAGACTGTTATGGAAGTGACCTGGCTGGGCCATGCCTGTTTCCGGCTGCGTGGCAAAGAGGTAACGGTAATCACCGATCCTTTTGGCCCCCATCTTGGCTATTCGCTGGGGCGGGTGCAGGCCGATATTGTGACTATCAGCCATGACCACCCCGGCCATAACAACGCGGCAGCGGTGGGCGGAAGCCCGCGCGTGCTGCGCGGACCGGGCGAGTATGAAATCCGAGACGTGCTGATTACGGCGGTGGCCTCCTATCACGATGCCGAACGTGGCAAGCGGTTGGGCCGCAATACCATCTATGTGCTGCACCTGGATGATCTGGTGATCTGCCATCTGGGTGATCTCGGCCATCTGCTGACCGAAGAACAGCAGGAAGAGATCAACGATGTCGATATTCTGCTGGTGCCGGTTGGCGGCAATCACACCATCAACGCGGCGCAGGCCACCGAGGTCATTAGCCGGGTCGAGCCGCGTATCGTCATCCCAATGCACTATGCGACCCCGGCTACTGAAGGCAAGGGCATCCAGGGGCTGGACCCGGTAGAAAAGTTCTGTCGGGAGATGGGAGTCGAGGTGGTTGAACCGCAGCCCAAATTAGCGGTGACGCGGAGCAACCTCCCCGCTGAACCGCAAGTCACCATCCTAAACTATCGGGGCTAGAACCAGCCAGGGTTCTGGCCCCTTCTTCATAGACCGTGTAGTGCAGCGCCAGCCTGCCATGCTGGTGCGTGAGGGGGCCGCAAGACGCGGCGCTCCAGGGGGAAATCGTTGGACTGATAGTATTTTTGGGTATGTTTGCATAAAAGCTGCTGATCTCGAACGTATTGGAGCAAAGAGGCGCAGCCTCTCGCCATAATCTGGCCTTATTTTTGTATATTTGAGGGTTGAAACGATGCACGTGTGGCGCGCAAACACCAGAGGTTATCATCAGGAGGGTCGTCTGATGCCCAAGTTTCTCTTCGTTACCGGTGGCGTAGCCTCCTCGGTTGGCAAGGGGATCAGCGTTGCTTCTATCGGGCGCTTGCTGAAAAGTCGCGGGCTGCGGGTTGCCATTATGAAGCTGGACCCCTATATCAACGTGGACCCCGGCACGATGTCGCCCTATCAGCATGGCGAAGTCTTTGTCACCGAAGATGGCGCGGAGACCGATCTGGACCTGGGGCATTATGAGCGCTTCACGGATGAGCCTGCCAGCCAGGACAGCAATGTCACCACCGGCCAGGTCTATGCCGCCGTCATTGGTAAGGAGCGGCGCGGCGAATTTCTCGGCGGGACTATTCAGGTGATCCCTCATATCACCAATGAGATTAAAGAGCGCATTCATCATGTCGCGCATCGCAGCGGCGCCGATGTGGTGATTGTCGAGGTTGGCGGCACGGTTGGCGACATCGAGGGCGAGCCGTTTTTGGAAGCTATTCGCCAGATGCGCCGCGATGTTGGACGCGATGAAGTCTTTTATATTCATGTGACCCTGCTGCCCTATCTGGGCGCGACCAAAGAACTCAAAACCAAGCCCACGCAGCACAGCGTCAAAGAACTGCTGCGCGTGGGCATTCAGCCGGATGTCATCCTCTGCCGCTCGGATGTGCCAGTCAGCGATGAGATTTGTGAAAAGATCGCCCTCTTCTGCAATATTGACGAGCGCGCGGTCATTCCTATGACCACCGCCGATACGATCTATGAGGTGCCGCTGCTGATGGAGGAGCGCGGGCTGGGCGATTATCTGATAGAGACCTTGCGCTTGCAGGCGCGCTGCCACGAGCCAGACTTAACTGAGTGGCGCGCGCTGGTGCGGCGCATCAAAGCCGAGAAGCCCGTGATTGATGTCGGGCTGGTAGGCAAATATGTGGAACTGCACGATGCCTACCTCTCTGTTGCCGAGTCGCTGCATCACGCGGGCTGGGCGCATGGCGTCGATGTGCGTATCAAGTGGATTAACTCCGAGGAGTTGGAGACACGCGGCGCGAATTATATCGAGATGTTGAGAGATGTCGATGGGATTGTGGTGCCCGGTGGTTTTGGCAGCCGGGGCATTGAGGGCAAGATTCAAGCCGCCAACTATGCCCGCCATCAACATGTTCCCTATCTGGGCCTCTGCCTGGGCTTGCAGGTGGCGGTCATCGGCTTTGCCCGCGAGGTGCTGGGCGTGAGCGATGTCAACAGCACCGAGTTTAACCCGAACACAGCCAATCCGGTGATCGATCTCATGCCCAACCAGCGCCAGGTCTCTGATAAGGGCGGCACCATGCGCCTGGGCAATTGGGTATGCTGTTTGACCACCGGCAGCAAGGCGCAGCAGGCATATGGCGAGCCTATTGTCTTTGAGCGCCATCGGCATCGCTATGAATTCAATAATATGTATCGGCGGCGGTTGGAAGATGCTGGCATGATTGTCAGTGGACGCTCGGCAGATAACAGCCTGGTCGAGATTATCGAAATGGCCGATCACCCCTGGTTTGTAGGTACACAGTTCCATCCTGAGTTCAAGAGTCGGCCCACGCGCCCCCATCCGCTGTTTTCAGCGTTTGTGGGCGCTTGCCTGGAGCATGCGCGGGTTGGTGGCCTCATCGTTCCTGTTAAGACGCAGACTGCTGGCGAGCGGCTGGAGGCGGTGCCGTCGTTGGAGGAAGAGCAGGCGCTGGCCGCCAGCGACTAACATGGTATGCCATATCTCAGTCAATTGCTCAAAAGTAATGTCGAAGATAGCTGGGGCGAGCGCGTCGGCAAGCTGGTTGATGTCGCCGCGCCGCCCACACATATCGCCGCGCTGACCCAGGCCAGCGCCGCCGCCCCGGCGGCGCAGCCGCCAATGGCACTGGCGTTGATCGTGGAAGCGCCGGATGGAGCGCTGCTGCGTGTGCTGCCCGCGCAGGTTGGGCGCGTGGAGCATGATGCCATCCGGCTGAAGGTGCCGCGCAGCGATGTGCAGCCCGACCGGCCACAGCCAGATGAGGTGCGCCTGGCCGATGATGTGCTGAATAAGCAGGTTGTAGACCTGGCGCATAAGCGGGTAACGCGCGTCAACGATATTCGGCTGGATGACGATTGGCGCTTGCTGGGACTCGACTGCACACATCTGGGCCTGCTGCGCTGGCTGGTGCCATCTGGTCTGTATGAAGCGCTGGCCCGCCGGTTCCCGGCGCCTTTGCTCTTGTGGGAGCAGACGGGCCTGCTGCCCACCCGCGCCCACGAAGCCCCTGCGGCGCTGGCAGCGCAGGGACCGGAAGCGCCGCCGCTGGCGCAGTTGCACCCGGCAGATATTGCCGACATCGTGCATCATCTCAGCCCGGAAGAGGGCAGCCGTGTCCTGGCTTCCCTGGATGACGAGACCGCCGCTCAGACGCTGGAAGAGATCGAAACCAACCGCCAGCTTCGCCTGCTGGAGCGCATGGACCGTGACCGCGCCGCTGCTGTTCTCAAGGAGATGGCGCCCGACGAGGCCGCCGATCTGCTCGCTGAATTGCCCGAAGAGCGCGCCCAGGAACTGCTGGGCCTGATGCAGCCGGAAGAATCGGAGGATGTGCAGGAACTGCTGGCCTATCCTGAAGATTCGGCGGGCGGCATGATGACGACGGATTACCTGCTTGTCGGACAGGATCGCACTGCTGCCGAGGCGCTGGAGCGTGTGCGCGGGGCAATCAAAGATGATGTGCGCCTGGCCTATATCTATACGGTGGCCGACGATACCAGTGAAGATGTGGAGCAGCGCCCGCTGGGTGTGGTCTCGGTCTGGGAATTGCTGGCGGCTGATCCCAACCAGCCACTGCGCGAGTTTATGGAAACCAGCCTCATCAGCGTGCCTCCCGATGCGGAACCCAAAGCAGTGGCTGAGATGATGGCGAAATATAATCTGCTGGCGCTGCCAGTGCTGGATGAGCAGGGCAATCTCCAGGGCATTGTCACGGTAGATGACGCGCTTGATGTCTTGCTGCCTCCAAGCCGACGGCGCCGGGCGCGTCGCATGTATTGATCCCAAGACCCATCCTGGCAACCTGTGTGAGCATCAGCCTCTTCTCAAGCATTTCCTGGAACATGGCTGCCCCGGCGCGGCTCTATGGCATGCAATCTGCTGGCAGCAGTGGGGCGACCTGTTGCTCCACTTCTTGCTGTTGCTGGTGGAGAGGCTGAACGATCTTGCCTCTGTTCCTGAGTATGCACTCAATCTCCGTTGGCCCCATTGCCCTGGCCTGGTTGTTCTGTCTGCGCTAGAATATCTGTGTCATGCAGATGCTGGGGTAGGAAGTGGGGTGAGAAGACCATCTGAAGCAAAGGAGATGCCCCATGAGGCTGGAGCATTGGAGGAGCATCCTGGCTGGCGCAGCCTTGCTCGCTCTGGCTCTGATGGCGTCCTGGCTGCTTATGGCCCCTTCAGGAGCTTCTGCTGAGGGCGGCGCGGGGCCAGGAACTGCGGTTGCCTATTCCAATCAACGGCCACCAACCCATACCCCTACTCATGGCCCGACCCCGACTTCGACGGCCACGCCTACCCAGACCGCGACGGCCACGTCCAGCCCAACCGCGACTGCGACACGCGCGCCCACACCGACCCCGACCAGGACAGGCGGCTCCAACTCGCCGCCAACGGCGACGACAACCCCTCATCCAGCGGCACCATCGGCCACCGCGACACCAACGGAATCCCCTCCTGCCACCGCCACCGCGAACGTCGCCGCAGGCGGGAGCGGCTCTCCTGGGTCGGGCGATGATACTATCCAGGCGTCTGATACTCCGCCGGGTTTGCTGGTGTGGGGGGTGGGCGCGCTGGTCCTGCTCATCTTTGGCGGGCTTATCGTCCTCTTCGTTCGCCTCGCTCCTCCCCAGGAGCAGCGAACGCTTGATCTGCTGACCCGCACATCTGCTCAGGCGCACCCGAACCTCCCGGCGCGCCAGGCGCGGCGTGGGCGTCGGGCCGCGCCGCCAACGCCAGCCGGGGGCGCGGCAGAGCCACCCAAGGAGGGCCAGCTCTGGAAATTGCCGCCACCGCAGGAGCCACGCCCGCAAGCTCCGCTGAAACCTCCGCGCTGGTTGATTGACGCTGGCTTGCTCAAAGAAGATACCGGGGAGCAGCCAGCGAAAGACGCGCGGGAACCATAAAGAGCGAGGAAAGACGGAATAATTTTTGCGTAAGCTGCTGCTATGAGAGCAGCGAAAGAGGAGATGATGGCAATGGAAACCATTCGAGCCATTGTGGCTGATCCGGCTGTGCCTGAGCGCCTGGTGCTGCGCGAAGCAGAAGCACCCTCGCCATTTCCCAATGAGGCGCTGGTGCGTGTTGCGGCCATCTCGCTCAATCGTGGGGAAGTGCGCAATGCCATGAATACGACCACGCCTATGCGCCCTGGCTGGGACCTGGCAGGAACCATTGAGCGCGCCGCTGCGGATGGCTCAGGGCCGTCTGTGGGCACGCGGGTGGTTGGCTTCCTGCCTTCGGGCGCGTGGGCTGAACTGGTCGCTGTCCCTACCAACGCGCTGGCCGGGCTGCCGCAGAACGTCTCGTTTGTGCAGGCGGCCACTCTGCCCGTTGCGGGGCTGACGGCGCTCTACGCGCTGGAGAAAGCGCGCGGGCTGATTGAACGCCCTGTCCTGATTACCGGCGCCTCTGGCGGAGTTGGCCTTTTTGCCGTCCAGCTTGCGCGGCTTTCTGGCGCGCGGGTCGTTGGCGCCATTCGCCAGGCAAGCTATGAGGCAGCAGTACGCGCGGCGGGCGCGCAGGAGGTCATCACGGGCGAGGAACTCGCTCCGGCAGGCGCTTTCGGCCCCTATCACCTGATTCTGGAATCGGTTGGCGGCGCTTCGCTGGCTACCGCGCTGACTATGCTCGCGCCGGAAGGCACCTGTGTATCGTTTGGCGTGTCGAGCGGGCGCGAAACTACCTTCCAGCCTGGCCCTTTCTTTCGGACGGGCGGCCTGAACCTGTACGGCTTCATCCTTTTCCACGAAGTCAAACATCACCCCGCATCCGATGGCCTCGCTCGCCTGGTGCGCCTGATCGCCGATGGGCGACTGCATGCGCGCGTGGAGGTCGAGGCGCCCTGGACACAGATTGCTGATGTGGCCCGCCAGTTGATGGACCGGCGCTTCCCAGGGAAGGCTGTCTTGCACGTCGCTTGATAAGCTGCTTCGTGACAAAACGAGGAGCAGCGTCGTATACTTCTGGCGGCACAGAGAACCGGCAGCACCCCTGCCGGTTTCCTGTCCTCTCGATCATGGTGTGATCGAATCCTTGCCTGGAGCAGCCATCGGGCTGGCGAACGGCAGTGCTACAGGCAGTTTTCTGATCGCTAGAAGGGGCTGCTCATGGCTGAGGAGCAAACCGTAACCGAGCCAAAACTGAGGGAGCAGCCGGGCAAAACGGGTGCTGTCAAGCGGCTCCGTTGGCGTCGTCGGCCTAACCGCTTGCTCATGCTGCTGACGGTGCTTGGCCCCGGCCTGATCTCGGCGGCAGCCGGCGATGACGCCGGAGGCATTGCTACCTATGCCCAGGCTGGAGCCAGCTTTGGCTATCAACTGCTCTGGGTGATGGTCATCATTACCATCAGCCTGGCAGTCGTCCAGGAGATGTGTGCGCGCATGGGCGCGATCACTCAGAAGGGCCTGGCCGACCTGATTCGTGAGGAGTTTGGCGTCCGCTGGACGGCTTTTGCCATGCTGTGCCTGTTGATCGCCAATGGCAGCACAGTCGTCACAGAGTTTCTGGGGATCAAAGCCAGTGTGCAGGTGCTGGCTGGTGAAGATACCTGGCTGGTCTATCCGGTTGTTCCCCTGGTTGCCTTTGGCGTCTGGTGGCTGGTAATCAAAGGCAGCTATCGACGGGTTGAGATTGTGTTCCTGCTGATGGCGCTGGTCCTCCTCAGCTACATTCCGGCGGCGTTTCTGGCAAAGCCGGATTGGGGCAAGGTGCTGCATCAGACCATTGTTCCCAGCTTTTTGCTATCCGGTGGCTATATCGCTACGCTGGTGGCGACGATTGGTACCACGATTACCCCCTATATGCAGGTGTATCAGCAGTCTGCCGTCGTTGATAAGGGCATTCAGCCAAAAGACTATACCTATGAAGTTGTGGATGTGTACAGCAGTTCCATTCTCGGCAATCTGGTCTCCTACTTTATTATTGTTGCTACTGGCGCGACGCTCTTCCTCAACCGTATCACCGTTTCCACTGCCGCCGACGCGGCGCGGGCGCTGGAACCGCTTGCCGGTCCCGCTGCGAAATATCTGTTTGCGATTGGCCTCTTTGGGGCGTCCATGCTGGCTGCTGCGGTGCTGCCGCTCTCAACGTCCTATGCGGTATGTGAAGCGTTCGGCTTTGAGCGTGGGGTTTCGCGCAGTTTCAAAGAAGCGCCCGTCTTTCAGTCCATCTTTACCGGCTTGATTATCCTGGGCGTGCTGATTGCCTTAATCCCCGGACTGCCTATTATCTCAGTCCTCATCAACCTGCAAATCTTAAACGCTATCCTGCTGCCAGTGCTGCTGCTCTTCATTTTGCGCCTGGTGAATAATCGCCGCCTGATGGGGCGCTATGCCAACGGGCGCGTCTATAACCTCATCGCCTGGGCAACGACCATCGGGGTCAGCGCGATGGCAATCCTGTATATCATTATCTCGCTGGTCTTACCGCTTTTTGGGATAAGCCTCGGCGGATAGTCTCCTGTCGCGCTCGGTATGTAGATTGCACTCGCTTTCGGGCAACCTCTTAACAGCTTGTCGGCTCAGGTCAGGCCACATCTCGCTGGAAGGCGGAGGCTTGTAGTGCCGGTGTCTCTGCCAGCCGGAGGTGGGGCCAGTGCTTGAGCATTTGCAAGTAAAGAGGGGAGCTTTTTTTTGCAGCGTATCTACACAATGAAAGACCCCTATTGGGAGCGAGTCAAGAACAATGCGCGACAGGTTCTTCTTACACAACGACGATCAGCGCCTGCCCGCAAAGCGCAGCACCGTGAAGAGAGCATCAGTTGGGTCGGGGGTGGCGCTGAGGACGCTGCTGCTGGCGATAACGCTGGTGGCTGCCGGGTGTGAACAGGCAGCCGCACAACACGCCCCGGACAGAGGCGCTCAGGGGATTGGTTCCGGGGGTGTGCAGGCAGAGGAAGGAGGCGCCTGGCTGACATTTGGGGATGATCCCTCGCATGAGAGCGTCAATACCGATGAGAAGGTGCTGACAGCGGCCAACGTCAGCAAACTGCATGTGTATTGGAATGTGCAGCTTCCTGATCTGGCCGACGAACGGCCCATTCTCGTCCGTAACCTGACGATGCCGGATGGAAAAAAGCATGATGTCCTCTATGTAACTACCGACAAGGGCACGTTGATGGCCCTCAATGCCGCCAACGGCAAGACGTTCTGGGCAGTGACACCCAAAAGCAACAACCCCAAGTATACCAAGGCATCTCCGGCGGCTGATCCAGCCAATAATCTGATCTACAGCTATGGGCTGGATGGCCGGGTGCATCGCTTCCAGCTTACTACCGGCAAGGAGGTGCTGGGCAATGGCTGGCCCGTGCTGGTGACGAAGATGCCGCTCAGTGAGAAAGTGTCGTCGGCACTGAATCTCATCAATGGCTATCTCTACGTAACGACCGCCAGCTTCTCAGGAGACGCGCCGCCCTACCAGGGGCATATGGTGGCAATCAACGTGAAGACCGGCGAATCGCATGTATTCAACAGCCTGTGCAATACGCAGCCAGCGCATATTCTGGCGCTGAATGAGTGCCCATATAACGGCGGCGGCATCTGGGCCAGGCCAGCCGTTGTCGAAGACCCTGTGACCGGCCATATCTTTTTCACAACCAGCGACGGCTATTTCACCGCCAACAAGGGCGGCACCAATTGGGGCGACAGCATCATCGAGATGACGCCCGATGGCTCTACGATTCTTGATTCGTATACCCCGGAGAATTACGCGCAAGAAGCCTTTCAGAACCGTGACCTGGGCAGCACGGCCCCAGTCATGCTGCCAGAGATTCCAAACAGTAAAACTCCCTATCTGGCGGTGCAGGCCGGCAAAGAGGGCCTGCTGCGCGTGGTCAACCGCCAGAATCTGAGCGGGCAAGGCGGCCCGGCCCATGTGGGCGGCGAAATACAGACCGTGATGCTGCCGGACCTGTGCCCCACGCTGGCGCAGCCGGTCGCCTGGCAAGACCCCAAAGGCGGCATCTGGCTCTTTGTCGCTACCCTGTGCCATATGGATGCGTTCAAGGTCGTTACCTCGCCCCAGGGCGTCACGCGGCTGCAAAAAGCGTGGTACCTGGGCGTTGAGTCTACGTCACCCGTTATGGCGGGCGGTGTCCTCTTCGCGGCCACCAGCCACGCGCTGCTGGCGCTGAATCCCTTTACCGGGCAGCAGCTCTGGAGCAGCGCGCAGCCCAGCGCCGGAGGCAGCATCGCGGGCATCCATTGGGAAACGCCTATCGTCGTCGGCGGCGTGGTCTATTGTCCTGACGAGACCGGGCAGATCACGGCGTATAGCATCTGAGTTGTTGCCCGTAGCGCCGCCGACCCTGGCGGCGCCGGGCGGGGTGTGGCATCTGCCACAAACGTTCCATCCCAGCGCAAAAAGCGCCAGGGAGGGAGGCGGGTAGCGCCAGCCTCCGTGCTGGCGAGCGCGCTTACCCCTGGCGGTACAGGCGCGCCAGCAGCCGCCCCAACTCCTGCTCCAGCGGCGCCGCGCCAGGGGCACGCGCCAGTTCCCCGGCCAGCCGCCCGATCACTGCGGCCCGCTCCACCAGCGTTTGATTGCGCATCGGGCGACTCATCGGCTTGCACGGCACCGCAATCAGCGTCAAGCCGCTCGCTAACTCAGCCTGCAACTGGGTACGCAGGTGGCTCAGCCGACCACGCGGCTCTGGCGGGCTGGCACGCCAGGAGAACGGCCAGCGCCAGCGCCGCCGGGACTGATACCGCGCGACGATCTGCCGCGCCTGCTCCAGCAGCCAGCGATCCAGATATTCGGGGAGACAGGAGAGCAGCATCGCCAGATCGAGCGTGTCGCGGGAGAAGATCGGCGCGTCGGGCGACGCGGCAGCAGCGAGCGCGGCCTGCTGCTGGCGGCGTTTCAGCCATGCTGTGGCCGGGTTGGGACGCGAGGGCCGCGGAGGAAGCAGGGGCATGTGGACCATAGGAGACCATCCTTTCTTGCCGTCTGGCCGGGCAGGAATGGAGCGGCTCTGACCCGTGAACCCAGGCCAGAGATGGCCTGAAGGGTTCACCAGCCAGAGCCGCTAGAGGGTCTCGATGGTACAATATCGCCCTAGCCCTATAGCCAGTTTGGCTGGGTGTGGGGTCATGGCGCGTCGGTGTCAAGACATCGACTTCGCCAGCCGTTCTTCTTCAGTTGCCTCAGCGAATGTCACAAACTCCAGAGGGAGAAATGAGGCTCTGGCACCAGAGCCTGCAAGGATTGTATCAGGTCGGCAGGTGTTTGTCAAGGATTGGACGCGCGGTGGGAAAAGTCTCTATCAGGTAGCTCGCACCACGAACGTGTCATCTCGCCACGAAAACTGTCAGGGAGAGAGGCGTGCATCCCGCGCGGGATGCACGCTGCCGGTTGCCCTTTTGCCCGGTCCAGTTTGGTGCAAAGATTGCGTATCCTGCATACTTTATCGGTGCAGGCTGTTGGCTGAGTTGAGACAAGGGGACATCGCTCATTGGAGCGCTAGTAAGGGGCTGAAAGTCAAGGGGTTGCCCTCTCGTAGAGAGCGACCATATGGCGCTCATGTGGAGACGACGCAGCCGTCAGAATCAACCACATAGCTTGCTCAGTCTAATCCTGGTGGGGACGCTGGTGATGGTGGTGGTGGCTGGGCTGCGCTTTTATCAACTGGGGTGGTTGGGTGGGGCAGGCCAGACCTCGGCCCGGTCAGGTATTGAGGATGATTGGCTGACGTTTGGCTATGATGCCGCGCGCGACAGCGTAAACCCCAATGAGATGCTGATTACCCGCGCTAACGTTGGCCGCTTGCACCGCCTCTGGACCGCGCGGCTTCCCCAGGTAGCTGATTCGACACCCATCTTGCTGCATGATGTGCAACTGCCCGATGGCCGCTACCGCGATGTCCTCTATCTGACGACTAAGGCCGGAAGCCTGGTCGCGTTGGACGCTGCAACGGGCGCCCGGCTCTGGATTAAAACGCCCGGCAGCCGACATCCCCGCTTTACGACCTCTTCTCCAGTGGCTGACCCCATAAAAGAGGTGATCTACAGCTATGGGTTAGATGGCAAGGTGCATCAGTATCAGGCAAGCACCGGCCAGGAGATCACCGGCAACGGCTGGCCGGTAACGATTACCACCATGCTGGCGAGCGAGAAAGAATCCTCTTCGCTCAATATTGCCAACGACTATCTTTATGTGACCACCGCTGGCTTCGATGGGGACGCACCGCCGTATCAGGGGCATGTCGTGGCAATCAATCTGATTGAGGGCGGCGCGCATGTCTTCAACAGTCTCTGCGCAAATCTGAGGCATATCCTGGCGCCAGGGGAATGCCCGGATAATCAATCGGGCATCTGGGGTAGAGCTGGGGCAGTTGTGGACCCGCTGACCAGCCATATCTTTGTGGCAACTGGCAATGGAGCCTACACAGGGAACCAGGGCGGGCACGACTGGGGAAATAGTGTGCTGGAATTGACGGCAGATGGCGAACGCCTGCTCGACTCGTATACGCCAACGAACTTCGATGCTATGTCCGCCCAGGACCAGGATTTGGGAAGCGTCTCGCCTGCCTTGCTCCCGGTCATTCCAGAGAGCCGAACACCATATCTCATCGTTCAGGCCGGGAAAGATAGCATGCTGCGTCTGTTGAACCGCCAGAATCTAAGCGGCCAGGGCGGCCCCGGCCATCTGGGTGGCGAATTGCAAGAACTCGACGCGCCAGATCACTGCCCTGTTCTGACACAGCCTGCCGTCTGGACCGATCCGGCATCAGGTGCCATCTGGGTGTTTGTTACCAATAGCTGCGCAATCAATGGCTATCGGGTGATCACCTCGTCGCGCGGCGTCACCTCCTTGCGGCAAGCCTGGAGCATAGGCGCCAGCGCGACTTCGCCCATTGTAGCCAATGGTCTTCTCTTTGCCGCAACCAGTCAGGAACTGCTGGCGCTCGATCCTTTGACGGGCCATCTGCTCTGGAGCAGCGCGCGATCAACCGCTGGGGGAACCATCGATGCCATTCACTGGGAATCCCCGATTGTCATCAACGGTCGCCTGTACTGCTCTGACGAGGCCGGGCAGATCACCGCGTATGGTCTCTGAGCATGCGTTAGCTCTTCAGCAGCCCTTCCAGGAAGGCGACGACCGGGGCTGCCTCTTCTCCGCCCGCTTTGGCGTGCCGTAAGAGCGGAATCCCGTGCGGGCCAAGTATATGGAGGGCGTCAGGAAACGCGGCGAGAACCGCCTGGACGATCTCCAGCTTGCCGAGCATCGCGGCGGCAAAGACATCCAGGCGCGCTCCCCGCGCTAAGAGCGCCTGGGCAATGTCTTTGCGCCCCATATGCGCGGCGGCGCCCAACCCGGTTTCCCAGTCTCCTCCGCCCCAATCCCAACTGGCATTGACCAGCCCTGGCTCCTGGTCAAGCAGCTCCGTCACGCGGTTAAGATCAGCATGGGCCTTGGTGACAAATTCCTCTACCAGCGCCCGATCAAGTGCTTCTTCTTTGCTCATGAGGGTGTTGCTCCATCTTTCTGCTGAAAGGTCATACATCTGCTCTCTAGTATGCCAGGTTCTGCGCGGGAAGACTTCTCGAAAATCACCTTTTTTGGCGGCGATAGCCTTCGGGGGAAAGGCCGACCTGCCGATGAAAGAGCGAGCTAAACGACCCCAGACTCTCGAAGCCGACGGCAAAGCAAATCTCGGTGACAGAGAGGTTGGTATGCAGCAGGAGGCGCCGAGCCTGTTCCAGTCGTTTGGTCGTCAGATATTGATGCGGCGTTTGATGAAAGGTCGCCTTGAACATGCGCAGAAAGTGATTGGGCGAGAGGCAGGCCACGCGCGCCATCTCATCAAGCGTCAGACGAGTATGCAGCAGAGCCGTCGCGTAGTCTCTGGCTTGATACAGGCGCCGATACAATTCTTCGCGGGTGGCAAGACGTGCGGCTGGAAGGTCTTCGACCTCGCTCCAGACCTGCTGATGCACCCGCAGCAGATGCTGCATCAGCAGGTGCAGATATTCCTCCAGCCATCCCTTCTCAGGAGCGCCCTGGGCGAAGGCGTGCCGCAGGCGAAACAGGAGCGGAGAGACTTCAGCATCATGGGGATAGGTCCGCTCAAAAAAATGGAGCGGCGGGAGCGAGACAGTCGGCTCGTCGAGCAGACGCCCGGTGGGGACAGTAAGACTGCGCGCGACCTCTTCCGCAAAGCCCTGCGCAAAGAAAATGCAAAACGATTCGACGGGCTGCTGCGCTTCAATCGTAATCGTATACGGCTGAGCATGGTTGAGGAGCAGATAGGCGCGATCATCTACGGCATAATAGCCATCACCGACGTTGTAGAGCGCCTGGCCGCCATAAAAACTTTTCAAGGAGAGCGACCCAACGCCCTCCCACAGATAGTGGCGACCTCTGGCATGTAAAATCGTATTAGCGATGGTGAAGAACTGTTCCACGCTGTTATGCTAGCACATCTGTTCCTCTTTTCGCCAGTTGGGCGCTGATTCTGGCGTTGACCGGCGCGGCGCGTTGTGCTACACTTTCAGCCGCCAACACTGGCACACGCAGCGCGCGCTGCGCTATGATAGAGGGCAGAAACGAAAATCTCTGGCATCCATCCCTGTTTCCATACGGCGCCGTGAGCGCGCCAGATACCATCTTACGAGGAGCGAACCGTGCCAATCGTCAATTTTGTGCGCGAGGGCAAGAAGGTCCAGGTAGAAGTGGGCGAGAGCCTGCGCTATGCCGCTCTGGACAATGATATTCCACTCTATACCAAAATGCGGGGCATCTCCAACTTTATTCAGTGTCATGGCAATGGCCTCTGCGGCACCGACGAAGTGATTGTCTCCCCGGCCAATGCGGTGAACCCGCCCACCTGGCAGGAGAAACTGAACGAGAACATCCCGCCTTTTGGCCCGATCCGCCAGAAACACCGGGGCACGCGCCTGGCCTGCCAGGTGCAGGTGCTGGGCGATATTGATGTGATTACCGGCGTGGGTTACATCAGCCCGAAGCCTGAAAAACTGCTCAATGAGCAGCGGTCCAGATAATGCCAGTGGCCTGGGCCGCCAGCCGCCGTGCTGGTCTATGCCTGGGCCACCTATCCTGCCTTCGCGGCATGCGCGCTGGTGTTCGCCAGCACCTCATCCAGCCAGTCAAAAACTTCCTGGTGGAAGCGGGTTCGCGCCAATGGCTCGCAGTGCGAGCCTGCCCCATCGGCTGCCTTGAAAACGACATATTTCTTTGGGCAGGTCAGCGCCTCATAGAGCTTGTAGGCTCTTTTGCTGAGGTCGTCATGTTCCGCTGTGCAGACGAAGGTGGGGCACTCAATCATCTGTTCGCGGCCCTTGAGCGTATAGTCACCCGCGATGCGGAAGAAGTCCAGCGGATCAGTGAGGCCATGCACCAGGAGAATCCGGCGCAGCGCCCAGCCCCGCGAGGGGTGCTTCATGATCCGGCGAAGTATCTGCCTCAGCACGGCCAGCGCGATGCGATTGCCATTGGGAAGCTGCCTGGCGAAAATCGCCGGGACGCGCTCCAGGCTCGACTCGCCCAGATCATAGGGGCCACAATCGGAGATGCAGGCGGCCAGGCGGTGTTCCTTCGTCGCGGCGCGCGGCGCGAGATAGCCGCCAAAGCTCCACCCCAGCAGCACCAGTTTTGCCGGATCAACTTCCGGCAGCGTCAGGGCATAATCCACCACGACCTTGACGACTGTTTCCCAGTCTGGGCGGAAGGGAACGCCTTGTTCGAGAATGACCGCACCCTGCCCAGGACCATCGAACGCCAGCACGTTATACCCGCGCCGCAGGGCCGCTGCCCCACTGGCGAAATACAGTTCTTCGGCGGTGCCGTCGTAGCCGGTGGTCAGGATGAGCGTCGGACGCCTGACACCATCGCGCCGCGCCCGGAAGAAATACGCCGGGAGCAGCGCATCTTCAAATGGAATCTCGATCCTATCTGGCGGCGTCTCAAGCAGCGCGGCCCCGCGTTGGAACGTTTCGACCTCCAGGCGGTGTGATTGCCGCAGCCTGGCATCTACCGGCGTACCGAGCAAAAAAATACCCGCCGTGCGGTAGTAATTAGAAGCGCGGAAGTAAGCGCCCCGCGCGCTGATGGTTTCACCCCTGGCGGCGCTGCCGTCGGCAAGCGCATGCACGCGCCGCGCCGTCGCCATCCATTCGGCGTACCACAGATCGGCATCAACGCGCGTGATGCGCTGCGCCGTCGAGATGCACTCACCAATGTCGGCACCCTCGTATACGCTGTGGCCGAGCGCGCGGGCCATTTGCGCGTCGAACAATTCATCGGACAGAACGAGACCCATTGTTTTCCTCCCTCTGTTGTGCTTTCAGGCTTCCGCACAACCAATGCCCCAAAGAGTTGGACGTTTTTGCAAGTTATATAACTTGAAGTTATATAACTGAAGATATTATAATAAAAGAAAGCACTATTGTCAAGAGGTATATGATGTGAGATCATATATCGCAAAGAAGAAGAACAGCATTGGCGAAAAGAGCGCCGAAGGAGGAACGCGGTGAATCAACGCGAAGCCTATACGATTACCTATGCAGTGCTGGGTATGCTGGCCCGCTGGGGGCCAAGGTCCGGCTATGATGTCAAGCGCTATTTCGATCAGGGGCTTGGGTATATCTGGAGCGCCACGCACAGCCAGATTTATAAAGAACTGCGCCGCCTGGCCGATCTGGGCTGGGCAGAGATGGAGCGCGAAGAGCAAGAATCGCGGCCAGATCGCAAAGTCTATCGCATCACGCCTGCTGGCCGCGAGGCGCTGGCGCTGTGGCTGGGGCAGCCAGCCGAGATGCTGCAACTGCACGATGAATTATTGCTCAAAGTCGTCTTTGGGGCGTTTGCCCCGCCTGGCGGGCTGCCCAATATCTTGCGCGCCAGCATCGCTGCCCACGAGCAGCGCCTGGCGCAGTTTCAAGAGGAACTGCGCCAGCATGGAGACCCTGCTCAGCCGGAAACTTGGGAGGGATACCCTCGCGCAGAAGGCATCACGGACCCTTACATCGGCATGACCACACGCCTGGGCATTGCGTTTGAAGAGATGTATCTGCGCTGGCTGCGTGAAACGCTGGCGCTGGTGGATAAGTAAAACTATCAACCACCGGTCTGGGGGTTAGCGCTCGCCTCTTCTGACAGCGCCAGCGCGGGCGCCTTGCTGTCGGCTGGGGGAATGTCCCGATAATAGCCCCGGTACTCATCGGGCACCAGCGCCGCGATGCGCCGCATCATCTCATCCGTTATCAGCGCCAGCGCCTCTTTCTGGCTGACACCGCCGGGCACCTGCGGGCGATAGGGTTCTCCGACGCGCACCATCACCGGCCAGCGCCGCAGCCAGCTCCAGGGAATGCCGCGCAGGCTCCAGACCCTATCGGAGCCGCTCAGGCCAACCGGCAGGATGGTTGCCCCGCTGCGCAGCGCCAGCAGCGCCGCTCCCGGCTGTGCTTTGAGCATCCCGCGTGGCTGGCTCCCCTGTGGATATGTCCCTTCAGGGAAGAGCAAGACGGCGTGGCCCGCTTCCAGATGCTCCAACACGCGCCGCAGCGCTTCGCGGTCTGATTGCCCCCGCCGGATGGGAATAACGTCGGCCCGGCGTGCCAGCCAGCCAATAATCGGCCAGGAGAACATCTCTACTTTGGCAACGATATACAGCCTGCGGGGCAGTCTGGTCCCGATGGCAAGCGGATCAAGCAGGCCCAGATGATTCGACACAATCAGCAGCGCGCCCTCGCACGGTGTCTGCTCCTGGCCGCTGATGCGGCGCTTCATGGTGAGAAAGATCAGCACCCGGCTGAGAAAAAGAAGCAATCGGTACATAGCTGGTCCTGCCGCTCCACAAGATACAATCAGTTTACCTATTGTACCATGCCAGACGGCTCCTCCTTGCCAGCCAGACCATCAGAGAACATGCGCGCTCAAGAGCCTTGACCACCCTATACGAGAAGCGATATAGTTGTAGAAAGCCTCATCAAGCACCGGAGAGCAGGATAAAAACATCTGATGATGCACTATTTTAAGGGCCGCAACCTCACGCACCTGGGCTGCTCGCTCGGCGTTACCCTGGGTCTGTTTGCCGGATTGATTCTCGGCGCGCTGCTCGCCTCTTCGGTATCGCTGGGCGTCGCCGTTGGAGCTATGTTTGGCGTGATGCTGGTATGTGGCATTGCTGGCTGGCTGGTTGGAGCGTACTTCTCGCCCAGGCCCGGCAGAACACTCGGCGAATAAATGCGCCGCTGTGGGCGTTCCGCCGAGAAACCCGCTGGGCGGGTTGGCCTGCCCCCGGACCAGGGCTGGGAATTGGCTCAAGCCGACTTATCTCCCGCAAACCCCTCCGCGCCCGCGCGCCGCTGCCCCGCCAGCGAATGGCTGGAGCAAAAGCGCGCCGCCTCTGCTGGATATGATATGATTCCTGAAAAGAGCAAAATGTCTCTCGGAACGAGAGCGTGTCGGATAAAAGGGGGCAGCGCTCATGGGTCTCTATGTGGACAGCGCCTTTCTGGCCGATGTCGAGCGGGTATCTCGCACGCTGCGGCTGGCGGGAGCAACGACCAACCCCAGCATTTTGCTGGCAGCCGCCCGGCGCGGCCAGCGGCTCACTGATAAAGAAGTGCTTCAGCGCTTGCTGGAAGTCTGCCCTGGGAATATCTTTATGCAGCCGGTTGGCGAGACAGCAGACGCCCTGCGCCGCATGGCTGAGGGCTATATCGCGGCTGCACCGGAGCGCGTCGTGCCAAAGCTGCCGTTGACTCCTGCTGGCATGAAGGTGGCCTGCGCGTGGCAGCAGGCCGGAGTTCGCTTCTCCTTCACCTGCGTCTTCACAGTGACGCAGGCGTACTGCGCGGCGATGGCTGGCGCGCGGTTTGTGATCCCCTATTTTGGCCGACTGCGACGAACCGGTCAGGATGCCTGTGAGCGGATTGAAAGTATTGTGCAGTTGTTGAACGCCCAGGCTCCTGGGACGCGCGTGCTGGCGGCTAGCATTAAAACCCCGATGGATGCCGCCGAAGCGCTGATGATTGGCGCGCACGATCTGACGGCCCCGCCAGAAGTGCTGGAAGCGCTGCTGGCCGACCCGCTGACAGATGCTGCTGTAGCGCAGTTTCAGCAGGATTGGTTGGCCTTCACTCACAACACCAGCCATTGAATTGGCTGCCTGCCAGGGGCCTGCGACCAGGAAGCCGGTTCAAGCCGGTGTTCTTTGTTCACCTGCCGCCTGGTTTCATCACTGGCCGATATTCAGCAGCCGGAAGGTGAGCAGGGCCGGCTCGAAATATTGGCTGTCATAGCTGTTGAAGACCTGCTGCGTGGTGTAATAGAAGATCACATAGCCGCGCCCGTTGTAATTCACCGCAACGCTGCTCGCTTGCAGCACCAGTCCATTGTCGAGCGTAATGGTCGCGTTTTCAGGTGTCCAGTTCAGTCCAGCAATGGGGATGCTGGAAGTGGTTGAGGCCGAGGTCGTGAAGCTGCTGACATTGGAGAGGCCGGGCGTATTGCTCAGGATATAGTCATCAATTTGTCCGGCGCTCCAACTCTGGTATTGAGGAGAAGAGCCAACCTCAAATGCGGCGTTCACATTGATCTGGAAGAGATCGCCTCTATAACCGGGATCGTTCTTATCAGTGTCAGTCTGCTTTGACCAGACAGTGGGTATCTGGATGCTGAAGCCCAGCGCGGTGTCACGAAAGATCGTATAGCCTGCTCTGGGTGCGACAGTTGGCAGCGATCCAGGCGACTGTGCGCCGGTAGCTGGCGTATCTTGAAGCTGGAAATAGCGTATCGCGGCAAAGAGAATAGCGACGCTAATAATGGAGAGTACCAGCAGCAGGCTGAGCCAGCCTCCAATTGTTGCCAACAGCCCATGATGTGGCTCCATTTGTGTCTGGCCCCGGCGCAGAGGCGGCTGCGGAACCGGCATCTGCACCGGCATCTGCGGATAGGGCGCAGGCGGATACGGAACCAGCGAAGGGCCGGGCTGACCCTGGGGCGTTGGCCTGCTTCTTGGCCTGGCGGGCGGCGGCTCCGGCGCAACAATATTCCAGCCTCGTCCCGGTGGTTCTTCGATCTCCTCTGATAGACCCGGTATATCTGGCACATTGGCGGTGCGCGCGGCGCGCGGGGCTTGTGGCGGGGGCTGATTGCGTATCGGCGCGGAGGGACGCGATGGAGCGGGCGGCGCTGCCAACGGGGGCAGCGAGAGGAAGGGCACAGCTAGTCCACCCGTCTGCCTGATCGGCTGTTGTCCAGCGCGCGGGTCGAGCGGCGGCACTTCTGGTGGGGCGCTGCCAAGCAGCCAGTTGTCTTGTGGCGTGTTATCGGCTGGGGGACTCTCTACGCGGCCACCGCCCAGTTCAGCCAGCAGAGCCGGATCAAATAAATCAGCGGCGTTAATCATCGGCTGCTGCTCAGAGACATCCAGATTGCCCGGTGTGGCTGGAGCGGCTGCATGGGCGGCGCCATTTTCAGGCGCTGAATCGGGCAGCGGAAGGGCTTTCAATACCTGGGGATCGAGCAGATCGGCGGCGTTAAACAGCGACCCTCCCTGCGGCGTCTGGGGGGCGTCAGGCCCTGTCGGGCTGAGCAGGCCAGAGCCATGCAGTGGAGGCTGCCCTTGGGGCGGCGGTGCCTCTGGAGAGTCAGCGCGGGGGCCTCTGGATCGCCTGCCACGCGGCGCGCTCAGGCCGGTGGGCGAGCCACAGACGGGGCAGACTTCTGGATTGCCCCAGAGTTCAGTTGTACAGTTTGCGCATCGCATTGCTTCACCTTCTGCTTGCTTTCGCCCTCAGCTTCCCTTGTGCCGGTGTCGAGTATATCATATCCATGCTGGAGGTGCCTGAAAATGGGCCAGAAATTCCTACTGGGGATGAGGGGGCAGCCCGCATGCTCCAGAGGAGCATGGCATATATTATGCGATGTTGCTAAGGGAGGGACATGCGCTCATGTGGCCCGCCGCATTCGCGCTGGTGCGCTGGCCCGGAGGCAATGCAGGTTCTTTCTAAGGGGAGTGCTATGTGGAGAGGAATAGTGAAGATCAGACGCAAGGAATACCTTCAAGCGACTGGGGCCTCATTGGTGAATATTACGATGATTATGCCACGACATCAGAGCGTGATCGCCTGCGTGCGGCCAGAGGAGCGGTGGAGCGGGAGTCTATTGTGCATCCCATCCATCATGTGCCTATGACTCCGCAATCTTCCCCGGAGCCTTCGGCTGAAGAGGCCAGGGCTGGACAACTGCTCAATCGACTTGATGCTTCTGCACATAAGCTGGCAAGCGCTGACAGCGCCGAAATCCTTCCGCTGGCTCTGGATACTTTCCTCTCTCTTTGCTCTGCTGCGCGTGGTCTCGCTCTTATCTGGCCTGAAGGGGCGGCTGCGTGTCGGGTAGAGGTAAACCGGCGGATGCTTGAATGGGCGGACTCCTTCACACGCGAAGCGCGCTTCTGGGAGGCCGCTCCTGGCGAAGCGCATCTGGTACAGCTTGCCAGAACCGTCCAGGATACCGCCGGAGATGGCGCAAGCGATCCCCTGATGGGCCGCCTGGCCGATGCCGGGGTACAATGGTATATCTGGCTGCCGCTGGCTGTGCAGGGCCGGGTCGAGGTCGTGTTGATTGCTCTGGGGGATGGCGCCGCTCCAACGCCTCCCAAGAGCGATTTGCTGCTGTCGGCGCTGGGAGTGCTGGGCGATCTCCTGGGCGCCATGCTGGAACAGGCCAGGCTCCGCCTTTTGCTGAACCGCAAAGATGCTATCCGCAGCGAGTTCTTGACGCTTGCCTCGCACGAACTCAAAAGCCCGCTGACGGTCATTAAGGGCTACTCTCAGTTGCTGCTGCGCCAGGCACGGCGCGGAGGCAGCTCAGGTGTCGTTGATATGGGCGGCCTGGAGGTTATCAATCAGCAGGTGAACCGCATGTCCAATCTGGTGGCGGAACTGCTGGATGCCTCGCGCATCGAGCGCGGTGTTCTGGAGGTCCAGCTTCAGCCGGTTGAACTGGTAGGATTGGTGCGGCATGTTGTGGGCCAGCGTCAGCGCGTTTTGCCGGATGCCGCCTTTCGTCTGATGGCGCCTGAATCGGCGCTGATGGTGCTGGGCGATCCCGCGCGTCTCGAACAGGTGCTGGGCCAGCTCCTGGATAACGCCATCAGGTTTGGAAACGAATATGGGCCAGTCGAGGTGCGCGTCCAGCGAGCAGCAGCCAATACGCTGCCCCCCGCGCTGCTGGCGACAGCGTTGGAGCGAGGCGAAAGCCAGCCAGCGGCGCAAGGCGACATGGCGCTGGTTGAGGTGCGCGACTATGGCCTGGGATTGCCCGCCGCAGAGCGCCCCATGCTCTTTACCGCCTTTTATCGTGGTCCAGAACAGGGCGTTCATCGCCAGCTTGCTGGACTGGGCCTGGGCCTTTACCTCAGCCGGTATCTGATGACCCGCCAGCATGGCTATCTCTGGGCAGAGTTTCCTGCCGCTGAAGGCGCCCCCAGCAGCATTTTCTCTTTCGCCCTCCCGCTGCTTTCAATCTCTTGAAGCCTTCGCCCTTCAGCCAGTTTTCCCAAAATGAAAAAACGTTGGGGGTATTTTGCCCGAAATTGGCCGATTTTGGCAGAAAGGTGAAAAAACCTTCATCTGTTTTTGTGAAGAAGTTCATTGGATTTTTAGCAAATCCTGGTATCATAACTGCCAGAGAAGAGAACTCCCAAGGGGTTCTCAGAGGTGAAGGTGAAGGCGGCGGCTGGTGTGGCGCTGATGGGCGGGTGTGGATGGATGGGGCGTCAGGTAGTGGTGGCAATCAGCATGCAGGCTGAAGGATTTGATTGTATCAAGGCCCGGCACCCATCGTGCCGGGCCTTGTGTTTTCTCTCCCCCTCTCTTTTCCTCATGATGCCAGGAGAACCCGAATTGCGACTTTAGACGGGCCTCTTTACGCCTCCAGACGCATCCCTTTTCAGTCAAAGGCAGCTATGCTTTATCTGTACGAGATGACCAGGCTGTGATGCAACAGGATGTATCGCTGCTGCACGCAGCGCCAGCCGCTGTGCTGGCACGTATCCTGGCTTCTTTGGCAAAAACAGAGGAAGGAGAACCCATGAAACACGTTGCTGATTGTATCGTCCGGTTGCAAGGGATCGCTAAAACCTATGGGCCGGTTCGCGCTGTCAACGGCATTGATCTGGAGATTCGGCGCGGCGAAACGGTTGCGCTGCTTGGTCCCAACGGCGCCGGCAAGACCACGACGATTAGTATGCTGCTCGGCCTGCTGACGCCAACGGCGGGCACGATTGAAGTCTTTGGGATGTCGCCCACCCAGGCGATCCAGCAGAGCAAGATTGGCGCGATGCTGCAAGAGGGGAAATTGATGTCGGGGGTGCGCGTTGGGGAATTTTTAGATTTTGTGCGCGGGCTGCATCCAGCGCCGCTGCCCAGAGACGAACTGCTGGAATTGGCCGGTCTGCACGCCCTGGAAAAGCGGCGGGTGGATCGTCTCTCAGGGGGCCAGACTCAGCGCGTGCGCTTTGCGATGGCAATTGCGGGCGCCCCGGAGCTGTTGGTGTTGGATGAGCCGACGGCGGCAATGGATGTGGAGGCACGCCGCGACTTCTGGACCAGCATGCACGCCTATGCCGCGCGGGGCCACACGATTCTGTTTGCCACCCATTATCTGGAAGAGGCCGAAACATCCGCCTCGCGCCTCGTCATTATCGCGCAGGGGCGGATCATTGCCGATGGGACAGTGCAAGAGATTCAGGCCCGCTATGGGGAGCCGCGTGTTGCCTTTACGTGCCTGGATGAAACGGTCGCGGGGTTCGATCAGCTTCCCGGCGTCCAGCAGAGCCAGATTGAGGGCGACCGCGTGACTCTGCACACTCAAGATGCGGATGCAACGGTGCGGGCGCTGGTCGCCAGCAACATTCCCTGGAAAGACCTGGAAGTCAAGAGCAACGATCTGGAAGAGACGTTTATCCGGCTGGTTCATAATGGCAAAGGAGCAACCAAATGAAAGACTATGTACGCCTGGAAATCCTGCGGACGCTGCGTGACCCGTTCTATCTCTTCCTGGCGGTGGTGGTGCCTATCGGGTTTTACCTGCTCTTTTCGGGGCTGTTTGGCTCAGAAACCCCGCCGGGAGCGCTTTCCGGCAATATCGAGATTATGGTGGCACTGGCGGTCTATGGCGGCATCTGGGCCTGCCTCGTAGCGACTGGGCCGCGCCTTGCCAACGAGCGCAGCAGCGGGTGGTTCCGGCATCTGGGCCTCCTGCCAATCTCGCCCTGGAAGATTCTGGCCGGGCGCGCGCTGGTGGCGATGGTCTTCTCACTGCCCGCCATGCTGCTGGTCTATGCTACTGGCATCGTGGTGCATGGGGTCCAGCTTTCGATAGGCCAGTGGATCGGGATCATCGTCCTGATGTGGGTTGGTGTCTGGCCGTTTGCCCTGCTGGGCATTGCGCTGGGCTATGTGACTAACGACACGACCTCGTTCGGCGTGACGTATGGCCTCTATATGGTGCTGTCAGCGGCAGGCGGCTTGTGGGTGCCTCCCGCCATCTTGCCCAGCACGATGCTGACCATCGCCAAGCTGCTGCCGACCTATCACGCTGCCGACCTGGGCTGGCGCATTGCCGACGGGCAGCCGATTGAAGGCATCAGTGTGGTGGTGCTGGTGGTCTGGGCCGTGTGCTTCCTCGCTGTGGCGACACTCTTTGCCCGCCGTGCCGCGCGGGTGCGCTAAAACCTGGCGATACGTTGCGGGTGACAATAGCCAGAGTATAGAGTAGAGTATTGCTACCGACTGTTTCCATCATCAGGAGCGGACCGCTCTTGATACAGAAAGAGAAGTGTTCCCATGCAGCCATCTCCTCTGTTGCGTGATGATGGGAAAACTGAGGGCGTCCCTCCCTATTTTCTCTGGGGAATCTGGTTGATGTGGTTGCCCTTTCTTATCCAGCCAGCGGTCACGCTCTCGCAGCTTCCTCCCTCGCCCTGGAAGGTCGTCAACCTTGGCGGCCTCGTCCTCTTTGCGCTGCTCTATTTATGGACCACCTGGCAGGGAGCCTACCGCCTGACCCGCGCACCGCTTGTGGACGACGACTCCAGACGCAAGCGCTGGGTGCCCATTGCGCTCCTGACCGGGTTGGGTATCCTGCTGTGTTTTGTGCCAGGCTCGGTAGCGCTGGGCGCCTTCATTTACACCAGCGCGAGCGCTGGCGGTCTCCTCACTCCCCGCCAGGCGGCTCCGGTAATCGGAGGGTTGCTGCTCCTCGTGCTGGTTCTGGGCATCATCACGGCTGTTGACTGGGCCACCATCGCGCAAATGCTCTTTCTCGTTGCCGTTGTGGGTATTACCGTTGCCAGTTTCTGTCGTTCCATTCGGACCAATCGAGAACTGCGGCTGGCGCGCCGGGAAATCGCTCGCCTGGCGATCTCGGAAGAGCGCCTGCGCTTTGCCCGCGACCTGCACGACAGCGTCAAGCAGCACCTCTTCGCCGTAGCCATGCAGGTAGGCGCGGCGCTGGCCCAGGTAGAACACAACAACGCGGCAACACGCGCGCATCTGCTGGAGGCCGACACCTTAATCTCGCAGGCCCAGCAAGAACTCACCTCCCTCATCCACGAACTGCGCCCTTCAGTCTTGCAGCAGAAAGGCTTACCGGCAGCGCTGAAGGAGCAGGCGACGAATTGGAGCCGTCAGCACGCCATTGCCGTTGAGCTAGCGCTTTCGGAACAGCGCACTGTTCCGCTGGCAGTGGAGGAAGCCTTCTGGCGTATCGCCCAGGAAGCGCTCTCCAACGTGGCCCGGCACAGCCAGGCGACCAGAGTTCAGATACAACTGGACTACGCGCCAGAGCAGGTGACGCTCTCGATTGCAGATAATGGCCGGGGGTTTGATCCGGCCAGCAGCCAGCAGGCGGGCATAGGATTGCATTCTATCCGCGAGCGTGTGGAATCGCTCGGCGGGACCGTTACTATCCAGAGCAGCCCTGGCGCGGGCACCTGCGTGCTGGCGCGCTGCCCTCTGCCCCAGGGCCTCGTTGGCCTGCCAGACGCAGCCAAAAAGGGGGAGCAATGAGCGAGCGTATCAGCATTCTGATTGTTGACGATCATACAGTAGTCCGTCAGGGCGTGCGTGCCTTTCTGGAAGTCCAGCCCGATTTCTCTATTGCCGGGGAAGCTGAATCAGGTGAGCAGGCAGTGCAGCTCGCGCAGGAACTGATCCCCGATGTGGTGCTGATGGACCTGGTGCTGCCGGGCATTGATGGCGTGGAGGCCACGCGGCAGATCAGGCGAGTCAGCCCGCGCACGCAGGTGATTGTCCTCACCTCGTACTATGAAGATGAGCATGTCTTTCCAGCGCTGCGCGCGGGCGCCATCTCCTATACGCTCAAAGATATTCGCCCGGCGGAACTGATAGAGATTGTCAGAAAAGCGGCGGCGGGCGAATCGGTCTTGCACCCGCGTGTGGCCTCCAGGCTCATCCAGGAAGTTCGCCAGGCCAGGCGAACCGTTCCGCCTGCTTTTGCGGAACTGACCGAACGAGAACTGGAGGTTCTGCGGATGATTGCAGAAGGGCGCTCGAATGCCTCCATTGCCGAGCAGTTGGTGCTGAGCGAAAAAACGGTGAAGGGCCATGTCAGCAATATCCTGAGCAAGCTGCATATGGAGGACCGCACGCAGGCAGCCGTCTTTGCCTGGCAGCAGGGGCTGATGGAAAAGAATTAGCGGCTGGCCGCTTTTCCAGGCACGCCTATAGCCCCTGGAAGACCTGCACCGTCATATCGCTGGAACCAACGGCCAGGCGTGTTCCATCGGGCGCCAAGGCAATCTGGAAGAATTCGGCGCTGGCCCCTGGCCGATAGGTGAGGCGCAGGCGTCCCGTTGCCGCTTCCCACATCTGCACATCGAGCGCATCGGAGGCAATGTACCTGCCATCGGGCGACCGGGCAATATCGGGAACGGTAAATCTTCCGTGTCCGTGATAGCGCACCGACGGTTTGCGAGTTGACACATCCCAGACAAAAGCTCCCGTCTCATCGCAGGTGGCAATGCGCGTCCCATCGGGCGATCACTGGCTGGCAATCGTGGGAGAACCGTTGCCGGGAAGAACACCAAGCGTAGTGCCGGTGCTGGCCGCGAAAATATGGACTGCACCCGCCATGCCCGATGCGGCGATTCGCGTACTGTCGGGAGACCATTCGGCAGTTCCCATCGCAGCAGGCGGATCGGTGCGATAGGTCAGCAGCGCTGCGCCCGTGGCGCTGTCCCAGATTTGCACGCTGTCATCGAGGGAACTGGAGGCAATCCACTGGCCGTTGGGCGACCAGGCGACATCGGTAATGCTGGTGTCGCCGGTCTTCTGTTGATGCCCCCGATAGGTCAACAAGGTTGCGCCAGTGCTGGCATCCCAGACCTGGATAAAGCCGGTGTGAGCGGCGCCGACAACAATCTTACGTCCATCTGGCGACCAGGAGAGGGCCGTCACGATGTCGGTATGCCCACTATAGGTCAGCAGAGGGGCGCCGGTATTGGCGTTCCAGACCTGGACAGTATGATCCCCACCGCCAGAGGCGATCCGCGTGTCGTGCCAGGCAACGGCAGTAACCGGAGCGTGGTGCCCGCGATAGGTGAGCAGAGGGGTGGTCACGATCACCCCTTGTGGGGCTGTTGGCTGGGGATGGTTGGACTGGGCAGAGGTGCTGCCTGCCAGCTTCAGCCAGGCAATGGCTCCGCCTGCGGCTGTAACCCCAGCCAGACCGGCCAGGCCAATGAGGATAGTGCGTCGAGAGAGGCGATGAGCGCCTTGATCTTTCATGCTCTTGCTCAGCGGCAAGCAATAGCGAGGAAATGGTTCCACTAGAGATATGCGCTGAAGGGCTGAAATCTCTCAGCATGCCTTGGGGATGAAGTGAGCAGATTGCCATGTGCTACAATCTCCAGTAGCTATAGGTGATGACTGTCCAGAAAGGCAGGTACTGCTCTGCATCTCCCGATTTTGATATTTTTACTGCTGGTCTTTGGGGTGGCAGCGGCGGCTGGGGTAATTGGCGCGCTGCTGGGGCTGGGCGGGGGCATTGTCGTGGTGCCCGCGCTGACAGTCCTGTTTGGCATTGATATTCATTACGCCATTGGCGCTTCCATTGTCTCCGTAATCGCTACCTCCAGCGGGGCGGCGGCTCGCTACGTCCGCGATCATATCAGCAATTTACGCATTGGTATGTTCCTGGAGGTGGCAACCACCGCTGGAGCGATTACCGGCGCGTTTGTGGGCGCGTACCTCGGTGGGCCAGCCCTCTTCTTTATTTTTGGCGTCCTCATGCTCTATTCCTGCGTGGTGATGTTTCAGCGTGGCAAGATGGAGCGGGCCTCGATGACGGGCGCGCAAGACCCGGAGGTTTTGCGCCAGACGCCCGATACCAATCAGACCTTGGGGCGCAGGCTGGCGCGTCGCCTGCGGCTGGACGGCGAATATTATGACGCGGCGCTCAAGCGCAAGATTGCCTATCGAGTGCAGGGTGTACCGATGGGCTTTGGCCTGATGTACATCGCCGGAACGGTCTCTGGTCTGCTGGGCATTGGCGGCGGCGCGCTCAAAGTCCCGGCGATGGATATTGCCATGCGCATCCCCATGAAGGCGTCAACCACCACCAGCAATTTTATGATCGGCGTGACAGCAGCGGCCAGCGCGGGCGTCTATTTCTCGCGCGGCGACATCAATCCGCTGATTGCGGCGCCAGTGGCCCTGGGCGTCCTGCTGGGCGCGCTGGCTGGCGCGCAGTTGCTCATCCGCATGCGCGGCACGGTCATCCGCCAGATTTTTGTGGTGGTGCTGGTGCTGACGGCCTTTGAGATGTTTCTGCGCGCGTTTGGGCTGGGTTTCTAATGGCCCGGCGCCTGGTTTAGAAAGATACGTATATGGCTGACGAGCAAACGACGGCTTCTGAGGAGCGGAAAGAGCAAGCGCTGGAAGAATCGCCCAGCACAGCGGCGCTTTCATCTGCTGGCACGGCGGGAAACAGCGCCGGAGGCGCGAACTTCCCGGTGGAAGAGATCATTGGCTGGATTCTGCGTATTGGGGTGACGGCCAGCGCGCTGTTGGTCGTGGCTGGCGTGATCTTGCTCTTCGTTGAACACAGTACCGGCTATCCGGGATCGCTCGATGACCTCTCGACGCTTCTGCACTATGGGCACGCAAGAGCCACCCTCTTTCCCACATCGCCCGGCGATGTTTTCTCTGGGCTGGCACAGCTTAAACCCTTTGCTTTGATTGCGCTGGGGCTGGTCCTGCTGATTGCCACGCCAGTTCTTCGCGTAGCGGCTTCGGTCGTGATCTTTTTGCTGGAGCGCGATTATGCCTACGTCTTCATTACCCTGCTGGTCCTGTTGATCCTGCTGGTCAGTTTCCTCCTGGGCAAAGCGAGCTAGCTGCTGCTCCAGTCAAGACTTACCCTATGCACCGCTTTTTTCTCTCGCCTGAGCGCTGCACAGGCGATCAGATTATGCTACCAGATCATGTGGCCCGTCAGATACGCGCCGTGCTGCGCCTGCGTCCAGGCGAGCGCATCATTGTACTGGATGGGCGAGGGCTGGAGATCGAAGTAGAATTAATCGAGGTGAGCCAGGCGCGCGCCGCCGGGCGCGTCGTGGCGCGGCGGCGCGCCGCAGGTGAGGCCCGCACATCGCTGGTGCTTTGCCAGGGATTGCTGAAAGCCGATCTGTTTGAATGGGTGCTGCAAAAAGGCACGGAACTGGGGGTCAGCGCCTTTGTGCCCATGCAGTGCCAGCGCTCGCTGCCAGGACTGGAAGCGCCCAGCCCGGCCAGAATGGAGCGCTGGCGCGCGATTATACGCGAGGCTGCCGAGCAATGCCGTCGCGGCCTGATGCCCGCGCTGCGCCCGGTGCAAACGCTCGGCCAGGTGCTGGCCGGGCTTCCGCCGGAGGCGCTGGCGGTTGTCCTGTGGGAAGAAGCGCGCGAACCATCGCTGCGCGCGTTCCTGCGCGGCGCGCTGGCGCGCGAGCCTGCCACCCCAGCCCGGCTGCTCTATCTCTTCGTTGGCCCCAGAGATGGCCTGACCCCTGAAGAGGCGCGTCTGGCCGAACTTCACGGCGCGCAGGTGGTCACGCTTGGCCCGCGTATCTTGCGCGCGGAGACTGCTGCTCTGGCGGCTGCAACGATCATCCTCTATGAATGCGCGGAGATGGAATAATCAAGCACAGGTTGCGCCCATTGGGTATAATACAGTAATCCAGGGTAGGACATCTGAACGAATATCTGATAAACGAATATCTGATAAACGATCCCGCTCTGGCTTATCTGCTCTATGGACGGAAGGCTACCATGAAAAATATACAAGAGGAGAGCGCTCCTGCCGCCGCGCGCAGCGCGCCGCCTCCCGCGATCATTTCCACCCGCACAATCCTGGTGATAGATGATGATGCGGCCCTGCTTGAGATTGTGTCGTGGGCATTGGAAGACGCGGGCTATACGGTAGCGGCTGTTACCAGCGGACGCGAAGCCTTGCAGTGGATTGAGGCTGCTGCTGCCGTCGGAGAACCTCCAGTGCTGATCCTGCTTGATCTGGGGATGCCAGGGATGAGCGGTCAGCAGGTGGCAGCGGCGCTGCGCGGACAGTTTGGGGCGAAAATCTCGCCCATCATTGTCATCAGCGGCGACCGCCAGGCCGAACAGCGCGGACACGAATTGGGCGCGGTCTGCACGCTCAGCAAGCCGTTCCCGATGGAGCGATTGCTCAAGGTCGTCCAGCAGTTTGCCACTTAATTCCTTTCCCTTCCTGGCTCTCCAGCTTTTTGCCTCTCGCGCTGAAGCTCGATGCGCCTGGCATATTTTCAGAGCACATCCGCCTGCATTGCTGCTGTTGCTGGCGCGCGCCGCGCCGAATATTCATCAGGTTTTGGTCTCACTTTCTGCTGACTGCGTTGCAGAAGAAGGCGAAGAAGGTTATACTACAGCTTGTGGCAACGAACTTGCGATCATCGCGCATGATGGGCCGATTGATTGGAGAATAAGAGAAGCAGCCCAGGAGACAGCGGAACTTTCCCGCGTTGCAGCCCCACGAGCCTAGAAAAGAACCGACGATGCCAGGCACAGAGCAGCACACCGCGCAATCATCAGATCAGCCGGAGGTGGCCGAACACGCTCCGCTCTCCCGCGTCCAGATTTCCATAGCCCCCCAGACTATCTGGCTTGCTATCGGGGCAACTGTTGGCACCATTCTCTTGCTCGTGTTCTTGAACAGCATCATTTCTGTGCTGCTGCTGCTCTTCGCTGCCATTACGATTGCTGAAGCCATGCGCCCTGCTGTTCTCTGGATGAATCGTTTTCACATTCCGCGCTGGCTCGGCGTCCTGGGCATTTATTTGATTGGTTTGGGCATCCTTTCCGGCTTAGGGTATCTGATTAGCCAGCCGCTGGTCGATCAGATTACGCAGTTCATTAACAACTTTCCGCAATATAGTACCGATCTGGTGAATTTCACCACAAACGCGCAGGGCGCGCTGAACAGCCTGCCCGGCGGCAGCGCCATCCCCAACGATCTGAACAACCTGCTGACGAGTATTGCGAATAATATCCCGTCGGTGATTGCGAATATTCTAACGACGATCATCGGCATTATTTCGGACGTGGTGATTACGCTCTTTATGGCGCTGTTCTGGACAGCCTTCAGCGATGGGCTGCGCGAGTTTGTGCTGGGCTTTCTGCCGCCGCGCCTGCGCCATCAGGGCGCGGAAGTGCTGGACGATATGAGCCAGCGCCTGGGTGGCTACGTGCGTGGGGTCATCATCAATATGTTTGTGATCGGCATTCTGGCCGGTCTGGCCGACTGGCTGCTTGGCCTGAAATTTGCCTTGCTCCTGGGCGTCTTTGCCGGACTGAACGAGTTAATCCCGCTGGTGGGGCCATTTATCGGCGCGGCGCCTGCTGTCTTGCTTGGCTTCATCGTCTCCCCCACGAAAGGCATCATTGTTGCCCTGGTCTACCTGCTCATCCAGGAATTTGAGGGGCACACGCTGGTGCCGCTGGTGATGAATCGCGTCGTCAAGCTGCGCCCGCTCACCATCCTGGTGGCGCTCTCCATAGGCGCTCTCTTGCAGGGGCTGATCGGCGCGCTGCTGGCCGTGCCCTTCGCTGCCGTTGTGCAGGTCTTTGTGGTGCGTGTCCTCACGCCCTGGATTCGCAACGCTACCGGCGGCGCGCACCACGATACGACGCCGGAAGAAGCCCATGCCTATCGTCGCCGTCGCCGCCGCGTGACAGCCATCGCCACGCAGCCAGAATCGGAGCCGGAACCCGTTGAAAGCCACAGCGACAGCGAAGTGGGGATGCGGAGATAATCTACGAGCCGACCAGCCGCTTCACCGTCTCCTGATACACCTGATAGCTGCGCTCACTAAAGCACAGAAAGATCACCTGCTCCGGCAGCGTGTGCGCATCGAGGAAGCGCCTGGTTTCAGCGACGCCCATGTTGGTGGCGCGCTCCAGCGGATAGCCATAGTGCAAAATCTCTTGACCTCTTTGGGATAGGGTGGTATCCCTATTCAAGCCTGGCGCGGCGCAAGCAGCATCGAAGAACGACCCGCTTGAGGGTATTGAAAATTATAACCTGCCGGTCAAAGCGGGCGCATCAGGCATCTGGCCGATGTATTTTTGCGCCCTTTCGGATATGCTTAGAATGCCTCACAAAACCTTCTGCCGATGGGGGGCGGGGCGTACCGCCGGTTTCCTAACCGGCAGGGGCAGGGAATGCCGCATGGCCCGCGGGGGTAATAAATAGCTGACAAAAATATTGCGTTTCATGGCTATTTTGTGCTATACTATAGACATGAAACTGAGCCAGTACGCCAAACGAGCGGGAGTCACATACAAGACGGCTTGGCGCTGGTGGAAGGCTGGGCAACTTGATGCCTACCAGGCGCCCACCGGGACCGTGATTGTCCGCGATGCAACGCTGCCTCCTTCCACCACCGGGCGTGTTGCCTTGTATGCGCGGGTGTCCTCTGCCGACCAGAAGAGTGATTTAGACCGCCAGATGCAGCGCTTGCGCGACTACGCGGCGGCCAAAGGCTACGCCGTCTCCAAAGAAGTGAGCGAGATTGCGTCCGGCCTGAACGATCACCGCCCCAAACTCTCGAAACTGCTCACTGACGCAACCATTGGCACGCTGATTGTGGAGACACGGGCGCGGCTCACGCGCTTTGGCTATGAGTACATCCGGCAACTCCTGGAAACCCAAGGCCGCCATCTGGAAGTGCTGTTCCCGTCCGATACGGACAATGAACTGGTGGATGATGTTGTGGCCGTCATCACCAGCATGGCGGCTCGGATTTACGGCCAGCGGAACAGTCGCCGCAAAGCTGAGCGCATCCGGGCCTGTGTGGAACACGTCATGCAGGAAGGAGACGCCTGATGCTGGTGCCCCGCGCCTACAAGACGGAACTGGACTTGAATGAGAAGCAAGTCACTGCCTGCAAGCAGCACGCGGGCGCGGCGCGTTGGGCCTACAATTGGGGTCTGAAACGCAAGCAGGAAGCCTACCAGGCCACCAAACGCAGCCCTTCGGCCATCGACCTGCACCGGGAACTGAACGCCCTGAAAAAGACGGACCTGCCCTGGCTCTATGACGTGTCCAAGTGCGCGCCGCAAGAAGCGCTGCGGAACCTGGATAGCGCGTTTGCTCACTTCTTCCGGCGCTGCCAGTTGAAGAAAGCGGGCAAGCTGCGGGGCAAGGTGGGCTATCCGCAGTTCAAGAGCAAGAAGCGCGGACTGGGCAGCTTCCGGCTCACTGGCTCCATTGTCGTCTTTTCCCAGGCTATCCAGTTGCCGCGCCTGGGTCGCTTGCGCCTGAAAGAAAAGAACTACTTGCCGACCAAAGATGTGAAGGTGCTTTCGGCCACTGTTTCTGAACAGGCTGGACATTGGTACGTCAGCATCCAGGTACAGCAAGAGCAGGCGGTCCCTGTCAACACCGGCCCGGTGGTGGGCGTCGATCTGGGCGTCAAATCGCTTGCCACCTTTTCGGACGGCACCGTCATCCCCAACCCGCGTCACTTGAAACGCCGTCTCACAAAACTCAAGCGCCTGCATCGCGTGGTGAGCCGCCGCAAGAAGGGCGGCCAGAACCGGCGCAAAGCCGCAAAGCGACTTGCCAGGCTCTATCGGAAGGTTGCCAATCAGCGCCAGAACACGCTGCATCAGGTCACGACCCGGCTCGCGAAAACCAAGCGAACCATTGTCATCGAAGACCTGCACGTCAGCGGGATGCTCAAGAACCCCCAGTTGGCCCAGGCGATTGCCGATGTTGGGTTCTACGAGTTCAAGCGGCAACTGCTCTACAAGGCGCAGTGGTATGGCTCCCAGGTCATCCTGGCGTCTCGTTGGGAGCCAAGCAGCAAGACCTGTAGCGGCTGTGGCTGGGTCAAGGATGATTTAACGCTGGCAGATCGGACCTTCCACTGTCAGCCGTGCGGCCTGGTGCTGGATCGTGATCTGAATGCCGCGCTCAATGTAGCGAAGTTGGCCGACAGTTCGCCGGACAACGCAAACGCCTGTGGAGGGGCCAGCGCTGGCGCGGTGCGCAAGCCTCGCGTGAAACTGGCCCCGGGGAAGCAGGAAGCTGATGCTGTTTCGCCTTCGGGATAAATGGGTAAATTCAGCAGAACGGAAAATCACAGACCGGGCGCGCCAACCGCTTCAGCGGCAAGGCGGCGCTCGCAGCGCGCCAGCAGTTCTTCAACGCGCTTGAGCCAGACGGCATAGGGTGTGAGCTTTGCCAGCGGGAGAGGCAATGGCGCGCCCGCCTGCTGGTAGAGCAGGACGCCATCCTCCCCGACGATCCTCACAAAGTCTTCATCCAGGTCGCTGGCCTGGGCGTTCCCATCCACCGCAGAAAAACCCCACTGGCACCACTCGCCGTAAGGTGCCTCATATGCCTGCACGAGCAGGTCTACGCCAGTTTTTACCTGGCTCAGATTGTGAAACAAACGCTCTTCATGTAGCAAGATCAGCAGATCAGTGTCGCTGATGGCTCTTGGCTCCAGACGCGCGGTAGAGCCGAACAGGGCAATGAGGGTGACGTTTGGATCACCTGGCGCTAATGCGATCAACTGATTGAGGTGCCGGATGAGGCGTGGATATTCGCGCAGGTAGAGCTGTGCCCGCTTGAGCTTCATTGCGATCTTCCCCCTTATGGACGGGCTGCTTCCACCCATACTTTGATGATGGCGAGGCAGCTTCGCGCTTGAGCGCTTGCCACACCATTGGTTCGCGCTCCATAGACACCTCCAGAGCGGAGAACGTCCAGATCATCCCAAGCCTTCTGAACTTCACCTGGCGCCCCTAACTGTTTCAGCAAATTTGCATTTGCACTGTGCGCATGGGTGCTTGGATGTGTGCTAGTACGCCAATCCACTCCAGCGATGAGATAATGATGCGCTGCCATGTAGCAAATCTCGATGATGGACTCCCAATCTGGCGCCGGATCAAGCCTGGCCTGGGCCTGCTCAAATCGCTCGCCCTTCTGGAAATGTTTCTCCGCCTTCATTGTACGATATGACCTCTTCCTGTTTCATCCCTCCCTATCCCGCGCTCCAGCCCTGCACCGTCTTATCTCTGCTCGCCGAGGCAATGCGCGTCCCATCGGGCGACCAGGCCAGGGCAAACACTGGGCCATTGTGACCACGATAGGTGGTGATATGTTCTCCCTCGCTCCAGACTTCTACGAGGCCGAGATGCTCTGCCGACGCGAGACATCTGCTGTCGGGCGACCAGGCCACTGCCCATCCTTCGCTGGCATGCCGATGATGCGCCAGGATGGTGCTTCCGGTGGCTGCGCTCCATACCTGCACGGTCTTATCGGCGCTGGCGGAGGCAATGCGAAATTGGAAAGTCGAAGCCGTGTGGAAGAGCCGATTGCTGCTAAACAGCGGCGTTTCTATTGTAGGGCAACCTGTCGAGCGTGTCAAGCCGCTTCATGAGCGCGCCAGGTGACAAAGAGCCGCAGCGCCTGCCACATCAGTTCCCGCGCCTTCGCGGCTTTGTGGCGCCGCTTCAATTCCCCATACACCTGCGCCAGATGTCGGCACGTCCCCAGCAGCGTCAGCGTCCAGAGATTTTCGCCCACTCTCCACTGCGGTTCCCGCGCGATGCGATACAGGCGCTCGATGTCCATGCCCGCGTACCAGAGCAACTGGTCTTCATCCACGCCACGCAGGCAGCGCGGGTCATAGGGCAGGATGGCTGTCTGGCTCCAGCAGGGCGCGGAGCGCCGCCCAAAGCGATAGCGTGGTGGGTCTGGCTGCTGCTCTTGCCAGGCCAGACGCGAGGCGATGGCCTGGCCGAGCCAGCGCTGGAGGAATTGGGGCTGCGCCCATTTGGGGACCGGCAGATCGTTATTTTCTCTGATGTAGCGGCGCTCTTGCTCAGGGAGATGGGGACAGGCGCGGCGGATGGGCAACGACCAGCGGGAGACCAGGAAGGACTGTACTTCTTCAATCGAGAAAGACATACAGGCACGACTCCTCTCAGGCATGGGGGCGCAGGCGCCCATAACACAACGACCATCTCCTGGCGTGCCGGTTGGGCGCTGCCTGCCGCGTGTCGCGGGAAACAATGCGCCCTACCCAACAGGAGATGATCGCTGAGAGGATTCTGGTTGTCTCTCGCTTGCTTTCGCCGGGCCTCTCCACGTCTGGGAGCGCGGAAAAAGTGGCTGGCGAGCGAGAGACAGTGATAGAATGCCCCAGCCCATCTCCTGGATTGTCCAGGGGATGAGGTGAGTGGCCCGCCGGTTTTGCGACCAGCGGCGCCACACGGTTTCGTCTCATGCTCAGGGACGAGAAAACCAGACTGCGTGACCCACAAACATGAAGACTGAGAATAGTATACTGGCTGGCATCCTGTCTGTCAAGAGGGAAAGCAGGTGTGGCGCTCAAGCGCCGGAGAAGAAATCAGTCAGCGCGGCAGTACAGGAGCAGGCGGCATCGCGTAATGGGGTGAGGCCCCAGGCTTCTTCAATCGTTCGCAGCACGGAAGCGTGATCGTAGTTGACAGCGGACGTAAAGCCAGGTCTGGCGAGCGGCGAAAGAAGCAGCATGGGGATATGGCCGCCGTGCGCGATCTGGCAGCAGCCTGCATCGCTTACGCCCTCATCCCAGAGCAGGAAAAGGACGCTGGATTGCCAATCCGGCGCCGCGAAGATTTGGGGGAGGAATCCCTTGAGCCAGGTGTCTCCGGCGCTGACGCTGCAATCGTGCGTATCGTGGCAGAGATTGGGGGTAATCCAGACGAAATTCGCCACGTTGCCCTGAGCCTCGTCACGGCTCCATTCGGAGAGCGGGACGATGTTGGCGCAGCGCGTGGGATTCGTGCGGATGTCGTCAAAGTAAATAAATGGGTTGTGCTTTTGCGCGTAGTCGCCTGCCGAGCCAACAAAACAGGGAGCAGGCATATCTTCCATATAGGCTTTCCAGCTTTTGCCCGCTGCTTCCAACTGGTCCACCAGATTGGTCGCGTTCACATAGCACGTCTGGCAATCGCTGGTGACGCCAAAGGTACTGCCGCCCAATAGCTCCAGGTAATTGGGCAGGCTGGGATGCGTCGTCCCAAAGAAATTGGCCGCCATGTCATACTGCTGGGCCAGGCTGTTGATATAGGGCGCCGCGCTGCTGCCGATCACGCTTTCAGATTCTTTGTTTTCCATCAGCAGAACATAGATATGGGTGAAGTCTGGCAAGGGTGAACGGCGCGCTGTTGATGATGGGGCGGGCGTCTGCGCGCTGCTGTTCGGGCTGCTGGTAGGCTGCTGCGAAATGGGCGCCGACGCGCAGCCGGAGAGCAGCGCGAGCAGTAGAACACAGGCGACAACGCTGGAATTTCTTGACATCCACTACCTCCTGTTCGCATACTTGATTCTAGCAGACTGAGCAAGTCCGAACGGGCTGGAAGAACGCGGCGTTTTCCAATACAATTCTCATCTTGTTTCGTTATACTCGTGCAAGAAGCCTGGCATATGACAGACAAGAAAGAAGGCTTTCTGCGGAGATGAATGCTGAGAAAAGGACGGTGCGCGCGGCACCAGGACGTTATCAAGCGAAACCGCATCGGCGCTGGCCGACCCGGATTGTAGTAGCGCTGCTGAGCGTTGGCGGGATGCTGGGACTCTGGCAATATGTGGCGCATGAGCAAGCGGCCTCGGCACAGGAACCACCGAGTATTCAGGATGCTGAGCAGCAGTTGCAATTGGGCGGCGGCCAGGACTCATCTTCGTTCCAGGGCGCGCCCAGCGCTCCCAATACTGTCAGCGGCACATCGTGACTGCCGGAAAGCCATTGAAGGGTATCATTTGAGGACGAGCATTTGAGCATGTTTTTTCGCTCTGGCATCCTTCTGGGGAGCTTGCTCGCGGCGCTTGGGCTGTCCTTCGGCGCGACAACCGCGTTTGCCGCCAGTCCGGCGCTTGCTGCTGGCACGCCTCAGTCTGCCAATCAAACCATCAATTATAGCGCGCAATTAAGCGGCCAGATTACGGCTGATACCTATCTGGGCAGCGATTTTCAGGGGTATAACCTTCACTTTCTGACCATTGATGTCACCCTGAACCCGCAGGGCAACAGCCCACCGCTGGCAATCCATTTGAATGTCTCGGAAGCCTTCTATCCGAACGACGGCACCCAGGATCAGCAAGATGTCTTGCCCAACGGCGGGACGGTCTCAACCACCGGCTTTCTGCGCGGCGAAGCCACTGTCACCAATACCGGCGGCACGATTAAGCTGTATGTGGCGAACACCAGCGGGCTTGATCTGGAAGATGGCAGCATGCACTTTGATGTGGAGGGCACCGGCACCGGCCAGGCCAGCGGCGGCAAGACATCGCTCTATCTGAAGATTGACCCTGCGGTTGGCGAACAGCTTACCGGCCAGGTCTCCGGGACGCTCGACATTCCCCAGGCCGCGCTTGATTTGATTACTTCGACTGATCCGCTGGTCGGGCCGACGGTCTGGTATATCTTGCGCGCCTCCGGGCTGGCCGCCTTGTTTTTGCTGGCGGCGAGCGTCTTAATCGGGCTGGCGCTGCGCGTGCGCCTCTGGAAAGAGACACTGGAGCGCTGGCGCGTCTATGATGTGCATCTGACCTGCTCGGTGCTTACCGGCGTCTTTCTGGCCGTACATCTGGTGCTGGTCTTTTTAGATCGCATTGTGCCCTTTAGCCTGGCCGATATGCTCATCCCGCTGCATGATAGCTACCAGCCCATCTGGGTCGCGGCAGGCATTCTGGGGTTTTATTTGCTGTTGGTTGTCTGGGGCAGTTCGCTGATCCGCTCAAAGCTGGGGTACAGCTTGTGGCGCAAGCTGCACCCGCTGGCGCTCGGCGCGCTGGGGCTGGTGATGCTGCACGCGCTCTTTGCCGGAACCGATGGGTCCACCTTCTGGCTGCGCATGCTGCTGGTGTTTATTGTGATTGCGGTCATCTGGCTCTTCAATAGCTGGATGCAGGTGCGGGAAGTGGAGAACCGTCGCCGCAAGCCAACCACGCCGCGCCAGCCGCCGGGCAAACCGCAGCCTGTGCCGCAGCGCGCCGCGCGGCCACACACCCTTGCGCCCGGCTATGTTCCAGCGCCTAATCCACCCACGCGCCGTGCCTCGTCGGCGACCTATCCGGCGGGGACTGGCTGGCGCGAAACGCCTGGAGAGCAGCCCCGTTCCCGCCGGGTGAGCCAGGAATAGAGAGAAGACCGTTCCCCAGAACTTACCTTTTTCTTCCATAGGGAAGAGCGAGCGTCTGGTTCCTCATTCACCGAGGCCGGTTTCACCGCTGGCATCTGCCAACAGCCAGAGCCTGGCCTCTCCAAAGGCGTTTTACGTGTCCGACGAACTGGCGGCCACGCCAGCACCAAGGCCGGAAATCGGTGGTGCTGGAGCGGAACGGGGCTTGGTGTTCGCCCGGCCAGGATTCCAACACCAGAGGCAGAATAGCAT
>Ga0209581_1000992_pt1 | contig 39448 bp, 27 predicted proteins | sample Coa_R2_FD_187160 | JGI IMG/M metagenome (GOLD analysis project Ga0209581, IMG submission 187160) | Surface soil microbial communities from Centralia Pennsylvania, which are recovering from an underground coalmine fire - Coalmine... | ecosystem: Environmental > Terrestrial > Soil > Unclassified ...
TCGACCGGCGCGGCTGTCCCGAATGCCAAGATTCAAGCCGTCAACATCGACACGAATGAGACCACAACTGCCACCAGCGATCCTTCCGGCGCCTATTCGATCCCGTTCCTGCGCCCCGGAAATTACAAGCTGACCGCGACAGCAACCGGCTTCAAGCAGTTCGTTCGCGACCGCGTCACGCTCGAGGTCGGCAAGGTCGCCGGCATCGACATCACGCTGGAGGTGGGCGCAGTCACCGAGAGCGTGGAAGTGACCGCCGAGGCGGCGCTGCTCGAAACGCAAACAGCGAGCCGCGGGGGCGTGGTCAACACCCAGCAGGTCTCCGAGCTGCCGCTGAACGCCCGGAATCCATTCATGCTCGGGGCTATGATGTCGGGCGTCACGTTCAACGGCGCCGCAATCTGGCAGCGCCCGTTCGACAATGGCGCCATCGCGCAGTGGTCCGTCAACGGCGGACGCGACTCGTCTTCTGAGTACATGCTGGACGGCGCCTCCAACAACGGACAGATGGGCAGCAACAATGTCGCCTATGTGCCGATCGTCGACGCAGTGCAGGAGTTCAACGTGATGGCGAACACCTACAACGCCGAGTACGGACATTCGGGAGGCGGCATTATGAATGTCGTGCTCAAGAGCGGCACGAACACCTTCCATGTCACCGGATGGGAATATCTTCGTCGCACTCCTCTTGACGCCAACACTTTTCAGAACAATGCGCAGGGGAAACCAAGACCGGAGCACTATCTGGACCAATACGGCTTTCAACTGGAAGGACCGGTTGTCATTCCGAAAATTCTGCCGAAGGACGGCAAAGTAAGGCTGTTTTATCTGGGCAGCTTCGAAAATTATCGCGAAGGCACCCCCAATCCGCTGATCGTATCCTGGCCGGAGCCCGAGATGCGCGCCGGCGATTTCTCCAAGCTCGTCAATAACGCCGGACAGCCCATCACGATTTACAATCCCTTCGACTACACCATCGGCCCGAATGGCGATCCCATCCGGAACCCGTTTCCGGGAAACAAGATTCCGCTGAGCATGATCAATCCGGTCGCCGCGGCCGTGACGAAATACATGCCCTTGCCCAACCAGCCTTCTCCAGGCGGATTCCGATATTCCACCAACAACCTGTCCATCCCCAGCTATTTCGATGCGGACAAGTTCTACAATTTGATCCTCAAATTCGACTGGAATTTCGGCGACCGCAACCGTGCGTTTTTCAGACACGCCTCAAACGACCGCACCGAGGACCGCGCCGTCAACGGCATCGACAATAAGCCCGGCACCGACGGTCAGCAGCCGTTCCAACGCATCAACGACGCCTATGTGGTCGACTGGGTGGGCACGGTTTCGCCCACGTTTATTTTGAACGCGCGCGCCTCCTATAACCGGTTTATCGAGAAAGGGTACGGCGCCGCCAACGCCGGGTTTGACGTGACCAGCTTCGGGCTTCCCGCCTCGTTAATCAAAACGCTGCCGAGCCCGATCTATTTTGGTCGGTGGAATTTCTATAGCGGCAACAGCGGATCGAGCAGCGTTTATAATTCGCTCGGCCGCGGCCAAAGCAACAATTACACCAACACGTATCAGCTTGCAGCCAGCGCGACCAAGATCTGGAACCAGCACACGCTGAAAGGCGGGATCGACATCCGCCAGATTAATTACCTGATCCAGAATACGGGCGACATTCTGCGGTTCGATTCCTATGCCGGGCCGACATCCCGCAACTGGAGTACGCCTGACGCAACCAGCGGCGATCCGTTTGCCACGTTTCTGCTTGGCATTCCCAACGGGAATTCGAACTACCCGCTGTTCCCGTGGTGGAAACAGTGGTACGTTGCGCCGTATTTTCAGGATGACTGGAAAGTGTCCCGGCGTCTGACGCTCAATCTCGGGTTACGATGGGATTTCAATTTCCCGGTTCACGAAAAGTGGAACCGCATGAACGGCCCGTTCGATCCGAACGCCCCCAGCGCCCTCGCCTCACAGATTGACCTTGCTCCCATCGCGAGTCAAATCCCGGCCGACCTCGCGCCGTTCTATGCGAATCTGAAAAATCTTAAGGGCAGCCTGACCTTCGCCGGAGTCAACGGCGTGCCGAGCACGCCCGCGAACCTGCGCAAGACCAACTGGCAGCCGCGCATCGGAGTGGCCTATCAGATCAGCGACCGGCTGGTCCTGAGAACCGGCTTTGGCCGGTATTACGGAAATTTCAACAACGACTTTTTCCAGACCGCCGGATTCGCCACCAGCACGGATATCGTGAACTCAAATGATGGCGGCCGGACCTTTATTCCGAACGTCCTGTCCAACCCGTATCCGAATGGAATCCTGACGCCGACCGGAGCGTCGGCTGGATCGCTGACATTTGTAGGCAAGAACAATCCGTGGTTCGATCCCAACTACAAGATTCCAAATAGCTGGCAGTTCTCGTTCGGCTTCCAATACCAGGTCACGAAGGCTTCGACGCTCGACGTTTCTTACGTTGGAAGCCGCAGCTTCGACCAGACCATGCAGAAGGACTATAACCTGCCCCCAGTGGACTTGCGCGATAAGTGCAATGGCGTTACGGGCGGCCGGGGCGACTTCTGCGACGCTCCCGTGCCGAATCCGTTCAAAGGCATTCCGGCTTTCCTCGGTACGAGCTTCTATACGGCCAATACTATTTCACGCTGGCAGATGGCGCGGCCATTCCCGCAGTTTAACGGCACGCTGATCCAATATGGGCGCAACGACTCTGAGATTCATTACAACTCGCTCCAGGTCAATTACAACTTCCGATTCCGGGGCGGTCTCAATCTTCTCGGCAACTACACTCTTTCCAAGCAGGTGGAAGTCTGGGGCTTTAACGATCCGTACCGCAGCGTTTACCAGTCAGGGCTCTATTTGCTGGACCGGCCGCATGTGATCAAACTGACCGCCATCTACGAGCTTCCCTTCGGTCAGGGAAAGCGCTGGGGCGCCGGCGCGAACGGCTTTGTGAAGAAGCTGATCTCCGGCTGGGAGATTACCGACTTCTTCGTCGATCCGCTGAAGGGTTTTCCGAGCGACCTTCCAGGCAGCGTCATGATCCTGCGTGATCCGGCGACAACCCCGGGCGGAGGCTACACGGGCAAGGTGGACTGGAAGGCCAACCAGGTGCGCGAATGGAATCCGTGCGTGCTGCAACAACGGGCGGACGGTTCGATTGTTCCGACAGCGAACAGCATCGCCCTCGGATGCGGCAGCGGTCCCGATTTCTCCAATTACGCGTGGCTGTGGACGTACGCCGGATCTGGACAGTCAAACGGCCCCGGTTACGCGCCGCGTTATACGCCGCTGCGCTCGGGCCAGATCCGCCGGCATCATGCGTTTCAGATGGATGCTTCGCTGCTGAAAACCACGAACATTACGGAACGGTTGAAGACGCAATTCGGCGTCGAGGCCTTCAACCTGCTCAACCATAACTATTTCGGCCGGGATCAGGTGAATCAGGATCCGAACAGCGCCGCCTTCGGCAGCGTCTTTCCGGCCCAGGTGTCAACCCAGAATATTCTGCCGAGGCAGATCCAGATCCGCATGAAGATCATGTGGTAGGACGCAACGGATGGAGTTGAGCCGGGCGCGTGGCGCCGCTGCGAGCCGGGCGTGAGGCGTCGCCCGCTCTCGATGCTACCCTGAGTTTTTGGCGGAAGAAAAACTACGAATAATCCCGATTGGCGGACTCGGCGAGTTCGGCATGAACTCGATGGCGGTACGCTACGGCGACGATATTATCGTGATCGACGCCGGAATGATGTTCCCCGATGCGGAGCTTCTCGGCGTCGACATTGTTACGCCGGACTTCACTTACCTGGAGCAGAATGAAAAATTCGTCCGCGCGGTCATCCTGACGCATGGCCACGAGGACCATATCGGCGCGGTTCCCTTTCTGCTGTCTCAGGTCAATCGTCCGGTTTACGGAACCGAATTTACGCTGGCGCTGGTGCGCAGGCGCCTCGAAGAGCACGATCTGGCGAAGGAGGCCGACCTGCGCCCGGTGAAGCCGGGGCAGCGGATCGAAATCGGACCGTTCACCATCGAGTTCATCCACGTTACGCACTCGATCGTCAGCGCCGTCGCCCTGGCGATTACGACCCCGCTCGGGGTGGTGATTCACACCGGCGATTTCAAAGTGGACCCGACGCCCACCGATAACCTCCTGTTCGACCTGCACACCTTCGCGGACTACGGCAAGCGCGGCGTTCTTCTGCTGATGTCGGACTCAACCAACGTCGACCGTCCGGGATATACCGAGAGCGAGCGCGCCATCGCCCCCCGCATGGAGGACCTCTTTGCCCGCGCGCAGCGCCGCCTGATCATCTCCTGCTTCAGCTCCTCCATACACCGGCTCCAGATGATTCTGGATCTCGCCGCCGAATACGGCCGAAAAGTCGCGTTCCTTGGCCGCAGCATGCTGAATGTCACCGAAATCGCCCACGATCTCGGCCTATTGCATATTCCGGATGGCATCCTGCTCCGTCCGCAAGACATCATGGCCGCAGCGCCCTCCAAGACCTGCGTCGTCATTTCGGGCACGCAAGGCGAGCCCATGTCCGCGCTCTCGCGCGTGGCGGTCGACAACCACAAGAATCTCTCTATCGAAGCCGGCGACACTGTGGCGTTGAGCGCCCGCATCATTCCCGGAAATGAGAAGGCGATTTACCGCATGATCAACCACCTCGCTCGCCGCCGCGCGGAAGTCGTCTATGGAACCATGAATCCTCCAGTGCATGTGTCCGGGCACGGCAGCGCGGAGGAGTTAAAGCTGATTTTAAATCTCGTCCGGCCCAAATATTTCGTGCCCGTCCACGGCGAGTACCGGCAGCTCGCCAAACACGCTGCTCTGGCGCAGCATCTGCGCTATGCGGGGCTGGAAGACTGCTTCATTCTGGAGAGCGGAGAGACGCTCGAAATCGACCGTTACGGCGCGCGCAAAGGTGAACCGATTCCGGTGGGCCGCGTCTGCATCGATTCCGGATCCGTGGATGAGGTCGTGGAAGATATCGTCATTCGCGACCGCCGCCACCTGTCTGAGGATGGATTTGTACTCCCGATTATCGCCATCAACAAACATACAGGCAGAAGCGAAACGCTGCCTGAAATCGTTAGCCGCGGTTTCGTCGCCCTGGACGAGGGATCAGAGCTGCTGCTGAGCGCACGACAGGTCGTCGCCAAAACGCTCGAAAGCTCAACCGCCGAAGAGCGGGGCGACTGGGGCGTGATGCAGGAGAAGATTCGCGCGGACCTCAAACGTTTCCTGATCAAACAAACCTCCAGACGACCGCTAATCGTGCCGGTGATTCTGGAGGTTTAAAGTGATCGAGCGCACGCTTCAGCGTCTCGCGGAACTCGGCTTTCATCTGATCCCCGCCGCCGAGGTCCGTACCCACTATATCCTCGAGCGTGACGGCTTTGTTGCGCTCGTGAAGCGGAATGAGGACGATACCTTCGGCAGTGCAGGATCGCCCGGACTGATTACGGAAGCAGGATTTGCTGCGCTTGTGTGGCGGGGCGAGGCGGCGTGGTTTGTCGCGCGCGGATTGGAACGGCCCGCAAGCCGGGAGCAGGTCGCTGCGCTGCGGAAATTTTCCCAGGACTTGAACGACGCTCTCGGCGGATAAACAGCCAAGGGCAGGCGGCGCGCCAACGCGGAGCAAAAGAAAACGCTCCCGCCCTGCGGGAGCGTTGACGGCCGCTTTGATAGTAGAAGATGTCTATCTCTTCTTACGCCGCACTGTGGATTTCTTGGCAGCTGGCGCCGCAGTTCCCTTCCAGCCCTTGATGTTGTCCTTCGGCACGTCGAATGTGACCATGAACGGATTAGCCGTGTAACTGGTTGCGATGCCTTTGAACGAGATCTCCGCGCCGGGGTCCATTTTGCCCGGAAGGGGCGAATCCAGCTTCAGCGTTGCATCCGGGGTGGTTCCGTTTTCGATCGCCAGCACGAGCTCCCTCGGCCGGACTGCAGGTTTGGCCTCGATCAGCTTGCCTTTGAACTCCGGCAGCTCAGCGCCCTTCATTGAGCTGTCAAAATAGGTTTGAGCGTTCGGTCCAGTGAGTTGCTCCTTGATGCTCAACCACAGCGCCAGCTCAGGATTCTGCTTCTTAAATTCTTCTTCCTGCTTGAGCTTTTGCTCGACAATATCGGCCTTGCTCATCAGTTTGAAATCGGCCGGCGGCAGAGCCGAAGCCTTGGCCTGCGCCAGCAACTGATCCAGCCCGTCCTTGCTGCCGTGATATTGCGTGTAGTAATTCTCCAGTTGTTGGCGGATTTGCTGGCGCCCGGCCGGCGCAAGCGCATTCGGCCCGTCGTAGGCGGCTGCGCGGGCGTACTCGTACAGACCCTGGGGATATTTCTTTTCGCCGAGCAACGCGATCCCGAGCCAGTAGGAAACCTGCGGAGCGTTGGCATCGAGCTGTAGGCTCTTGGTAAATTCGGTCTCTGCCTTGGCGTAGTCCTTGCGTTGGAGCGCGGTGTAACCCAGGGCGTTCTGCGCCAGCATTTGCATTGGCTTCTTGCTCGCCGCCCAGTCCGCCTCGCTCACATTGGCGGGTTTCTTCTCCGGCGCGAACAGGACGTCGAGATTGGACAGCACCTGCTCGGCAGCCTTGTCGGCCGTCGCCAGATCATCCGGGGTCGGCGACTGGAGCGCAAATAGCGCTGTGAGCAATTTGGAGAGCGCTGTGACATTATTTGGATCTTTGCTCAGAATGTCTTTCGCCGTGGCGAACACGTCAGACCATCGGCCCAGCTCCTGATACGCCTGCATATAGAGCTGCTGCCGCACGTCGGCGAACTCAGACGATGGGTATTTGTCGCGCCACGTGTTCAGCAGCTCCAGGCGCTTGGCAGCCTGAGTCTCTTTGGTAATCGAGTCATACAGGTCGTACTCCGCCCTGTCCTTCCAGTTCTTCTGCGGGGCTTGAGTAGACGATTGTTGCGCCGCCTGCGCGAATGCCGGCTGACGTGTTCCGACGAAGGCGATGGCCGCCGCGACCGCAAGGGGCAAGAGACTTTTACGTGAAATCACCAGCACTAGTGCCTCCCCAAAATGAACTGAACGCGCCGCAAGCGTCGCATCAGTCGCTCCAGCAGCGTTCCTTTCTGCGCTGTTGTGTTGCAATTGCGGAGTATAGCGAAGCCGCCGCCACGCCGCAACCTGATTAACGCGCAAACCTTCCTCTGATCCGTTAGATGCGGTCAGCGCGGATCTTGTTCCCACATCGCGTCACGGCCGTTACATTTCGTCTCCGTGAGCTCCGGCCCGCGCGCAATCCGCCAGGAAACGCGCCTCTTCAGGCTATTGTCCAACAACGGGAGGAAGATGACACATGAGATCTGTATTCATTCGGGCGGCAGGCCTGACCGGCTTCGCCGCCGCGCTGGCGCTCTCAGGAGCGGCGCGGGCGCAGTCCGATAAGAGCGCGCTGAACTCGGCCGACTCCAAATTCGTCGCCGAAGCGGCTCAAGGCGGGATGGCCGAGGTGGAACTCGGCAGACTCGCCGCTCAGAAGGCTCAAAGCGATGACGTGAAGAAATTCGGCCAGCGCATGGTCGACGATCACACCAAGGCCAATGACCAGCTGAAGCAGATTGCGGCGCAGAAGGATGTCACGCTGCCAAGCGACGTCGGATCCAGGAACCGTGCGGCAATTGACCGGCTTTCGAAGTTGTCCGGCGCTGATTTCGATCGCGCTTACATGCGCCTGATGGTGCGCGACCACCGCAAGGATGTCTCTGAATTTCAAAAGGAGGCCAATAATGGAAAGGATGCCGATGTGAAAAACTTTGCCTCCAGCACTCTGCCCACTTTGCAGGATCACTTGAAGGAGGCCGAGCGTATCGCCGGCGAGGCCGGCGCTCATTCTGCCGACCGGAGAAAAACGACGAGCGGCCCCGCTACCGAAACGAAAAAATAGCTGACCATTCCCTGCTTGCCTGTGGATTTCCGCGGCGCAGCTCCGCCCAGGTCGCCGCGCGCGTCGCTCAACTGCCGCTATGCTGAGTGAGTGCGCCTGCTCGATTTCGCAGTGATCATACTGTACCTGGCGGGTATCACATGGTTCGGCGCCCGGTTCCGAAAAAACCAGAAGACCCTTCGCGACTACTTTCTCGGAGGACGGAACGCCCCCTGGTGGGCGATCGCCTTTTCCATCGTATCCGCGGAAACCAGCACGCTCACCGTGATCGGAACGCCGGCCCTTTCCTTCACCGGCGACCTGGGGTTTTTACAGGTGGTCATCGGCTATCTTTTGGCGCGCATCGTAATATCGCTCCTGTTTCTGCCAGCGTACTTTCGCGGTGAGATGTTTACGGCCTACGAGCTGATGCGCGTCCGCTTCGGCAGCCGCGTCCGCCGCCTCACGGCCGGCGCGTTCCTCATCCTCCGCGCTCTCGCCGAGGGCGTCCGCGTGTTTGCCATATCGATCGTGGTATCCATCGTCCTCGCTCCGCTGTTCGCACGGATGGGAGTCGGCTCCGGCGAGATTGCATCCATCATAGTTATTCTTTGCCTGACGCTCTTTTACACCTTCGAAGGCGGTATGACGGCAGTCATCTGGACCGACGTCGTTCAGATGCTCCTGTACGTGGGCGGCGCGCTGCTGAGTTTTGTTGTGATTCTTCAACTCGTGCCGGGCGGATGGCGGCATGTATACGAGCAGGGCGCCGCCGCCGGCAAGTTTCGCGTGTTCGATTTTGAAATTTCCTGGACGCTCGAATTCTTTACGCGCACCTACAGTTTCTGGGCGGGACTGATTGGCGGATGTTTTCTCACCACCGCCAGCCACGGCGCCGAGCAGCTCATGGTGCAGCGGCTGCTCGCGGCGCGCTCGGAAACGGAAAGCCGGGCGGCGCTGTTAGGAAGCTGGGTGGTTATTTTCGTTCAGTTTGCTCTCTTCCTTGTGATCGGGGTGTGTCTATTCGTGTATTATCGCGACGCTGGTATCAGTCCGCCTGAAGTGAAGGACCGGATATATCCTGAGTTTATCTGGCGCCATCTGCCGCCCGGGGTCGCAGGACTCGTGATCGCCGCCATTCTTGCGGCCTCCATGTCGAATCTGAGCGCTGCGCTGAACAGTCTCGCTTCCACTACTGTTATGGATTTTTACCGTCCTCTGGCACGGATCAACCATCCCGAGACGTTTTATCTCGCCCTGGCGCGGGCGGCGACGGTCGGCTGGGGCGTCGTGCTCTTTGCGGTCGCCCTGCTCGCGCGGAGCTGGGGATCGGTCCTGCAAGCCGGACTCTCCATCGCATCCATCGTCTACGGCTCGCTGCTGGGCGTTTTCCTGCTCGGGCTGCTCACACGGCGCACCCGTGAAAACGCAGCGATGGTCGGAATGATCGCGGGCCTTACAGTAATGATCTACGTCAAGTTCTACACGCCGGTCGCCTGGACCTGGTATGTTGTGATCGGCACGGCTGTCACATTCGGCATTGGCTATGCCGTTGCGCTGCTGGCGCCGGCCCAGCGTAAGGAGAGCGAACTGGTTTGAATCCTCCTGCTCCCGCCTCTGGAGCGCCGGCGCAAGCTGGCGCGACCTGTGAGCGCCCTTCACTCCAACGCGAGCTGGGCTTCTGGGCAGCCATGGCCATCGTCGTGGGAACGACGATCGGCAGCGCAATCTTTCTGGTCCCCACCAATATGATCCAGAAGGTTGGCTCGCCCGGAGTGGTGTTCATGGTTTGGGTCTTCGGAGGGGTTCTTTCCCTGTTCGGCGCGCTGACATACGCTGAGATGGCGGCGGCCCTGCCCGAAGCAGGCGGCGAGTATGTGTATTTGAGAGCGGCCTATGGCCCGTTCTGGGGTTTCGTCTATGGCTGGACGCAGATGTGGGTGGCCAAAAGCGCTTCAATTGCGACGCTCGCAACGGGATTTTTCTACTATCTGGCTAATTTCTGGCCGGATCTGAGCCGCGTGGCGTTCGTTATCCCGGGACGTTTAGGGCCAGACGGGGGACCTCTGGAGATCCGATATGGCCAATTGCTTGGAATGGGGCTGATTCTCGGCCTGGGCTGGCTGAATTATTACGGCGTCAGGATCGGCGGCGGCGTCCAGATCGCCGTTACCATCATAAAAGTCGTCCTCCTCCTCGGCATCGTCATAGCAGGTTTGGGGTCCGGAAGCGGCTCTACCGCTAACTATTACGCATCCATACCGGCCCCCGGCGGAGTTTCCGGCTTCTTCTCCGCGCTCGTGGCTGCGCTCTGGGCCTATGACGGCTGGAATAACGTCAGCATGGTCGCATCTGAGGTCCGCAAGCCGGGCCGCAATCTGCCTGCGTCGCTGATCGGCGGCATGATAATAATAATCGCGATCTATTTGCTGGCCAATGCGGCGTATTTCTTGGTTCTCACGCCTGCCGATGTGGCCCGCAGCGAGCGCGTCGCGGCGGAGATGATGCGACGCGTTCTCGGGGGCGCTGGGGCGGCCGCCGTGAGCCTGGCCGCTATGATCTCTATATTCGCCGCTTTGAACGGCTCCATTCTGTCGGGATCCAGAGTTCCCTATGCAATGGCGCGAGACGGCCTCTTCTTCCAGCCCGTCGCGTTCGTCCACCGGCGATTTCGCACGCCGGCCATATCGATCCTGGCGCTAAGCGGGTGGTCGGCGGTGATTTTGCTCAGCGGGCGTTACGAGCAATTGTATACGCTGGTCATATTTGCAAGCTGGATTCTGTATGGAATGACAACTGCAGCGGTATTCGTATTGCGCCGCCGGCATCCAGAATTATCCCGACCCTACAAAGTACTGGGATATCCGGTGGTACCTGTCGCCTTTGTTGTTGTCGCCGCCTTGCTTTTAGCGTCCACCTTTTTGCAATCGCCGCGGGAATCCATCCTGGGTTTGACATTGATCATCGCCGGAATCCCTTTTTATTTCTACTGGAAACGGCGAAATATGGCGCGCGCCCAGGCGCCCGGCGCCACGCCGCCAACCGCTGTGGGGCCGCTGCCATAAATCGTAAGCGTCCCGCTCGCCTCGTTCCAGATTCGGAACAAAACTCTTGACGTAAATTAAAAATAGAGTAAAACTGCAATTACAGAAGCAAGACGCATCTGTGGCATGTTCGTTTTTCAGAACGGGTGTAAACACTCTTCCTTGGACAGGAACTTCGGAGCCGACTAATGGATGTCACAAAAATGCTGGCGGAATTACGCCAGGAACGCGAGGCAATTGAAGAGGCGATTATGACGCTTGAACGCTTGGCCCGGGGGCGCGGCAAGCGGCGTGGTCGCCCGCCAGCCTGGATGGCGGCGATCAAGAAGCGAGGCAGACCGCCGGGGAGTAAAAACAAGAGCGCGCCGCAATCGAAAGCAGCAGTCGCAGTGTGATCAAAAATCGATGATCAGGGGCAGCGCGAGTCGCCGGGAGTCTGCCCTGACGGTTGTCGCGCTGTCATCGATAAATTAAATACTTTTTTCTCACGTCCGCGAATTTTTGCAAGTCCGGCTCCATGGCCTCGATCATGGCGCGCGGATCTTGTCCCGCCTTCAGGCTGTCGATAAGGCGGCGGCTGCCGATCAAAAACCGGTTGACTTCAAAATCTATCCGGCCCGGGTAGAGTTTTTGGAGCGCCGCCGCAACTTCGACCCCCAGCCGCACGCTATCGAAGCGGTTGCGGTCCGTGATAACAAAACGAACTCCCTCGATCTGTTTGCCGCTGAAATTCGAACCGGTGGGTCGAAACCGCGTCGCATACGCTCGAACTCCCGGAATCATACGCTTGTTTAAATAGGTCGCTAGCTCGGCGCCGTGGATCCAGTCCGCCCCGATCTGTTCGAAGGGAGCATCTGTTCCACGCCCGACCGAATAATTCTTGGCCGCTTCGAGCATCGCCAGACCCGGGTACAGCAACGCCGCATTCAGACTGCGCATGTTTGGCGAAGGATCCACCCAGGTCAGACCAGTGGAATCGAACCAATCGCCGCGATTCCACCCCTTCATTGAGATGACACTCAATTTCAGCCCGAGGCGACGCTCGCCGTTGACCATGCGCGCCAGCTCGCCGAACGTCATGCCATGCCGAACCGGCATTTCCACACAGCCGACGAAGCTCTCCAGCTCTTTATCCAGAATCGGACCCTCCATGTGAACGCCGGTGATGGGGTTAGGACGGTCCAGGACGTAAAATTCGCGCCCGGATTTCGCAGCCTCCTCCAAGGCGTAGGTTAACGTGCAGGAATATGTATAGAATCGCGCCCCCACATCCTGGATATCGAACACCAGCGCGTCCACGCGGTTCATCATTTCTGCTGTAATACGCCGCCGGCCCGGGAGATAGAGGCTGTAGATCGGGATGCCGGTGGCCGCGTCCACGGAATCCTGGATCCGTTCTGCGTCTTCGGCTCCGGTGATCCCGTGTTCCGGCGAGAAAATCGCCGCCAGTTGCAGGCCGGCCGCGATCATCAGGTCGATATTGCGTTTGCCCTCGCGACTCAATCCCGTATGATTCGTAATCAGGCCGATCCTCTTGCCCCGGAGCGGGGCGAAATTCTGGCCGGACAGCACGTCCAGCCCCGTCAGGACCTGGGCATTGGGCGCTGCGATCTGGTGCAGTCCGGCCCCGATAATCGTTTCGTTATAGCCGGTCAGCGCCACTCCTGGCGCGTCGATGCCCAGCGCCGCGGCTGCAATCGTCGCCACTTTGCTCCGCAGGGGCGTAAGGTTCTTTCCCCGGCGTGGATGAACACTATTCGCCAGCAGGATCACATACGTCTTGGTGGTCGGATCGATCCAGAGCGATGTGCCGGTGAAACCGGTGTGTCCGTAGGACCCGAGCGGAAACAACTCGCCGCGGTTGGAAGAATAGGGTGAATCGATATCCCAGCCCAGTCCGCGCAAGATCGGCTGGTCCGCCGGGCTCTGGGGGGTGGTGAATTTGCGTACGGTGAGAGGACTGAACAGGCGCACGCCATCCAGCTCGCCGCCATTTAGCAGCATCTGCGCATAGCGCGCCAGATCGGCGGCGGTTGTGAACAGGCCGGCGTGTCCCGCGACGCCATCCATGGCGCGCGCCTGCGGATCGTGAACGATGCCGCGCAGCACATGTCCGTTTTCCACCTCCGTGGGAGCGATACGCGGCCGCAGCGAAGCTGGTGGATTGAACATTGAATCCTTCATCCCAAGCGGCAAATAAATCTCCTGCCGCGCGAAATCGCTCAGCATGCGCCCGCTGACGCGATGCACGATCTCGCCGAGCAGCTCGAAATTTGTGTCGCTGTAGATGAACCGCTCGCCGGGCGGCGCAACCGGCGGATCCACCAGTGCTAACCGGATTCCAAGGTCATACCCCCGCCACATCGGGTTCAGATCGACGTCGGGCCGCAGTCCCGAGAAGTGCGTCAGCAGATCGCGTACGGTGATTTCGCTCGACCCAGCCTGGAAGTCGGGCAAATACTGCGTCACCCGGTCATTGAGCCGGATTTTGCCCTGCTCAAACAGCTTCATGATCGACGGAGTCGTGGCGACGACTTTCGTGAGGGAGGCGGCGTCGAAAATGGTATCGAGCGTCATTGGCTCGCGGGCGGGTATGAGAGCCCGGTTGCCGTACGCCTTGCTGTACAGCGTTTTCCCCTCATGACCGATCAGCAAGACCGCTCCGGGGATGAGTTCCAGGCGGATCGCCTGTTCGATCGCCTCATCGAGGTTCGGCCCGCCCGCGAAGGAGGAGTTCTGCGCCGCTGACGAAAGCGAGACGAGCAGCGCTGCCGCCAACGCCTGCCAGTTCCTCATGCGAGCTTCACGGCAATGCCATCCAAAAGCCTGGCCAAATCGAAGTCCTTTTGCGAGATGCCGCCGGCGTCGTGCGTCGTCAGATCAACGGTAACGCGGTTGTACACGTTGCTCCATTCCGGATGGTGGTTCATTTTTTCAATCGCGATTGCAGCGGCGCTCATGAAACCAAAAGCATGGATGAAGTCGGCGAATTTGTACTCCCTGTGGAGCTTGCCGTTCTGCACCGACCAGCCCTGCATGCCGCTCAACCTGTCCCTGATCTCTGAATCGCTCAGCTTTTGCATCAGCTCCTCCCGTAGACGGGCACAACCGCGCCGTTCACATCGCGCGCCGCATCGGAGGCCAGCCAGACCACAACTCTGGCGATTGAATCGGGGCGGACCCAGCGTGAGAAGTCGGCCTGTGCCATAGCGCGGCGGTTGGCTTCGGTGTCGATGACGCCTGGCAGGATAATGTTTGCGGTTACGCCCGTGTCCTTCAACTCCAAGGCGAGCGTTCGCACCAGGTGCACAAGCCCGCATTTGGAGACGCCATAAGCGCTCAGCGCCGCCGCCGGTTCGACGGCCGTCCGAGATCCGATCGCGACGATGCGCCCATACTTCTTGCGGAGCATCGCAGGCAGCGCCGCGCGGAACATCAGAAACGCCGAGCGCAGATTGACGTTCATCATCTGGTCCCATTCGGCCTCGTCGGTTTCGGTCACGGTATGGCCGCCGGCAAAGCCGCCCATGAGATGGGCCAGCACGTCCGGCTCACCCGCGTCCTGAACTGCGCGGCGGCATTCTTCCGCGCGGCTCAGGTCCGCATGGATGCGCTTGAATCTGGGGTCCTCTCCAGTCCAGCTGCGGGCGACGCCGGCGACTTCCGCGCCGGTCGACAGAAATGCTTCCATAACCGCGGGGCCAAGCCCGCCCGAGGCGCCCGTCACCAGAACTCGCATAAGGTCAAGTTGTCAGCCAGCAGCTCAGACCGGCTTTCCGGGCCAACTATGCTTAGGATATCGCCTCGACAATTCGCGGCGGAGCTGCGGATACAGTCGTTCCCAGAAGCCGGCAAGATCCGAGGTCATCTGCACGGGGCGGTGATTGGGCGCGAGCAAATGAACCACCACCGGCGCGCCTCCGATGCGGGGCGTGTCGCGCATTCCGAAAAAATCCTGAAGTCGCGATGCGATCCAGGGCGGTTTTCCAGGCGCGTAGCGCACCTTCACCCGCCGCCCGCCGGCCAGGCGGATTTCGAGCGGTGCGATCTGATCGAGACGGCGCAAGTCTCCGAGGCGCGAGCGCAGCGCTGCGATCAAATCTTCACGCTCCAGCTCGGCAAAGCTGCGTTTGCCCGCGCACAGCTCCCGCAGAGTTTGGCGGACGTCGTCATCCGTTAAGAGTGGCATCGACGTCTGTGCGGCGGCGTATTCCACGCGCGCCCGGAACTCCGCCCATCGCTGAGGATCGACGAAGCGGCTGATATCCTGCTCGAGGGCCTTCTCCGTCAGCAGCGCCGACGCTTTGTCGGGGTCCGGCGCCGCGCCGCGGCTCTCATGCAAAATAAGCCCGTCGTATTCGAGCGCCGTGACGCGCTCGACCCGCTCCGCTGCGCGATTCCATTCGACTTCATCGCGCTCAGTGATTTGGTCAGGGAACAGATCGATCAGCCATTCCGGCTCGATCGCGCTAGCCAGCCGGATCAGCAGGCCGCGATCACGCCGCGTCTCCGCATCCACGGCTACAAGGAATTCGCTTCCATCCACTGCGCTTGTGTCAGCCAGAGTCGCTGAGATGCCCCCGGCAAAGACGAATTCGCGCCCTTGCCGTCTCCGGGCCACGCGGTCGGGGAAAGCCGTGAGGATGGAGATCAGAATTGCCGTATCATCGCGCCGCGGGTCCGCCGGTGCGCGCAGCAGGCGACGGATCTGGTCATACGTGCGCCTGGTGTTTGGCTGCCACTCGCGGTCAATCAAAACCAGCAGATCGGATGGCGCGCGGCGATCGGGCGGCGACTCCAACCGCTCACCCGAGCTCAGCGCGGCTGCGGCCGCGCAGCCCTCAAACGCGATGCCGCGTTCCACAGCCTCTATCGCCAGTCGCGCCAGGCGCGGATGGAGAGGCAAGGCGGCCATCTTCCGCCCAGTTTGCGTCAGCTCTCCGCACGAATCGAAGGCGCCAAGACGTCGCAGCAGAGTCTCAGCAGCGTCGACGGCGGCTTGCGGAGGCGGCTCCAGCCATTGCAGTTCACAAACGCCCAGGGCGCGCAGATCGAGCAGCGTTTGCGATAGTTCCCGGCGCATGATTTCCGGTGGATCATGCTCCGCCCGGCGTGCATAGTCCTCCTGCGTGTACAGTCGGATAACGCGACCGGGCGCAGTTCTTCCGGCGCGGCCAGCGCGTTGCCGGGCGGAGGCCTTGCTGATTCGCGCAATATCGAGCCCCGGCAATCCGGTCCACGGGGAGTCGATCGGAATCCGCGCAAGGCCGCTGTCGATCACCGCCGTGACTCCGTCGATGGTGATGGAGCTTTCAGCCACGTTCGTGGACAGAATCAGCTTCCGCCGGCGCGACGGGAGAACCGCGCGATCCTGTTCCGCGGCCGGGAGATCGCCGTGAAGCGGCGTGATGATCAGGCCAGCCCGTGAAGCGAGCGGCTCGCATGCGCGCGCAGCGCGCCGAATCTCCGTTGCGCCTGGCAGAAACACAAGGATGTGTCCGTCGAGGTCCGCCAGACGCTCGACCGCCGCGGCGACTTGCTGTTCGAGCGAGGCGCCCGAGTAGGGCGTATATTCGATCTCGACCGGATGGAGCCGTCCTTGTGATGAGATCACGGGACAGTCGTCGAGAAATCGGGCGATGGGCGCAGCATCGATGGTTGCCGACATGACTACGAGGCGCAGATCCGGCCGCGGTCCGCGCTGAAGCCGCCTTAGCAGCGCAAGCGCCAGATCGGCGTCCAGGTGGCGCTCGTGAAACTCGTCGAGAACCACCACGCCGACGCGGGACAGTTGTGGATCCGACAACAGCCGCCGGGTGAGAACGCCCTCCGTCAGAAAACGGATTCGCGTGTTCGGGCCGGCAACCTCTTCGAAACGGACCTGATATCCAACGGTCTGGCCCACGCGCTCGCCGAGCTCCTCGGCCACGCGACGCGCCGCCAAGCGCGCCGCGATCCGGCGCGGTTCGAGCGCCAGAATCTCGCGATCGGTGAGCGACAGGAGCGCGGGCGGGATGCGCGTGGTCTTGCCTGCGCCAGGCGGCGCCTCAAGCACCACGTTCCGGCCTGAACGGAGCGCGTCGAGAACCTGCGGCAGTACCGCGTCAACCGGAAGGACGCCGCTCACGAACTGAAGCGGATGCTCTTGAGCATGCTTTCGAAGATCGTCTGCACGGCGCTCCATTCGCTTTGTGGGGCGATGAATACGAGGTAGAACAGGCCCTGGGGACGCGGCACGGTGACCATAGCGTCTACCTCTTTCTCGTTCTGAAACGGGGAACGGGAGTTGAAGGTGGTCAGCAGCGCCTGTTGGCCGGCCACTGTGATCGTACGCTGCGATTGCCGCGTCATGCCCGAGTTCTGCTGCTGCAACTGGCTGGCGAGCGCCTCGGTGTCGCGTTTCAGATCGATGCGATCGCCCTCCGGATAGTAGAAGCTGATTTCGACGCCATAGCCAATCTGGGTGGCGTTGCCCGCGCCCTGAAAGATCGCGTCGCGAGGGGCAATGGTCACTGCTGCGGAATTCCCTCCGAACACCTGCCAGTTTTCGGGATAGCTGATCGCGTATCCTTCGCTCCGGTACTCGCGGAGCCGGCTGGACGGCCGGATGGCGGGCGCCTGGACCGGGTGTTGATCCTGCGATGAGCCGCGCAACTGGCCGCGCGCGGGCAGATGGGCGACTAAATCTTTAATGCGCTCAAATTGCCCGCTATTGGCGGTATATTGCCGTTGCGGAAGTTGACGCAGTTCCTCCTCGACAGCCTGCACCCGATTTCCGGGGTTAGGGTGATCGGAGAGGAACTGTTCGAGCGCGCTCGATTTACCGGCCTGCGCTTCGAGTTTTTCGAAAAAGCGGGCCATTTCAATGGGGTTGTAGCCAGCGTCGGCCATAATCAGCACGCCATTATAATCGGCCTGCGATTCCGCGCTGCGGGAGAATTTGAGCAGCACGGAGTTGGCGCCGAGACCGATGCCGGCTTGGGCGAGAGATCCGAGCAGGCTCCCGCCGGCAACCGCGCCGGCCAGCAGCGCCGGAAGCCGCACCAGGTTCGCCTTGCTCGCCTGATTGGTCGCGTGGCGCAGCGCGATATGCGACATTTCATGCGCCAGCACGCCAGCGAGCTGCGCTTCATTGTCCGCAGCGGTAATAGCCCCGGTGTTCACGTAAATGGGGCCGCCCGGAAGTGAAAATGCGTTGATGTTCTTGTCCGATATCAGCCCGAACGTGTACGGCCAATTGCCGGCATATTTGGAGCGGGCGAGCCTTTGACCGAGATCCTTCAAGTAGTTCACGACCTCGGAGTTGTGGATCACAGGCATTTGTTGCTCGACCTGGGCCTGCGTCTCTTTGCCGAGCTGGATGTCCTGCTCTGGCGAGAACAGATTCCATCCAGGTTTGGGTGGATGTATATCCGCGAAGGCAAGGACGGAAAGGCTGAACACGAATGACCGCAGGAGGAATTTGCGCACGACGTCACCCCTCTTCCATCGTACGATGCGGCTTCGAGTGGGGCGCGGCGAGTTGATCTGTTTCTGGCGGCGGGTGAGTTCCCAAAAATCCGCCGGATGCGACTCTCGGGCCTGCTGCATTGGCGCTGTTCGTTCCAATCCAGCGGGATGTCAATATGGAGCCATGAACAAGGCGCGCTGTCCATGGGCGACCAGTGAGCTCTACTGCCGATATCACGATGAGGAATGGGGCGTACCGTTGCACGATGACCGGCGTCTGTTTGAAATGCTGATACTTGAAGGCGCACAGGCCGGACTAAGCTGGGAGACGATTCTGAAGAAGCGAGAGAACTATCGCGCCGCCTTCGACAATTTCGATCCGGTTCGGATCGCCGCATATGGAGACGCTGAGGTCGCGGCGCTGCTAAAGAATCCCGGAATCATCCGCAATCGTCTTAAAATCAACGCCGCAGTCCAGAATGCGCGGGCCTTTCTGGCCGTGCAGGCGGCATTCGGTTCGTTCGCGGCTTACATCTGGCGCTTCGTGGACGGGCGTCCGATCCAAAACGAGTGGAAGTCGATGGGCGAAGTGCCGGCGTCGACGCGGCAGTCCGACGCCATGAGTAGAGATCTCGGCAAGCGCGGCTTCAAGTTTACGGGCACGACCATCTGTTACGCGTTCATGCAAGCGACGGGAATGGTCAATGATCACCTCACGAGCTGCTTCCGGTGGCGCGAGCTGCGGCGCGGCGTCAGATCTGCGGCTCGCAGCTAGCCCGGACCGCGACCGAGCGTTGTTATTCGCTTCTCGCGATCCAAATCTGCACATGGTTAACTGTGAGGGAACGCGCCGGAGAAATTGCCGGCCCGCAATGGTGTTGTTTTCGGGAGCGCCGTGCGCTGTCATGGCCAACTGGAGGCCACCCAAGGTGGCCCCGTGACGCTATACAGGGAATTCTTGTGAGCTGCGCCAGTTGACTTCCATCGGGGCCGCCGGGGAACATCCCAAACGTTCCGGGTTCGGAGGAGGGCTCGGGACGCGTCCTGCGCGTCAATGCAATCCGCGCCGTTTCAAATATGCGATCAACTCGGCAGGGTCGTCGGAAATGATTGCATCCACGCCGGCGGCGACGAGCCGGTCCCATTGCGCGGGGGCGTTTGCCGTCCACGGTACGACCATCAGCCCCGCGGCGTGCGCCTGGCGGACCTTCTCGGGGGTAACAAGATTATAATGCGGCGAAATGATAGCGGCCTGCGCCTCGCGCGCAATCGTGACGAAATCGCGGGGGTCGTTTTCCACCAGCGCTGCAAGGCGGATCTCCGGAGCCATCCGTTTCATCGCGAGAAGGGTGCGGAAGTCGAAGCTCTGCACGATGACTCGTTTTTCGAGCTTGCGCTTGCGGATCGCTTCGAGCAGCATCCTGGAAAATTCTTCCGGGGGCGGGGTGAACTCAGGATGGTCGGGAAAGCTCTTGGTCTCGACGTTGTAATCGAAGCCGCCGCGGCTTGCCAGGGCGAAGACTTCGTCTAAGCTCGGGATGCGCGTTCCAGGCGCGGGCTCCTGCCGGGGGAACAAGGGATTTTTGTGGGAGCCGCAGTCGAACTCGAGAACTTGCTGAAACGTCAGCTCGCGAATGACGGCGCCGTCGCGCGGACCGGAGCAGACCGGGGCATGCAAAACAGGATCATGGGAGACAACGAGAACGTTGTCTTTGGTGACGGCGACATCAAGCTCCAGCGCATCCACGCCGGTCTGGATGGCATATTCAAACGCGGGTAGCGTATTTTCCGGCCGGACGGCGCGCGCGCCCCGATGTCCGTGCACCAGAATTCGATTCGCGGCCAATGTTCCGGCAGCCATCAGCGACAAGATTGCCACGATCCGAAACACGGTGGTTGCGTGTAGCGCCATGCGCTCAGGATATATTAGAGGACGCTCGCTATGATCCCGACCACCCGCAGATCTTTCATCGCCGCCGCTGGCGGAGCGCTTGCCGCAACCGCCTCCTCATCCAGACCGACCCTGTGCATTTTTTCGAAACACATGCCGAAACTCAGTTATGACGAGTTGGGGCGAGTCTCGCGCGAAATCGGCTTCGGCGGGGTCGATCTGACGGTCCGGCCGAAGGGTCACGTGCTGCCCGAGCGGGTGGCCCAAGATCTGCCCCGCGCCGTGGAGGCGATTCGCGCACACGGCCTCGAGGTTCCAATGATCACTACTGATCTCAAATCGGCCGCAGATCCGGCGGCGAGGCCCACGCTTTCCACCGCCGGACGGCTCAAAATCCCGTTTTGGAAAGCCGGCTATTGGCGCTACAAAACGGGCGAAGACCCCGAGGAGCAGATCGCCGAGTTGAAACCAGTCGTCAATGCGCTGGCGGCGATCGGCAGCGAGTACGGCGTCGCGGCGGGGCTGCATAACCACTCAGGCGACAATATCGGCTCGGCCGTGTGGGACTACCGCGAGCTGCTTCATGCTCTCGATCCTCGCTGGATGGGATATTACTTTGATCCGGCGCACGCAACCATTGAAGGCGGCCTGTACGGACATACTTTAGCGACCGAACTCGCCCTCAAAAATCTGAAGATGGTCGCGCTCAAGGATTTTTATTGGATAAAGAAGAGCGGTCGGTGGACGGTCAGCTGGTGTCCGCTGGGAGAAGGGATGGTGGACTGGTCTAAATTCTTCCGAGCTCTGGCGCAGGCACGATTCACCGGACCGATCTCATTGCATTTGGAATATCCGGGGGGCGAAGAGCGGGACGCAATCGCGCGCGATTTTGAGGCAGCTAAGAAACTGATCGAGGCGGCTTACTCCTGATGCTCGCGGGAATCCTGGGCCGGGGTCGCGTCGAGTCCGGCCGCGGGGGGCTCTTTTGACTGCGGACCGTCCGCAGGCTCAGTCTCGGCCGGCGCTGGAGCTCGAGGAGGTTCGCCGTTCATTTCTTGCTGCCGCTGTTCGAGCATCGGGCCGGCCTCGATTCCCTTGTCGGGGGCGGCTGCGTCCGCCGCTCCAGGCTGCGCTCCATTACGCGCGCGCTCCACGTGCTCCTCAAGCCGTACTTCACATTCGCAACAATCGCTGCACCGGCCGCAACGTTCACAAAGGTGGTTAGCGCACGCGTCTTTCGTGCAGTAGGCGCAGATCGCCGTGGACGGTTCGCCGCAGATTGTGCAGGTGAATGTCAGCGTGTTGGTCACGGCTTAATGGCGGCTCCGGCTCTTGGTGGCGTCGGCGCTCGACGGCTGGCGCGTCAGCATTGCCCGGCAGCGCTGGGCCTCCCGATCCATGATCTGGTACTCCTGTTCCTTCTGATTGGCGAGATCCAGAAGGTACTGTCTCAGTTGTTCCCGGCCTGCCGCGTTCTCGGCGAGCGCAGAGCGAATCTGGTCAGCCAAGGCGGGGTTCGAGTGGTTCTGGACGCCGTCGGCGAGCGATGAGATGGTGTTCTCCATCGCGGCGAGCCGGAACCAGGTTTCCAGGGCAAGGGATAACTTCTCCGGCTGTTTGGAGAGACTCTGTGTGGCTCCAATCAGGTATTCGATCTCGTTCTGCGCGATTTTCCATTGCGCGATGTAAGACTGGTTCGCATCAGCGTAGTTCCACTTGGCGGGATCAGTCCGGTCCACCAGCGGCTTCAGCCGGCGCGCGCCGGCTGCAATGGAATCGAGCAGCTTTTGAACGTCCCATTGAGATTCAAGCCCGGCTGACGGCGTGATGTTGGACTGGGCGGACGCCCCCTTGCCAGCGACGAGCGCGGCAATGAGAAAAGCGGCGTAACGCATGTCATTATTTAGTTTCTCATGTCCGCCGCCCGCAGAGCTTCAATGACGGCAGCGGCAATCCAAAGAGAGCGCGCCCGGACTCCGGCGGGAGTCCGGGCGCTTGTCGCCGGCTACGGAATGTGGAGACAAGGCATTTAATCGGCCTTAAGGGTAACGATCCTGATCGATGCGCGCTCCATATCCGCTTTGCCATGCGGAGTGCTCAGTTGGTAGCCGGCATCGGGAGTCCAGAGCTGTGAAAGCGTGCACGTTTCAGACTTGCACACGAACACGAGCCGGGGATCCTCGCCGGCCTTTGCGCTGAGGGCGCTCCGCACCAAAACCAGCACGCTCTGCCGGGTTCCGATGTTATGGATGCGGTAAATGTGCCCGCCAATCGCGCCGACAGAGTTGATGGCGTACTCTCCGGCAGGCAGGTTCGCGGTATTGGCTCGGAACTGGAAGGGGATGTTCGCCTTCAGGTCCTGGGCATTGACGGTTGTTACTGCCACGATTGCGGTTGCGGCAATCATAAGGCTTCGGATCACTGCGCTTTTCATTTCGCCTCTCCTTTGAGGTTGTGCTTTTCCGGGGTTCCGGTTCGGCGCGTATGGATGCATTTTGCCGCCCGCTGGCGCAAGGCAAGATCGCGCACGGCAAGTTGTTGAAACGAGAAGAGAGGGCCGCGACGACTGCCATTTTGAAGAACACGCCGGTTTACGGTCGCTAACCGCGCGGTTAACTACCCGTTGCTGTACACTGGCAGGACAACGATGAGCGCTGAACTGGTCTTCATCAGCGGACCGCGGGCCGGCGAGCGGTATACCCTGGGACCGGGGGAGTTGGTACTCGGACGCGCTCCTTCCTGCGCCATCGTCCTCAACGATTCTGCGGCGGCATGGCGGCACTGCGCGGTGCGGCCCGCGGGAGGCGCCTACGAAATCATCGATTTCAGAAGTTCTGGCGGCACCTTTGTGAACGGCATGCGCGAGGCGCGGAAAATTCTTGAGGACGGCGACCAGATCGCCATCGGCGACAACATCATCGCATTCGCCGACGAGCAAGCGCCGGAACGCGCCGATGCCGGCATCGAACGGACGCTGCTGCGTGCATGTTCCTTGCTGTTTGCCTTTCGCGCCCTGGCTCAGGCGGAGGACCCTCGGTTGTACGAAGCGCTGGAAACCCAGATTGGGCGGCTCATGTGCGATCTCATCGCATGCGATGACGCGACAGCGCTGCTCGGCAGATCGGAGCACGCTCTGGTTGCCGCTGCCAAGGAACGCAACATCGCTCTGGCCGCCGCGGTGGGTCAAGCGTGCCGCCACGGCGTGACCCGCAACCCCGGCACAGGCTGGATAGCGGCGCCGCTCTATGCCCACGGAGCGCTGCACGGCGTCATTGGCGCCTGGGTCAAGCGCCTGGAGGCCGAACCGCTGGAACAGCGGGAACAGACCATCAGCGCCATCGCCGCCCTGGCGGCCGCCGCGCTCGAGGTGGCCGATGAAACGGGGGCGCTGCGCGTTGAAAAGACGCACTTGGAAGAGCGGGCCCAGCCTCAGCGTGCGGGCCTGATGGGCGAAAGCGGGGGCATACGCAGAGTTTTACAAATGGTCTACCGTGTGGCGCCCCTGAATACAACCGTCCTGATTACGGGCGAGAGCGGAACAGGAAAAGAGCTGGTGGCCCGCGCAATTCACGACAATAGCGGACGGCGGTCGCGGCCCTTCATCGCCGTGAACTGTGCCGCCCTGACCGATTCGCTGCTGGAAAGTGAACTCTTCGGGCATGAAAAAGGCGCGTTCACGGGCGCGATCGCGAAAAAGAAGGGCAAACTTGAGATCGCCGACGGAGGTACAGTTTTTCTGGACGAAATCGGCGAACTCGCGCCCAGCTTGCAGGCCAAGCTGCTCCGCGTATTGCAGCAACGCGAGTTCGAGCGCGTGGGTGGAACTACGACCCTGACCTTGGATGTGCGCGTCATCGCAGCGACGAACCGGAACCTGGCCGCGGAGGTCCAGCACAAGGCGTTTCGCGAAGACCTGTATCACCGCCTCAATGTGGTGACGATCCGCATCCCACCCCTGCGCGAGCGGCCCGAAGACATCCTGCCGCTCGCGCGTTTGTTTGCAGAGCGCGCCGCTGCCCGTTGCGGACGGCGGCTGGTTGGGTTTTCATCTCAAGCCGAGGTGCTCCTTCGGTCTTATTGTTGGCCGGGGAACGTTCGGGAGTTGGAAAACGCGATCGAACGGGCGGTGGTACTTGGCGAAACCGACCAGATTCTTCTGGAAGATTTGCCCGAAACCGTTCTGGACGCAGCTCGCGCGCCAGCGGAGGCCGGAGCATTTCATGACGTGATTGGCCAGGCCAAACGCGACGCCATTGTTCGCGCCTGGTCGGAAGCGAACGGCGATTATAAGGGTGCGGCCGACCTGCTCGGCTTGCATCCCAACTCGCTCCTGCGGTTAATTCGCAATCTGGGTCTTCGCGAGCTGCTGCGCTCGGATCAGAGGAGCTGAGTCACTGCGGCAACCGCAGGTCGGCGATCGAAGCAACCTCCTCAGCCGCCTTGACATCCTCAGCCGCGATCCGGCATGCCGCGGCGCAACTTGCGGTTGGTCCGGAAACAATGGCGGCGTACAAAGCGTCATCACAGTGGCGCGCCGGCCTTGAGCCGGACCGAGAGACAATCGTGATGACGAATACTGGTTATACGCCGCGGTACAAAGAGGTCGCAAATGTAAGCGATGTGGAGCGTTGGGCGTCTCTGATCGGGGGCGGTACGCTGGTCGCTTTCGGATTGATGCGCCGGAAATGGGATGGATATCTCATGGCGGCAATTGGCGGCGGCCTCGTCGCGCATGGCGCAACGTCGCATTCCACTGTTTACCGCGTGCTCGGCGTGCACACGGACCGGCGGTCCGGCAGAAACCTTGCCATACCGTACGAGCTCGGCGTGCGTGTGGACAAGAGCATCACTATTAATAAGCCGGTCGAAGAGGTCTACCGTTTCTGGCGCAATCTCGAGAATCTTCCCAAGTTCATGCGCAATCTGGAAAGCGTTCAGGAGATCGACAATAAGCATTCGCACTGGGTGGCAAAAATGCCGGTCGGGTCGTCGCTCCAGTGGAAGGCGGAAATTGTCAATGAGAAAGCGAACGAGCTGATTGGCTGGCGGAGCCTCCCCGGGGCGGACGTCCCGAATGCCGGATCCGTGCGGTTCCGTCCGACACCGGATGGGCGGGGGACTATAGTACGCCTGGAGCTGCAGTACGATCCGCCCGGCGGGAATCTGGGCGCTTTGCTCGCGAAAATTGTCGGCAACGATCCAGCGCGCCAGATTGAGGAAGACTTGCGCAATTTGAAGCAACTGCTTGAGACGGGCGAGATTGCCACCACCAAGGGTCAGCCGTCCGGCAGACGTTCCGCAATGGCGTCGCGACAGCAACCCTCTAAAAAGGCATGGAATCGTGATGTTGTCGCAACGGCATCCGAAGAATCATTCCCGGCCAGCGATCCGCCCTCCTGGACGCCTGAGCATCTATAGCAAACTCACCTAGAACCGCCTATTCCATCAGACGCGGTTCTACGTCTACATACATAGACGTATGTAGATGCTATGTTCCAACAAGCGGTACGACACGATTCGGACCCATATTTCACTTTCACCCTGAGAAACATGGCGTTCAGAGTGAACTGACTGGTAGGCGGGTCTCGCTGCGTAAATTGCTTGACGGGACATGGGCGCCCAATTACAATGGGGACAACAATTTGTAAGCAATACTTCAAGCGAATGCGGGGCGAATAGCCGATCCCGGCGGACGTGGAACTCTGATGGTTGCTTTTAAAAAGTACATGCGCGGTACGAATGTAACGCGAGTTTTTTCTATCGTACTCATTTTGTGTCTGGCTGCGAGCTCTGTTTTTGGCGCTACGAAAAAGCGGCGACGCGCGCCGCGGAAACCCAGCGCAACGGTTGCCAAATCCATAGCGCATTCGCGCCGCGTTGCAGTCGTGCGTCACACGCCAGTTACGCATGCATCGAGCCGCCGGCGTGCGCGCACGCTGTGGAGCCCTTGGACTGAGCCCACGTTCGCCGATTCAACCGCTGGGGATTTCATTGATGGCGAGGATCTTGTCGTCCGCCGCGCGGCCGTGGACGCCCTCGGACCCTATAACGGCAGCGTCGTCGCCGTAGATCCGAACACTGGACGGATCTTAACAATGGTTAATCAAAAGCTTGCGCTCAAGAGCGGCTTCCAGCCGTGCTCAACCATCAAGATTGTCGTTTCACTTGCCGGTCTGAGTGAAGGACTGATCGAGCGCAACACCATGATCCGCCTGTACGGCCGCTACAGTATGAGTCTCACAGAGGCGCTCGCGCGTTCGAACAACGTCTACTTTGCGTCCGTGGGGCAGAAGCTGGGTTTCGAGCGCGTCACTTATTATGCGCGGCTGTTTGGGTTAGGCGAGAAGGCTGGCCTGGATATACCCGGAGAGCAGCCGGGAATCCTTCCCGATTCACCTCCGCCGAGCGGCGTCGGGATGATGACCAGCTTCGGCGATGGCATCACGCTAACGCCGCTCGAGCTGGCGAGCATCATGGCCGCCATCGCCAACGGCGGAACCATGTATTACCTCCAGTATCCGCGATCACGGGAGGAAATCGCGCACTTCAAGCCGCGCGTAAAGCGGCAGCTTGACATTGCGCAGTGGATCCCGGAGATCAAACCCGGAATGATGGGCGCTGTTGAGTACGGAACAGCGCGCCGGGCTGCCTACGATCCGAATGAGCCGATTCTGGGCAAGACCGGCACCTGCACGGACACGCGCACACCCACTCATTTGGGATGGTTCGGATCGTTCAATGAGGTCGGCAAGAACAAGCTGGTGGTGGTCGTGCTGCTGACTGGCGGACGGGGCGTCAGCGGACCTGTGGCTTCCGGGATTGCGGGCCAGGTTTACCGTAATCTGTCCAGAGTGAACTACTTCCAGCAGGATCACCCGACCGCGCCGCTAGCGCTGGTAAGCTCAGCATGCTGCGCCGCAACCGGAGAGTAGACGCAGACAGCGACCGCACGGTTGAGCGCAGCGCGCCGGTAAACGGACCTTTAAAGATCAGCTATCACGGGCGATATCAGCCCCGGATGGATTTGAGCAACTCGATCGCGGACCGGATGTCGCGGATCCGCTCCTCCTGGTTCTCTGCCTCGCGTTCCACGCTCAGTATGCCTTGGTAGCCGATCTCCTTCAGGGCGCCAATGAAACGCTCGATCCCGACGGAGCCCTTTCCCAGAGGGCGCTCCGTTCCTAGCGCGCCGGGCTGATCTTGCGGGGGCCAGTCGCCATCCTTACAGTGCACCGAGACCACATGCCTGGCCAGCGTGCGAAGCGCTTCGATCGGGTCGCCTGTGCCGTACAGGATCATGTTGGCCGGGTCAAAATTGATGCGCAGGTTGGGCCGGTTGACATCTTCGAAGAAGCGCAAGAGCACGTGCGCCGGCTCCTGACCGGTTTCTAGCGCGAACGTCTGATTATGCTTTTGGGCGCGATCGCAGATGCGCCGGACCAGGTCGCGAACCGCGATGTAGTCCGGGTTGCCTGGATCATCCGGGACAAAGCCGATATGCGTTGCGATTGAGGGGGCGCCGATGCTGGCGGCGAATTCCAGGACTTCATAAGTGCGCGCCTCGCGCTCGGGGCGGGTCGCGGGAGGAATGAAGCCGACCGTCCGCTTCACGGTTGGAATATCGGCATAGCTCTCGCCGTTATAGGCGGCGAACACAGTCGCGAGGGCGAAGTGATTGTCCTCGAGCGCGGTCTTCCAGTCCTGTGCGGCGTGTCCGTTCAGTTCCACGCCTCCATCGATGCCGAGTTGGCCGCAGGCGACGCCGAGGGACTTGATTTCGCTCAGCCGGTCGCGGCCGGCCCAGAACATTACGCCGATTTCCATCGGCTGTACAGATCGCATGATATCTTCTCTCCGTTCTTGTTTCGTGCATCCAGCATGAGCCGCATTAGCTTGACGGCGGCGGCCGATTCCGCTGGCGGGCAAACGCGCGATTGCGTCCCGCTTGCGCAGCATTCGGCGAAGTGCTCGATTTCCGCCGCGTAGGCATCGGCAGCCGGAACCGGCAACTCCCGCTTTTTGCCGTCCGCGGCATACAGCGTCGGGGGACGCCCTTCGGAATTGAACTCGATTGTGCCGCCGTCGCAGGTGACGGTGTATTCCATCGAAAACGGATAGGATTCGGGATGGTGCCACCCGCCCGTCACGATGACGACGCCGCCGTGCGGGTAGTAGAGCTCGGCGTGAATAATATCCACGCCAATCCCGTAATTCTCGTATCCGCTGGCCGCAATCGATTCCGGAGGGCCGAACAGGTGCAGGCACATGTCGACGTCATGAATCAGCAGATCGAATACGCCGCCGCCGCTGCGCTGCGGGTCCTTCAGCCACTTGCCCCAGGCTGGAGCGGCGCATCGCCGTCGAAAAATTGCGGTCCGCGCGAGACCGAGCTGACCCTGGTTCACCGCCTCCCGCAGGGCGATGTAATCGGGATGGAATCGCAGCACCTGCGCGGTCATCAGGATCCGTCCGTTTTTTTCGGCCTCCTGAACCATGCGGTCCGCGGAGTACCCGTCAAGGGCCATCGGTTTCTCAACCAGCACATGCTTGCCGGAGCGCAGCGCCTCTACCGCTACCGCAGCGTGCATATCAGTGGGCAGGCAGATGTCCACGGCGTCGATATCCGGATCGGAAAGCACCGCCTCAATTTCGCGAAATTTTTTAACGTTCGAAAAATCGAGTTTTTCTCCGGGCCCGCCAAAGTTTCCCTGGATGCCGGTCAAATCTCCGGAGAGTTTGCGCTCATCGGCGCTGCACACGCCAGCCAGTTCGACGCCGCGCGCCTTTCGGATCGCCTTCAGATGGGTGCTCCCCATGAACCCCAGTCCGAGTACCGCAACACGCATAAGAACCTAGAATACAGAATCTGGCGGCGCGGACGCGTACCATACAATTGGAGCGTGCATTCATCCCGCCGTTATCCCGCCCGGCCGATTCTCGGCGTTGGAGCGCTCATCTTTGACGACGATTCCATCCTGCTGGTGGAACGCGGCAATGAACCGTTAAAAGGGTACTGGTCCCTTCCGGGAGGCGCTGTCGAGGCGGGCGAGCGCCTGGAAGAAGCCGTCCGCCGCGAGGTCCGCGAGGAAACCGGGCTCGAAATCGACTCAATTTCGATGTTTGAAATTTTCGAGCGGATTATTCGCGATGAATCCGGCCGTACGGAGTACCACTACGTGCTGATCGATTATCTATGCCGCCCGGCGGGCGGCGCGGCCGCGGCCGCGAGCGATGTCAGCCGCGTGGCTTGGGTGGCGCAACAGGAGCTTTCGAACTACCGTCTTACAGAGGGAACGCTTTCGGTGATCGAGAGGGCATTTCAGGCGCATGCGCGAAACCAGCGCTGACATTCTCGAGTTCGAATCATTGCGCGAGCTGCTCGGACGATACATTTCGAGCCAGCTCGGCCGCCGTGAGCTCGAGCGCTTGCAGCCGATATCGGACCGCGCCGTTCTGGAGCGCCTGCTTGCCGAAACGGCAGAAGCGATCGAGTACGTGCGCGCAGCGGCCAGGCCGCAGCCGGCTTCGCGCGAAGCTGCAATTCGGGTGCGCTTCACATCCATTCCGGATGTGGCGGAGGCGGCCGGTAAGCTGCGCATCGAGGGCGCCGCGCTCGAGCCGCGTGAAATCTATGATCTGCTCCGGTTTCTCGACCAGGCTGGCGAGGCGCGATCGGTGATCACCGCCGTGGGAGAGCGGTTCCCGCTGCTCAACGCGCGGGCGGCGAACATCGCTGATTTCAACGCTGTCATTCGTGATCTTGGGGGCAAGGTGCTGGCCGACGGCTCCGTCGCCGACGACGCGAGCGTCGCGCTGTATCGGCTGCGCCGCGACATCGACCGGCAGCAGCGTGAAATTCAGGCTTCGCTTGAACGCTTCCTGCGTGCTCACCGGGAAGAGGGCACGTTGCAGGAGGAGTTCGTGACGATCCGCAACGAGCGATTTGTCGTGCCGATTGTCGCAGGCCAGCGCCGCAAAGTGGACGGCGTCATTCACGCAGCCTCAGCCAGCGGTCATACGCTGTTCGTGGAGCCGATGGAGACCATTGACCTGAATAATGATCTGGTCCGCCTGAGGGAGGAAGAGGCCGCTGAAGTGCACCGGATCCTTCTTGAGCTGACCGAGCGTCTTCGCCAGCACGCCGAGGCGATCAACCGCGCAATGCAGGCCATGGGCGAGTTGGAGGTTGTGTTCGCGAAGGCTAATTTCGCGCGCGAATTCGATTGCGTCATCCCGCGGTTTTCGCCGGAACTCGACCGCCGTCTGCATTTGAAGGACGCTCGGCATCCACTGCTGGAGGATGTTCTCCGCCGGCAGAACAAGGCCGTGGTCCCCATCTCCGTCACTCTCGACGAGCGCTGTCGGACGCTGCTGATCAGCGGTCCAAACACGGGCGGCAAGACGGTCGCGATGAAGACGGTGGGTCTGCTGGCGCTCATGGCGCAGGCTGCTCTTCCGACGCCCGCGGCCGAGGCTGAGTTCCCGATTTTTGAACAGGTGCTGGCCGACATTGGCGATCAGCAATCGATTGCAGAGAGCCTCAGCACCTTTTCCGCCCACATTCTGGCTATCCGCCGCATGCTCGAAAAGGTCACGACGGACGCGCTGGTGCTGCTCGATGAGCTGGGACGCGCCACGGATCCGGAGGAAGGCGGGGCGCTCGGAGTGGCGATTCTGGAAGCCTTTCGATCCAGCGGCGCATTTACGCTTGCTTCCACCCACCTGCTCGCGCTCAAGGCCTATGGCGCCAGTACGGAGAGCGTGGTGAACGCGGCCATGGGCTTCGATGAGAAGACGTTGGCGCCGACCTACATCCTGCGCACGGGAGCGCCGGGCAAGTCCGCGGGGCTGGATATCGCGAGCCGGCTGGGCATCGAGCCCCAGATCATCGAGCGCGCCCGCGCGGCTATGAGCGCAAGCGAACGCGATCTCCAGCGGTTCCTGGGGGAGTTGCAGGAGCGCCTGGATCGCGTGAGCGAACTGGAGGCGAGTCTTCGCCAGCAGCAGGACCGCCTGGCGGAGCGCGAGAGAGCGCTCGAGAAGGACTGGGAACGAAAAGGCTCAGCGAAGCTTCGGGAGCTGGAAGAGCGCTCCCTGAAGCTTGCGCGCGAATTCGAAGAGAACGCGCGTCGCACTCTTGACGAGATCGCGCGCGGTTTGGAGCAGCGCAAAGCCGCGGAGAATGCGATGCGCAGAGTGGCGAAGACGCGCCGCGAGTTTCTCGAGCAATCGAGCGCGCTTTCACAAGCGTCGCAGACTGGCGCCGAAGCCGCCCCAGCGCTGGCGGCGATTCAGGAGGGCGCGAGGATTCGTCTGAAGGGCGTCCGGCAGCCGGCGCGCGTCCGGCGGCGCATCGGCGACGACATGCTCGAGGTCGAGGCTGGATTTATGAAAATGCAGGTCTCGATCGATGACGTCGAGGAAGTGCTTCCGCCCGGAGGCGGCGAGGCGCGGCGCCCGAGCGGAGTCAACTATCAGCAGGCCGGCCCCCGATGGAACGCCTCGTACCGCGAAATTAATGTCATCGGCAAACGAGCCGACGAGGCGGCCGAAGAGGTCGATAAATTTCTCGATTCCGCAGCCTTGGCCCAAGTAGACCGTATCCGCATCGTCCACGGGTTCGGCACGGGCGTGCTCCGGAGAACGATCTCGGATCTGCTGGCCCGCAATCCGCATGTCGAGAAATTTTATCCGGCGGCGGCGAGCGAAGGCGGCGCCGGCGCCACCGTGGTCGAGCTCAAGCAATAGGTGCGCTAACCTGCTTCCAAAGCGGCTCTGAAACTCCTACACCGCTACTGTCGAACTAACTGCCCGCGCTCCTCGTTCGTCCATGCAAATGGTCTCTGCGGACGAGAGGGCGCGGGTGCAGCCAACGAGCCTTTTAAATCGAATCGCGATTATTGCATGCTTAGCGTGGTGCTCTGTTCCTGTCTGGGGGGCGCCATTCGACGAGGCGATAGCGCTCGCGAAGACGGGACTCCAGCAACAGGAGCATGGAGAGTACGCTGCTTCCGAGGTCTCATTCCGCCGCGCAGTGGAAATATACGAGCGTGAGGGCGTCACGGCGGACCCGCGCTTGGCTCAAGCGCTGAACGGTCTTGGCGCAGCTCAATATTATCGCGGGCGACACCGAGAGGCTGAATTGTTCTACCGGCGCGCGCTGGCAATATTCGAGCAGCTCAATCAGCCCGGGATGGATTGGGCCGCCACGATGAAAAATCTTTGCACGCTCCACCGCGAGCGCGCAGATCTCACGCAGGCCGAGGCGTTTTGCAGCAAAGCCGTGACGATGATGCAGGACGCCACAGGCGACAGCCCGGAGTCAGCCGCGGCCTACGCCGAACTGGCAATGATTGCGAAAGCTCGTGGAGACCTTCGTTCGGCGGAACGGCTCATTCACCACGCCGAGGAGCTGCAAACAAAATCGGCGGAGCCAAATCGTCTTCCACTGTGGACCTTGTGGGGGATCGAGGGCGAGATTCTGAATAGCGACGGCCGGTGGGGTGAAGCGGAGGCGCTGTACCGCCGCGCTCTCGCCGACTGCTCGCACGCGCTCGGGGCTGCAAATGTCCGGTGCGCAGCGGCTCTGAACGGACTGGGTCTTTCGCTTGCATCGCGCGAAGCGACGGCCGGCGCGCGACAGGCGTTGGAGCGAGCGCTCCACATCTTCGAGAGCAACTACGGTCCTGACCATCAGCGCGTAGCAGCCGTGCTTACCAATCTTGGAACGCTTGCAAGTTCCATGGGAGACTACAGCCGCGCACAGAAGTATCTGGAGCGCGCCGCAGCAATCTCCGAAAAGGTGATGGGGCCGGATCATCCGGATACTGCGGCGACGCTGATGAATCTGGCCGGCGTGTACCTCCACCGCCGCAAGTTCGACCAGGCCGAGCCTCTGTTTGTCAGAGCCGTGGCCATCGATCAGCGCAACGGCGCTCCGGCGCGCAAGCTGGCCGTCGACCTCAATAATCTGGGCGCGTTCTTCTTTTCCACGCGTCAGTGGGATCGGTCAGAAGAAGCCTTCCTTCGGTCCATTCAGTTGTACGAGCAGTGCTGCGGCGGCGATAGCGTGGCCTTGGCCGGCGTGCTCGGCAATCTGGCCGAGGGATACCGAGTGCAGGGTCGCGATCGCGATGCAATCGCCGCCTATCGGCGGGCCATGGCGATATGGGACCAGCACCGCGATATCATGAGCCGCGAGACTGCGAATTTTCTTGACCACTACGCCCAGCTCATGCGGAAATCGGCCGATTACGCGGAAGCGAACCGCGCCGAAGCGGAAGCCATGCGCATACGTGTAAAGAACGCCATGGTGAACGGCGCGGCCGGCAGCTCCCTGGCGGCGAGATAGTCCGCACACAGGGTGTTGCGCCGACCTTATAGCCCGGAGTTGGCGCGGGCGCGCGATAAAATCGTGACGGAAACGCCCGACGCCGGTTGCCGCAAGCTTCCGGCGACACCCTATGTGGCCGCTCTACAACTGGCGCAATCTGGTCGACTACCTGGTTCTGTGCGCGGCATTCTACATTGTGCTGCGGTGGGCCGCGCGGGCGCGCGCGCTGCGGATCGCCGTAACCATTACGGCGTTATATGCGGCATCCCTGGTCGCCCGCCGGTTCGAGCTGATCATCACCAGTCTGGTATTGCAAGGGGCCGCGCTGATCACGCTGGCGCTCCTGATCGTCCTTTTTCAGCCGGAGATTCGCCGTGCGTTGATGGGGATCGACCGGAAATTTCTGAGCTGGCGGTTGCGCGGGGCGCCAGCGCGATCGGCGAACCGCACTCTTGCCGATGCGGCCTTTGCGCTCGCGGCGCAACGAATTGGCGCGCTGTTCGTTATTGTGCGGCAGGACCCGGTCGGCGAGCTTGTGGATGGCGGCGTGGCCATGGCTGCGGAGATTTCGCCGGGCCTGATTGACGCAATATTTCAAAAGACCTCGCCGCTGCACGACGGCGCCGTGCTGATCGAATCGGGCAGGATCGCGCGGGCGAACGCCGTCCTGCCGCTGACGCAGCGGCCCGATGTTCCGCCCCAGTTCGGGACGCGCCACCGCGCGGCGATGGGGCTTGCAGAGCGCACGGACGCTCTGGTCATCGTGGCGTCGGAGGAGCGCGGTGAGGTGACCGCCATGCGCGGGCGGAGCTATCTTCATGTTCAAAGCGCCGACGAGCTTGCGCTCATGCTCGATAACGCCACTGTGCCCGTATCGCGCGCTTTGAGGGAACGGTTGCGCGACTCGCTGGTCGTACACTGGCGTCATAAGCTTGCCGCCGTGGCGCTCGCGTCGCTGATCTGGACGCTGGCCACGGTGGAATCGGGAGCGAGCGTCCGCACGATCAATGTTCCGGTAGAGTTTCGCAATGTGCCGCGAGGACTGGACATTGCCTCCCAATCGGCAACCGAGTTAACCGTGCAGCTGCGCGGGCGGACTTGGCTTTTGGATTCCATGAATTTGCCCAGGCTGGTGGCGCGCTTCGATCTCGCCAACGCCAATCCTGGCATGCAGACGGTTCATGTGGATCCGCGTATTTTGACCCTGCCGCCCGGGATAACGATGATGCGGGTGACTCCGGAAGCCATCACGCTGCGCCTGGTCCGGCGCTCGCCGCCGCAGTCGCCGGGATCGTAACGTCTGGGCGCCCTGTTCGCCGCCGTGCAATCACGTGCAGATATGCCGACGGCGGCATGGCATCGACGGGACAGGGCGCTCAAGCTGGCGCTGACATCGCAAGAGGTCCCGGGATTCTCACAGATGCTCTCCTGCCTCCTGGACGCATCATCGGGCCGGGCCGAACACCAGTGTGCCGAACTGCTCTGGAACGTGATTGGGATCACGGTTTCCGGCGCACGTGGGCTGCCAGCATAAGAAGCGGCGTTTTGGGTCGGGGCCGTCGCCGTCGATGCGGTACAGATTCATGCGCCATCGCGAACCGGGTTGTACCGGCGCTTCGCTCACCGCGCTCAGCGGCACGCGGGCGGCGGCGTACCACATGTGCGAGGCTTCATCGATCCGCGCCAAGGTTTTCCAGCCAGACCGCCAGTTGCGGTCATAACTCTTCCGCGTCAAGTCGATGGCCAGATCGATCCAGTCGCCGGTCGGGGCGATTTCGAATTCGCGGTACCGTCGAATCTCATTCCAGTCGGAACCGAGGAAAAACTCTACGACATCGCGGTCCCACAGCTTGTTGCGCGGGCGGTCGGTCTGCGGCGGCGTCCAGATGTTCAGTTTCTTGTACGGGCACACGAACAGCACATACAGATCTGTGTCGGTCCAGAACATGCGGACCTCGGACGCCAGCTCCGGATAATCCAGCTTGTGGCTGCAGTCCTTCCTCATCGACGTCGCTGCGGCATTCCGCCATTCCGGCGAGCGCGGGTCGGTATTCAACTGGGGTGTTCCGCTGACGTGCGGGATGACCAGCATAGCGGTCGGCTGGGTCGGCTGGCACGGCTCTGTCAGGGCGATATTCTGCATGGCTGGAGCGAAGCGCGGATTCAGCTCAAGCGCGCGGTGGAACTCGCGGCTTGCAGCTTCGAATTCGTTCGTTTGAAGCAGTACGAGCCCAAGATTGTTATGCGCCTCAGCCATGTCCGGATGCTGTCGGATCAGTTCACGATAGGCGTTTGCCGCGCCGGCGAGATCGCCCTTGGCGGCTAAGACGAGGCCGAGTTGGAGGCGCGCGTCAGCGTATTGCGGGTTCAGGCTCACAGCCTCGGCCAGTTCGGCGGCCGCCTCTGGCAGCTTCTTCAGATGTGCCAGCGCCAGGCCCAGGTTGTAACGGGTCTGAGCGTCATCCGGATCCGAAGACGCCGCTTTTTCGAATTCTTGCCGCGCTGCTTCGAAATCGCCAGCGCGGGCATGCATCAGGCCGAGCGCGGCACGGGTCTTCGGATAATCCGGCTCGAGCGCAAGCGCCTGGTTCCATGCTTCGAGCGCGCGCTGCGCGTCGCCGCTGCGATAATATACCACGCCGAGATAATGCCAGGCCGTAGGCAAGGACGGGCTCAACGTGGACGCCTCCCGGAAACATTGAAGCGCGTAATCGTTGCGGCTCTGCTCCAGCGCTTCAACGCCCCGCAGGATGAGAGCCTTGGATTCCGCCAATTTCTCGCGAAACGCCCGCAGGCCGCGCACATCGGCCAGCTCCTTAGCAGCGGCTTGCTCGCGGCCGGCCGCGCGCAGGGTTGTGCCGAGATTGTAACGGGCCTTCTCGTAATCGGGCTTGAGTTCGAGCGACTTCCGGAAGGCGGCGATCGCGCCGGCCAAATCGTTTCGCGATTTTCGCGCGAGTCCCAGATCGTACCAGGCCTCGGGATCGGACGGATCGGATCGCGCCGCCTTTTCGAACTCGGCAAGCGCGCCGTTCTCGTCGCCCAGGCGCCGCAGCGTGACGCCAAGCCGCTTATGCGCTTCGGCGTATGCCGGCCGGATCTCGATTGCAATGCGAAATTCCTTGGCTGCCGCGGTCAGTTCGCCGGACTGCCCCAGCGCGAGTCCCATGCCGAGATGGGCTTCGGCCAGATTTGGCTTCAAAGCGATCGCCCGCCGGAACTCTGTGCGCGCCGCTGCCGGATCGCCCAGAGCCAGGCGCGCAAGCCCCTTGGCGTCGTGCGCTTCGGCCAGCTGCGGATCGAGCGCGAGAGCCTCATCCAGTTCCGGAATGGCTTGTGACGGATTCTGGTTTGTCAGCAGCTCAACGCCGCGCAGGTAATGCGATTGCGCGGGAGTCTGCGCCAAGAGAGCCCCGGCGCAGAGGAGACAAACGGCCAGACCTCGCATCGTCACCAGATGAATTTTGCACTGACTTGTCCGATGCGTGGATCCTTGGCCGAGGTAACCGTGCCGAAGCGACTGCTGTTGAAATCGCCATTCGGGTTATTGAATTGCGCGTGATTGGCAAGATTAAAAAACTCTGCCCGGATCAGGAGCGATGTGCCTTCGGTAATCCGCGTGAGTTTATGGAGGCCGAAATCCCAATTGTTAAATCCGGGACCATGGAAAAATCTCCGGCTCGAGTTGCCGACGCCGCCGAGGGCCTCCGAGCGGAATGCGCTCCTGTTGAAGTAGCGATTCGGGGCGCCATCCGGGCCGGCATTCCGCGGATCTTGAATGACCAGGCCGCCGATGAAGTCAGGTTCGTCAACGCCCGACGCGCCCGTGAGCGACCGGTCGCCGCCTTGTGTGATGGTCACGGGAAATCCTGTCGCAAAGCGTGTGATGCCGTTTACGCTCCATCCTTCGGTAAGGCGGCGCGGAGCGGAGGGAAACGTCCGGCGGAGCGGCAGTTCGTAGTTGTAGCTGACCACAAAATTGTGCGTGATATCAAAGGATGACAACGCGCGGCTCTTTCGGTAATTCATGAAGTTAACGGATTGGCCGTAAGCGGATGAATTGTCAATGGCTTTGGCATAGGTGTAGGCGGCCAGGAACGTCAGATCGCCAGCCCGGCGCTCGACCGTCGCTTCCAGGGCGTTGTAGTTTGAGTTCGCGATGTTGGAAGTGTATGAGTTGCTGCCGAAATCGGGGCCGAGCGGTCCCCGCGTACCATTCACGATGGAGCCATCGGGGCGCGTGTACACGCCCAGCTCGCCGCGCGGCCCGCACTGCGGCGTTCCCGGAGCGACGCCATTGCCGCGAAGGCTCAGACAAAGCGCCGGATCCCCCGGATTCGATTCGCGCTGCGCGATCAGCCGGTGACCCTGCGTGCCGACGTAGGCGAGCGTAAGCGCGGTGTTTTGAGTGAGCTGCCGCTGGATGCTGAAGTTGTAGTGCTCGGCGTAGGGGACTTTGTTGTGGATGTCATATCCGGGCGAACCCTGAATCGGCAGAAACACCGAATAGTCGAGAGTCTTGTTCTTCGGATCGCCTGGCGTGGGCAGGATGAAGGGGAAGCGTTGGCCTTGGGAGCTGCCGTCCGAGCGCGTGCGAAAGGGCTCTTCAAACAAGGGTGGAACGATGCTCGGCCAATACAGTCCGTAGGGCGCGTCGCCCACTTCGTAGAAGAGATGTAGGTCCTCAATGGATGTGTAGTACAGCCCCCAGGCTGCGCGAATACTGGTCTTGCCGGGGCCGCCGAATATTTTTCCGCCGATTCCATCCGCAAACCCGGGCGACCAGGCCACGCCCACGCGCGGCGCGAAGTTGGTCCATTGCGTGGGCGCCAGTGTGCGCGGAATGCCCGGGTCGCCCGGCACCACCCAGCCTTTCGGCGCGGTCGGGAACTGCACCGATTGCAGGCCTGGCACGATGGTCTCGATCTTATCCTGCGTGTCGTACCAGGGCTGATTCACATCCCAGCGGAGGCCGTAATTCAGCGTGAGGCTGGGTCTCATCCGGAACGAATCCTGGGCGAACAATCCGCCGTAATGCGACCGTGAATCGAGCACTTGAAAACTGCACTGCGTATAGCTGGCGGGCGCGCCCAGGAGATAATCGGCGAAGTCGTTGCCGGTTTCAGATCCATCGAAACTGAAACTGCCGTTCGGCGCGCACACGTTGCGCTCGTTCACCTGGTAATAGCGAAATTCGCCTCCGAATTTCATGGTGTGCCGGCCGTAAATCTTGGAGAAGGCCTCCGAGAGATGCCACGTGTTGTCCGGCTGGAAGGTAGTGAGCGTCGGACTGCCGACGCTGAAGTTGATGAATGAGAGCGGCGGAAGCCCTTCGTATCCTGGCGGTCCCGAGGGGATGATTCCTAGCGTGCCCAGGCCTGTGACGAAACCGAAATCCGAAATCTTGCCGAAGCCTGCGGTCGGCTGGTCGGTGATGACCGCCGCGCGCATGAAGCTGAGGCGCGCTTCATTCACTGCTGTCGGGCCAAAAATTTTTGTGTTGCTCAACACGGCCTGCTGGGCCCGCTGAGGAGTGATGGTCGGAAAGCCGGGGACATTCGCCGAAGGCAGAGGATTGGTGACAGTGGCGTCGTCGTACATGTAATACATGAACCAGTTGCCAGTCTTTTGCGTGATGAGATCCACGCGCTGACCGGCCTTGTCGTCGACTGTCTTCCTGTTCTGTCCCGACACAACATAGTGATTGAGTCCGGAGTTTGGCAGCGGAATGAATTTCATGGTTCCCCGGGCGGCCGGTGAAAAGGCAGCCGGCGGGATGACGCCTCCCGGGAATACGCAGACGGCGGTGCTTGT